>Ga0111538_10013554_pt1 | contig 10754 bp, 13 predicted proteins | sample SoiMethybrSBSTD1_FD_79669 | JGI IMG/M metagenome (GOLD analysis project Ga0111538, IMG submission 79669) | Bulk soil microbial communities from a Populus tree surrounding site in Tennessee, USA - Soil MetaG P. TD hybrid SBSTD1 (version 2)... | ecosystem: Environmental > Terrestrial > Soil >... | reverse complement strand
TCCATCGAGCGAAACCGCATCCAATCTTTCGGGATTTCGAACGGCTCAATGACGTGCCGGCCGGTGCTCCAGCAGTCGAAGAACGCGCCCAGCGTGACCGACCAATCGCCATCGAGCCACGCCTGCACCAGTTCCTTTGAGCCCGACGATCGCAGCCGGCTCTTGTAGGCTTCCACGTCGATGAATTGATTGTTGTCGACCTTCGACGGGATAAAGACGCGCTGCAGCCCGGTCACCGGATCGGTGAGCACCTTGTTGCCGAGCGGCGCCGGATCAATGTAGCGGGCCTTGATCCATTGATGTCCAGGTCCACCAGGGTTGCCCGTTAATCTGATACCGACTGGCACGTTCGCACCAGAGCGCAGCGTCGCCAATAGTTTGAAAATCGGTACCGGTGAGGGAAAGTTGCCGGCTTCCTCGATATAGAGCCTGGAGTAACTGTGGCCCTGATAAAGCTCGGCGTCGGCGTCGCGTTCGAGATAGGCGAACTTCAGCCGCGCCCCGTTTGGATCGCGCCATGTTTTCTCCTGCTCGTTGTAGCTCCACTTGAGCGGCCCGTAAATCATCCGCGACCGCTCGACCGTGTCCATCAATTCGGTGCGGGTTCGCCGCAGCATCAGCCCCGAGGCGTGAACGCCATGCTCGTTGGCATGACGCATGAACTCCCCTAACACGCCATCGGATTTTCCACCGCCGCGCGCGCCTCCAAAGAAAATTTCAAACACCGGACATTCGAGCAAAGCCCATTGCGCCCAGTTTGATCCCGGCGACCATATGGTCTTCTCAGTCTGATCTAGACGTGCGTCCATTCGCTTTGGGTCAGTTTGTGCGTCCATTGCCGTTTGCGGTCGGAGGAGGCAGCGCCGTTAATTCCAAAGGCTCGGGCGTACCATATTTTTTGACCCACTCGTCCTTCGTCAGCACCTTGGGCAACTCCGCGACGTATCTTACATTCACGTCCGCGCTGATCAGTGTACGGGTCAGATCGGGCACCACCTTCTTGAGCAGCACGTCGATCGCGCGCACTTGCGCCATGCTCAGGTCGGCAAGCTTGCGGCCGTTCTTGTCCACTTCACTGAAGATAAATTGGTGCAGGGTATCCACCAGCCGGATCGCCTGGATCTTGGAGCGCACCTCGTCGGGATGAAACTTCATCTGCCGTCGACGTAACAATACTTTACCGCCGTGGGTCTGGCTCGGCATGCTCAGTTCCTTTGCCCGTTATACATATCGAACAGCGATGGTGTCGGAGGCGGGACCGGATCGCCAGTCTTGGGATCAACCCACTTGCCGGTGCGCGGATTAAAGACCGGCTGTTCACTGCTGCCACCCATGGTGCCCGGCGCACCCAGGCCGGTGGCCGAATATGCCCCCACCAGTCCGAGATCGGGGTTGCCGTATTCCACCGACAGTTGCGACAGATCGAGGCCCTTGGACGGGGTCTCGGTTTCTGTTTCTGGCCCGGCCGTCTGGGTCCCCTTGCCGGTGTAGGCGGGCTCGTTGCCCTTGCCGAACGGATCGCCGGACTTGCTGCCGTAGGGCGCCGCACCCTTGTCGTCTGGCGCGGCAGGCGCAGCGGGATAACCCAGCGCCGTCGCCAACGCCTCTGCCTGCGCAGCGATTGCTGCCTGCGTCGCCTCGTTCTCCGACATGGCATCAGCAACAGCGCCGGTGATGCCGACATTGCCGCCCTGATAGCCCTGCTGGCCGCCCTTGCCGCTGCCAACTTGCCCAGTCTGACCGTGCGTACTTTCCGCGGTTTCACCGGTCTGGCCGGTCTGCCCAGTCTGGCCGGTCTGCCCAGTCTGGCCAGTCTGGCCAACTTGACCGACGCTGCCCGGATCGCCACGGCCCTCCGCTGCTGCATCCAAGCCGGCAAAACCGAGCGCACCAGCAGCGGAAGGAGCACCAATCCCGAAATTGCCAAAAGCGCCGCCAGTAAAGCCGCCGGGCGCGCCGATCGCACCAAGGTCGCCCATTTCGCCCGATGCCCAACCGGGAGCACCAAGACCAAAACCGGGCGCGGCCTCGGCCGCGGCGGCAACAGCACCGGCAATACCTTGGTTGCCGCCCTCATAGCCGGTCTGGCCGGTCTGTCCGGTCTCACCGGTCTGACCGCCGCTGAATGATCCGGCCGTGCCTGGACCGCCTGTCTCACCGTGGCCGATGCCGCCAACACCCTCGCCAACGGCGCCGTGATTGCCATAAGAACCCACGTCGCCGACGCTGCCAACACTGCCGGTCTGCCCTCCACTAAAGCTACCGGGCGCCCCAGTGTTGCCGGTGTCGCCGAACCCGCCGAAAGCACCATAGCCGCCCGACATGCCGCCGTGCCCTGCGCCCATCCCGGCGCCAGGACCACCCCCAAAACCAGCATTGCCAATTCCACCGGTCGTGCCAGGACCGCCAGTATAGCCACCGACATCACCCAGCCCGAGACCAGGGGCACCACCAAGAGCGCCAAATTCACCCGTCGACCAGCCAGGATTGCCGCTCACATCGCCGAGCGCACCCCAGCCGACACCCTCGTTGGCTCCTGCCACGCCGGGCGCGCCAACATCACCCCATCCGGCCCAGCCGCCACCGATGCCGGGACCACCAGTGACGCCAGCCGTGCCGGTCATGCCCTGGGCCCCGGTCTGCCCGGTCTGGCCAGTGCCAAAATCGCCAAACGAGCCGCCAAGGCCGCCCATGGCGCCAAAGCCGCCGCCAAAGCCGCCCGTACCCCAGCCGGCGCCAAAACCGCCGCCAAGGCCGGTGCCGGGGCCGCCACCAATGCCGCCGGTCGTGCCAACATCGCCAAAGCTGCCTGTGCCGAAGCCGCCGAGGCCAACCCCAGCTTGGCCGTAACCAACGCCTGCGGTTTCCCCCATATTGCCAGGGCCAGCAGTTTCCCCGCTGATGCCCAGCCCGCCAGGAGCGCCAAGCCCGACGCCGACGCCATAATCGCCCATACCATAACCAGTCGTGCCGTAACCGGGATTGCCGGCATCGAGGCCGCCAAAGTCGCCGGGGCCGCCGGGGGCACCGCCGGGGGCGCCGCTTGGAGCACCGAAACCGACATCACCAAGGCCATAGCCCAAACCACCGCCCGGATTGCCTGCTTGACCTTCGCCCACACCACCAGGGCCGCCAAACCCGGAGGCAAAGCCGGTGCCGGTACCCAAGCCGGTACCGTAGTTGCCCTCGGCACCACTTACGCCTGTGCCAAAGCCGCCAACACCCGTGCCAAAGCCGGTGCCGAAACCAGTGCCAAAACCACCATAGCCGGTATCGCCTGGGCCTCCGGTGCCGAGCCCGCCAGCACCGCCATAGCCCAAGCCGGCCCCACCATAGCCCGTGCCTCCGTAGCCAAAGGCACCATGGCCAGCCTCGCCAGCCGCCCCAAAACCCAAGCCGCCCTGACCGTAGCCGACGCCCTCGCCGATCCCGCCGGGACCACCGCCAAAGCCTGTGCTACCCCAGCCGGCGGCACCCATGCCACCAGTGCCGAGACCGCCGCCTAAACCTTGGCCAGCGCCAACGCCGCCAAAGCCGCTGCCCGCCCAGCCGCCGCCATAGCCAAGACCCGCCGTGTCGCCAAGGCCGGTGCCAGGCCCACCGCTAACACCATAACCCATGCCCGGGCCGGCACCCGGATCGCCAGAAATACCCTCGCCAAATCCACCAAACCCGCCAAATCCGCCAAATCCGCCAAATCCGCCAAACGCGCCGCCACCGGGGCCACCGGGGCCACCACTATATCCAGTGCCACCAATGCCGCCAGGGCCGCCACCATAGGCACCCGCACCGGCCATGCCGGCTGCCGCTGCACCTAAACCCTCGCCGATCCCACCTAGGCCACCTAAGCCGCCGCCGACACCTTCTGCCTCTGCCTCGGCCTCCGCTTCCCCTTCACCTTCACCTTCACCTTCACCTTCACCTTCACCCTCGCCTTCGCCTTCGCCTTCGCCTTCGCCCTCGCCCTCGCCCTCGCCCTCACCCTCGCCCTCACCTTCACCCTCACCCTCACCCTCACCTTCGCCTTCGCCTTCGCCTTCGCCCTCACCTCCACCCTCGCCTTCGCCTTCGCCTTCACCGCCACCTTCACCTTCTCCTTCGCCCTCACCGCCACCTTCACCACCGCCACCGCCACCTTCGCCACCGCCAAAGGTGGTCGACAGCGCAGACAACAGCCATTCGTCCTCATCCCCAGTTTCCCAGGGAGCGGTGGGCAAATCTGTCATGGGGAAACCCTCAGTAGCGGCGATTGCCGATCTGTACCGGCGCGGCACCGTGCTCGGATTGATCTGGGCCTGATGCCATCATGCTGTCGATCACAGCCGCCTCGCGCGGACCGATGGTCGAGCCAAACGGGTTCTTCTGCATCGCGAACACATCAGAAATCCCGTAGCCGCTGATCGGACCCTCGACCTGGGAGCAGGATTTAGTGTCCTCGCCCTCGTAGTACCGGCACACGCCGCAATGCTTGGTCGGCTGGCCGCGACGGTAATTGGCGTCCTGCTGTGACATTTTCATCGCGTCACCCCAATGAATTGCGGTTGCCGCTTATATTTCTGCACATAGGCTTCGTGCGTCCACGCAATGTCGTCAGGAGTGAGCAAGGTATCCACCGCGCTTTCACCGTGGGCGAGCTTGAGTTTGCGCGGCGGCGGAAACGATGGATTGCCGGCAATGATCACCCACGCACCCTGCAGTTCCAGCCCGAAGGATTGCAGCCGTTTAGCCTGCGTTCGCAGCGTCAACCCGGCGCCCACTACGTCATCGATCAGGATCACCGGCCGATCGGGCAGCACCACACCCTCAAGCCAATTGAGCAGGCCATAGGTTTTCTGCGCCTTCTTCACCTCAAAGGCGTTGACTGTCACACCAGACACGAACGCCGCCGCCTGCAGCATGCACACGATCGGCACGCCGCCGCTCTCCACACCGCACAGTTGAAACGGTCGCTTGCGATAGAGCGGCAAGTACTTGTTCCAGAACAGCAGACAAATCCGCCGCATGAACTCCTGATCGAGCGTCGCTACCGGCATGTAGAGTTGCCAGCGCGCGCGCCCGCCACCGAATGAGGTCAGCAGCGCCGGCCCGGGCGGCGAGCGAAACATGCAACGGTGGTCGAGGTAGGCCCGGCACCATTCCAAGGTGGCGGCACGATCCTTGAGGACAGGAGCTACCGGAAACGGCGCACTCATACCACTAGCCCCGTCCAATTCTGTTTGTGGCCGTGCCTGAACGTAAAATCCTCCGCGTTCTTGCTGAAATTATTGAAGGTGAACAGCGCAATCAGTTGCCCGTCGAGGTAGTTCTCGGTGTGCTGGTTTTCCTTCTTGAAGTAGCCGCCGACCTTGTTGACCAGCGTGAAGTAGTTGCGATGCAGCGGAAGCCCTAGCTTCTGCTGCACCCGCACCGCGGCGCGCAGCATGAACGGCGCCGACGCCGCGATGTCCTCCACCATCATGACTGGCACGCCCGGCAGCACCTTGCCGTTGAACCAGTTGTCCAGGCCGTAGGCTTTCGCCTCGCGCCGGGCCGAGAACACATTGAGCTTAATTCCGAGCTTGATGGCCGTAGCCTGGATGGCGGCGCCGATCGGCGGGCCAGACGGCTCGGGAGTGCAAATCTGGAAGATTTGATTTCGGTATATTTCCGCGAAGTGATCCCAGAACAGCAAGCCGATGTTATGGGCAAACTGCGGGTTGAAGCTCGCGCGCCGCAGATAGAATTGGAACGTGTAGCGCCCCTTCGGGTTCTTGCCCGGCAGCATCGGATGCGTTTCGTCCACCCGATAGATCGCCTCGGTGTCGATGTAGTTGCGACACCACTCCCACAATTCCTGCCGCCGCTGGTAGCCCAGGATCATCCCGGCGTGCCTCCACCGCCCCAGCCGGCACCGCCAGGCATGCCCATATTGCCGAGCCATCCCCACGGGCTCGCGCCGCTCGCGCCGGCTTTCGGCGTGCCACTGTAGGTCGCCGGCCCGCCCAGCATCAGCATCTGCAACAGGCTGGGTTGTGGCTGCTTTGCGGGATTGGCTGGCTGATTGGCCGGTTGGCCAGAGGGATTGTCATCGTTGGGCCGTTGCTGCGCCTGCGGCAGCGGCTGCTCCCACCATTGCTTGGGTTGCTGGGCGCGGTCGAACGGCCCCGCTTGCGGGCCCATCATGCCGACGCCCATGCGGGCCATCTGCAGCATCCGCGGATCATAAGGCATCACCGCCTCCTAATTACATTTTGGGTAGCCCATCGACCACAGGTCGGGGGCTTTCAGCGTCCAGTAGCTGTTGAGCGGCAGGTTTTGCCAACCACCGCTATGATCGATCCAGCGCCGGACAAGCGGCGGCATATCCGCATAGAATTGCTGCGTGGCACCCACCATGATGTCACCGTGCTCCGACGAGCGGATGGCATGGAACGCCATGAAAGCACTGGGCGCAATGCAGACGTTTTCCGGCTCTACGTAGGCCATGACCAGCGTACAGGCCGAATAGCAGGGGCCACGGATTTCCACCTTGGCCTTGCGCCGCTGATAGCCGGCAAACGTCTTGCGATGCTCATCCACCAACCCGCCACGGCCGAAGCTGATCACGATCGGCGCCTGCAGCAGATTATTGGACGGCGGCACGATCAGCGGAGTAGCGGTGCCGAGCGTCCATCCCGGCGGTACTGCCGGCGGCGGCATGCGGATCGTGGTGACGCTCATCGGCGTCATTGGCGTTGTTTTCGGGTGAATGCTCTCCTGCCCGAAAGCAACGGAAATACCAAGCACGGTAAAAACGGCGGTGAGAACCTTCATCCTACCCCTCCTGCGTTAACTGGCAGGAGAGCCTGTCACGCCCCGTGACCCAATGCAAGGTTAATTAATTACATTAATTGACACCGGCTCCACAGCGTGTTGTCAATTGCGGGCGGCAAAACCCACCTCCCCGAGGACATCACATGAACAGACTAATCCTCGCAGCCGTCCTGCTGGCGGGCACGGCTCTCACGACACCAGCCAGCGCAGTTCCGGTCAACAATCTAACTATCAGTGTGTTGCCCAACCCAGTGCCACAGTCGAGCAGCAATCCCTGCATCATCTGCGGCACCAGCGCAGGCGGCAATCAACCCGCCAACTTCGGCTATAATGACTTCACGTCAAGCGGCAACCTCACGTCGTTCAATATGTTCAGCACGAACATCATTGGCGGCGGTGCTCTTGCCAACAACGATGAGGTCGATGCAATCCCCTACACCGGGGCGCTGCTGTCGGCCTTTGCCAATGCTGGCGGAAGTTTCGGTGTGGCTATCGACATCAACACTGCCAAGGGCGAAGAAACGCTGACTGCGTTTCAGTTGATCGACCTCGATCTTCCGGTCGGTGACCGGGTAATCTTCAGCTTCCTGGGATCGCTCGCCCTGCCGGACATCAACAACGGCAACGGCAAGGGTGACTATCTGATCACCGGCTTCAACCTCGCCCCCTACATCGGAGACCACTTTATCTTCCGTGCAGCGTGGCAAGGCGCCAGCGACGGTGCGGAGAGCTTCTACATCGTGCCACTGGCAGCGGTGCCAATCCCGGCTGCGCTTCCGTTGTTTGCAGCCGGTCTTGCCGGCCTCGGCCTGCTGGCGGCTCGGCGCAAGAAGAAGACACTCGACGTAGCGGCAGCATAACCAACACGATCGCCGGGACCTCACTTCTTCGGCGATCGCTAGCGGCTCGGCGCCTTGCCGCAAGTTTGGCGCCGGGCCGCGCCTATAGCGGGGACACCATGGCCGACATGATCCTTTTTCCGCTGGCTCTGCTGCTCGGAGCCTATCTGCTGCTCAAGCTTCTTGCGAGGTAGCCATGCCATCAGATTTACTGATAGCCCTCATGGGCTTTGGGTTCACCGTCGTTGTTATCGTCGTTCCTATTGGTATTCGAGCGATCATCCGCCCATGGATAGACTAAAAGCATGAGCGGCGATGTCGTTGTGCTCTGCACCGCACTAGGCGTGCTGTTCATTGCCCTGGTCACCGCCTGCGCCGTTGCCTATGGGGTTTGGCTCGACAACCCGTGAGCAGGCCGGGCACCGATCGGTCCCAGCAATACAGGTCCAGCCATTCTGGCGCCCGATCGCCCGGATTTCCGCCACCTTGGCCGCCCGATCGCCGCGGTACTCCAGCGTCATACCGAGCCGGTGCCGCTTGCAGACATCACAGGTTAGCTGGATCTCGCCATGTGCGGGCGCATCCCAATCCGGTGTATGCGGGTGCCACGCCGCCATCGCCCGCCGCTCGGGTCGCGTCGGCTGGCGCCTCGGCTTGGGCTCCTCCACCACTGGCCGGGGCCAGTGCCTGGCCGCTTTCAGGTCGATCGGTGAAGGATGATAAAGCCGCTCATATGGCTCCCGCTGCCAGACCCGAATACGCGGCGGCAGCGTGCTCAACGAATCGTAGTTGCCCCAGCCATCGGGATGCAACCCCATCTTGCCGGCAACGATCGCCCTGCAAAACTCGGCATCGGCCGCAATATCACGCGCTTCGAAATCCTCTTCAAGGATTGCATGCCAGGGTATGCCGTAGCCGAAGTAAGCCATGCTGTCCACAGCTTGTGTCGGATTTCCGACACAAGCTTGTCACATGCCGTTGCAAAGTGCAATGGAACCTGCCACCGCTTGCTGCGTTGACGGCCGCTGGTGGCCCGATCCTGCCCCTCGCGTTACCAGTAGTCCGGTTGCTGATCGCGTTGCCATCGTGCGGTCGTCCGCCGCTTCGAACCGATGGCCTGATCGGCAAACGCCAGCCAGGGGGTGTCTGGCAGGCCCGTGCGAACCGGGCCACTATCTCAATCCCAATCCTCGCTGTCTGTTCAAAATTGAACATCGGGAACTGTGGCGCATTGTCCTCGCGACCGCGATCCCCGCGGTGGAGGATACCCCCATGGCAACGATGCCAGGTCAGAACGAACAACCCAAGCCCGCCTCCCCGGGAGGCGCCAACGAACAACGCGACCCCAAGCACTCCCGACCGACTGAAACCACCAAGCAGACCATGCCCGGCTCGCCCGTGCAGCCCGGCCAGCAATACGAAACCCCGGAGCCGAAGCGGCGCGAGCCCGAGAAGCCCGCGGACGCCAAGCGCGCGCCCGAGCATGAGCCCGGCTTTGAGGCCAAGCACCAGAAGGAGGCCGGCAAGCAGGACGACGCCAACCGGCGGTCACAGGCCGACGACAGCAAGGCCAAGATCGACGCCGATCACGACGAGGACGCCCTCCACACCCAGAAGGCCAACCGCACCAAGGCGTCGGCCTCCAAGCAGCATGTAAAGCGCGGCCGCCCGGCCAAGAGCAAGACCAAGGTCCGCAAGCACAAGTAACCGGACCGACGGGCGGCTTATGTACCAGGCGCCCGTCGGCCGCTAACCCGACCGTCGCCAGCGCGAGGAGGTCGCACATCGGTCGGCGCTAGTTCGGGATGCTCGCGCATCAGCGCGGCGAGCAGCGGATCGAAGCCGCTCCATTCGGTCGAGGGCCGACCGTCATAGTCGTAGTGGTACTCGTAGTGGCGCTCGGGCATGGGCTCACTCGAATGTCCACATATCTCGCACCAGCCGTCGTGTCGCCTTCCCGCCCCCTGGCGTAGATGGCAACACTTCCGGCATGAAATACTCGATCCCGATTGCTTCCATCGGTCGTTTGCCGATGGCGACCTTGATCATCGCAATCGCCACCTCTGCATCGAGGTAATACATTTCACCGCGGGCATGAATTCTGGTTGCCCGTAACTTCTTGTGGATTGCGCGCTCGACCCTTGGCGCGTCCGTTTCCGCCATCCAGAAGCAGCAAATCAGCGCCGCCGGCCGCTCATGTCCTACGAGGAGCGCCTTGATGCGCTCCTGTGGATTTTTGGAATAGCCGATTTTGACAATGCCATCGGCAAGCTCGATGACATAGACGGCGGTTTTCCCGGGAAATGGAGGAGGCTTTGCGCCTTGGATTAAATTGCCGCTGCCGGCATATCGAGAGCCGAGCTTACGAGGTCGGCCGCGCCGATTGACCTTGAGCGTCATACTCCGATCCTGCATTTCCACGGGGAACCGATTTGTTCCGCGTTGTCAAGCCAAGACTTTCCGCTAGCGCGTCCAATCCACAGCGCAGCACCGGCAAGCCCCATGCTGGGCACGGCACATCCCAGCAGCACACCCGCGCCGTGATCTGGATTTCTACCGAATTCAAAGCGTTCACTGACCGTTCCCAGGAACGCTTGGCAAGCTCGCAGGCGCAATTTCGCTGGTCGTGGGCTGTGGGACACCCGCCGCAGGGATTTCCGCGCCCATGGCCTCGCTGCGGGCTCCTGGGACCGTCAAGCGTGGCCAGGTAGGCTCGCCACTGGGCGGCGTAGCGTTGGCCGGCGAGGTATTGGAGCGCGCTGATCTGACTGCGGAGGACCATCCGGCCCAATTCGCTTTCGGCCGCCGCGTCAACCGCACGATCTCCAAGGCCCTTGCGGTGTGGCTGCGACGCCGCCACGACCGCCGGGGAGGTGGCTGGCTCATGGTTCGCCCTCAGGTTTCCGTTGCGATAGCGATGGCCCGGCTTCCTCGGCCTGCCCTTGCGGCGCCGCTTGCTCGCCATTGCCTGCCCTCATGGCGTCGACTTGCTCAAGAACGTCTGCTATCTGATTTGCAGATGGCTTGCCAGAAAAGCTATCAACATTTTTAATAGCCTTCTTCATTTGGGCGCTGTCCTCCTTTTGTTTCTGTCTCTCTATTTTACCGGGGGAAACCTTCATG
>Ga0111538_10013549_pt1 | contig 10755 bp, 5 predicted proteins | sample SoiMethybrSBSTD1_FD_79669 | JGI IMG/M metagenome (GOLD analysis project Ga0111538, IMG submission 79669) | Bulk soil microbial communities from a Populus tree surrounding site in Tennessee, USA - Soil MetaG P. TD hybrid SBSTD1 (version 2)... | ecosystem: Environmental > Terrestrial > Soil > Tree... | reverse complement strand
TGGTCGGTTGAATCGAACCCGGTCGAGGGACTGCGCCTCGTACGAGCGTTGACCGTGCTCTGGCGCATTCGCGGCCACCTCTCCGAAGGGCGCGAGTGGATTGCCCGGCTGCTCGATGCCGTCCCGATCGACCGCCCGACGCGCCACGCGCTCGAGCTCGTCGAGACGCAGCGGGGCCAGGAAGGCCAGGGCACGGTCCTCGCGAGCCTCGACGCGACACGAACCGCGGGCGGCGGCCGGCTCCTGCGGGAATGGCTGCTGGCGCCGCTCACGGCGGTCGATGCGATCCAGGAGCGCCTCGACGCCGTCGGTGAGCTGGTCTCGGACGGCGAGCTGCGGAGCCGCCTGACCGAGCTCCTGCGTGAGGTTCACGATGTCGAGAGAATCGCGACCCGGATCGGCCTTCGCAGCGCGAACGCCCGGGACCTCGTTGCGCTGCGGAGGACTCTCGAGGTTATGCCGGCGATCCGCGCCGAGCTCACGCCTCGACAGTCCGCTTTCCTGCAGCGCGCCGCGGAGCGGCTCGACCATCACGAGGATCTCTGCCGCGAAATCACTCGGGGCCTCGTCGACGCGCCGCCGCTTTCAATCAAGGAGGGTGGGCTGGTCCGCGACGGATACGACGCCGAAGTCGATGAGCTCAAATCGATCGCGGCGCAAGGGACGCAGTGGATGGCTCGCTTCCAGGCCGAAGAGAGCCAGCGGACGGGCATCTCGTCGCTGAAAGTGGGGTATCACCAGGTCTTCGGCTACTACATCGAGGTGACGAACTCGCACCGCGAGAAGGTCCCTCCCGAATACGTCCGCAAGCAGACACTGAAGAACTGCGAGCGCTTCATCACGCCCGACCTCAAGGAGTACGAAGCCAAAGTCCTCAGCGCGAAAGACCGGATCCTGGAGCTGGAGTTCAAGATCTTCGTCCGGCTGCGCGAGCAGGCGGCCGCCCACATTCCCTCCTTCCAGGCTGCGGCCCAGGCGCTTGGCGAAGTGGACGTCGCCTCGACGCTGGCCTCCATCGCCAGCGAGCGCGGCTACGTGCGTCCCATCGTCGACGACTCCTTCCGGCTCCACTTCGAGGATGGCCGCCACCCCGTCGTCGAGCAAGTCGCCGGCAGCGATGCTTTCGTGCCGAATGGCGCAGACCTCGACGCCGACCGACACCTGATGATCATCACGGGTCCAAACATGGCCGGCAAATCGACTTTCATCCGGCAGGTCGCAATCCTTACCCTCCTCGCGCAGATGGGAAGCTTCGTCCCTGCGCGCAGCGCGCAAGTGGGCGTCGTCGACCGCATTTTCACGCGGATCGGCGCGTCGGATGACCTCGCCCGCGGGCAGTCCACGTTCATGATCGAGATGAACGAGACCGCGAACATCCTCAACAACGCGACGAAGCGAAGCCTGATCATCCTCGATGAGGTTGGCCGCGGCACGAGCACTTTCGATGGTGTGAGCCTGGCCTGGGCCATCACGGAGCATATCGCGAACCGTGTCGGCGCTCGCACCCTCTTCGCCACGCACTACCACGAGCTCACCGCCCTCTCGCTCACGTTCCCGGCCGCGCGCAATTTCAACTTCGCGGTGAAAGAGTGGAACGACGAGATCGTGTTCCTGAGGAAAATCGTCGAGGGCGCTTCCGACAAGAGCTACGGAATCCACGTCGCTCGACTCGCTGGCATCCCGAAAGAAGTACTCGAGCGTGCACGGGAGATCCTCTCGAACCTCGAATCGCAGTCCACGGACTTGCAGAATCGGCCCGCCCTCGCTGCTCACCGCGCATCCCCATCGACGCGCGCCGGCGGCGCGTCGCGGTCCGACAAGTTCCAGCAGCTCGACCTCTTCCAGGACGCCAACCAAAAGCTGCTGAAAGAGCTCAAACAGCTCGACACAAACAGCATGACCCCGCTCGAGGCGCTGCAGTACCTCGCGCAGCTTCGCGACCGCGTCGTCTGACTTCGCCGCTCGCGCGCAGGCGACCCGAGGGAAGCCGTCACTTCGCGGCGGAGGTCTTCAAGTCGAACTGCAGCTTCGCGACTTCACGAACGACGCGCTCCGCTTCCCAGCGCTTTCTCGCGTCTTTCTCGAGCATGCCCGTGATCAGCGCGTCCATCCCCGCGGGGAAACGGCGAGAGACTTCCGGCGGCAGCGCGATCTTGATCTCCCGGTTCGCTTGGATCACGTCGTTGCCTTTCAGCTCGGGGAATGGCGGCGTTCCGACGGCCATCTCGTACGCGATGATGCCCAGGCTGAAAACGTCGGACTTGAATCCGCCGTAGTCTCCCTGACCACGCTCCGGCGCCATGTAGCGAGGCGTTCCGAGGACGGGCCGCTTCTCGATCTGGTAGCCGCGCTCCTCGTCCTTCAGGCGGAAAGAGATCCCGAAGTCCGCGATTTTGACTTTGGCGGTGGGCGCTTCGCTGCCGAGCTCTCCCAGAATCTCGTACCAGTTGCCGTCTTTGCGGAACCAATCGCGCAAGATCCCCGTGACTTCCCGCCGCACGTTCTCTCGCCGCGCCAGCATGCGGTAGATCCTGAGGATTTCCTGCATCATCTCCCGCGCGAGGTCGACGCGGTACTCGCAGCGCGCCAGGTGGGCTCCTTCGAGGAGGCACTGGACCGCCTTGGATTGCTCGTTGCAGCCCGAAAGGTGGCGCGCACGCAGCTGCAGCAGCTCGGCGGACTCCTGCACGGGCACCATCTGGAGGAGGCGCGAGATCCTCCGGTGGAGGTGAGGCCTCTCCGACTCGGGGATGCGCTCCGCCATGTACCGCTGGAAGGCGACGTTGGTGAATCCATACCAAGTCCTCCCTTCCTCGATGAAGAAACCCTCACCGAGGAGAGTGCGCACGATGAAGAAGAGCGACGTCTCGTTGATGTCGTGCAGCTTGAGCAGCGTGTCGAACAGGAACCGCGGGCCGATGAATGCCGCCTGCTCGAGGACCTGCTGCTCGATTTTTCCCTGGGACCGGTATTTTTCGTACATGCTCTTGCCCTCCTCGAGCTCGAGCTCCAGCTGGCGTGGCCGGTAGATCAACCTGCCGGAAGGTCGGTCCATCGACAGCACGCCCCGCTCGAAAAAGCCGCGCAGGATCTCGAGGAGCTTCGAAAAGTTGCCGCCGCTCAGCCTGTAGAGGTCACCCGCCAGCGTCATGCCCGTGAGCGCGTCGCGGAAAATGAGCTGCAAGTACCTCTGGATCTGGTATTCGGTCAGCGGCCGCAGGTAGAGCTCTTTCGTGAACGGCGCCATCCGATCGAGCAGAGTCTTGAGGCTTCCATTGTTGCGGATCTCACCGGGCACGAGCGTCCCCACGACGAGGAGGTGCGCCGATCCGAACGCAGACCCCAGGGACGCAAGGAAGTCGCAGACGACGGGTATGGCGTTGCCCAGGTTGAGCAGGCGCAGGATCTTGGGCCCGTCATCCACGAGGAGCTGGCGACTGGCCTCTTCCGCGACCAGCCGGAGCTGGAACGACCCAGCGGGCTTCATCCCGAGGAGCTGCTCGGCGAGGAGCGGAACGCCCTCGATCCGCGCGCAGTCGAGCTCGAACATTCGAGGCATCTCCGCCGGCGCATCTCCGCTGGCGCTCTCCGCCCGTGTGGCAGCCAACCGGGCGAATTCGCTCAGGAGGCGGTTCTTTCCATTGCCGACTTCCCCCTCGACGAGGAGCAGGTAGGACCCGCCCTCCATGACACGGTCGAGGTAGTGGAGGAGGAAGTTCATCTCCGATTGCCGCGCGAAGTAGGGCGGATCCACGATCGCGTCCAGCGAAGGCTCCCCCACGCGCTTCCGGATCTCGTCGAGCAGATCCTTGTCGTAGCGCCCCGCGGCGGGCGAGCTCTGCGGCGCCGCTGTCATCTCGGTGTCGAACTCTAGAATCGAGTGCGCGGAATCGGCGCCCTCCTCGCGTCCGTCATCCTGCCCTCTCTCGGTGGCTTCGCGGGCGATTTCACCGATGAGGAGGATGTTCGCAGGCTTGACGTCGCTGTGAACGACTCCCTGCCGGTGCGCGGCGACGAGGCCGCAGGCAAGTTGCCGGATGATCTCCAGCACTTCGGCCGGCGTGGGGCGCCGTTCTTTCATCACGTGGTACAGGTTTCTCCCGACCACGTACTCCATGGAGATGTAGTGCTGCTCCGACTCGACGCCGTGCTCGTAAATCCGGATGACGTTCGGATGGTTGATTTCGCGCGCCAGGACGGCCTCGCGATTGTGGAAAAAGTCGAGGAACGCCTCGTTCCGGCCGATGTTGCTCCGGATGAACTTCACGGCGACCTCGCGATTCGAGTCGAGGTCGAGCGCGTGGTAGACCGTGCCCATGCCCCCGTGCCCCAGCCGGCGGAGCAGGTAGAACTTCCCGACGCGGCGCGGGAGGATCTCCTCCGCAACCGTCCGCACGTTCAGGCTGCGCGGCGGCGCGCGCCGCTCGAGCGGCGCTGTTTCGAGCGATCCCTTGGTGAGCTGCCCCGCCGGGAAGGCGTCCAGCTCGCCGAGGAACTCGAGCGCCTCGTCCCCGACCTGGATCTTGTCTCCCGCGTCGAGCTGTGTCGGCTCCGTGATCCGCACGCCGTTGACGAGAGTGCCGTTCGTGCTTCCCAGGTCCGCGATGAAAAACCGGCCGCCGCGCTGTTCGATGGTCGCATGGCGGCGCGACACACTCTTCGTGTCCAGCACGCAATCGGCAGTGGAATCTCTGCCGAGGACGCACCGCTCACCGAGTGGATACGTCTTTCCCTCGCCTCCGCCCGAACGTTTCCAGACCAGCCGCGCCATCGCGGCAATTGTAGCATGAGCGAAGCGGTGGGCAGGTTTCGCGGGAGGTCCGCTACCGGCTTTCGCGAGCGATGAAAGCGTCGATATTTTCCAGGGAGATGACGCTGTGCTCTCGAGCCTCGACGGAGTTCCTCACGACGAGGCGGCGCGAGTCGAGCCAGTCATCGACTTCGCTCAGCACTCCGCTCAGCCATTCGAGCTTCGCAAGGACGCGCTGGCCGCCCTCTCGCTGCGACGGATCGAAGGTCTCCTCTTGCATGCCAGAGAGTAGCATCCTTTTTCGGAACCGGCGAAGCGGCGGACCGCTCAGCGCTTAGACGCTGTTTCAGAACTCGCTCCGTCGGCCCGAGGGCGAGCGAACGGCCGCGAGTCAAGGAGTGAGGACGAAGACGTATACGGAGAATACGACGAGTCGGAGCGACGCCGAATCGCGGCCGTGCAGCCGGCCGAAGCCAGGATGGGGTTTTGAAACAGCGTCTACGCGTCGAGGAGGCGCTCCAGCTCGCGCGGCGCCGTCACCGGCGGGAGGCAGACAAAGTCTTTGCAGACGTAAGCCGCGGCGCCGGCAGCCACCGACTTCCCCTCGAGGAGCGGGATCGCGACAGGCTTTCCGCTGTCCTGCCCGCTGCGCGGCGGGGTCCCGGCAAGGATTTTGCCAGGCAGGAACCGGGCGTGCACCACGCGGAGGAGGCTTTCCGCTTCCGTAGAGGCCGTGTCGCCAGCGATCACGATCTCGACGCACGGATGGAGGAACATGTCGAGCGCGATGAGCGTGGAGCTCATCGCCATCGGCGCTCGTTCGAGGAGTGACCGACTGTCCCGGAGGATCTCCGAGGCGCGGCGCCGGTAGCCGCTCTCCCCCGTGAGCCGCTCGAGCCGTAGCAGAGACAACGCGGCGACGCCATTCCCGGAGGGCGTGGCACCGTCGAGGTCGTCGCGCCGTCGCGCGATGAGCTTTTCGTGACGCACGGACGTGAAGAAGAAGCCTCCGCGGCTGTCGTCCCAGAATTCATCGACGAGCTGATCGATCAGCGAGCGTGCTCGCGCCAGATGCTCCGGATCGAAAGTGCATTCGTAGAGGTCGAGGCACGCCTCGGCGACGTAAGCGTGGTCATCGAGATAGCCGAGGTGCTGCGCCTTGCCGTCCTTGTACGTGCGCAGGAGCCGCCCATTGGCGACGAGGTGGCGAAAAACGAAGGAAGCCGCAGCTTTCGCGGCTTCCAGGTACCGGGTTTCTCCGAGCACCTGCCAGCCTCTCGCCAGGGCGCTGATCGTGAGCCCATTCCAGGCCGAGAGCGCTTTCTCGTCCCGGAAAGGCTTCGGCCGGCGTTCGCGAGCTGCGCGCAAGCGCACGCGCCCGCGGGCCACGACCGCCTCCACTTCCTGCGCGGTCGTGCCGAACGCCTGCGCGACTTCGTCGATGCTCTGCGCGAGATACGGGATGCTCTTTCCATCCTCGAAATTTCCGCCGGGACGGATGCCGTAGTGCGCGCAGATGATCCGCGCGTCGGCCGAGCCCAGCTCAGCCTCCACTTCTTCCGGCGTCCAGACGAAGAACTTTCCCTCTTCCCCCTCGCTGTCCGCGTCGGTGGCCGAAAAGAAGCCACCCTCCGGGCTGGTCATCTCGCGAAGGAGATAGTCGAGCACTTCGGCGGCGACGCGCCGGTACAGCGGCTTCTTCGTCACCTGGTAGGCTTCCAGGTAGGCGCGGACCAGGAGCCCATTGTCGTAGAGCATCTTCTCGAAGTGAGGAACCATCCAGCGCGCGTCGGTGGAGTAGCGGTGGAAGCCTCCCCCGATCTGGTCGTACATCCCCCCCGAGGCCATCGCCTCGAGCGTCTTCTCGCACATCGCCAGCGCCTCGACGTCCCCGGTGCGGTGGTGATGGCGGAGGAGCTTTGAAAGCTCGATCGATCGCGGGAACTTCGGAGCGGGCCCGAATCCGCCGTGCGTTGTATCGAAAGTCTGCCGGGCGAGGCGCGCGGCCTGCTCGAGCGTCTCCTGACCCGGCATCTCTTCGCTGGAGGGCCCAGCGAGCGGCTCCGCGAGGTGGCGCTGGATCTCGCTCGCGGCCTCGGTGACTCTTCCTCGGTCCTGCTGGTAGGCGGCGGCGATCCGCGCGAGGATCTCCTTGAAGCCGAGGATTCCGTAGCGATTCTCCGGCGGGAAGTAGGTGCCTCCCCAGAAAGGCACGCCCTCCGGCGTAAGGAAGACGCTCATGGGCCAGCCCCCCGATCCTGTCATCAGCTGGACGGCGTTCATGTACACCGCGTCCAGGTCGGGCCGCTCTTCGCGATCGACTTTCACGCTGACGAACCACCGGTTCAAGAGCGCCGCCACTTCCTCGTTTTCGAAGGACTCGCGCTCCATGACGTGGCACCAGTGGCACGAGGAGTAGCCGATCGACAGAAAGATCGGTCGGTCGAGCTCTTTCGCTCTCGCGAGCGCCTCATCTCCCCACGGATACCAATCCACGGGATTGAAAGCGTGCTGCTGGAGGTAAGGGCTGGTCTCGTTCACCAGCCGGTTGGGCTTCCGCTGCTTCGATTCCAACGTCACGAGTCCTCCGACATGAAACTGTCCGGAGAACGCGTCACCAGCGGCGCAGCTCCCGGATCGCCTCCGCGATCCTCTCCACGCTGGGGATCGACGTCAATTCGAGGGCCCGGTTGTACGGCACCGGCGTGTCCGGGTAAGCCACGCGGCGCACGGGGCCGTCGAGGTGCTCGAAGGCCTGGTCGGCGATACGAGCCGCCAGCTCGGCTCCGAACCCCGCCGTGAGGCAGGCTTCATGGACGAGGATCGCCTTGCCCGTCTTCCGGACGGATTTCAGGATCGTTGCTTCGTCAAGCGGCGCGAGCACGCGCAAGTCCACGACCTCGGTCGACACGCCCTCGGCCTCGAGAAGCGCGGCGGCATCCGCCGCGTGGTGCACCATCCAGCCGTAGGCGATCACCGTGACGTGGCTCCCCTCCCGCACGACGCGCGCCCCTCCCAGTCTCGGCTCCGCAGCGGCGAGCCGCTCGAAATTCGCACGCGGCTCTTTGACTCTGCGGTAGAGGTGCTTGTGCTCGAAGTAGAGCACGGGGTTCGGGTCGCGGATCGAGGCGCGCAGGAGGTCGTACGCATCGCCCGGCCAGGCCGGGGCGACGACTTTGAGCCCGGGAGTGTGAAGGAACCAAGCCTCGACGCACTGCGAATGGAACGCGCCGCCTCCGCCGCCCCCGCCGGTCGGACACCGGATCACGAGCGGCACGCTCGAGCCCGTGCGCCAGTACATTTTCGCCGCGACGTTGACGATCTGATTGAAGCCGCAGGAGATGAAGTCCGCGAATTGCATCTCCACGATCGGGCGGTGGCCCAGTAGCGCCGCGCCGATGGCCATCCCCAGGGTCCCGGACTCCGAGATCGGTGTATTGACGACGCGGTTGGCGCCGAACTCCTCGATGAATCCCTGCGTCACTTTGAACGCGCCGCCGTACTCCGCGACGTCCTGCCCCAGGATGAAGACCTTGGAGTCGCGCCGCATCTCGTCGCGAAGCGCCCGGGCCACGGCGTCGATGTAAGTGACCGTCTCGAGCGGGCTCGTCTCAGTCCGCATACACGCTCCTCGGCGGGCCGGCCGCATCGGGCTGCGGAGACGCCAGAGCGCGGTCCACGACCTCGAGGACAAGATTGCGGCAAGCCTCACCGACTTCCCCCATCCGAGCTCGGGTCGCCACGCCACGCGTCAGGAGGAGCTCCTCGAAACGCAGCAAGGGATCGGAGGCCTCGTTGCGCTTGCGCTCCTCGGGGGTGAGGAGCTGGAGGGAGTCGTCGCCTTCCGAATGTCCGCGCATCCGGCCGACGATCGCCTCGATGAGAGTCGGGCCGGCGCCCCGGCGCGCTCTCGCGACGGCCTGGGCGACCTCCGCGTAAACCGCCAGAGCGTCGCAACCGTCCACACGGACGCCCGGAATGCCGTAGGCGGCCCCGCGCTCTGCTAGGCTCGCGCTGGCGTACTGCTCCGACGCCGGCGTGGAAAAGGCGTAGCCGTTGTTCTCGATGACGAGCACAAAGGGCACTTTAAGCACCGCGGCCATGTTGAGCCCTTCGTGGAAGTCCCCGGTGGACGTCCCGCCCTCGCCGATGAAATTGATGGCGACGCGGTCGCTCCCCTCACGCTGGAGAGCCAGCGCGAGGCCAGCCGCCACGGGGATCATGGCGCCAAGGTGGCTGATCATGCCGACATGAAGTATTCCCGCGTCTCTCGCGAGGTGCGAGTAGTGATACGAGCGCTCGCGGCCGCCGCTGAAACCATCCGTTCTGCCGAGCATCTGGCAAGCCAGCCGGTACAGCAATTCCCGGGAGTCCGCTTGGAGAGTTCTCCTGGACGGCGGGACGAACCAGTCGGGGAAGAGCTGCGCCGGATCCAGGTAGTATCGCAGAATCGCTCCGGAGTCGCGGTGGAGGGTCACCAGCGCGTCGCCCGCCTCGATCGCGGTCGCGGCCGCCACCGTGATTCCTTCATTGCCTACCGAGCTGTACCACTTCGAGACCGAGCCCACGCGCACGAGGCGCTCGAAGCGAAGGTCCCACTCCCGCGCGAGCCGCAAGAAAAAGTGCATCTCGCGCAGAGCGTCCGCCCCGAGAGGCTCCACTCGGCCGGAGGAAGGGGCGCCGCTAACCGCCGGAACGGCCGCATCGGCTTGGATCACCAGGGCCTTCCTTGTCATTCCTGGATTGTAGACTGACTCCCAAGCGCGGCAAGACGCGGAGGCGCTCCGCGCGGTTTCGACGCTCAAGCGGCGTGCACGAAAGGCGAGACGATGTCTCCGTTCGCATCTAGGTGGAGGGGGGCGGGCTGCGTGACTACCTGGAGGTGCTCTTTGCCCTCGACGAGGGGCAAGCAGGCCTCGGAGAGATACACGTTTTCAACCTCCAAAGTGTCCCGAATATAAGCGACCCAGGGTCCGCCCGGCCGGCGCTTGCAGGTCTTGATGGCCGTCAACAGCGCGTCCCGGTCATTTCGGCAGATCACGGGCGTCTTGGCGTTGACGGGCGCGCACGCGGTCACTGCATTGATCGTCGAAATCTCGTGATTGACCTTCCGTAGGAAGCGTTCGGTTGCGAAGTCGACCATCCCCATTCCCACCGCGTTCCCGTCGCTTTCGTCCGAGAGGTCGCGCACGACGATGCGCAGAATCGAGGGCATGTAGTCCTGCCATGGCACGCCGCAGATGAAGCCGTACACGCCACGGCCGATAATGTTCGTGTCGAGGCCGGCGCCGGAGATGTTCTTTCCCATCCGGTCGCACACGAGGACGTCGATCTCTTTGAGGGGCAGAGAGCCCATCAGCTTCCTCGCCTCGTTCAGCAGGCGCTCCTCGTGCTCGAAGAACCCTGCCACGGGCACGGCCTCGACGCGCGCGGTCTCGTGGTACGCGTTCTCGAGGAGCGCAAGGCCACCGACGATCTTGCCGGTGCCCAGGATCCTCCGGGCCGCCGCCTCGATCGTCGCGCCGAGGCCAATGTCGAAAATGTGGCTGTGGTACTCCTTGGCGCCGTCGTACTTCCCGAGGCCGATCGCGCAGATCTTTGAAAGGCCGCTTTCGATCCGACCTTTGTAGTCCGTGTGCGGCTTTACGCGATTGAGGAGCAGGATGCCGTCCGAGTCCCACGCGGATTCCGCGATGAAGACTTCGACTCCCTCCGCGGTTCGCCCGAGGCTGCGCGTGCGCATGCTGTCGCGGATGGCGACGCCCATCGCCTCCTCCGTGACGCCGTAGTGCGCGATGAGCGCCCGCTGCCCCTCGGCCAAAGCCCCCCCGTGGCTGCCCATGGCAGGGATAATGAACGGCCGAGCATCGCGCCCTTTCAAAAAATCGACCGCCGCCCGCGCGATCTCCGCGATGCCCGTGATGCCGCGGCTGCCCACCGTGACTCCGATTTCCGCCCCCGCCCGGATCGAGCCGTCGGGGAAGATTTTCCCCAGCTCGCGCTTC
>Ga0111538_10013548_pt1 | contig 10757 bp, 6 predicted proteins | sample SoiMethybrSBSTD1_FD_79669 | JGI IMG/M metagenome (GOLD analysis project Ga0111538, IMG submission 79669) | Bulk soil microbial communities from a Populus tree surrounding site in Tennessee, USA - Soil MetaG P. TD hybrid SBSTD1 (version 2)... | ecosystem: Environmental > Terrestrial > Soil > Tree... | reverse complement strand
CGAGTTGAGTCCGACGCTGTCAGGTCAGCGCGCAATCCGCAGGACGCGGTGGTTCTCGCTGTCGGAGACGTAGAGCTCGCCCGTGCGCGGGTGGACCTGGGCTCCGTGCGGTCGGTCCAGCTCGCACGCGTCTGCCGGACCTCCGAGCCCGGCCTTGCCCTGCTGGCCCGTACCGACGACGCGGCGGATCGTCCCGTCGCGCGGCGAGTAGCGGCGGACCGCGTGGTTCTCGGTGTCGGTGATGAGCACGTCGCCGGAGGCCTCGACGAAGAGATGCTTCGGGCCGTTCAGGCGGGCCTGGCGGGCCGGACCGCCGTCGCCAGAGCCGCCGGCCTCGCCGGTGCCCGCGACCGTGCGGATCCTGCCGGCCGTGTCAACGACGCGAAGCGCGTGGCCGGACCGCTCGGCGATGTAGAGGTTGCCCTTTGCGTCGAGGCCGATCGCGCGCGGGTCCACGAGCGGCTCGGCGAGCGCGTCGCCGCCGTCTTTCGGCACGCCCTTGGCGCCGCTGCCCGCGACGGTCCGGACCACTCCCGACTTCAGGTCGACGGCGCGTATCCGGCGGTTGCCCAGGTCGCAGATGTAGAGCGCGTCGGCGTGGAATGCGATGTTGAAGACGCCGTCGAAGAGCGCCTTCAGCGCGGGGCCGCCGTCGCCGCCGTATCCCTTCTCGCCGGTCCCGGCGAAACGGGTCACGATCCCCGTCTTCAGGTCGATCCGGCGCACGCAGTTGTTGAAGGTGTCGGCGATGTAGAGCTGGCCGTCCGGGCCGACGAGCAGGTGGTGCGGACCGTTGAACTGCGCCTGCAGCGCCGGCCCGTCGTCCCCGCGCAGGCCCTTCTCGCCCGTGCCTGCGAGCACGCTCAGCCGGCCCTTCTCGTCGAGGACGCTGACGCGGTTGCCGCCCATCTGCACGATGTAGGCGCAGCCTGCCTTGTCGAAATCGATCCCGAACGGCTCGACGAGGTCGTGGTCGAGGAAGACGACGGCGCGTCCGGCTTTGGTCGCGGGAGTGTCGCTTGCCGCTGCCAGCGACGCGGCCACGACGATCGACGTCAGCAGTGCCTGTTTCACGCGCGCATGATACTGGCTTCGGGTAGCGCCAACTCCGTCTCGAGTCCCCACCCTCCTGGCTTGCGATCAGGGGGGTGGCGGCGAGAGGGAGTTGGCGCGGAGACGAAGGCCCCGGCTCGTCAGAGCGGCCGCTGCACGTTCGGAAAGGACCGCCACACCGGCACGCCGCAGAAGTGCTCGCCCTCGGTGCAGGTCGGCGTGATGCGCGAGTAGCGCAGCACGCACGGAGGGCCCATGTGGCGCGCGAGCCGCGGGTGCAGCGCCCGCACCTGCTCGAGCTCGTCCATCGACGCGCGGTAGATCTCCTCCTGCGCGTTGAAGCAGGTGCGCATCACCCACTTGTGGGCGAGGTAGAGCAGGCTGCCGCTCTCGTGGAAGCGCAGCGCCTTCGCGTTGGGGAGCACGTAGAGCGCCGTCTCGAGCGGCACGTCCAGCTCGAGCAGGCGGTTCTTGGCCTGCCACGCGCGCTCCATCGCTTCCGCGTAGACGGCGAGCGCCTCGCGGTTCGCGGCGATCAGCGGGGGAGTGATGACGTCGGGCCGCCGCGTGTCCGTGAGCGTCATCAGCGGCCGCGAGGCCGGCACCATGCGGTGGCGCTGGTCCTGGCTGTCGGCGGTGTGCGAGAGCTTCTTCAGGAAGGTGTAGCTCGCGTGGTGCATCGCGCGCGCGAGCGGCGAGTGCACGGACAGCTGCAGCGTCTCGAGGCGGTAGCGGTTCTGGCCGGGGTTCAGCAGCCGCTCGAGCGCCTCGTCGTCCGGCAGCGTCTCCGGCGTCGCGCCGAGCACGGCGCGCACGGCGTCGGCCGTCGTCTGCTCGGCGCGCCCCATGTGATCCACGAGCAGCGACACGCGGCTGCCGAGGCTCGCGTCGAGCCGCGCGGCCTCGGCCTCGCCGTCGCTCGCGAAGCGTGGAAGCCGCGTCTCGACGATCTCCGCCTCGCCGAGCGGCCCCTGCCCGATGCGGTCGAAGAAGGCGGGATCGAGCTCCTTGACGAGCCGGACCATCTCCTCGACCACCGCGCGCGTCTCCGCCGGCGCGTCGCCGGTGCGCATCATGCGGTAGAGCCGGTGCAGCACGATCCCGCTGAGCGTGTGCACCATCGACGTGAAGGCGGCGATCGGGATCGCGTAGCGGGCCGTCTCGATCGCCTTCTTCTCGGCCTCGCGCTCGACCTTCTTGCGCCGCTTCTCGGACGCGTTCGGCGTCAGGTGCCGCAGCTCGCCGAGGATGCGCCGCGTGTCGACCTTCAGCAGCTCGTTCAAGCGTCGATAGCTCTCCCAGGCCGACTCGATCGCCGCCTCGTAGACGCCACGGGCCTCGCCCTGCAGGCTCTCGGGCACGAGCGCCCGCACCTCGTCGAGCCGCACGAACCGCTGCGAGGACTGCTCCGAGTTGTAGAACGGGTGCGAGTGCAGGAACGACCACACGAACTGGCGGCTCACGTTCTCGAGCCCGAACTCGAAGTGGGCGTGCTGCCAGACGGTGTGATGCCCGCCCTCGAAGGTGAGCGGGCCGATCGTCTCGCGCTGCGTGGCGGTGATCTCGTCGGCTCCGATCACGCGCGGCGAGTAGCAGGTGCGCGCCGCGGCGATCGCCGCGTCGTACGGGCGCGCCGAGGCGTGCCGCAGCGTGACGCGGGGAGCGCCGGTGAGGACGGGCATGGGGAGGTCAGACTAGCCGACCCCGCGGTTCCGCGGCAAGGCGGAGCCGGAGTTGCGCGCGCGCCGGCTTGTCCACGAGAATCCGTGGCCAAGCCATGCAGCTCTTCCAGGTCAGGGACGCCAACGGATCTTCGCGCCTCGGCGTGCGCCGCGGCGAGAAGGCGATCGTGCTCGAGCGGCCGAAGGCCGGGATCGCGACGGTTCTCGACCTGCTGGTCGCGCAGTCGGAGCGCGGTCTCGATGCTGCCGCCTGGCTCGCGGACGCCGAGCGCGACGGCTCCTTCGCCTCGGCGTCGTGGGCCGAGCTCGCGCCGCGGCTCCGCGTGCCGGTCGACCCGCCCGAAGCCTGGGGCGCCGGCGTCACGTACCGAAGGAGCGCCGACTTCCGCGAGGAAGGCACCGGCTTCTACGACCGCGTCTACGTCGCCGAGCGGCCCGAGCTCTTCTTCAAGGCCTCGGCCTGGCGCTGCGTCGGGCCGGGTGGCCCGATCGGCAAGCGGCGCGACTCGGGCTTCACGGCCGCCGAGCCCGAGATCGCGATCGTGCTCGCGCGCGACGGAAAGATCCTCGGCTTCACGCTGGCGAACGACGTGTCGGCCTGGGACATCGAGCGCGACAACCCGCTCTACCTGCCGCAGTCGAAGGTCTACAACGGCTGCTTCTCGTTCGGCCCGGTGATCGTGACGCCCGACGAGATCGGCGACCCCTACGCGCTCGTGCTGCGCTGCCGCGTGACGCGAGGTGCCCGCGAGGTGTTCGCCGGCGAGGCGAGCACCGCCCAGCTCAAGCGCCGCTTCGAGGAGATCGTCTCCTGGCTGCTGCGCTCGAACGAGATCCGCACCGGCACGGTGCTCTCGACCGGCACCGGCATCATCCAGCCGATGGACGCGGGGCTCGAGGAAGGCGACGTCGTGACGCTGTCGTGCCCAGAGATCGGAGAGCTCGCGAACCCCGTCGAGCTGGTTTGATGGCCGCTGCGCGCGGCAGCGAGCGCGATCCCTACCAGCTCCGGCCGGAGGACGTCGAGGCGCCGCCCGCGTCGTGGGGACGCGCGCTGTCGCGGCTCGGACCGGGCATGGTGCTCGCCGCGGCGATCGTCGGCTCGGGCGAGCTGATCGCGACGACCACGCTCGGCGCGCAGGTCGGGTACGCCGCGCTCTGGATCATCCTGCTGAGCTGCGTGGTGAAGCCTGTCGTGCAGGCCGAGCTGGGCCGCTACACGGTCGCCTCGGGCGAGACCGGCCTCGAGGGGCTGAACCGCGTGCCGGGCCCGCGCCTCGGCGTGAGCTGGCTGCTCTGGGCGTGGGCGCTGATGGTGCTCGTGAGCCTCGTGCAGGTGGGCGGCATGTTCGGCGGCGTCGGCCAGGTCCTGAACCTGCTGATGCCGGCAGTGCCCGTCTGGCTCTGGGTGATCCTGCTGCTCGGCCTCACGCAGCTGCTGCTGCTCGGAGGAACCTACGAGCGCATCGAGCGATTCGCGCTCGTCAAGGTCGGCTTCTTCACCCTGCTGACCGTGCTCGCCGCCGTCGTGCTCATGCGAATGCCCGTCTTCTCCTGGGAGCAGGCGGCCTCGGGGCTGCGGCCCCAGCTGCCGGGCAGCGGGCTCGTCACCGCGGTCGCCGTCTTCGGCATCACGGGCGTGGGCGGCACGGAGCTCTTCATGTACCCGTACTGGTGCGTGGAGAAGGGCTACGCGCGCTTCGTCGGCCGGCGCGACGACAGCGAGGCGTGGCTCGCGCGGGCGCGCGGCTGGATCCGACTGATGCACGTCGACATCCTGCTGTCGATGGTGGTCTACACGATCGCCACGCTGGCCTTCTACCTGCTCGGCGCCGGCGTGCTCCACGGCCTCGGGCGCGTGCCGGGCGGCAGCGACATGATCCCGACGCTGTCGCAGCTCTACACGCAGACGCTCGGCGGCTGGGCGCTGCCGCTCTTCTACCTGGGCGCCACCGTGACGCTCTACGGCACCATCTTCGCCGCGACCGCGGCGCACTCGCGCGTCTACGCCGACTTCTGCCGGCTGCTCGGCCGCTTCGCGCGGGACGACTACGCGACGCGCGTCGCGTACCGCCGCGCGTTCGTCGTGATCCTGACCACCCTCCCCGCGTGCCTCTACCTGCTCTTCGCGTCGCCCGTGAAGATGGTGGTTGCCGGCGGCATTCTGCAGGCGCTGCTGCTGCCGCTCGCGAGCTTCGGCACGGTCTACCTGCACCACCGCCACCTGCCGGCGGCGCTGCGTCCGTCGCCGATCGTGACGGCCGCGCTCTGGGTCGCGAGCGCGATCATGGCCGCGGCGGGCCTCTACGGGCTGGTTCTGGCCCTGCGCGGCTAGTAGAGCTTCGCCTCGAGGTCCTTGTAGACTTTCTCGACGTTGGCGCCGACCGAGCCGTCGAAGCGCCCGTCCATGCCCGCGTCGTACTTCGGCTTGAGCAGCGCCGCCACGGAAGCCTTCGCCTGGTCGAGCGTCTCGCCCTTGCCCTTCGCAGCCCGCACCGCCTCGATCAGGTCGGCGATGTAGTTGCGGAAGAAGCGCAGGTGCGAGCGCGGCTTGACTCCGCCGTGGCCGCCTATGATCTGGTCGAAGTCCAGCTTGTCGAGCGCGTCGAGCGTCGCGACCCACTCGGGCGGGTAGGAGTCGCCCATGAACGGCATCCACCCGTGGAGCAGGTCGCCGGTCGCCACGACCTTCTGCTTCGGCAGGTAGGCCACGACGTCGCCGCTCGTGTGCCCGCGGCCCAGGAACAGCAGCAGGATGTCGCGGTCGCTGCGGTGCAGGATCAGCGACTTGTCGAACGTCAGGTCGGGCAGCTTCAGCTCCAGGCTGCGGATCTCGGCGAGGTAGGCCTGCTGCTGTTTGAGCTCGTCCTCGAGCTGCGCCTTCGCCTTCGCGTCGCTGGCGGCGGCGATCCGCTTCTCGAGATCGGCGACCTGGCCTGGCCCCGCGTCGATCTGGTCCTTCACGCGCTTCATCCCCATCTGGATCAGGTTCTCGCGCGTCGCCTCGGACGCCACGATCGACACCTGGCGCGGGAAGGCCACGGGGTACGCGTGGTTGCCCTGCGCGTGGTCCCAGTGGAAGTGCGTGTTGACCGCGTAGCGCACCGGCTTGTCGGTGACGCTCTTGATCTGCTGGATGAGCGCCGCAGCGCTCGAGGGACGCGAGTGCGTGTCCACCACCAGCACGCCCTCGTCGTACACGACGACGGCAGCGTTGCAGTTGATCGGAGTCCGCGGCTTCGCGATCGCCGCGTACACGCCGTCCGCGACCTTCGAAAGGTCGAAGAGCTCCTGGCCGCGCGCGGCGGCGGAGGAGGCCAGGATGGCCGTGGAGCAGAGAAGAAGAGCCCGCTTCATTTTCGCCCTCCGGTTCGGTTGGGGTCGACGCTGTCGGACCCGAATCCTATCCGGAATGCAGGCGTCTGCCGAAGTCGACGGGCTCCGCGAGCCTAGCGGCTCGCCGCGCTCTCCTCGGCCGGCGTCTCCCAGACGAGCGACTTGCCACTCGTGATCGAGCTGGAAACCCGCAGCGTTCCCTCGCGAACGAGGTTGTGAGTGCCGTGCTGGATCGCCCCGAACAGCCCCTGGATCGGGAGCGCAGTGATTCCCGGATGGAACCCGACCCAGGCGTTGCGTCCGTTCGCCTTCGCGACGTAGAGCGCGCGGTCCGCCACGCTCACCACCTGTTCCCAGCTCAAGGCGTCGAGCTGCTCGCGGAAGAAGGGATAGCTGGCGAACCCGATCGAGCAGGTGGTCCGGACCACGCGGCCCTCGCCGATCTCGAAGACGTGCTGGGCGATCGCCGAGCGGATCCGCTCGGCGAGATCCGCGAGGTCGCTGCCGCTCGGGTCGCGCGCCACGAGCAGGAACTCGTCGCCTCCCCAGCGCACGATGATGTCCGAGGTGCGGCTCACCGACTTCAGCAGGTCGCGCACCTGCCGCAGCACGACGTCGCCCGCGGCGTGGCCGGCGGAGTCGTTGATCGTCTTGAAGTGGTCGAGGTCGATCATGATGAAGGCCATGTCGAGCTGCTCCGGCGTCAGCGCCTCGTCGCCCAGGCGCCGGTAGCGGCGGCGCAGCAGCGCCACCTCCTTCTCCACGTACTCCGCGAGGAAGCGCCGGTTGGCGAGGCCCGTCAGGGAATCCGTAATGCTGGCCTGCGCGAGCTCCGTGTTGAGGCGCTCGAGCTCCAGCTGTCGCTCGGAGAGCGCCTTCGTCCGCTCCTGCACGCGCGACTCGAGCTCGCGGGAGTACTCGGCCTCGCGGTCGAACTTCCGCTGCTGCACGCGCGCCAGGCCGAGCACGCCGCCGAACAGCAGCAGCGAGTAGCACGCGTAGGCCCAGGCGGTCTTCCAGGGCGCGGCGGCCACGTCCACCGCGACGGTCAGGCCTTCCTCGTTCCACTTGCCGTCGCTGTTGGCCCCGCGCACGCGGAACGTGTAGTGGCCGGGGTTCAGGTTCGTGTAGGTGACCGAGGGGCGGCCGGCGAGGGGCACCCACTCCGGATCGAAGCCCTCGAGCTTGTACGAGAACTGGTTGCGGTGCGGGGCCGTGAAGTCGAGCGCGGCGAAGTCGACGCCGAGCACCTTGTCCTGGAAGCCGAGGCTGATCCGCCGCACGCCATCGGCGGGGCCGCCGAGCGGCCGGTGTCCCACGCTCACCGAAGTCAGCACCACGGGCGGCGCCGCTGTGGCCTGGCGCAGCCGGTCGGGCAGGAAGGCGTTGAAGCCGTAGATGCCGCCGAAGAACAGCTCGCCGGTCGGGCTCTGGTAGTACGCCCCGAAGTTGAACTCGCTCGCCTGGAGCCCGTCGCTCACCCCGTAGTTCGTGAACTGCCCGCTGTGCGGATCGAAGCGCGACAGCCCGTTGTTCGTGCTCAGCCAGAGACGGCCATGGCCGTCGCTGCGCACGCCGTAGACGACGTCGCTCGGGAGGCCGTTGCGCGTGTTGAAGCCCTCGAAGCTGCGGCCGTCGGGGAGCAGGTGGCCCAGGCCTTCGTGGGTCCCGACCCAGAGGCTTCCCGACGCGTCCACGTAGAGGCTGTGGACGACGTCGGAAGGCAGGCTCTTCGGATCGTCGGGCCGGTGCTCGAAGCGCTGGAAGCGCCCGGAGCGCGTGTCGAGCAGGTTCAGCCCCTTCTCCATCGTGCCCACCCACAGCCGGCCGTCCGCCGCCTCGGCGATGCTCGAGACGCGGTCGCCGCTGAGGCTCGTGGGCTCCGTGGAGTTCCGGAAATGGGTGAAGCTCTCCGTCTCCGGGTCGAAGCGCTCGAGGCCGCCGCCGTAGGTCCCGAGCCAGAGCCGACCCTCGCGGTCGTCCACGATGGCCGTCACGCCGTTGGCGCTCAGGCCCTCCGGACGCTTGGGGCTGCTGCGGTAGTGCTTGAACTCGGCGCCGTCCGCGCTGAGGCGGCTCAAGCCCGCGTTCAGCGTCCCGATCCAGAGATCGCCCTTGTGGTCGCGGCGCAGCGCCATCACCTGGTCGCTGCCGATGCCGCGCGGCTTGCGCGCGTCGTAGCGGTAGGCCGTCATCGAGCCCGTCGTGCGGTCCATGACGTAGAGGCCCGCGTCGAACGTGCCGATCCAGAGACGCCCCGCGCGGTCCTCGGAGAACGAGGTGACGTGCCCGCTGCCGAGGCCTTTGCCGCTGTCGGGGTCCGGAGCCACGTGGCCGAACTGCCAGCTGAGCGGGTTCCACTTGTGCACGCCTCCGAGGCGCGTGCCGACCCAGAGCACGCCGCCCTTGTCCTGCGCCAGCGCGAGCACGTGATCGTCGGCCAGGCTCCCGGGGTTGCGCGCATCGTGGCGGTAGTGCGTGAAGGTGCCGCGGCGGGGGTCGAAGAGGTCGAGGCCCTCGCCGGTTCCCACCCACAGCCGTCCGTCCGCGTCCTGCAGGATGGCGCGCACCTGGTCGTGGGCCAGGCTGCCGGCCGCGTTCGCGTCGTGGCGGAAGCGCTCGAAGCGCCCGGTCGCCGCGTTGAGCCGGTTCAGGCCGCCGCTCGACGTGCCGACCCAGATCGCGCCCGTGTCGTCCGCGCGGAGTACGCGCACCTTGTTCTCGCTCAGGCTCGTCGGATCCGCAGGCACGTTCGCCAGGTGGGTGAAGGCGCTGCTTCCCGGCTCGAGGCGGTCGAGACCGCCGTCGCTGCCGACCCAGAGCCGGTCGTGGCCGTCGACGTGGAGCGCGTAGACGCGGTCGTTGGCGAGGCTCCCCGTGCTCGCGTCGTCGTGCGTGAACGACGTGAGGCTCGAGCTGGCGACGTCCAGCCGCAGCAGGCCGATGTCGCGCGTGCCGATCCAGAGCGCGTTCTGCCGCTTCGCGAAGGCGAGCACCCGGATGTTCTTCCCGGTGAGAGCCTCGAGGCGCTCGAAGCGGTCGGTGCTCCGGTCCCAGCGAGCGAGCCCGGCGGCGGTCGCGACCCAGAGGTTGCCGCGGGTGTCCTCCTCGACGTCCCAGATGAAGCTGCCCGGGAGCGACGCGGCGTCCATGGGATCGCGCCTGTAGACCTTGAAGGAGAGCCCGTCGTAGCGGTTGAGCCCGTCCTCCGTGGCCAGCCAGATGTAGCCCTGCGAGTCCTGTAGCACGTCCTGGACGGTGGACTGCGAGAGCCCTTCTTCCAGCGACAGCCGGTCGAACCGGATCGGCCGCGCGGGCGCCGCGAGGGCGCTCGCCGCGAAGAGCACGGAGCACAGGGCAAGACCAGCCGGCTTCATGAGTTTTCGTCTCCCTCTCTCGAGATCGCGTCGAGCCCGTGTTCCAGGATGCGGGCGAAGGCTTCGGGAGGGACCGCCGGTGAGAACAAGAACCCCTGGTACTCGCTGCAGCCGTGGCTGCGGAGGAACTCCATCTGGCCCGGCTCCTCCACGCCTTCCGCCACGACGCGCAGGCCGAGCTGGCGCGCCATGGCGATGGTGGCGCTCGTGATCGCCGCGTCCTCCGGGGAGCTGGCGACGCCACGCACGAAGGACTGGTCGATCTTCAGGATGTCGATCGGGAACTGCTTGAGGTAGGCGACGGCGGAGTTCCCCGTTCCGAAGTCGTCGATCGCCAGGCGCACGCCGAGGGCGCGGATCGCCCGGAGCTGGCCGAGGATCTCGGGGTCGCTGCGCAGCACGCCGCGCTCGCTCAGCTCGAGCTCGAGCATCGACGCGTCGATCCCGGTCTCCTGGAGCGCATCGCGCACCACCTGGGCGAGGTCTCCGCGCACGAGCTGGCAGAGCGACACGTTGACCGCGACCCGGCGCAGGGGCAGCCCCTGGTCGCGCCAGGCGCGGGCCTGGGCGGCCGCGGTGCGCAGCCCCCAGCCGCCGATCGACATCATCAGCCCCGCTTCCTCGGCGAGCGGCACGAACTCCGACGGGGGCACGCTGCCGAGCTCGGGTGACTCCCAGCGCAGGAGCGCCTCCGCGCCGTAGACGCGCGGCTCGGGCCCCTCCACGAGGGGCTGGTAGCGCATCCGGATCTCGCCCTTGGCGACCGCCTGGGGCAGCAGGCGGATGATGGCGCGGCTGCGCTCGCTCACGCGCTGCGACTGGCCGTAGAAGCGGACGCCGCCGCCGCTCGCGACGGCCTCGCTGGCCGCTAGCTCGGCCTTCTGGAGCATGGTCTCCGCCGTCAGCCCGTCCGCGGGCGCGAGCGCGATGCCCGCGCTCGTCGAGAGGACGATCTCCTCGTCGCCCGCGAAGTACTTCCCCGACAGCCGGCCCACGAGCAGCGAGACCGTGGTCTTCAGCTCCTGCCACCCGGGCAGCCCCGTCAGCATGGCCGCGAAGAGCCCGCCGCCGATCCGGGCCGCCATCGACATCGACGGCCCCACGGAGGCGTGGAGCAGCTCCTCCGAGCGCAGGCCGACGCTCAGGCGCTGGGCGACCTGCTGCAGCACCGAGTTCGCGCGCGCGCGGCCCAGCCTGTTGTTGACGAGCACGAGCTGCTCGACCTCGAAGATCGCGATGGCGACCGGGCTCGACTCGGAGGCGCCCACGAGCGCGCTCTCCAGCGCCCGCTCGAGCTGCTCGCCGTTCG
>Ga0111538_10013547_pt1 | contig 10758 bp, 17 predicted proteins | sample SoiMethybrSBSTD1_FD_79669 | JGI IMG/M metagenome (GOLD analysis project Ga0111538, IMG submission 79669) | Bulk soil microbial communities from a Populus tree surrounding site in Tennessee, USA - Soil MetaG P. TD hybrid SBSTD1 (version 2)... | ecosystem: Environmental > Terrestrial > Soil >... | reverse complement strand
TCAGCATCAACGACCAGCACGTCACACGCTGGTGGGTAGGCAGCGAACATGCCTGCAAGTGATGTCTTGCCCACACCAGGGTACGCGTAGATAAGCGCGTTGAATGCGTCCTGTGTTTGGGCACGTGCTGAGATGATTGGTACACCAGCAAAGGTGTCATCACTGTTGGTGTCGTTCAGGTCAGGGTCAGGGATAAGGTCAGGTGGTATGGTTCCGTTTTCGTTAGGTACGGTAATGCGTGGTGGCACGTTAGTTTACCCCTATGGGTGTAGGCTGTGTGTCCACAGCAGCTACGATCTCTGATGCGTCTTCCTCTGTACGCTTGGTGAACATGTTGCTCAGGACAAACTGTACGTCACCGTCCTGACTCTGTGTGCGGCACAGATGCTCAAAGGAACAGTCCCAACACCCCTGCCACACACGGTTTTTGTAGATACGTGGTGAGTTTGCCATATCCATGACGGTCTGTGCAAGCTCACGTCCGTACTCTTCAACCTCATCCTGTGCAGGCGTGATGATGGTACGCACAAACAGGTCTGCTATCTCCAAGCGCTTAGGTCGTGTTGGTGGTGTAGCTCGCTTCCACAGACCATCATAGGCTAGGCCAATCACACGCGGCTGGTTAGGCATGGCACGTGCAAGCTGCTGCGCACACCACATGTAGCCGATAAACTGGTCTGTTGCTTCGAGCAACGCAAGGTCTGGCCGTTTCTCGTATGTCTTGCGCTCAACGATGTACAGGTTATCGCGCCTATCCATCGCTAGCGCGTCTAGGCGTGCCTTCAGCATGTGCAGACGTATACCTGTGCTGTCACACGACGTACAGGGAAACGAGCGCATACCTGGACGATTGGAGCAATCACCACACGGGTGCTCTGTGCCAGGAATGGGTATCAGCAACTCTTGCTCAGGTGCACAGAAGCGTAGACGTGGTGGCAACGGCACACCATAGTACGTCTGGTAGTTGTCCATCATTGCGGCACCAAGCGTGATGGCGTCAATGAGTGGGTCAAGCTCTTCAGACGTTGGCTCACGTCCTGTAGCTGCTACGTGCTTGCTGATGACGGCTGTACGGTGCTGCACAGCCAACGCTAGGAATACCTCACGCAGTGTACGGTCAGTGCCATCAGGCTTCTGGCCAAGGTCAGGCTTCTGTGTCCAGTAGGCCAAGGTCTTGTGCACCAGGGTGCCAAGGTCTAGGTATGGCTTGGGCTGCACAATGGGGGTGAGAGCTTGACGGTTGAAGCTACCATAGTCCCATTGACGCCTGCACCGTTTGAAGCTCTGTACTTCTGTGACACTGACTGTGAGTGTTAGCACGATGACTCCTGTGTGACTCTGGAAGGTAGACAGTCTGTTACCCATCTACTCGGGAGGGTTAGCACGCGTAACGCTGAAATTATTTGTGCCTGCCTAACCTTACGGTGTTGGCTTCCAGAACAACCACGAGACAGCTACGCAGCAGATGAGTTGTTGTGGTGGGGTAAAAGGCAAGGTAACCCATCACATCCGACCCACTACGTATGGTATGCCAGACAGGATTTGAACCTGCAACCTCGTGGACCCAAACCACGCGCGCTGCCGGATTGCGCCACTGGCATATGTGGTGTGACAGTCACGCGGGCGCTAGACTGCCACACACACGTGTACACGACCCTCGCAACCAAGCTGACTACCACTCGGAGGCTATCGGTGCGGCACCCTCACAGAATACCGTACTGCGTGAGGGTACGTCAAGAGGGTTTCTGGGCACTATCGTTACAGGAGTATTGCGGTTGGTGGGCGCGGACCCTGGTCAGGTGGTGGGTATTACCGTTTCAGGCAGACCTGAGTTGCGCGGCTAGCTCACGGTTGCCTGCTGTTCCACGTCCGTTGCGTATGACAGGTATACGCTCGTCAATGGTCTTCATGACCCTGACGTAGTAGGCATGCACAGGTGGCTGTGGCTGGTGTTGGGCTGCGTCACCCCTGTCACGCCTAGCACGGGCTAGGGTCTGGTCGTGCTTGCCACGTACGTACGTCTCTTCAGCGTACACCACGTGGTGTATGTGCTCTAGGTTCACACCTTCCTGCAATGCCTCGATGGTAGCTACTATCACACGTGGCCATCGTTTGCGCTTCTGTTCAGCTAACATCTGTGCTCGTTGGTCAGGTGGTGTGTCACCTGTCAGTAACAGGCATGGCAACTCGTCACGTGTTGCACGCTTCAGGTGGTTGGCTAGTGTGTGGGCAGACTCTTTGTACCACGTGTACACCAGGGTGCAGTCATGCTGTGGTATCGAGTCAATGATGTCTCTGACTGCATCGAGCTTGGGTCGTGACATGGTTAGCTGACGCAGTATGTAGTAGACACTGCCAACCGATTCTATCGGTTCACCGAGTAGTTGCCAATCCTTCTTTAGCTTGTTGTACTCTTTGCGTAACGCGGCTGGTATGTCCACCTTGATTGTTTGCTCAATCAGTGGTGGTAGCTCTCTGCCTACATCCTGATAGTTACGCATCAGCATGTACTGTGAGAGCATGTCGTCAAAGGCTGCACGCTTCTTGCGGCTAACACCGTAGATACGCGGTGCGTACGGTGCGTCCCAATTCACCGCGTACCACTCTCGTATGAAATTCCAATAGCTACTAAAGCGCTCGGAGTCAAGACAATGTAGAAGGTGCCATATATCCTCATCTGCTCTGTAGTAAGGTGTGGCAGTGAGTAGGTGAACACGGTCAGACTGCCATATAAGCGTGCGGGCATTCTCTGACTGTGTTGCTGAACGATTGCGGATATGATGTGCCTCGTCAATGACGATGGTTGGTGCAAGTCCCACCAGTGAGTGCGTACGTAACATTGGTATGCTTGCAATACGTACGTCAGCGTAGGTGCTAAGCTCATGTTTCTTCCTCGCGTTGCTACCTTCAGGCAAGGATATGCTGACCGATGATGGTAGCGTCTCACACAGCACATCAAACCATTGACGTGTCAGGTAGGTGGGTGCAATCACAAGTGCTGGCAGATGACGGCTGATGGTAGCTATTGTGGTACGTGTCTTACCCAACCCTTTGTCATCTGCCAGTATTGAACGTGGGTGCGCTTCTAGCCACTCGTCAGCTACCTGTTGGTACTGGCGCAGCATTACACAGGCACCTTTAGGCGTGGCATAGGTGGGGTAGGCTTGGGTGCAGGTAGCGTTGAGGCACCGTGGTTAGGTTCACCCTCTGTCTTGCCTGCACGAAAGTCAGCAACAAAGTCACTGAAACGGTGATACTGAGTGGGCACCCACAGGTCATACAGTTGCTTCATGATTTCAATGGGTAGCTCATAGTCGCGTGACATGGCTTCCCACTGGTCAGTGTCACTAGACCTGTACACAAACACGTTGTCAGATCCACACAACGGACAGTACCGAAACTGACCGATAGCCGCGCTAGGTTCTGTACGGTACACACGGCTGTACGTCCCACACGCAGTCAGGCACTTGATGGTTGTACGGCTAGGCGCAAGCTCATTGAGCTTGACTGGTGGCCTAGTCGTCGTCGTCGCTATGGCTTCCATCGGTAGCACTCCTGTATAGACGGTAGAGGATGTACCCAAAGACAGCCATGATGATAACCACGCCAACGTCAGGCACGGCTATTGACCAGACTATGAGTGCACCCATTTCCAACACCCCTTACACCAAAGTACGTCACCCTCGAAGCTCAGAGGGGCACTCTCAGCAAGTGGACGCCAACCCACATGCTCTATGCAGCCCTGCACCCCCATTGCATCCTCAGCAGGGATGCCTAGCCGCATCAGCAAGTTGAGCGCTTCTCTGAACGGCAGCGAGTCAACCAACGCAGCAAGCCTAGCTCTCTGGTCTACGGCAGCAGGTTGGGCCATCCTTGACACTCCAAGGGTATGTAGTACGGTAGTGCATGGGGGTAGTGTACCAGGTAGGTAGGTACAGGTCAATACAAGAGACGCTACAAGAGCGTGACAGGGGCACCAGCCGCTCTATAGGTACGGGTACCTCTCTACGCGCGTGAGGGGCCACCAGGGGCCAGTGAGGGGCACTGAGCGTGTGTTGCGTCGTGTACGCACCGTGTGGGTGTTTGCTGTGTTGCCCAAACTGGTGTCATTTGGGTATTGCACGTGGTGTGTGAGCCATGCTATAGTGACCTTGCTGGTGGCCACAGGGCCACTAATCAGAATCGACGCCAAGAGCGTAGGAGTAAGTAACATGCCACGTCGTGATGAGAATACTGGCACCGCTGTGCTTGACCGTCCTGTGGGTGAAGAGCCACAGGCCAATCAAAACGGCACTGAGGCTGGTGCTACTGCTGCCGAGAATCAGGCTTCTCAGCAGGAAGCTGCTGCCACTGCCACGCGTGCACCCAAGCGCAACCCTGATGAGCTTGGCCCTGACGAGATTGTTGGTATCAACGTCAGGATGCCCAACGCTCTGCGCCTGAAGATCGCTGAAACGGCCAAGGCGCAGAATACCAGCGTGCCTCAGTTGCTTGCCTCGATGGTGGCTGAAGCGTACAGCTTTGAGTTGCCCAAGCCTAGCCGTCCAGCACGCATCAAGAAGTACGATACTCCTGAGCAGCGCAAGGAAGCTCAGAAGGCTGCACAGGCCAAGCAGCGCACCACCACGCGCGCACTGCTCGCGGCTATCGAGGATGGCAAGCTCGGTGACATTGACGTTGAGGCTCTGGTTGCGGAGTACGCTGCCAAGCAGGCTGCTGCTGCTGTGGCCCCTGAAGGTGGTGAGGCAACGGCGGGTGCTGCTGCTAGCTAACGGCTACGCGTGACTGTGCCACTGTTGGTGGCTAACTACACATCGTAGAGTACGCTTTAGCTGCTACGCTAGGCTACACCCTGAATACAGTTGACTACAGCCCACACCAAGGCGCATGGCTATAGGTGTGGGCTGTAGTGCGTGCTGACTACGTGGCAGGATGACATGTGGTGTCTGGCCGTTCGTTTCAGGTGGACGCTGAGAAGGATGCTAGAGCACCTGTGCTGATACAGGTGCTACAACACTTGTTAGCTATGCGTCGTGCAGACTGCTATCAACCTGTTGGTATCGTGATGAGCGGTGACGTGTATCAAGTCATTAGTACGTACATGAATGGTGGTGGTAAACCATTAGACAAACTATTCAACTGTGTGGTTGTAGCTAACCTTGACGATGGTGCAGAGCCATTCGTCATTGTATGTGAGGCACGACGTGCAAGATTCTGACAGCTTTGAGCCACAGGTAGCTGAAGACACAGACATGGCGCGTGGTGTGTATGCTGAATTCTTCCAGAAGAACAAGGAAGGGCTGACACACGTTGACTACCTGACACGTACCTACTACATATCGCGTCAGTGGACGTTGCGCGGACCTATCCCACCAGGGGTGAAGATAGAACATGTAGGTTTAGCCAATACACGTAGAGAGCATCGGACTAAAAAGCGTCCATACGGACGGTAGACCCTGCAATCGTCGTGTGATACAATGGACAGGAGAGGCTTGCCAGGAAGGGGTGATACCATGTCTCAAGGCGTTGGTGGTACTGATGGAAATGGTACAGCATTGGGTACTGTACAGTATCCAATACATCCTAGCGTACACCAGAAGGATGGTGACCACTATCAGATACTTCAGCACGCATCAGGCTTGATAGACCTGAACGCTACTGAAGATGGGCGCGCAGTGCTGTGGCGTTACAACGCTGATGCTGACCTGCACATGGGCATTGCAGACAGCAAGAAAGAGGGTAGGGTTATTGACCCTGGTGAGTTGCCACCATCTCACCTGTCACCTGAAGAGCGTGAGTATTGGCTAGAGTGTCAGCGCACTGGTGAGCGGTGTGTACCGTATGCTGGTAAGGGTGCAGCACCAAAGAAGGGTAGCAAGTAACATGGCACTCGCACCAAGCATCAGCACTGCTGCACGTAACGACGCTGCCAACGCTGCCGTTGACAGGCTTGACCTTGGTGGGTCGCCTGCTGAGCTACGTATCTACAGTGGTACCAAGCCTGCTGACGCGAATGCCTCACTGTCAGGCAACACTCTGCTTGCAGCACTGGTCATGAGTGACCCTGCGTTTGGCAACGCGGCTACAGGTGTATCCACTGCTGCCGCTATCAGCAGTGACACCAGCGCAGACGCTACGGGTACTGCCACGTTCTTTCGCATGGGTTCTGTGAACGCTGGTGTGTTCACACCCGAGATACAGGGTGAGGTTGGTACCAGTGGTAGTGACCTGAACCTCAGCAGTACCAGCATCACCGCTGGTGGTACGGTTAGCGTCACTTCCTTCACGTACACGCAGCAGGGATAACAGCATGGCCATTGTGCGTAGTGAGTACACACGTTGGCAAGGTAGCACGGGTAGCCCACAGGACGTGGGCTACCTACTTGTGTGGGCCAATGACAGTGGGCAACGTCTGATAGACCGTGTAGAGATTGACAACACTCAGTGTAGTGACACTGTGTGGGTGCATGTGGTAGACGATGACGGTGTTACCGTCATGTTCAGCGAGGTTGTTGCACCAGGAGGTTTGCTTGTAGATAGACGGGCACAGGGTACTCGGTGGAACCGCAATACACAGCAGAGAGTAAGCCAGTGGTTCGTGTCCGTTGCTACGTCTAAGGTAGGGTAGTGGTTAGTCAAGTAGGCACCGTCTCTGTTGTTGCTGGCTCACTAGGTACCAGTCAATTCACCATGCCTAGTGGCATACAGAATGGTGACGTGGTGGTGCTTGGAATCTCTCTAGAGAATTCCACAGCACCAACACCACCAGTTGACCAGGGATACCGTACACTTGGTATAGAGACTACTGGCTCACTAAGTCTCAACATATTCTATACGGTACTTAGCAGCAACGACAGCAGCACGTTCCACACATTCACGCACGCTAATACGTGGCGTAACGGTGCTGGTGTCATTCTTAGGGATGTAGACCTAACTGAATTATTGGCTGTTACATCACCTGTTGCTGCTACTAGTGGCACAGATACCTCTATAGAAACACCGTCAGAAAGCAGCAGCAATGTAGCTAATGCATGGGTACTGTGGTTTGCCACTACGTTTGGCGACACTATAAAGTCATACCCTGGTACTGCTGATGGTAACACTGTTACACAGACACACGGTGCTGGCCTAAGCAACATCGGTCTAGGACGCGCAGAGTACACGTCTGTTAGCAGTGTTAGTAGTATCAGTGTTGGGCTAGACGCTGCACCTACTAACTGGTTGGCCAAGACAGTTGTTGTTAGGCCAGCATCGGGTGACCAAGCACCCTACTTACACGGTGCTGGTACAGCAGTCTTCACGGCTACATCAGGTGCTACTCTTGCTCCAGGGTTACCCTCTGGTTGGGCAGCAGACGATGTGCATGTGTTGATTGCACACCGTAGCGACAACACAGCCATGACTGCACTAAGTGGTTGGACACAGCTTAGTGCGGCTAACAACACTACTGCTCAACGTGTGGAAGTGTGGGCACGTAGGGCTGTGGCTGGTGATACGGCACCTACTATCACGTTTGGCACTGGCACGGTGGTACGTGGTGCGCGTATTGTAGGGATTAGGGGTGTTGACTCTGGATTGGCACTATCGAGCATAGACCTGTCTAGGTCTGACAATGCTGCATCGTTGACCGTTACGTGGGCCACACTGACACCAGCTAATAATGACAGCCTACTGCTAGCTCTGTTGGCATACGAGGATGACCCACCTAGCGCGGCACAGATTAGCGGCTGGTCTAACTTCACCATGTCTACCAGTGCGCTTGGCAGCGACATGGCATTGGGCTACGCTGTGCGAGGTTGGCAGTCTGGTGCTACAGGTGGGCTGACATCACTCACTGGTGGGCCATCGTCACCCAACGTAGGTGTGCTGTTAGGCTTCAAGCCTGTTAGCAGTGGGCCACCTAGCGTCAGTGGTAGTGGTGGTGTTAGTCTAAGCAAGCCTGCATTCAGTGGTGCTGGCACTGAATTAGACTTCTTTAGTGGTACTGGTGGTGTGTCTGTTGTACGTCCTGTGCTTAGTGGTGTAGGTGAGCTAGAGTATGTTGGTGCTGGTGGCATCACTGTTGGTGCACCTGTGTTGGTGGGTAGTGGTGGGTTGGCCTATGCTGGTGTTGGTGGGATTGCTGTTAGTGGACCTGTACTTGGTGGCGTTGGGGTACTAGCGTATGTTGGCATTGGTGGTGTGGTCGTCAGTGTTCCTAGCCTTAGTGGTTCTGGTGTGGTTCTTGGCTTTGCTAGTGGCGTCGGTTCGGTCATTATTGGTGTACCGTCATTGTCGGGTGTTGGTATTCTGGCTTATGCTGGCATCAGTGGTGTCAGCATTGACGCACCTGTACTTAGTGGCGTGGGTACATATGAAGGTCCGATAGGTGGGTTTGGTAATGTCACGATTAGTGCGCCGACGTTCACAGGCAGTGGGTACCTCGCATACGTGGGTATCGGTGGTATTAGCATTGGTTTGCCTGTACTTGGTGGTGCAGGTACTTCCATTAGTAATGTATTCGCTAGTGGTGGAATTGTCATTGGTAGTGCTATTCTTTCTGGTACAGGTATTCTTACGTATGTTGGGTCTGGCGGTATCAGTATTGGTCAGCCTATTCTGGTGGGTGCTGGTGGCTATGGCCCTGTTGGCTTTGGTGGTGTAAGTGTTGAGGCACCTGTGCTTGCTGGATTGGGTGTACTCACATATGTAGGTGATGGTGGTATCAGTGTTGGTATGCCCATACTTAGTGGTATAGGGTTGCTAGAGTATGCTGGTATCGGTGCTATCAACATCGGTGTTCCAATATTCAACGCTGTTGGTGGGTTTGTTCCTGCACCTATACTTGGTATGGGTAGTGTGGTGATTGGGGTGCCTACCCTTAGTGGTATTGGTGTCATCATTGGCTTGATGCCTGACATACCCAATCCACCAGGAGTAGTGGTTAGTGACGGGCTAGGCGTAGTGGTGATACGCAGTGATGGCAGCGCTACTACCATTGCTGGTGGCCATCGTGTAGTGTTGCTTGGCACAAGCACAGATGTGGAGATTGTGTGATGCCTACTACAGAGTCAGTGTTGTACCTGAAGCGTGGGTCACTGCGTAAGGTATCCATGAAGTTGACTGATGGTGCTGGTGCTGCGCTACCACTTGCTGACCGTACAGGGCCACCACGCTTTCAGGCATCACGCATTGGTACACCAGGGGTGAAGATAGACAGTGTTGGGCAAGTCACGAATGAGAGTGGTGGCATAGTAGAGTACCAACCTGTTGAGGGTGACGTTGACACTCCTGGCACCTATTGGGGTGAGTGGCGTGTACCGTTTGCTGGTGGTGATATCCTGGTGCCAGAAAACGGTTACATCAGAATAGTGATACAGGACGACGTAGAATGATAGAGCTACCACCTAGCACGATACCTCTTCAGTCATGGGTGTTCAATGCCAAGGCTACTAGGTTTGTTGACGGTGACACCCTAGACATGACGTTAGACATGGGGCTGCACGCGTTGCGGTTGGAACGCTTGCGGTTGCTCAACGTCAACGCACCTGAACGTAAAGGGGTGACACGTCAGGCTGGTGATGAGGCACTACGCTACACGATGGACTGGATAGGGGTACATGGTAGAAGGCACAACGCTGACCCTGGTGTGTCTGCACCTGAGTGGCCATTCAGGGTGCAGACGTACAAGAGTGATGCGTTTGGCAGGTTCCTTGCCTACGTGTGGTGCGTTGAGTGTGGTGCATGCCTCAACGATGACTTGATAGCTGACAAGATGGCCAACGTGGACATACGACCGTGAGTACAGACGTAGAAGGTAGACAGAGAATAGTCGCACGTGAAACCGTCACGTGCGACTATGACAATGACCCTATGCAAGCACACGCTGTGACTAGCACACCCAACCTTCACCTAAAGGGTGTGGTGTACGTCACGACGTTGTATAGGTGCACGCAGATTCAATGCAGACGAGTCAAGCATGTCACCGATGAAGTGGTGATGCCACACCCGTAGGCTGTGCCGGCGGCCTCTATCTCGTTAGCCACGCTGTTTGGAGGCTGAAAGCGTATGAGTGGCCGTGCTAGAGATAGCCCGTCAGAATCGACGCTCAGAAGCTCTCAGAGCACATTCCATCTCAGAATAGGAGTAACCAGGGTGAGACGGTTTGCGGTGCTGATGGTGCTGATGGTGCTGTGTGTGCCGAGTGTGGTGCACGCTGAAACGGTGACCATTGACGATGGCCCACCAAAAGGTGTAGTGGGCAGTGATGGTGTGCGGTGTACTGGCACGGTCACCGTTGATGGCTTCACGCTGAAGCAGGTTGAGTACAGCGCTGTGGACGCTGAGCAGCTTAGCGCTGACTGGCAGCGTGAGAAGCAGTGGTCACGTGATAACTGCAAGTGGCAACTAGAGCAAGGCATGTCAGGCTACTTCAGGTGGACGCTTGGCAAGCAGCTTGACGTTGGCACCATCAGGGTGACGTACAACGACGTGTAACCCTGTACGCCAAAAGACCCTCACCGTAGTGGTGAGGGTCTTTTGTGTGTGGTGGCCCTAGCCGCGCTTCTCTGCGCAGATGGGGCCAATTCCGTTCGCCACTGACTCAGGAGTGGTCAGGCGACGGTTGCACACGTAGCACTTGCCACTGCGCACCGCGTACTGCCGACCGTACTCACCCACCTTGTCAGCGTTCTTGACCAGAAACCGTGCGGCTGCAACGATGTCGGTGTACTTGCCTTCATTCTTGCGGAACAGCTTGACTTCATTACCGTGCACGGT
>Ga0111538_10013546_pt1 | contig 10758 bp, 14 predicted proteins | sample SoiMethybrSBSTD1_FD_79669 | JGI IMG/M metagenome (GOLD analysis project Ga0111538, IMG submission 79669) | Bulk soil microbial communities from a Populus tree surrounding site in Tennessee, USA - Soil MetaG P. TD hybrid SBSTD1 (version 2)... | ecosystem: Environmental > Terrestrial > Soil >... | reverse complement strand
GCGTGCGGTCGCGCCGGATGCGGTCGATCGCCCGGTTGCGCGCGGTCGTCACGAGCCACACGCCCGCGTTCGACGGCACGCCCTCGCGCGGCCACCGCTCGGCGGCGATCGCGAACGCCTCCTGAGCGGCCTCCTCGGCGAGGTCGAAGTCGCCGAGGAAGCCGATCAGCGCCGCCAGTACGCGGCCCCATTGGTCGCGAAAGACCTGGTCGAGGATCAGTACCCGCCTTCCATGATCGGGCGCACCTCGATCGCGCCGCCGAGGCGGGCGGACGGGATGCGCGACGCCAGCTCGATCGCCGCGTCGAGGTCGTCGGCCTCGAAGAACCCGTACCCGGCGACGGCCTCCTTGAGCTCTGCGAACGGGCCGTCGGTCGTGAGCGTCTTGCCGTCCTGCACGCGCACGGTCGTTGCCGTGTCGGGACCGCCCATCCGCACGCCGGGCGTGAACCCGGGCGTCTCGTTGAGCGCCTTCCAGTCGGCGTAGATCCGGCCCTGCTCCTCCTGCGGGATCGTGTCCCACTCGGGGCTGCCCGGGATCGGCGTGGAACCGTGGTGGATCAGGATCATGTACTTCATCTCGCGTCCTCCTGTGGGGGATGGTCGCGCTTAAGACGAACGGGCGCAGCCGAAATCGACACCTTCTTCGACAGTCGCGTGTGAAGGCCGCCACACGAGCGTCGCGACAAGCAGCGCGGCGGCGCCGACGATCGCCGCGCTGACGCCGGCCGTCACCTGCAGCGCTTCGGTGAACGCCTCGCGCGCGGGCGTCAACAGGTCGGTGCGCGTGACCTCGGCGAGCGTCTCGCTGCCGGGCGCGCCGGCCTGGTAGACGGCGGTGCCGATCGTTCCGAGCAGCGCCAGGCCGAGCGCGCCGCCGAGCTCCGAGCTCGTCTCGGAGATCCCCGCCGCGGCGCCCGCGCGCTCGGGCGGCGCGCTGCCCACGGCGAGGTCCGCGGCCAGCGTGAACAACGGCGCGAACCCGAGCGAGAGGATCACCACGCCCGACACGACGACGGCCGGGCCGCTCGTGGCCTGCGCCTGTGTGATCACCGCGGCGCCCACGAGCGCGAGCGCGAGCCCGCCCAGCATCAGGAGCGCCGGCCGCACCCGTGCACTGAGCGGCGGCGTCAGCTGAGAGCCGACCACGAACGCGATCGCCGCCGGCATGCTCCACAGTCCGGCCGCCAGCGGCGAGTAGCCGAGCACGAGCTGCAGGTACTGGGCGATGAAGACGTCGAGCCCGAACACGACCGCGAACCCGAGCAGGTTGGCGCCGAGCGCGGCACTGAAGCCGGGCTTGGAGAACAGGCCGAGATCGATCATCGGATCGGCCATGCGTCGCTGCCGGGCGACGAACGCGACGCCGATCGCGAGCCCCGCCGACGTGACCGCGATCGCAACCGCGGACGCGCCTCCGGTCGCCACGGACTTGATGCCGTAGATGACGCCCAGCACGGCCGTGAGCGACAGCGCGACGCTCACGAGGTCGAGCCGGCCGGGGTTGGGGTCACGGTACTCGGGCAACAGCCGCGGGCCGACGAGGAGCAGGCCCGCCATGACCGGGACGGCGAGCAGGAACACCGATCCCCACCAGAACTGCTCGAGCAGCACGCCGCCGACGAGCGGGCCGATCGCGGCGCCGGCCGAGAAGCTCGCGATCCAGATCCCGATCGCGACCGTGCGTTGATGCGGGTCTTCGAACATGCTGCGGATCAGCGAGAGCGTCGAGGGCGCGAGCGTGGCGCCGGCGATCCCGAGGACCGCCCGCGACGCGATCAGCATCTCGGGGGTCGTCGCGAACGCCGCCACGACCGACGCCGCGCCGAACGCCGCGGCGCCGACGAGCAGCAGCCGCCGCCGGCCGATCCGGTCGCCGAGCGTGCCCATCGTGATCAGGAAGCCGGCGACCAGGAAGCCGTAGATGTCCACGATCCACAGCAGCTCGGTCGCGCTCGGTTGCAGGTCCTCGGTCAGCGACGGGATCGCGAGCGTCAAGACCGTGAGGTCCATCGCGTACAGCAGGCACGGCAGCGCGATGACGGCGAGCCCGATCCACTCGCGTCGCGTGGCCCGGGTGTGGCGGGGGAACGTCATGACGTCCCTGTCCCGCCACCCCGGGCAAGCGTTACGGCCGCCGGAACGCGCGCACCGCGAGCGGGACGAACACGACGAGGAGGCCGGCGAGCCATGCGAGCGTGCCGAGCACGGCCGACGACGCGTCGCCGTAGCCGACCGTGAGCGCCCGTGCGGCGTCGACCGCGTACGTGACCGGGTTGAGATCGGCGAACGTCTGGATCGCCCCCGGCATCGAGTCGGTCGGCACGAACGCCGACGACACGAACGTCAGCGGCAGGACCCAGAGGAACCCGGCCGACTGCGCGGTCTCGGGATCGCGCACCGTGAGCCCGACCCAGGCGCTGATCCACGAGAACACGTAGGCGAACGCGAGCACGAGCACGAACGCCAGCGCGACCTCGTACAACGGCTGGTTCGGCCGGAAGCCGACCGCGACGCCGACGAGCAGCATCACGCCCAGCGTGCCGGCGTTGACGACGAGGTCGGCGGCGGTCCGGCCGATCAGGACCGCCGATCGCGCCATCGGCAGCGAGCGGAAGCGGTCCACCACGCCGGAGGCGAGGTCCTCGGTCAGGCCGAGGCCGGTGACGAGCGCGCCGAAGATCGCGGCCTGGACCATGATCCCCGGCATCAGGAAGTCGACGTAGTCGACGCTGCCGGTGGTGATCGCGCCGCCGAAGACGTAGCGGAACATCAGCACGAACAGCACCGGCTGCACGAGCACGAACACGAGGTAGGTCGGCCGGCGGAAGACCTTGCGCAGCTGGCGGGACGCCATCACGCGGCTGTCGGCGAGCGTCTCCGGGAGCGTCAGGCGCTCCCGTTCGGTGTAGGCGAGGGCGGTCATGCGGCACGCTTTCCGGTCAGGGTGAGGAAGACGTCGTCGAGGCTCGGCTGCTGGAGCTCGACGGCGGCGACGGCGACGCCGCGCGCGTCGAGCCGCCGCACCGCCTCCGCCGACGCGCTCGCACCGGCGACGGGGATGCGGACCTCGCCCGCGGCGACGTCGACGGTCGGCTCGTCGCCGGTCGTCAGGTCGGCGAGCGCCGCGGCGGCGTCGGCCGTCCGGGTCGCGTCGGCGACCCGCACGGCCAGCACCTCGGCGCCGACGGTGGTCTTGAGCTCGGCGGCGGTCCCGGCGGCGACGATGCGGCCGTGGTCGACGACCGCGATCCGCTGGGCGAGGCGGTCCGCCTCGTCCAGATACTGCGTGGTCAGCAGCACGGTCGTGCCGGCGCGGCGCAGCTCGTCGACGATGCTCCACAGCTCCTGCCGCGTGCGCGGGTCCAGGCCGGTGGTCGGCTCGTCGAGGAGCAGCACCGGCGGGCGGCCGGTGAGGCTGGCGCCGAGGTCGAGCCGGCGGCGCATGCCGCCGGAGTAGGTCGAGACCGCGCGGTCGGCGACCTCGGTGAGCCCGAAGCGCTCGAGCACCTCGGCCGTGCGCGCGCGGACCTCGTTCGCGGGCACCCGGTACAGGCGGGCGACCATCTCGACGTTCTCGCGCCCGGTGAGCTCCTCGTCGACCGCGGCGAACTGGCCGGCAAGGCCGATCCGCCGGCGGACGGCGAGCGGCTCGGTGATCGTGTCGTGGCCGAGCACGACGGCGCGGCCGCCTTGCGGCTTGAGCAGCGTGGCGAGCACGCGCACGAGCGTGGTCTTGCCGGCGCCGTTGGGGCCTAGGAGGCCGAACACCGTGCCGGCCTCGACCTCGAGGTCGAGCCCGTCGAGCGCGACGACGTCGCCGAAGGCGTGCTTCACGCCTTCGGCGCGGATGGCGATCGTGTCCATCACGACCTCCGGATCACGACGTCGCCGACGGTCGTGCGCGCGCGGACCTCGACGGTCTCGGACGCCGCGTCCGGCGCCGTCGCGGCGTCGAGCGAGTTGCGGACCTTGCCGGCGGCGGCGCGGACGTCGAGCCACGCGGCGGTGCCCTCCGGGATGCCGACCTCGAGGTCGCCGATGCTCGTCTCGAGCACGACGGACTGCCGCACGGCCTCGCCGAGCCGCACGTCGCCGTTGGCGGACTTGGCGACCACGCTCGCGTGCGCGGCGTCGATCGCGATATTCCCGTTGGCGGCGCTCACGCGCAGGTCGCCGCGGGCGGTGCCGACCCAGGTGTCGCCGTTGGAGTTCTTGATCACCGCCGTCGCGTCGAGGTCGCGGACGCGCACCTCGCCGGAGCCGTCGGCGACGTCGGCGTGGCCGGTCACGCGTTCGACGTTGACGTCGCCGATGCCGGTCTTGACGTTCAGCGTGGCGGCGTGCTCGACCTGGATGTGGCCGAGCCCGGTCTTGAGCCGGACGTCGGCGAGCGGGCCGTCGAGGATGAAGTCGGCCAGCGCGCCGCCCGCGTGCACCTGCGAGGCGGCGGGGAGCTCGACGCGCACGTCGATCGAGCCGCCGGTCTGGCGCGGCAGCCACGAGCGCAGCTTCGGCGCCCGGACCAGCAGCTGGCCGTTCGTGTACTCGACGCGCGTCTGCTCGGCCGCCTTGCGGTCTTCGGCATTGGACGCGTCGGTCGGTTCGACGGTGACGGTCGTGGCGCCGGCATCGCCCGCGCTGACGCGAACGGTGCCGCCGACGACCGTGATCGTCGCGTTGATGGGATTGGGGGTGTCGAAGGTCGGCATGGTTAGCGAACCCATCCTTTGTATGCCTGTCCGATATGGCCGCCGCCGTGGCGCGACGGGCGGTCGCCGCCTCCCTGCAGCGCGGCGCCGACCGCCCGGACCAGCCAGGCGTTGACGGACAGCCGCTCGCGGCTCGCGGCCTGCTCGACGCCGGCCTTGAGCTGTTCGGGGAGACGGAGGTTGATGCGTGCGGTGGCGCCGTCGTCGGGCTCCGGCAGCGGCGGGGCGACCGGCTCGTCGGCCGGCTCCTCGACCGCGGGAGCGGTGACGACGAACTCCGGCTCGCCGCCGCGCAGGCGCAGCTCGGCAGAGCCGGGGGCGAGCTCGAGCGTGATCTCGTCGGCGGCGGCCGACAACGCCTCGAGCAGCGTGAGGCGGATCGCCGACTCGAGCGGAGCGGTCAGCCGCTCGGCGAGCGCGCGGGCCTCTTCGCCGCCGGCGTCTGCCGCCACCGCGAGCTCGCGACGGAGGTTCTCGACGTACGGGGTCAAGTTCATGGTGGTGCCAGTATGGCACCACCATGGCACTATTTCAAGCCATGTTGGCTCAGGACGGAGCCAAAACACGCTCCAGCTTCGCGAACGCCCCGTTCCAGCCCGCCTCGGCGCCGCCGGCGTCGGTGTAAGGGCCGTCGCTCAGCGTCATGCGCGTCTTGCCGCCGTGGTCGTGGAACTCGACGCGGGTGACTGTGGCCATGTGGATGCCGAACTCCGGCATCGGGTCGGCCCGCATCACGAGCAGCCGCGGCGGGTCGAGCTCGACGATCTCGTACTCGGCAGGGGCTTCGCGGCCGGTGTCGCGCTGGACCATCATGAGCGTCCAGCGACCGCCGACGCGGAGGTCGATCGTGACGGAGTCGCGCGGCGTCTCGAAGTGCTCGGGCCCGAACCACAGCGCGACCTGGTCCGGGTCGGTCCAGGCCGCGAACACGAGCTCGCGCGGTGCGTCGAAGATGCGCGTGATGAGGACCTGCTGGTCCTGCGTGGCGGGCATATCGCTCATGTGCGTCCTTCCTGCTGGATCGTCTTCAGGTGCTGGTCGAGCCGGTTCATGCGGCCTTCCCACAGCTCGCGGCGGGCCTCCATCCACGTCATCGCCTCGCGCAGCGCATCGACCCGCAGGCGGCTCGGGCGCGCTTGCGCGGCGCGGCCGCGCGTGATCAGGCCGGCGCGCTCGAGGACCTTCAGGTGGCGCGAGATCGCGGGGAGGCTGACCGCGAACGGCTCGGCCAGCTCCTTGACGGTCGCGTCCCCCTCGGCCAGCCGCGCCACGATCGCGAGCCGTGTCGGATCGCCGAGAGCGGCGAACGTCTCGCTGACCTGTTCAGTGGTTAACGTCATGGTTACGTAACCATTACGTTAAACACGGTGCCTGTCAAATCTCTCGGGTCGATCGACGGCGGACCGGCCCAGGCGCCGCTAGCGCCGGGCGGCCTTGCGGCGGTCGCGCTCGGCCTTCTGCTCGGCGACCTTGACCTTCGCGTCCTCGTAGGACTGCTCGACCAGCGCCTTGCCGCCGCTCCACCCGAACGCCCACGTCACGACCACCAGCGCGAACACGATGTTCCAGGCGGTGATCGCGAGCTGCTGGCCGAGCGAGTACGCGGTCGCGGTCGCGGCGTCGGTCGTGCCGCTGAGCGCCGCGACGTTCGTCGCCTGGTTGACGCCGACGCCGCCGGGTGTGACCGAGACCGTGTTGGCGATCGAGTTGCCGCCGGCCACCGACATCACGCTGTGGAAGCTCACCGTGATCCCGTACGCGGCCAGGAACACCGCGATCACACCGAGCTTGGCGATCCAGGCGGCGAACGACGGCAGCACGACCTGGATGGCGTAGTCGCGGGGCCGGGCGAGGATCGCGCCGCCGCGCTTGGCCTGTTCCCACAGGCCCGTGAGCTTGCGCCAGAAGATGCGCACGAGCAGGACGAGGAGGAACGCGGCGCCGATGATCACGATGCCGCTCAGCAGTGGGTGGTCGTGCGGGAGCTTGAGCTGGCGCTCGAACGTCCCCTCGACGGACGCGAACAGGTAGACGTAGACGAACGCCCCGGCAACGGTGAAGAAGATCTTCTGCACCACCATGCCGCCGAGCACCCCGGGCAGGTTCGCCCCGGGGATGATCGCGACGTACATCAGCAGCATCGCGACCGTGCCGATGTTGGCCGGGAGGAAGCCGTTGAGCGCGACGCCGGCCGCGTACGCGGCGAGGATCTGCCGGTAGCGCATCGGCGCGTCCGGGAAGCCGGCGCGCAGGATGTAGTACCAGCCGAGCGCGGTCAGCGTGGTCTGCACAGTCTGCAACACCCAGCCCGCGGCGAGATAGCCGACGCCGATGCCCGTCAGGGCGTCCCAGAGGTCCGAGAACCAGCCGGTGACATCCACGCCCAGCAGCTGCAGCAGCGCCACGACGATCGCGACCGCGGCGAACCAGCCACCGACCTTGACGAGCCGCCGCCCGCGCGAGCGGTCGTGGAACGGCAGGATCGCGTGGGCCGTCGCCATCGGCACAGACTCTGCGACAGCGCGCCCGCTGTCGAGGGCGTGTGCAGGTGAATTCGGAACACCCGATCGATTAGTGGCGCTCCCGGAACCGGTGTGAGAGGGTCGCACCGCTTTATTGATCAAACGAACGGGGGTTGAGGATGAGAGTCAGCTCGCTGCTCGGCGCGAGGCCGCGCACGGTTGCGGCCAGCGCGGTCGTCGCGATCGCTGTGACGGGCGGGATCGCTGCTGCGTCGATCCCGGACGGGGACGGCACGATTCACGCGTGCATGCTCAAGGACGTCGGCACGATCCGCGTGATCGACACGGCCAAGTCCGGTCTCAAGGGCAAGTGCTCGAACCTGGAGACGGAGATCACCTGGAACCAGAAGGGCCAGACTGGTCCGAAGGGTGACAAGGGCGATCCGGGCGCGAAGGGCGATCCGGGAGCTCCGGGCGCGAAGGGCGACAAGGGCGATCCGGGGGCTCCGGGCGCGAAGGGCGACAAGGGCGATCCGGGGGCGCCGGGTGCACCGGGCGCGCAGGGCGATCCGGGCGCGCCGGGAACTCCGGGGGCGAAGGGCGACAAGGGCGACAAGGGTGACCCGGGGGCGCCGGGCGCGAAGGGCGATCCGGGTGCTCCGGGCGCGAAGGGCGACAAGGGCGATCCGGGCGCGCCGGGCGCGAAGGGCGACCCAGGCGATCCGGGCCCGTCCGGCTTCACCGGCTATCAGAAGGTCGACGCCTCGACGACGATAGGGCCGGGCCAGACGATCACGGGCTTCCTCCCGTGTCCTTCGGGCAAGCGGCCGACCGGCGGAGGCTGGACGACGGCCGAGAACGACTTCCAGGTCAAGATGTTCGGCTCCGGCCCCGACGCCAACAACACGGGGTGGGGCGGCGGCATGCACAACCAGGGCTCGACGACGCGCACGCTCACCTTGACCGTGTACTGCGTCACCGTGCCGGCCACGCAGCTGCAGGCGCAGGCCGAAGCGCGTTCCCGCGAGCGCTCCGCGAACGGGCGCTCGGTCTTCAAGATCGTCAAGGGCTGATCGGCGCAAACGAGCGGGGCCCGCACACGCGGGCCCTGCTCACGTCATCCGTTTCGGGCGATGCCGGGTACCTCGCGCGTTGCCAGGCTTGGTCGCATGGCACGCGACGGCTGGGCGGCACTGTTCGTCAGCGCGTTCCGCGGGTCGCGGAGCCCAATGGTGCTCGTGGACGGCGAGCGGCGCATCGTCGAGGCCAACGCGGCGTTCGTCCGCATGCTTGGCCGCCCCCGCGACGCCCTCGTCGGCGAGCACCTCTACGCGTTCGTGGCCGGCGGCCCGGTCGTCACGCCCGCCGAGTGGCGCGAGCGGCTCGCGCAGGGGCGCTTCGCGGGCATGGCCAAGCTCGTGCACGAGGACGGCACGGAGATCGCGGTCCAGTGGGCCGGGCACACCGAGGTCGTGACGGGCCGCCGGCTGGTCCTGTTCGTCGCCCTCAACACATCGCGCTGGGGCAGCCACTTCCGCCGCCATAGCGAACCCAGCGAGCCGAAGGCGGGCACGCTCTCCGACCGTGAGCGCGAGGTCGTCCGGCTCGTTGCGCGCGGCGAGACGGGCAAGGAGATCGCGGCCGAGCTCGGCATCGCGCACGAGACCGTGCGCACGCACGTGCGGAACGCGATGACCAAGCTGAACGCTCGCTCGCGGGCGCACCTCGTCGCGAAGGCGCTCGGGGAGCCGCACCTCCACAATTGAGGCGTGACCGCGGGTTGGCTGGCCGTCCGGTGGCTGCACGTGTTGGCGATGGCGCTGTTCGTCGGCGGCCAGCTCGTGCTCGTGATCGCCATCGTCCCCACGCTCCGCGGCGCGCACCGTGAGCAGCTGCGGGCGATCGCGCGCCGCTTCGGCTGGGCGTCGCTGGCCGCGCTCGCCGTCCTGATCGTCACCGGCAGCGCGCTCGCCTCCCACGACCACCTGTGGGACACGACGACGCTGCAGGTCAAGCTCGGGCTTGTGGTCGCCGCCGGAGCGCTGATCCTCTGGCACATGCGCAGCCCGCAGCGGCACGCGCTCGAGGGCCTCGTCTTCGTCGTCTCACTCGCGATCGTCTGGCTCGGCCTCGCGCTCGCCCACGGCCCGCTTCCGTTCGACTGAGTAGACGGCGAGGAACGCCCGCACGCCGTCGTCGGCCGCGCGCGCGAGCGCGGCGGTGTCGCGCCGTGCCCGGCGGCCGCCGAACATCGCGCGGTCGAGCGCGGGGCCGAGCACGAGGAACGCGAGCTGCTCGGCGGCGCGCGCCGGATCGGGCACATGGAGGCGGCCGCGGGCGGCGAGGGCCTCCAGCGCCGCGGCGAGCGTCGCCATGACCCGGCCCGGGGCGAGCCGGTAGTACTCGGCCGCGAGGTCGGGGAACCGGTGCGCCTCGCCGATCAGCAGGCGCCGGAGCTGGACCACCCGCGGGTCGGTGGCGCCTTCGGCCAGTCGGCGGGCGAGCGCGAACAGCGCGGCCGGGAGATCGTCCGGATCGGCGAGCTCGGCAGCGGCGTCGGCGGCGAACGCCTCGGCGATGCCGGTGGCGGCCATCACCACCTCGCGGAACAGCGCGTCCTTGTCGGCGAAGTTGTTGTAGACGGTCCGCTTCGAGACGTTGGCCGTCTCGGCGATGTCGTCCATCGTCGTCGCCACGTAGCCGTTGCGGAGGAACAGCGTCGTTGCCGCCTCGAGGATCGCGGCTTGTGAACGGATGACACGCGGGTCTACCATTTCTACACTCGTCAGTGTAAGATCTCGCGCCATGACCGTTCGACTGAATCCGTACCTCAACTACAAGGACAGCGCGCGCGAGGCGATGACCTTCTACCAGTCGGTCCTGGGCGGTGAGCTGACGATCTCGACGTTCGGGGACTTCCACGCCAGCGAGGACCCATCGGAGCAGGACAAGGTCATGCACGCCCAGCTGGAGACGCCGGACGGGTTCGTGCTGATGGCGGCGGACACGCCCAACGCCATGGAGCACCGTCCGCAGGCCGGCGTGTCTGTCTCGCTCAGCGGAGACGACGAGGGAAAGCTGCGCGGCTACTGGGACGGTCTGAGCGCGGGCGGGACGGTGGTCATGCCGTTCGAGAAGGCGCCGTGGGGCGACACGTTCGGCATGCTCGTCGACCGCTTCGGCACCAGCTGGCTCGTCAACGCCGCCGGCCAGGGCTGAGCCGGCTACTGCCGGCTCAGCGCGAAGAAGTAGATCAGCTGCCCGAGCGCCGCCACGAAGCCCGCGATGTAGGTCAGGGCGGCGGCGTTCAGCACCGCACGGGCGCCGGGCACCTCGTCCGGCGCCAGCAGCCCCTGGCCCTCGAGCGAGGCCAGAGCGCGCTTGGACGCATCGAACTCCACCGGCAGCGTCACGAGCTGGAACAGGACGATCACGGCGAACAGGATCAGGCCGATCGTCACCAGCCCGGTGAGCCCCATGATGAGCCCGAGGAAGACGGGCAGGAACCACAGCGACTGGCCGATCGTGGCCGCCGGGACGAGCGCCTGGCGGATGCGCATCGGCGTGTAGTGACGCGCGTCCTG
>Ga0111538_10013545_pt1 | contig 10758 bp, 7 predicted proteins | sample SoiMethybrSBSTD1_FD_79669 | JGI IMG/M metagenome (GOLD analysis project Ga0111538, IMG submission 79669) | Bulk soil microbial communities from a Populus tree surrounding site in Tennessee, USA - Soil MetaG P. TD hybrid SBSTD1 (version 2)... | ecosystem: Environmental > Terrestrial > Soil > Tree... | reverse complement strand
CCTTCGTTTGTCCATACGGATCAACAACAACGCCACCATATTCAACCGAAAGCGTGATTGGCTTGGTTACACCCCTGATAGTTAGGTCACCCGTGAGCCTGTAATCATCGCCGGCTGCCTCATATTTTTTTCCTGTGAAGTTTATTTGCTTATTTTTTTCGGCATCGAAAAAATCCGCAGACTTCAAATGCGTGTCCCTTTGCGCATTGTTAGTTTCGAGTGAATCCACGTCTGTGGTGAAAATTATTTTTTTTGCTTTCGTAAAATCATCTCCTTCTGTCTCAACTTCCAGGTTAAAGTTTTTGAAGTGACCCGTCACGGTAGTGATCATGAGGTGCCTCACTTTAAATTGAATCTCTGAATGCGCTGGATCCACTTTCCATTTCGTTTCAACCCCTGTCTTGGACGGGGCCTCTTTCATTTCAATTGCCATAATTCAATAATTAAGGATGAATATTTGATTTTGATTTTTTCAAATTATTGTTTGATCTGCTATGAAGGTTGACGGAGGGCAATTAAGTTACTCAAATAATGCCTAACCACAATCAATCATTGAATTTTTGAGTGATACTGAACTATTAAATTTTGGATAAACTAACAGCAATTTAAACCGGACACTACTGTAATTGCCTTGGGATTTTACTTCTAACCTAACAAAGCGGCAATAGCACTTAAGTTATTTTATCGATTCTCAACATGAGATTAATTTAATAGTTGGTTCAATCCCCAAATTAAATATTATGTCACGTTATTTTCCCCTCAAAGCAATGTGTTGTTTAGCCATTTGTTTTGCTCATGGTGTTTCCAAAGCACAACCCGCCGTGGTGAAATTTGCTAAGCTACTTTGGTACACTGGCACAGGCATTAATGATACCGTTATCAAAACAAAATCAGGTAAAAGAGTGACCTATAGTCCTAGTTCACGAAAAGTCACGGTAGAGGGATGTGCCGGCGTACAAAAGGTAGGTCAACCGGGTTTCAACAACGACAAGTTTTGTGAGATGCTCAAGAGACTTGAAAATAAAGAACAGAGAAAACATGTACTCACCCAAACACTCATGAAAGCGCCCCATGGCCCTCGAAATCTTGGCTTGGTAAGGCACGTAAATATGGCTGTAGATGATGCAGACAATGGAAAGTCATATCTAAAAAACAACGACATCCGATTTGCGGCCGAAAGTTCTGTATCAGGTGCGGCCGAAAAAATTCCTGATTGGGTTCACATCAACTGGGGTGAAGTGATGAAATATGTTGGGAAAATGAAAAGTGAAAGCAGTTTTGATCCACCGCCACCTCCTGAAAAAGACTTTGATTATTGCTTTGCGTGTGATTCCGCCCGCCAGCGTGCCTATCAAATAGCGTCAGATGAATTCATCAAAGATTTTCTCAAGGAAGAAACTGAGATGCTTGAAAAAGCTATGAATGTGATGAATTACTTCGGGGTTCGCAGGGCAAAAAAAAATAAATACGATGTGAAAACTGCGGAATATATGGAACCTGATATGACGAATGCTATCATTGCCATCAGGAAACGGATTGATCTTAAATTGACCAGCGCCTGGACAAAGTATCGTGGAGATGCAAAAAGAATTCCATTCCTTCTTGAGCTGATAACAAAGGAAATGCATACCGACCAGGTGCTGGGAATAGAAATCAATAACCTGCCCGAATTCGCTGACCTTGCCGAGCAATCAGTAAGCACTGCAAAAAAATATCTTGCTGAAGCTGCAGACAAGAAAGATTACCGGGTGCTTCTTAATGTTAGATGGATCGTGGAGTTATTTCGTAGGGCAGAGTTGCTAGGTCTGCCACAATCTGAATTGGACCGCTCGCTTTACGATTACCTGGCATTAAACCAGTTTGAAGTAAATATCGATGCCGATGCAAAAATGGGCGGCGAAGGTGTATTTACATCGGCACAATTAACTGGCAAGAACACATTTAATGTAATTCCTGATTCCAATTGCGTTTTGAAATGGACTCTGCAAAGCCCGGACTTGAAATACATGGAGTTTAATTTAGTGAAGGCCACTATGGAAGCCCGTGAAATATCACCTACGTATATTGGAGCCAAGGCCTGGAAAACTCAACCCGCTGATTTGAGGCTCGACTTCTGCAAAGAGGAAAAAGATAGTGCAATATTCTTTGCATTTTTCCCAAAAGATGGAAAAGATTTGTGGAACCTGCCACCAAACGGGCCTATGGAATTGAATCAAGTACGTTCTTTATTTCACACCTGCTTCCTGGATATTGAACTACTGAAAAAGAAAGCTGCGGAATATTCCAATCCGGAAGCGATGGAAAGGCTGAAAAAAGAAATCATGGAGAAATATCAGTCTGGCGTTGCGCCGAACGCCGCCATGATGAAAAAAGATCCCTCCACAATGACTCCAGAAGAAATCAAGAATATGAGTAAGCTAGCGGATGCGAGTCGGGATATTTTGAGTCTCACCCAATCTCCGCTCACAGATATTTTCGTTTTAAAGAGCAGCTTGCAAAACAATAAAAAGCTTGTTTTTGAAAAACGATTAGACGGTAAAGAGGTTGCAACAGATAATAGACGTATTGTATATGCATACTACACGGTGCGAATTGAACATGTAGAGTAAGACCTGTGGTCCGTTGTCAGTACTCTGTGGTCAAAAAAGAATAGCGTGTTTCGGCACGCTATTCTTTTTTTTAAAACTTCAAGGTTGAAGGCAAATATTTTGCAACCAAATCTTCATAGTATGGTTTCAACTCTTTCCAATTTGGCGGCACTGGATTCTTTGAATAAAGATCATATGGATTGAACAATTGTACCCACTTCAACATCTTCTTATCGTGATCATCCAATAAGTAACTGTATTCTCCTTCACGATGCCAGGCATAGAAAGAGTGATATCTCAACATATAAAGACCCTCTTCAGGAAGATGATCTTTCAACATCTGGTACACATATTCGTCATGCCCCCACGACATGTTTACATTCCTCAACCCACAACCTTCTTTATAAACGCCGAGTGTTGAATTGAGTTCAGGATTTTGGAAGTCGGGATTGTTCTTAAAATATTCGGGATACACCACTTTATCTGAATATGCGCATCCAACAGGAAAAGTGTCACCCACTACCGCCCACTGTGGTTCACCGAATAAACAAAGCACCTTACCCATGTCGTGCATGAGGCCGGTTAATACCATCCAATCAGGATGACCATCTCTGCGAATGGCTTCTGAAGTTTGTAACAAGTGCTGAAACTGATCAAGGTCAGTATCGGGATCAGAATCATCTACCAACTGATTGAGAAAATCGAAGGCTTGCCAAACGGGCATTTCCTTCTTATCGAATTTCAAATAATCGGCTCTTTTCTCACTCACAAAATCATAAGTCTGGTAAGTATGATTTAACCGGTAGAATTCTCTCACAGTATCGCGCGAAGGATCCTCGTAATTTCTATATTCTTCTTTTGTTTTGGCAGGAACGCCGGGCTCCGGATATCGCTCTAATACCGCATCTTCCCATTCATCAAGGCTGGCGAGAGGGTTCAATTCTTTTTCAGTTAATTTATCTTTTGAAGCCGGCATAGCTATCGAATTTAGTTGAATTAAAGGTCGAGTATTTTCGCCACAATTCTAAATGAAATTCTCGTTTTTTGCGAGGCATTGGACCTCATAAACACGAATTTTCGCCAATTGTCCCAATTCCCATAGCTATCAGAACTAATGAATCTTTCTAATGGGCTTACACCCTACCAAATATTACAGCCTTAATTTTCGTAACTACAAATAGGATATATTGTGAAATCAATTTTTCATAGACTACTGCCAATATGAAATTACATACCGCGGACTACCTCATCATCACCCTTTATTTTTTGTTCGTCATTGCCGTTGGATTTATTATCAAAAGAAAAATCAAGTCGAGCAACGACTTTCTCGCCAGTAGCAGGAGTATTCCTCTCTGGATCACCAGTCTTGCCTTCATATCTGCCAACCTTGGTGCACAAGAGGTGATTGGGATGGTGGCTTCGGGCGCAAAGTATGGAATCATGACAGTGCATTTTTATTGGGTGGGTGCCATATTCGCGATGGTTTTCCTGGGTGTTTTCATGATGCCATTCTACTATGGCAGCAGGGCCAGGAGTGTGCCTGAATATCTCAAACTTCGATTTGATGAAAAAACAAGAGGACTCAATGCCATTTCCTTTGCGGTGATGACCGTTTTTTCTTCGGGCATTTCATTATATGCGCTCGCAAAATTGCTGGAAGTTATTCTTCACTGGGACTTCGACGTATCCATCTGGATAGCTGCGGGGATTGTTATGATCTACACTTTCATGGGCGGTCTGACAAGCGCAGTGTATAACGAGGTATTGCAGTTCTTTCTCATTGTGCTGGGGCTTTCTCCATTAGTAATAGTGGCTCTTCAAGATGCGGGAGGCTGGCAAAACATAAAAGATCAATTGCAGCCCCAGCTGACTCACGCCTGGAAATATATGGGAGACCCAGATGCCAATCCCATGGGTTTGCATTTCATGTCGCTCATTTTTGGGTTGGGATTTGTGATGTCGTTTGGATATTGGTGTACCGACTTCCTGGTGGTGCAACGGGCCATGATTGCAAAGAATATGAGAGATGCGCAACGCACGCCCATCATTGCGGCTATACCAAAAATGCTGATGCCCATTATTGTTGTGTTGCCTGGCGTAATCGCTATCGCGTTAATTCAACCCGCGCTTCAATCAAAAGGATACAGAATACCGGTTGAAGCGGATGGACAGCTTAATTATACGATGACTTTGCCGTCACTTATTGCACACTATTATCCCAGTGGGTTGCTAGGTGTGGGCATAACGGCGCTAATGGCTTCATTCATGAGTGGCATGGCAGGAAACGTTACTGCTTTCAACGCTGTATTTACTTATGATATTTATCAGCCTTATTTTGTAAAAAAGAAATCCGATGAGCATTACCTCATGGTTGGAAAAGTGGTAACCGTGGTCGGCATATTGATTTCAATTGTGACTGCTTACATTGCTAAAGGCTTTAATAACATCAATGATTTTCTTCAGTTGGTGTTTGGCTTTGTGAATGGACCACTCTTTGCTACTTTCTTATTGGGAATGTTCTGGAAGAGAACTACTGGTCATGGGGCATTTGCAGGACTTTTAATGGGAACGTTTGCAGCAGCGGCGACACACGGATTAACCATCGCCGAAGGAAAAGGCGGATGGATAAGCCCCATGTTTGAGATCAAGAGCGGAATGGGACAAGCATTCATTGTTGCATCCGTTTCATGGATCGTCAATTTCTTCACTACAATTATAGTGAGCCTTGCAACGCGTCCTAAACAGGAAGAAGAGTTGAAAGGACTTGTTTATTCGTTAACTGAAAAGCCGAAATACATTGGAGGCAAATGGTATCAACGTGTGGTTCCATTGGCAATATTGCTGTTAGTGATCACCCTTCTTCTTAACCTCATTTATTTTTAAGCCACCAACATGCTGAAAAGATTAACACAACTCAGTTTTGTAATCGGATTGTTCTTCACGATAACATCTTTGATATTATTTGGAAATTTTCTGTTGACAAAAACACCAACCCCACTGAATATATACACGTCAATCGCATTCCTGGTCTTTGGCATTTACATGATGTTGATTGAACGGAAGAAGGTAAACTCTGGTGAATGATACGGGAACTTTCGTTGCAAAATTTCGCTCCGGAACTGGCAATTGGCAATTGGCAACTGGCAATCAAATTTGTTAGAGTCCTCTAAACACTATTAACCACGAATTACACTAATTCTCGCGAATTAGGAAACAGCTGCGTTATTGCATTTCGAAATTTCTGTTTTCCAATATTGAGGTTGCTTTGCTGATATGGAAGACTCTCCTATTCGAATTTAAAAATATCCCTCTCGAGTTTCAAACGCCTACAAATTACTTAGGCTCTTCCAACTGGATTGCCTATTGCATGTTGCCAATTGCCTATTTCGGAGCGTGATGTTGGATATTAAACCCGAACGAAGGTTCAATAAGTCTTCGACCTTCCGTGGCCGATCAAGAACCTACTTCCATCGAAAATACTCTGTTATAATAGTGGCCGAACGTATTATTACAGACTGTTTTAGCGTTATTTGATAGCCTAAATCCAAAGTCTGTGAAAAGATTTATACCCCTCTTTATTCTCATTTTGGGAATGGTTAATGCCAATGCCCAACCATTGAATGATTCTGCCGGAACGCTTAAGCAGCAGAAGGAAAATGTCATTAGTACCAACACCATCATCAAGATCGAAAACCTGGGCTTCAGGGTAAATAGTGAACTCCCTGAGTTGAGGCCTACCATCTCTCCTGATGGAAAAAGACTTTTCTTCATTTGTGAAGATCATCCGGAGAATACCAAGTATCGTGCGGTTAATAATTCGCAGGACATCTGGTATTCCGAAAAAGACAGCAATGGCAGATGGCAGGATGCGCAGCATCTTGGATACCCTCTCAATACCATGCAGTATAACGCCGTGTATTGGATCTCTCCCGATAACAATAGGATTCTTATCCGTGGCGCCTTCATTGATGGCGCATTTGATGGAAAAGGAATTAGTATATGCCGTAGGTTAAAGAATGGAAATTGGAGTCAACCTAATATGCTGCAGATAAAAAATTATCATCAATTTGATAGAGGACTTGAATCAGGTGCCTCAATGCTTAATGATGGAAAAACGCTGTTGCTATATATGAGTCCCGAGAAAGGAGGAAGTAAATACGACCTCTTCGTTTGTTTTCTTCAAGGTGACGGCACCTGGAGTGAACCAAAAAGCCTTGGGAAGAAAATCAATTTGCCAGACTATGATGAAAGAACTCCTTATATGGCCTCTGATGGCGTCACGATGTATTTCAGTAGTGATCGACCAGGTGGCTTAGGCAACAATGATATTTACATGACCAAGCGCCTTGACAAAACGTGGCAGAAATGGAGCGAACCCGTGAATCTTGGCAGTCCTATCAATACACCTGATTGGGACGCGTTCTTCACGTTAGATGCTGGCGGTGAATACGCATACCTTACCACTAACCTGAATACACTTGGTGAGAGCGATATAGTACAAGTGAGATTGTTAGAAAGAGAAAGACCAAATCCGGTTGTATTGGTTGATGGTAATGTTTATAACCAAAAAACAAAAGAACCACTCAGCGCGTCTCTCATCTATGAAACATTGCCTGATGGAACAGAAGTTGGAAATGGTAATTCCAGCCCTGTTGATGGTTCATTTAAGATAGTTCTGCCATACAATAAGAATTATAGTATAAGGGCTACTGCAGATAAATTCTTCGCAGTATCTGAAAACCTGAACCTGGATTCATTGGTTAAGGCGGGCTATAAAGTAATTCATAAGGACCTCTACCTGGTGCCGATTGAAATTGGCCAGATCGTAAGGTTGAACAATGTATTCTTCGATTTCGATAAATGGGATCTGAGACCTGAGTCTTATGTAGAGTTGGATAGAGTAGTGACATTGCTTAAGGAAAACCCGAACATCGTAATCGAGATGAGCGCCCACACTGACAGTTACGGTTCCGATGATTATAACTACAAACTGAGTGATAACCGTGCGAAATCTGTTCGTGAATACATTATATCGAAAGGTATTCCTGAAGCTCGCATCACTTCACAAGGTTATGGTGAAACCAAGCCTATGGCTACTAATGAAACAGACGAAGGCCGACAGTTGAACAGACGCGTTGAGTTTAAAATTCTTAAAAACTAACGACGAGAAGATTCAAGGTACAAGGCACAAGGCACAAGAAAGATCCAAGAATCAAGATTCAATAAGAAAGACAAGGCACAAGCTAGAATTCTAATTCGCTTGTGCCTTTCTTGTGTCTTAAATCTTGGACTTTCCTTGCACCTTATGCCTTATTTCTTCCTTGCACCTTGTGCCTTGATTCTTCCTTGTACCTTGTGCCTTGTGCCTTCCTTGAACCTTGTGCCTTGTACCTTGTACCTTCAACGCTATACATTGAAATAATTTCCCTCGTTTGTCCGTTACTGATGGTGCAATATCCTTTTAAAACCCAATCTCCCTGCCATGAACCGTCTGGCGACCCTAACGCTATTTATTTCATTCTGCAGCATCAATACTGCTAATGCGCAATTAAAAGTGGCAATTGAAGGTGGCGCGCACATTGCTTCAGTTCCAGGAAATCAAAGTCCCGGTTGGGATACCATCAGTTACCGGTACGGTACAAGAACCGGCTATCATGTAGGGATACTCGCTGATATTGCCTTCTCACGAACTTCGAAATTTCATTTGCAGTCGGGCATGAACTTTTCCAATAAAGGAAGAAAGTTTTCCGCGGTGTACGACACTACTACCAGCACCATTGCAAAAGTTGAAGCACTCCAATATGTGAATTACATGGAGATGCCGTTGAATCTGGTTTTTAAAATGAAGATTGGAAACAAGAGCAGTATTATCATTGGCGGCGGGCCATATGCTGCTTTTCTTTATGGTGGCAGAGAAAGAAAAGAAACCTATAATACAGGAGGATCCATAGACATCGTAGAGAATAAAGACCTCAAAGTAGCGCCAACTAAAAACCTCTATAGCAATTTTGAGTATGGAGTGAACGGTTTATTTGGTTTCGAATTTGGGCGAGTATTTTTAACTGCTAACTACAGCAGGGGGTTAAGTGATTTCTATACACCTGCCAATTCCCAGGCAGAATTCAGGCACGAAGTGATGGGTGGTACAATTGGAATCTTCCTGACCAACCCAGCAAAAAAATCTACCAAACAAAAAGATACTGATAAGGATGGCCTGCCCGATAGGGATGACGACTGTCCAACCAAGAAGGGCGATATGGCGAATAAAGGCTGTCCCGATAGAGACGGTGACGGTATTCTGGACAAAGATGACAAATGTCCTGAGTTTCCTGGTGTGATCAAACATAATGGTTGCCCGGCTCCTGATTCAGATCGGGATGGTGTGGATGATGACTTCGATAAATGTCCTCAAATAAAAGGTTCGCCAAAAAATAATGGATGTCCAATAGTGGATGCTGACAAGGATGGCGTGAATGATAGTGAAGACAAATGTCCAAACCAGGCAGGTTCCAAGAAATATGGAGGCTGCCCTGCGCCAGACACCGACAAAGACGGCGTAAATGATGATGACGATAAATGTCCATCAGCAAAAGGAACCCGCGCAAACAATGGATGTCCGGTTGGCAAGAGCGAATTGATCAGGAAAACTGAAAACCTTGCGAAGAGAGTTCAATTCAATTATCGCAGTTCCAGTCTTACTTCAAAATCGAAGGCCGTATTGGATGAGGTTGTGAAGATCTTGCAAGCGAATCCGGAACTCAGTGTATTCATAGAGGGTTATGCCAGCAGTGATGGAAATCCTGCCAACCATATGAAGCTTTCACAGGCAAGAGCAGAAACTGTGAGCGACTATTTGGAATCCAAGGGTATTGACGCATCACGCCTCAGCGCCGAAGGATTTGGGGATGCGAATCCGCTCAATAGTCAACGTACGGAATTCTTAAGAGCCAGGAACCGAAGAGTTGAGCTGAAGCTCACATATAGATGATCTCCCGATCGACCGCCTGAGCGACCACATACATAATTTTTTAGCAATTGCCCCGCCCCCCTGGCGGGGCAAAATTTCTCAATTCATTTCATTGTCGTAAATTAGAATAACTAACTCCTGGGACGGTACCGCTGTTAATACCCCCCTGTAAAAATCCCGGTCATTGTGCGTTTTCATTCTTCACTCAAAAAAAGGCACAAATGAAAAGAATACATCCTTTCCGACTTACGTAATTCCGTCAACCAGGAACCGAAGAAACCTGCGAAGCCTGGAATTCATTTTCATGATCCGGGAAATTGAGAGCAGTATCAGATCATGACAAGCGATCGTAGAAGATTTATGAATGGCCTAATGTCTAATTGTTAAACTTTGCGTTTATGAAACATTTACCTGCACTCAGCTTAATTCTCATCTTAATTGGATGTGGCACGAAACCAAAAATTGAAATGGTGGGCGCATACCAAATGACCAGCCAGGTACTGAACGACGGTACCAAAGACTCGGTTCTCGACAGAAAGCAATTAAAGATCTATACTGATAAGTATATGATGTATGCTTCGCCTAACATAACTGATTCCTTCGCCAACTTTGGGATCGGCAAGTATGAGATTGATAATGGAAAAGTGATTGAATACAGATTCTATACCGCAGAGGAAGGAGAAAAAATGGACACCTTCAAGTTGGATATCGAAAAGACGTACAATGGTTACAAGCAAGTAATTAATGATATAACAATTCAGGGTAAGAAGTATAAACTCACTGAAACATATGAATCATATTCCACTGATCAAAAGAGTCCACTGGATGGGGCATGGAGGCAAGTAAAAAATATTTACTTCCCCAGTAATGGAGACTCTTCAGTTAACAACAATCCCCTGGAGTATAAGGCATTTCAATCTGGCTATTTTATCTGGGCGATTACGGTAAAAGACTCCACCAATAAGAAAACGTCAGTTTTCGGATATGGACCTTTCCAAACCATCAACCCGGATCGCATACGCGAAACTGTAGCCAATTCAACTTTCGTATCAGGTGTTGTGGGGAGAAAATATGATGTAGATATAAAATTCAACGGCAACGACACTTATCAGCAAACCCTAACGTTTGCAAATGGAGACAAGTCAACGGAAGTTTATCAGAGATTAAAGTAGAACAGTAATGTAAAAGGTCCGATCTCTCTTT
>Ga0111538_10013544_pt1 | contig 10758 bp, 8 predicted proteins | sample SoiMethybrSBSTD1_FD_79669 | JGI IMG/M metagenome (GOLD analysis project Ga0111538, IMG submission 79669) | Bulk soil microbial communities from a Populus tree surrounding site in Tennessee, USA - Soil MetaG P. TD hybrid SBSTD1 (version 2)... | ecosystem: Environmental > Terrestrial > Soil > Tree... | reverse complement strand
TACGGAATCGTCGCCCTGCAAAATGCAGCTTGGATACTTCCAGGTGATGGCCGAACCGGTCTCCACTTGGGTCCAGGAAATCTTCGAACGTTTGCCGAGACACTTGCCGCGCTTGGTGACGAAATTATAGATACCGCCTTTCCCTTCGGCGTCGCCCGGGTACCAGTTCTGCACGGTGGAATACTTGATCTCGGCATCGTCGAGTGCGATCAGCTCCACCACGGCCGCGTGCAGCTGATGCTCGTCGCGCATCGGCGCGGTGCAGCCCTCGAGATAGGAGACGTAGGCGCCCTTTTCGGCGATGATCAGCGTGCGCTCGAACTGGCCGGTCTGCTTCTCGTTGATGCGGAAGTAGGTGGAAAGCTCCATAGGGCAGCGAACGCCGGCCGGCACGTAGACGAACGAGCCGTCGGAGAACACCGCCGAGTTGAGGGCGGCGTAGAAGTTGTCGGACTGCGGCACCACGGAGCCCAGGTACTTCCGCACCAGCTCGGGATGATTGCGCACGGCTTCCGAGATCGCGCAGAAGATGACGCCGGCCTTGGCCAGCTCATCCTTGAAGGTCGTGACCACGGAGACCGAGTCGAACACGGCATCGACCGCCACCCGCGACCCCTTCACGCCCGCCAGGATCTCGCGCTCCTTCAGCGGGATGCCGAGCTTCTCGTAGGTGCGCAGCAGCTCGGGGTCGACCTCGTCGAGGCTCTTGGGCCCCTCGGTCGATTTGGGTGCGGCATAGTAGTAGAGGTCCTGGAAGTCGATCTTGGGATAGCGGACGTTGGCCCAGGTCGGCTCCGTCATGGCCTTCCAGCGCTGGAAGGCCTCGAGCCGCCATTCCAGCATCCACGCCGGCTCACCCTTCCTTTTCGAGATGAAGGCGACGATGTCCTCGTTCAGGCCTTTCGGCGCCTTCACGCTCTCGATGGCGGTCTCGAAGCCGTACTTGTACTGATCGACGTCGATCCGTCGGACCTGGTCGATCGTCTGCTGGACTGCCGGCATTGTTTCTTTTGATCCTGTTTCTTGTGTCGTATTCGTTGCGATCTCAGGCGACTGCGCGCTCGCGACGCCCGCGCGCCAGATGGGCCCAGGCGCCGAGGAAGCGCGCGATATCCTGCTCCGTCGACTGCGTGCCGAGGCTGATGCGGATGGCGGCACGCGCAATCTCTGGCGCAAGGCCCATGGCGGCCAGCACATGGCTGACGCCGACCTTGCCCGAAGAGCAGGCGGCCCCGGCGCTCACCGCAATGCCCCTGAGGTCGAGGGCAATCACCAGCGTCTCCGCGCTGGCGCCGGGCAGCGCCAGGCTCGTGGTATTGGCCAGGCGATCCGCAGCCGCGCCAACGATGATGGCCTCCGGCGTGACCGCGCGCACCTCGCGCTCCAGGCCGTCGCGAAGGGCGCCGACACGCTGCATCCGGTGAAGCTCGGCCCGCGCCGCAATGGCTGCGGCACCGAAGCCGGCAATGGCTGCGACGTTCTCCGTGCCCGCGCGCCGGCGCCGCTCCTGGCCGCCCCCGGCGATGAGGCTCGGCAGGGCCGCGCCGTCGCGCATGACGAGTGCACCGACACCCTTGGGCCCGCCGAGCTTGTGCGCGGACAGCGTCAGGTAGTCGACGCCGACGCCTGCAAAGTCGATGGGCATCCGGCCAGCCGCCTGCACGGCATCGGTGTGAACGGCAAAGCCGGCTTCCCGCGCTTGCCGCGCCGCGGACCCGACGGATTGCAGCACGCCCGTCTCATTGTTGGCCATCTGCAGCGACAGGAGGCGGCGGCCGGCGCTGGTCTGGCGCAGCGCTCCGGCAAGGCCATCGGCCGCGATCACGCCATCGCTTCCGACCGCCAGCTCGACGATGCGCGCGCCGGAATTTCGAGCCGGCGCCAGCACGGAGTCGTGCTCGACTTCCGCAACCAGAATCGCCTGCCATCCGCCGGCCAGCACGGTGTTGTTCGCTTCCGTGCCGCCGCTGGTGAAGACGACCTCCGCCGGCCTGGCGCCGACCAGAGCCGCAACCGCCTCGCGCGCGTCCTCCACGAGCGCGCGTGCGCGCCGGCCCTCGCCGTGGGGCGAGGATGGATTGCCAACCACATCGAGCGCGGACAGCATGGCCGCCCGCGCCTCGCGACGCAGGGGCGCCGTGGCGTTGTGGTCGAGGTATGTGCGTGCGCTGGTCATTCGCCTTGCAGCACCGCGGGCAGTCCGAAGGGGGGCCGGCCCGCGCGCATCGCCTGCTTGGACGCGGGAATGCCGTCGATCACCTCCTGCAGCGTCACGCTGTCCAGGAAGGCGGCGATCTGCTCGCCGAGCGCATCCCACAGACCGTGCGTCAGGCAACGCTGGCCGGGCAGGCACGGCTTTGCCGCCTCGCCGCCGCAGCGGGTCATGCGCATATCCTCTTCGACCGCGGCCATGATCTCGGCGACGCTGATCGTGCTGGCCGGCCGTCCGAGACGGTAGCCGCCCGACCGCCCACGTGCGCTCTCGACCAGGCCCGCGCGTCGCAGTTTGAGGAAGAGCTGCTCCAGATAGGCGAGGGAAATCTGCTGGCGCTCGGAGATCATGGGCAGCGACAACGCGCCCTCAGCGCCATGCTTGGCCAGATCGGCCATGGCTGTGACCGCGTACCGGCCCCGGGTGTTCAACTCCACGCCGCTTGGCTCCCACTGATGCGAGCTACGCTCGACATTTGCTGAACTTGCTGCACTTGCGCTCGACACCCCAGGCTGTGCTATGAGACACCGCCTCACGGACAGTTCTGGTGCGCGGCGCCGTGCGCCAGCTCTTTCGAACTGTTCTAAACTTAGCCGGATATATGGAAATTCCGAGCGCGAGAGTCAAGTATATTTGCTTCTCGTGCACGCTCGCGCGGCCGCAGCATGGGGCAGGGCTGGTCCCGATACCAGCGCGCGGCCGGCAACAACAACCGATCAGCGGGAGCGCATCCGAGCATGCCTGAGCTTATCATCAACGGCCCCGCGGGCCGTCTCGAAGCTCGCTATCATCACGAGACACCGTCCAATAGTCCGATCGCCCTCATTTTGCACCCGCACCCCCAGTTCGGCGGCACGATGAACAACCAGGTCGTCTATGCGCTCTACTACATGTTCGTGGAGCGGGGATTTTCGGTGCTGCGCTTCAATTTCCGCGGTGTCGGCCGCAGTCAGGGGTACTTCGACAATGGCCCGGGCGAACTCTCCGACGCAGCGTCCGCACTCGACTGGCTGCAGTTGCAGAACCCCGATTCTCGCTCATGCTGGATCGCCGGCGTGTCGTTCGGCACCTGGATCGCCATGCAGCTTCTTATGCGCCGGCCCGAGATCGACGGCTTCATCTGCGTCGCACCTCCGGCCAACCTCTACGATTTCTCGTTCCTGGCACCCTGTCCGTCGTCGGGGATGATGGTGAACGGTGATAGGGACCGTGTGGTCCCCAGTGCGTCCGTCGGCGAACTGGCGGCCAAGACCAAGGTGCAGCGTGGGGTGAAAATCGAGCATGCCGTGGTCCCCGATGCCAACCACTTCTTCCAGGACAGGATCGACGACCTCGTGAAGGTGGTGGGAGGCTACCTCGACCGCCGAACGGTCGAGATGGAGGCCGAGCGCAAGGAAGGTTGAGGCGTGCAGGTTGGGTCGAGCGCAAGCGATGACCCAGCGCAAGGGATGCGCTTGGCTTGACCAACCTACGCCTTGGCCGGCATGCCCTTCTTCGCCAGCACGCCGCCCGTCAGCGGCATCGGCACGCCCGTGGTGCCAGGGAAGCTGATGGGTAATCCCTTGAGCGAACGCACCGCAAGATAGGCCCACGCCTCGGCCTCCACGGCATCACCGTCCATGCCCGCGGCCTCGGCCGGTGCCACGGCCGCCTCGACGTGTCCCGCCAGCATGGACATCAGCGTCTTGTTGAGCCGTCCGCCGCCTGAGACGACCCAGAGCTGCGGCTGTTCGGGGAAATGCTCGCGCGCCCGGGCGATGCTCGCCGCCGTGAATGCTGTGAGCGTCGCGGCGCCGTCCTCGGGCGACAGGCTGTGCACAAGGCCCAGCGGAAAGGCATTCCGGTCGAGCGACTTGGGCGGCGGTGCGCCGAAGTAGGAGTGGCGCAGATACTGGGTGACGTAGTCGTCGTGAACCCGCCCCTTGGCCGCCAGCGACCCATGCTCGTCACGGGGGAAGCCGAGACGGCGCTGCATCCAGTCATCGATCAGCGCGTTGCCGGGGCCGGTGTCGAACGAAATGAGTTCGCCGCTGCGCCCGATCCACGTGACGTTGGCGACGCCGCCGATGTTGAGCACCGCGATGGGGCGCTGGGGCAGCGAGGCGGCCAGAGCGCGGTGATAGACGGGGGCGAGCGGCGCCCCTTGTCCGCCGGCGGCGCAATCGGCCGCGCGCAAGTCGTAGACCACATCGATGCCGATGGCGGCGGCAAGGCCCGGCCCGTCGCCCAGCTGGACCGTCAGCCGCCGGTCCGGGGCGTGCAGCACGGTGTGGCCATGAAACCCGACGACGTCGACGGCGGCGGGCCTCAGCCTACCCTCCGCCAGAAAACGCTCGATGGCCGCCGCGTTCTGCCGGGTCAACTCGCGCTCGATCTCGGCGAGACAGCCCGGCCGGCCGGTGCGATCGGCAAGATGCCGCGCCTCGGAGATGGCCCTTTGCAGCGACGCGCGGAATTCCTCGTCGTAGGCGATGGTCAGCGCCGGGCCACGCTCGAGCCGCGATTCGCCGTCCGTGTCGATCATGGCAACGTCAATGCCGTCCATCGACGTGCCGCTCATGAGGCCGATCGCGCGCATCGTCTTGCCCATGCGGGGGTTCCTGTGCTCTTTCCGGCCTTGGCTTGCGGTCGCACTTCGACAGGCTCAGTACGGGGGTTGGCGGCCTTGGCCACGCGTACGCCCCCGTCCTGAGCTTGTCGAAGGACGGCCCTATATGCTGCGTTCGTGGCACAGCATGGCCGCCACGGCGGCCGCACCCTAAACCGTCCCTGACGGACCGACAAACCACTGGCCGACCACCATGGCAAAATTCAAATCCGACTTCCTCACCACCCTCGACCAGCGCGGCTTCATCCACCAGTGCTCCGATTTCGACGGCCTCGACGCTTTGGCGGCGAAGGGGGAGGCGATTGCCTACGTCGGCTACGACTGCACGGCCCCATCGCTGCACATCGGCAACTTCCTCACCATCATGATGCTCTACTGGCTGCAGCAGTCGGGCAACAAGCCGATCACGCTGATGGGCGGCGGCACCACCCGGGTCGGGGACCCCTCCGGCAAGGACGAGTCGCGCGCCATCCGCCCGCTGGAGGAGATCGAGGCCAACAAGGAGAGCATCAAGGGCGTGTTCGCCAAGATCCTCAAGTTCGGACAGGGCAAGGGCGACGCCATCATGCTCGACAACGCGGAGTGGCTGACGAAGCTCAATTACATCGACATGCTGCGCGACATCGGCCGGCATTTCTCGGTGAACCGCATGCTCACCATGGACTCCGTGCGCCTGCGGCTGGAGCGCGAGCAGGAGATGAGCTTCATCGAGTTCAACTACATGATCTGCCAGGCCTACGATTTCGTCGAGCTGGCGCAGCGCACGGGCTGCAAGCTGCAGATGGGCGGCTCCGACCAGTGGGGCAACATCATCATGGGCGTCGATCTCGGCCGGCGCATGGGCACGCACCAGCTCTATGCCCTGACGACGCCGCTGCTCACCGCCGCCTCCGGCGCCAAGATGGGCAAGACCGCGCAGGGTGCGGTGTGGCTCAACGAGGCGCAGATGGCGCCGTACGACTTCTGGCAATACTGGCGCAACACCGAGGACGCCGACGTCGGCAAGTTCCTCAAGCTGTTCACGACGCTGCCTCTGGCCGAGATCGACAAGCTCGCAGCGTTGCGGGGCGCGGAGGTCAACGAGGCCAAGAAGGTGCTGGCTACCGAGGCGACGGCGTTGCTGCACGGTCGCGATAAGGCCGAGGCCGCCGCGAAGACCGCGCAGCAGACCTTCGAGCAGGGTGCGCCCGCCGAGGGCCTGCCCACGGTGGAGGTCGCTGCCGGCGAGCTGACGCCGGGGCTCGGCGTACTCAGCGCGTTCGTCAAGGCCGGCCTCGTCAAGTCGAACGGCGAGGCACGCCGCCAGATTGCCGGCGGCGGCCTACGCGTCAACGACGAGGCTGTGAAGGACGAGAAGGCAGTCTTGAGTGCGGCCGACGCACGCGACGGCGTCATCAAGCTCTCGCTCGGCCGCAAGCGCCATGTCCTGTTGAAGCCGGTGTGACGTCGCTCCCGGCAGGGTGCAAAAGGCAAGCCTCATTGCACCGATGCTAGCGCGCCATCGGCGCAGTACGGCTGATGCCTATTGCGCCCTACGCGGCCGGCCTATAGTCGCGGGCGACTCGTCATAACTCTGGAAGCATTGCAGGTGGCCGACACCGTCGCAGCATCCGCGCCCTCTACAACCCTCGCCAAGGGCTGGCCGCGCGGCGTTGAGCCGACGGACGAATACATCGCCGCCTACGATTACCTGAGGGAAAGCGCCGGCCACCTGTTCGTCACGGGACGGGCGGGAACCGGCAAGTCGACGCTGCTCACGTGCCTCAAGGAGATGATCGCCGACGAGATGGTGGTCCTGGCGCCGACGGGGCTCGCTGCGGTCAACGTCGGCGGGCAGACCATCCACTCCTTCTTCGGTTTCCCCCCGCGCCTCATCCGGCCAGATGACATCCGCCGCAGCCGCAACGGCCGGCTCATGCGCCGCCTCAAGTTTCTGGTCATCGACGAGGTGTCGATGGTGCGCTCGGACCTGATGTGGGCCATCGACCAGTCGCTGCGTCTCAATCGCGGGCGTCCGCGCGAGGCCTTCGGTGGGCTGCGGCTCGCGCTGTTCGGCGACCTGCATCAGCTGCCGCCCGTCATCAACGACGCCGAGGTGGCAGGACACCTGGAGTCCGAGCACGGCGGCCCGTTCTTCTTCAGTCTCGCCTCCCTCGGGGAGGGCGCGGGCACGGCGCTGATCGAGCTTGCGCACGTGTTCCGGCAGAGGGATCAGGCGCTGCTCGATCTGCTGAACAAGATCCGCGAGGGCGAAGCCGGCGAGGACGACCTGGCGCTGCTCAACGAGTGTGTGAAACCGATCCACAAACTGGACGAGGGCGAGGACTATGTGATCCTCACGCCCACCAATGCGGCGGCCGGACGGATCAACGCGAAGTACCTGGAACGGCTGCCGGGCGCGCTGCGGCCCTACAAGGCGGCCACGACCGGCGAGTTCAACGACGCGTCGCGGCCCACCGACGATACCTTGATGCTGAAGCCGAAGGCGAAGGTCATGCTGCTGCGCAACGACCCCGACCGGCGCTGGGTCAACGGCACGATTGCCCGCATCTCGCGCCTTGAGGAAACGCGCGTGTGGGTCGAAGTGGGAGGCGAAGAGCACGAGATCGAGCAAGTGTCCTGGGAAAGCCGCCGCTACGCCTTCGACAACGCGGCCGAGAAGATCGTCGAGACGGTGGCGGGCACGTTCCGCCAGTTTCCCCTGCGCCTCGCGTGGGCGTTGACGATCCACAAGAGCCAGGGGCTGACGCTCGACAGGGTCTACATCGAGCTTGGCCAGGGCCGCGGCACGTTTGCCCACGGGCAGGCCTATGTGGCGCTCTCGCGCTGCCGCTCGCTCGAAGGCTTGGCGCTCGCGCGGCCGCTGCGCCCGTCGGACATCCTGTTCGATCCGGCCGCGACCGGCTACCGCCGCGCCTTCTCGGCGCTGACGTGAACGCAGCGGCCGCCCTTCGACAAGCTCCGGGCGGGGATGCACTCGGAGCGAACGCCGCACGCAAGACGTCGCCCCGAGCCTGTCGTCCTGAGCTTGTCGAAGGACGAGCAGTACGCTCCGCGCCGCGCGTCGTGGGGTTAACGGATGCGGCAATGCGGTCTCCGAGTCCGACCCTCGCGTCAAGCGCAAAAAACGCGCGAGCGCTTCGCTCCCGAACGGGCTATAGTGACGGGCATGTTGGGGTCCCCATCAAAGGTGCGGGTGCGGGGCGGCAAGCCGGCCGATGCGTCGACGCTTGCGCGCATCTTCAAGGAAGCGTGGCAGCTCGCTTATCGCGGTATCATCCCGCATCTGCATCTGGAAAGCATGATCCGCCAGCGCTCGCCCGAGTGGTGGCGCGACGCGTTGAAGTCCGGCGACAGCGCCCTGGTGCTGGAGATGGCGGGCACGGTGGCTGGCTACGCCACCATCGGCAGCGCGCGCCAGCGCGGCCCGTTCCAGGGCGAGATCTACGAGCTCTATCTCGATCCCGTCTATCAGGGCCTGGGGCTCGGCGAGCACTTGTTCGAGGGGTGCCGGCACGCCCTCGACATGCGCAAGCTGAACGGCCTCATCGTATGGGCGCTGCTCGACAACACCGCCGCCTGCGACTTCTACTGGCGCCGCGGCGGTCGTCCCGTGGCGAGCGCCTACACCAAAATCGGCGGCGAGCGGCTGGAGAAGGTCGCCTTCGCCTGGCGGTGACGGCGCCCGCGGAGGCGGGCATCCACGTCACGACCCGGAAGTGGGTCATGCGGGGACCTGCAGTCGGCCGGCCCGCGGTTCAGGTTGGGCGGTTGTTTCCGGTTTCAGGCTGGACGCCAACGTAGCGCGCGCGGGGGCGGATGAGGGTGCCGCTGGCGTACTGCTCGATGGCGTGCGCGATCCACCCGGCGGTGCGGCCGAGCAGAAACATGCCAAGCCCTGATCCGCGCGGCAGGCCCAGCACGCGAGAGACGGCGCCCAGCGCGAAATCGATGTTGGGCCGGCGCCCGATCAGCTGCGCGATGTCGCGCCCCACCTTGAGCACGGGCCCGCTGCGCCGCGCGAACCTGGATGCGGAGAGGGCGTCGAGGATGGCGACGCAACGCGGGTCGCCTTCCGGATAGAGCGGCTGGCCGAAGCCTGGCACCCGCTCTCCGCGCTGCAGGCGGCCAGCAATTTCGCCGGTGATGTCCCGGGAGGCGGCCAAGGTAGCGAGCAGGATCTCGACCTGGCTCGTTTCGCCGCCGTGACGCGGGCCCGATAGCGCCGAAAGCGCGGCGATCACGACCGCATAGGGGGAGGCGCCCGTAGAGGCCACGCAGCGGGCGACATAGGTGGAGGCGTTGAGCTCGTGATCGGCAGCCAACACGAGGCAGCGGCGGATCAGATCGGCCCCATCCCTCACCCTCCAGGCGCTCGCCAGCTGTTCATGCAATGGTGCGCTGCCGGGTGTGGCGCCGGCGAGGCCCGCCGCCAGCGCCAGCATGAGGCGCCCCCCGGTGCGGATTACCGACTCGGGCGAGGTGTCCAGCGCGCCCACGTCATGGGTAGCGAGGTCGACGAGCACGGCGCGGGCGCGGTCGAAGGGGGAGAGGTCGACCGCAGCCGCGCCCACGCCTCTGCCGCGGCGCAGCGTCTGGTGCGCGGCGAGAAATGGATCGGGCGCCTCGGCTCCCCACAGGAGCCGGGCGGTCTCCTCGAGGCTGGCGTGCTCGGCGAGGCCGGCAGCGTCGATGCCGCGATAGTAGAGGCGTCCGCCTTCGATCAGGCAGATGGCCGAATCGAGCACGGGTGAGAGCCGGTCGAACGGCTTGGGCGGAGCGCCGGAACGGCGGCCGGTACGGCGCAGACGTTTGAGACGTTCCACGTCCTCGGCGTAGTAGCGCCGCTCCCGGCTATCGGGCGTAGCCGACGACCTGAGCAGCCCGCGGCTGACGTAGGCATAGAGCGTGGCGGGCTTGATCCCGAGCCGCCGTGCGGCTTCGCGCGATGTGATGAGCATGCTTCTGCCTGATATATTGATCGACATTATCAACATTGACACACTAAACGGCCGAGCGTCTAGTTCGCGCAGGTCCAACCTCTCCCGGAGGTCGTCATGCAGCAGCGCCGCAACGCCCATGTCGTGGAACTGTCGGATGGCGCCTCGGGCTCCCGCGTCGAGCTTCCCGTGCTGGCGCCGACGCTGGGTCCCGAGATGATCGACGTGCGCGAGCTCCACAAGGCAACGGGCCGCTACACGTTCGACCCAGGCCTCACCGCCACCGGCGTGTGCCGTTCGGCCATCACCTTCGTCGACGGCGACACGGGCGTGCTGCTCTATCGCGGCTATCCGATCGACCAGCTCGTCGAGGGTTGTGATTTCCTGGAGGTGGCCTGGCTGCTGCTCAACGGCGAGCTGCCGGATGCGGTCCAGAGGCAGCGGTTCATTGCGGACATCACGCACCACACCATGGTGCACGAGCAGCTGCACGCCATCTATCGCGGCTTCCGCCGCGACGCGCACCCCATGGCCGTGATGTGCGGCGTGGTGGGCGCCCTGTCGGCCTTCTACCACGACAGCCTCGACATCTTCGATCCCGCGCACCGCAGAATTGCCGCGCATCGCCTGATCGCCAAGATGCCGACGATCGCCGCCATGGCGCACAAGTACGCGCTGGGCCAGCCCTTCATCTATCCGCGCAACGATCTGGGCTATGCCGAGAACTTTTTGCACATGATGTTTGCGGTGCCGTGCGAGCCCTACGCGGCGCAGTCCGCGGCGGCGCGCGCCATGAATGCGCTCCTCATCGTCCAGGCCGACCACGAGCAGAACGCGTCGACCTCGACGGTGCGTGCCGTCGGCTCGAGCCGCGCCAATCCCTACGCGTGCATCGCCGCCGGTATCGCCTCGCTGTGGGGCCCGCTGCACGGCGGCGCCAACGAGGGCGTGCTGCAGACCCTGGAGGAGATCGGCAGCGTGGACCGCATCCCGGAGAT
>Ga0111538_10013539_pt1 | contig 10760 bp, 8 predicted proteins | sample SoiMethybrSBSTD1_FD_79669 | JGI IMG/M metagenome (GOLD analysis project Ga0111538, IMG submission 79669) | Bulk soil microbial communities from a Populus tree surrounding site in Tennessee, USA - Soil MetaG P. TD hybrid SBSTD1 (version 2)... | ecosystem: Environmental > Terrestrial > Soil > Tree... | reverse complement strand
CGGCTGGGATTTCAAGTACGGTAGTCGAACGCACGGACAGTTTCCTTGGGTACAGTTTTCTGGACAAAAACTGTAGTACTGGAAAGAAACTGTCTGTGCCAATCTTTCCTGCTCCGATTTAGATTCGAACTCTTTTATTTTCTTTTCTATTACCTCTTTAAATTCTTTGATCCAGCCTTTTCCATCTTTTTTGAGCATTTCCCGAAGCTCTCTTGCCGCCGCGAAATAAGGGTCACCATGCTCTCCAGATCTTGCGCCAGCGCCCACTTCGGAACGTTTCCATTTCTTGACAATTTCATTTGCTATTCTCCTTGCGGCATCACGGAGCTCAACCCACTCCCCCGGCCCCAATTTACTTGGGAGCCGAATATCAGCCCACGCTCTGGAAAGGAGGCTGCCAGCAGCCCTTGCAGCAGGCAGGCCAGCACTTTTGATGATTCCTCCGCCTAGCCCAGGTTCAAACAGAGGCATTTGCCTCATCACTTCATCAGCCCACGCCCGAAAATCCTCCTTAACGCCGGTGGTACTTATGACCGTTTCACCAGGCGTAATAGTAGTTGCACCAAACGCCCACCCCAATACGCCAATGCCAATTCCCGATTGCTTCGCTAATGTTTTAAGTGTGTCACCTTCTACCGCCTCCCAGCAATTACCCTCGGAGCAACTGACCTGCTTCCACATTCCAAACGGATCTGTGTACGTCAGCGGATTATTCCCAACGTAAGCATAAAGGTTCCAACTCTGCGGATCCCCTTCGCTCTGATCAGCAAAGGGAATATCAGGGCTAGTGAATCTACCTTGCGTTGAGGAATAGTATCTCGCCCCAAAGTAATCCAGTCCCGTCTCAATATCCCGTTCTTTTGACCCGAACTTCTGGCGTACCGAATCGGCACCGTAACCGAGAGCCGCACTTCTGATTCCGATGTCCGCAGACAGCTCTTCGCCGAAAGGTAATTCTGCGACGCAGTTTCATCACAGCCCAGGTCGCAACCTCACCGCAGGCCCGTGTTTTCAATGATCTTTGCCCACCGGAGAGCGGTTCCGGCAGCTAAAGTCAGCGGCTAAAAGAAAAGTCATTTTACGAGTTTCAGGGGAGTTTGGCGACGGCCGTTTGCAGGTCTGAAATTTCCAGGTGGGTGTAGATGGCCGTGGTTTGAATGTCCTCGTGGCCGAGCAAGAGTTGAAGGTGCCGGATGCTCGCCCCGCCTCTCAGCAGGTGCGTCGCGCAACTGTGCCGGAAGCCGTGAACGTTGATTCTCAGGTTCAGTTCACACGCATAGCCTTTGATGATCTGCTCGATCATATGGTACGAGAGCCGGTAGCCTGTCCGCGCCAGCCACAACGCTTGCGTCGGCGGCGGCGGGGCCTTCTTCTTGGCGTAGCCGGCTGAAAGCTCGCCACGCGCCTCACACAGATATCTTTCAATCCAGTAGGCGGCGTTCTCGGTCATTGGCACGATCCGATCTTTCCCTCCTTTGCCTGAGCGCACCATCAATCGCCGGGCTCTCAGATGAACGTCATAGAGGTTCAGCTTCCAGCATTCCCGATGACGAATCCCGGTCGCGTAGAGCGTCTCCATCAGCGCCCGGTCTCGCAGCCCCAGCGCCGTCCGAACGTCCGGACTTTCAATCAGCAGTTTCATCTCCGACTCGTTGAGCACGCGGGGCAGATGTCTTTCCTCTTTCGGAAGCGGGATTCCGGCGCCGGGGTCATGCAATATATGCCCGCCACGATGGAGCCAGCGGAAAAACAACAGCACGGCGATGAACCAATGGTTGACCGTCGAGGTCGCAAGCGGCTGATCCGCGCGATGCTCTTTTTGCAGGTGGATCAGAAAGGCTCTCAGGTCCGAACAGCCTACCGCCCGCCAGTCCCGCCTCCCTCGCCCCTCGGCCCAGCGGATGAATATTTCCAACGCGTATTCGCTCGACGCCTGGCGCGACAGCGACAGCCCACGCGCCGCCTGCCCCCGCAGATATTCATTCACTCTTTCCCGCATCTTCCCCCCTCTCGACTTTCTCGCGCGGGTGGCATCGCGCGATCACTTGCTGAAGGTCGCCGATCTCGACATGCGTGTAGATCTCCGTCGTCGACAGCTTCCGGTGACCGAGCAGTTTCTGAATCTGGCGGATGTCGGCCTGCTCCTGAAGCAAGTGGGTCGCGCAAGAGTGGCGCAGCGTGTGCGGCGTGACTCGCTTCTTGATCCCGGCTCGCCTGGCCGCCTTGCGCACTATCCGCAACAGGTCGTTGTCCGAAAGCGCCCGCCCCGATCGGCTCGATACGAACAAGACAGTCCCTCCGGCTTCGCTCGCCCATTGTGGCCGGACTTCTTCCAGGTAGAGTTTGAGCGCCGCTATTGCGCTTTGCGTCAAGGGCACGATCCGCGTCTGCCGCCCCTTGCCCATCTCGATCCGCAGGCTTCCCGTCATCAAGTCCGCGTCGTAGATCGTAAGCGCAAGCGTCTCCTCGCGCCGGATGCCCGACCCGTAGAGCACTTCGAGCATCGCCCGATCACGGACATCCCGCGCCTTCTCGATCGGCGTTGATTCGAGCAGCATCCTTGCTTCCTCCTGCGTCAGCACGTCGCGCGGCAGGCCCCGCGGAACTTTCGGCATCTGCAACGCCGAGGCCGGATTGAAGGCCAGCAGTTGCTCGCCAGCCATCCACTCGAACCAGGTCTTGATCGCAGCCAACCGCTTGGCCTGCGTGCTGACCGAAAGTATACAGTCGCCCTCTTTCGCCCCACCTTGGCACAAGGCCATCTGATATTGATGCAGGTGCTGAGGCAGCGCTTCATTGATGCCCTCGATCTCGGTCTCCCGCCCGAGCCACTCCACGAAGTCTCTCACGCTCCGGTCGTATTCTTCCCGCGTCCTCACCGCGTAATTGCAGGCCGCGAGCCATTCGCCGAACCTTCTTCTCAGCAGTTCCAGTTTCCGTTTCCCGCTCTCGTTCATGGTTTGAAAAAAATCTCCGCCCTGCTTTTTTTCGCCAATGCCTCAAGGTCGAGACTTAAACGCCTAGACAGAAAAGAGTTAATTGCGATTTTCCATCTCACAAGGTCGCCACAAGCTGGCCACAAGCTACCCTCAAGGTCGCCTTTTTCCGCCACAAGGTTCACTTTTTCGCCGCAAGGTTCGTGGCCCGCCGCTCGCTTTTTTCTTTTAGCCGCCCGAACTGCTTTCGCCGCAGTTCCGAGACATCCACCAGTCCGCGCAGTTTCGGCGGGCCGTCTCCGTCCGGGCGATAGAAGGCCAGTTCGTAGACGAAGCGTTTGCCGTTGGCGCCGCTCGCCGTCGAGAGATATTCAAGCTCGACGAGTTGCTGGCAATAGACTCTCACCTGCCAGTCGCTCCATCCCGTAGCCTCGCGGATCTCGCGCCTGGTCAACTGCACTTCGTCAGCCTCGCAGCGCAGTTCCTTCGCCCGCGCCTCGCACAGCCGGCGGAACTCCTCGTACATCCCTCGCACCGGCGGCGCCAGTTCGTCCAACGCGCGCGAGAGCGCCGTCGTCGTCAGCTCGTTGGCCAGCGCGATGTCATCGAGCGTGACCTCGACGTACTCGAACTCCACGCCGGTCTCTTCGCTCACGGCCCGCTTCGCCTCGCGCTGATATTGATGAGTGAGCGCGATCGCGGCCTGGAGCGCCAGGTACTTCTTCTGCTCGCGCCGATGAATCAGTTTTTCCGTGGGGTAGCTCAACTCACTGAAGAACGGGTTGATGACTTCCATCGGACGCAGCAGCCGCTGCGCGTTGTGATGCAGACGCCGCACCGCTTCGGCCTCCTTGCGCTCCAGCGTTCCTTCGAGCGAGTAGCGCCGCCGCTGTCGTTCCAGAATGGCCTTCGTTTGCGCTTCCGATTCATCGAGCGTGAGCGGGACGAAGCGAGAGCGCGTCTCTTCGTCAAAGGCCTCGGGCGAGGTCGTCGTGATGATGATCGAGACCGGGCCGTGAACCTCGTAATGCTCGGTGTGCAGCTTGCCCGTGTTCGGATCGGTCCTTGTGGCGGCGATGGCAAGATGCTGATCGGAGGCCAGCGTGCGCAAGGAATAGACGGCGGCTTGCGCTCCTTCTTCTTCCGCGATTGAAAGCAGCTTCTGTTTCAATGAGTCGGGGTCTTTGTAAAACAGGGCCTGCCCCGTCAGGCGCGTGACTCTGACCAGGTCTTCAGGCGGGACCAGTCCGCAGACCGCGTCCTGCAAGGCGCTCTTGCCGGCGCCGCTGCGGGCGATGACCAGCGCGCTGAGCGGATCGGGCAGCTTGCGCGAGACCGCCGCCAGGTAGGCCGTCAAGACCGTTTCCCGCTCGCCTTCAAAGCCGCATCGCTTGAAATCCTCGACGATCCGCCCGCACAGCTTAGGCTCCCGCAGGAATTCGAGCGCCGCCTCTTTCTCGCCGGGAGTCATCGGCGCGGCTTCGTCAGGCGCGGGCGTCTTCTTCATCTCAAGCCTGGCCGCTTCCAGCATCTCGACGAGCGAGAGCAGGTCGGCGTTGACCGCTTGCTCATCCACGCGGCACAGCCTGGCCGCAGTCTGAGCGAATTGCGACCGCGAGCGCGCCTGGTAGAGGTCGAGCGTGTCGAGATGAAAGGCCCCGCCGACTTTGAGGCGCAGGTTGATCTTGAGCCGATCGAGTCCGGTCGCCTGCAATCCACGCGCTCGATACTCGCGGCCCGCGATCACACATTGCAGCGAACCGTCAGCTTCTTTCTCCAGCGCCTTCGGCGCGCGCGGCTCTTCAGACTCTCCCGACTCATCCGGCGCCGCGACGAGCGCCCGCAGATCATCAGCCGTCGCGCCGGAGGCGATGAACTCGCTACAGTCCTTCGCCGGCAGGATCACCGTTCGCGCCGCGACGTTGATCTCTTTGAGCCGTTCGCCGAACCTCCGCGCCGCATACTGGCCGGCGTCGTCCGAATCGAGCGTCAGCGCCACACGCTTCACGCGACACTCCTGCAAATGCGCGACGATCTCATCGGTCAATCCGTTCACGCCGTAAGCCGGCATGACGTTCCTCAACCCCGCTGACCAGACCGCCGCCGCGTCAATCACGCTCTCGGTGACGATCACTTCATCGGCGTTACGCGCGCCCTGCGGATTGAAGACTCCGCGCCGCGCTCCCGGCAGATAGAGATGCTGCGCGCCGGGCAAATAAAGCGATTCGTGGTTGCCGGCGTAGCGACCGTAAAGATTGACCGCCTCCCCGCTCGCCGCGTCCACGAGCGGAAAGACCACGCAGCCGCCCATCAACTCGCGCCCGTTCTCGGCGATCACACCGATTCTTTTGAGAGCTTGCTTGCCTTCGGGCGAAATAACCTGCAACAAAGTCCCGTCGGCGTAACCGATCCGGAAAGTAGTAGCGAACTCCGGCGCCACAATCCCGCGCGAGCGCAGATAGTCCTGCGCCGCCGGCGTCTCAAGCAATCGCCGGTGGTAATGCTCCACCACGCGCGAGAGCCACAACAGATCATGCGCGCCGCTCCCTGTTTTCGGCTCGTCGTCTTCTTTCGCCTCCTGGTTCGGCGCAAGCAACGCCAATGAGGCCAGCAGCCGATGCGCCGCCCTGAAATCCAGACGGTCGCGCTTCATCACCCACTTGTAGACGTCGCCGCCTTCAGCGCACGCGCCCAGGCAGTTCCAGAGTTGTTTCTTCGGATCGACGATCAGACTCGGCTCGCGGTCATCATGGAAGGGGCACAGGCCGGCGAGTTGTTTTCCCTTGCGCTTGAGCTTCACGCCGGAAGACTCAATCAGTTTCACAAGGTCGGTCTCGCGTTTGATCCGGTCTATTTCGGTTTGCTCGATCATCGGTATTTCTCCTTTCCGCTCTCGGTCATCGCCGCGGCCTCCAGGCGGCTGATCAATTCGACCAACCCCGCAGCCTCTTTCCGCCGCCTCATCTTCTCGCTGATCCGCCTCACCATCTGATCGAGGCTCCCCTGCTTCGCCTCGCTCCATTCCGAAGCCGTCAGGTAGCACAAGTATGGCTCTCTCAACTCCTCGCCTCGATCACGGAACCGCAGCGACACCGCATAGCCCGCGTCCGACCTTCTGACTCTCAACGCTTCTCCCGATTCTTGACCGGTCGGGATCGTCCACGATTTCCTCGCTCCTCCCCCGCTCTCCGCAAGTTTCAGCTTCCCGGCCTTCGTTCCGGGCGTTGCATGGCTGACTCGCTTTCGTGGGATAGCCCACTTGCCAGTTCCTCCTCCTTCTCGTGGGATAGCCATTTCCGGCGCCGATTCCGATGAAGGGAAGAGACTCAAAGCTACTTCCTCTGAGAGATCGCGCGCCGGCGATGATTGGCCGCTCGGTCGAGCGCCCCTCAGCCCACTCATCGCCGGCGCGCTTCTTTTCCCGAGTCGTCTCGCCAGGTCTCGGCCAGATGAAGTTCGCCCCGGCGCGGTTCATCTTCGCCGGTGATACGGCGCGCCAACGCCGCAGCCTCTCGCCTCGCGCGTTCCTCCATCGCCTCTATCACCGTCTTTTCCTCCAACGCCGCCCGCTTGGCCTGAAGCACCGCCTCCTTCTGCATCCCGCTCACTCGCATCTCCAGCCTCCGCAAACGCGATTCGGGATTGCCCAGCTCGATCACCAGGACGATCGCCAGCACAGCCACCACCACCGCCACTCCTCCCCACTCGATCCAGCCGCGCTGAAACTCGTTAAGCTCGATCCGTTTGGCCATTTGATAATGGGTCACGATGTTGACTGCCATCGTCGAGAACAGAAACACGATCCCCGCAACCGAGACGCCGCGCTCGACGCCCGATGAGAACGAGGTCGCGAACCCGTAGACCAACCAGGCGAAACAGCCTTCCACCGCCACTACGCAGCACAGCGAGAGCGCCGTCTGGAACCGCGCCGGCAGATCGGCGAATCCGCTCTTGTAGATCACGAAACTCGACACGCACGAGAGCAGCGTCAGCGCTCCAAGCAGGATCATCGCTCCGACCGCCGTCTTTCTGAGATTGCTCTTGAGAATCATCACGGACCTCCTTGAAAAACTCGTTTTCCTGAAAAATCTGTCAAGAGGGAAAAAGGGGAAATCTTCGCGCCCGAAATCCGCCGCCTAATTTAATATAATCCTGCTAATCGGCAAGCGGTATCCTGCCTGCCGGACAAAAACGGTGGTATCGTCACCAGGCTATGGCTGGCAGACCTTCCAATAAGATTCCTTCGGAGATGGGCGCGCGCATCGCCTCGCTGCGGCGACAAGCCGGACTGTCACAGGCGCAACTGGCTGAGGCGCTCGGCATTCCACAGCGCACGCTCTCTTTCTATGAACGCGAGGCGGGCGACATTCCGGCTGGGCTGGCGCCGCCGATGGCGCGGGCATTGGGTGTTTCGGTGGATGAATTGTTGGGTGAGACGGAGAAGAAGAGACGCGCCGCCGTCGGGCCGACTGGCAGGATGCGCCGCCTGTTTGAAGCGGCCTCCAAACTCCCACGGTCGCAGCAGGAGAAGATCGCGGCGGTGATCGAGGCGTTCGTCAATCAACATTCCGACCGCGAGAGGTGAGCGGAGCCTGGCGCGCTCCGCACGCGAAGCCGAGAGAGACACGGCGCCCCCTCCGGGTCGTGTGCGGTCTTTACGTTCGTTAACAGGTGGTCGAGATGCCAACCGACGTGCTTCGCGCGTGAATGGGCACATGACACGTCATCCACCCCGTGGCGCGTGTTACGTATACGTTTGTAAACAAATCGCAGACAAATGTAGACATGTGAAATCAGGAGAGTTATCGGATTGCCGTTTACAAATGCAAACAATTGTCTGCAATTGTAGACAGCGCTCGGAGGCTCTGATTTTCGCATTTATGCCCGGCAGCAGCGGCGGCAGACGCGGCGTAAGCGGGCGCTTACGGCAAAATGTTTTCTTCCTCTTGAGCAGACCATCAGCGGAGCATCCGGGCGCCGCTCACCCGAAGGGCCGGAACGAAGTGAAGGAGTCTCGGAGCGAAGCGGAGAGACTTCACGGCGCTTGATGCGGAGCGACAGTCAGCGAAAGAGGAAGAAAAATAGTTGTGAGGGAAACCTGGACCTGCTGTTTTCTTTTAGCCGCTTCTGTTTTCCGATCCGGAACAATGGCGGGAGCACGAACGCTGCGGGCATTAGCGCAAGCCCCCATATGAGGGGGGCGTTCGGCGGAGTGGATGGCGGCGTAGCGTGCGAGTGCGCGAGCCGCGTAGCCGCCAGACACGGAGCCGATGCGCAAGGGGGGTGGATCAATGGAAGCCGGGCGGATGATAACCTGCATTATGACTTCCGAAAGCTCTTCAAAGAAGCCGGTCATAATGTTGGTTATCAGCCGACCCTTCCGATTCCTCTTTCGCCGCGTCTGGCTATCGAGGGAAACCATCGGCGTGAACGAACTGCCGGGCCTGACGAGGGGGAAAGCGGCAGGCAGCAAAAAGCCGGAACGGAAGATTCTGCGGCGAATGGCATAGCTTGAGAAGCTATCCGTGGCGCAAGAAGGATCGCATCAGTCCCTCGATCTCCCTTACTTCCTTTTCCAAAGTAACCAGATCATCTGACATCCATTCTTTTTGCCTGCACACTTCAATTGCGAGATTGGCTGCCGAGAGCACCTCAGAGATGAGAGTCTGTGGATCAACCGCCCCCTCCAGTAAGCGCTTTTCTCCATCTAACTCGTCTCTTATAAAATTGATAGCCCAATCCTCCCGCTTTCGCACAGTGACATCAAACCTTAAAGGCCCGTCCATGAAAGGGCACTCGCAACTCGCAGATTGATTGGTAACCATTGGCTTCAAATTGCTCAGCCACCATCCCAAAATGACGACTGGAAAGTCAATCCAGCCTTCAGTAGGAAAATCATAGCCATCCATCTCTAACCAAATTGGGCCTACGGTCGGTAACCCTTTTTTAAATTCATCTGTTCTCAGCTTAACAGAAAAACTCATCAATAATACCTTTCCTACATACCTTATCACTTGACTCTGCCTTTAGGATAGGCTGTCTCTATGGTCTTAGTGGTGCGGTTGAAATGCATCTCAATCACTGTCCCATCTCTAGTAACACCTTGTAACACGACTCTCGTGCCTTGAGTTCTTATTATTTCGGAATGCGTGTAAGCGTCTCTAACAGCAGATTCAATTTGATTGGGAGTCATATGGCCAGGGAAGATGTCTTTGAATTGCTTTGTGTTCGGATTTCTTATGGATTCTAAATATCCACTGCCAGTGGCCGTATGATTATCTACTATATGGCCGGTCTGCACTTCCACTTTATTTGCGGAAGGAAGATTAGCTGCCTTATTGGGCCTAAATAGTCTCGGTGCGCCAAGAACGGCTCCGAGAGCCGCACCGCTGACGAGGTTAGCAGCAACTCTCTTATAGAGATCAGGACTTCCGAACTGGCGCTGCATCTCGAAAGCCAGTTGGTGGGCTGGCTCATCAAGACTGGTCTGCTCGTAGGTCGCTATGAGCTTTCCATCTTTGTCACGAATATCCCCCTTCTCAAAATACTTCCCGTCACCACTGAATGTGAACCCGTCCTTCGTTCCAGCTCTTCTGCCAGCATTAAAATCAGCGTCGCTATGTTCATAACACTGGCCATCAGTAGAGCAAATCCTGTACTTCCTGCCATCAGGATCGGAATACACAACCGGGGCGTTGCGCGCATAGGCATAACCATTCCAGCTTTGAGGATCGTCCTCAATGGCTCCGGCGTTTTCCGGGTCAACACTAATAAATCTACCTTGAATGTTTGAGTAATACCGAGCAAGGAAGAAATCCAGCCCCGTCTCAATGTCCCGTTCTTTCGACCCAAACTTTTGTCTCACCAAATCGGTGCCATAACCGTTGCTCGCGCTTCTGATCCCCACTCCGGCACCCAGCTCTTCGCCGAAGGGTAAGAAGTCGTGTCGCCTTATCCCCGCCAGGCTCCCTGTCTCGTCTACCACCATTCGCGTCGATCCCAGATGGTCTGTCACCAACCATTTTATACCACCCGATCCGTTTTGTGCAGTTGTAAAGGTCCACGTCACGTCGGCGGCCAGAGAGTTGCCCGCCATATCCTTTACCCGGGGGTCTGTACCGCCCCCCCTGACCCGCGCGGTATAGGTGACTCCGGCCGACAGGGACGAGGTTGGATCCAGCGTGGCAGTGAGCGAAGCCGCGTTATAGCTTACTGTGGCTGACACCAGGGCGTTAGAGGGATCCCGAAGCTCCACTGTCGATCCGTTCACAGTCGCCGCATCCATCGCCTCGCTGAAAGTTACGGTCAGATTCGCATCGGCGTTCACATTGGTCGCCCCCGCAGCCGGAGAGAACGAAGTGACTGTCGGCGGCGACGTATCAGGCGCAGCTGTGAAGGTAGAGTCCCCGGACATTGCGAGATTGCCGGCCGCGTCTTTGGACTTGACCCGATAATGATACTGCGTCCCTGGATTCAATCCTGATAAACCTTGCGAGTGCGAAGTCACAAGCGCAGGGTTGAGCGTCGTCGATTGCCCGTAGGCCTGGGTAGTTCCGTACTCCACCTGACTGTCGGAATTCTCATTCGTGGTCCAGGTGATTGTCGCGCTCGTGGGGTTAATGACTACTGCGGCCACGTTGGAGAAAACCGGCGCCGTGATATCCGGAGTTCTGAAAGTAAAGTCCCCGGACATTGCGAGATTGCCGACTGCGTCTTTGGACTTGACCCGATAATGGTACAGCGTATCGGAGTTCAGACCGGATAAAGATTGTGAGTGCGAGATCACAAGCCCGGGGTTGAGTGGCGTCGATTGCCCGTAGGCCT
>Ga0111538_10013536_pt1 | contig 10761 bp, 10 predicted proteins | sample SoiMethybrSBSTD1_FD_79669 | JGI IMG/M metagenome (GOLD analysis project Ga0111538, IMG submission 79669) | Bulk soil microbial communities from a Populus tree surrounding site in Tennessee, USA - Soil MetaG P. TD hybrid SBSTD1 (version 2)... | ecosystem: Environmental > Terrestrial > Soil >... | reverse complement strand
CCACGGGTTTGGAATTCTGGCAGATTTTGCCGCCTCTTCGCGACGTTGGCAAAGGGGGATGACTCCCGACACCTGCCATCATTTTGCCCGCAGCACCTCGACCCCGGGCAAGGATTTGCCCTCCAGCCATTCGAGGAAGGCGCCGCCGGCGGTCGAGACATAGGTGAACCGCCCGGTCACACCGGCGCGGTTGAGCGCCGCGACCGTATCCCCGCCACCCGCGACCGTTACCAGCTTCCCGGCGGCGGTGAGTTCCGCGGCGGCTTCGGCCACCTCGACTGTGCCGGTGTCGAACGGCTCGAGCTCGAACGCCCCGAACGGCCCGTTCCAGACCAGCGTCTTCACCCGCGCCAGCACGGAGCAGACATGCTCGATGCTGCGCGGGCCGATATCCAGGATCATCTCGTCGGGGGCCACGCTGTCGACCGCGACCACGCGCGAGGGCGCGTTCGCCGCGAATGCCTTGGCCACCACGGCATCGACCGGCAGCACGATCTCACGGCCATTGGCCTTCGCCTTGGCCATGATCTCGCGCGCGGTCGGCAAGAGATCGTGCTCGCACAAGGACTTGCCGACGGCATGCCCGAGCGCCGCCAGGAAGGTATTGGCCATGGCGCCGCCGATGACGAGGAGATCGACCTTGGCGAGCAGGTTGCCGAGCAGATCGAGCTTGGTCGATATCTTGGCTCCCCCCACAATCGCTGCAACCGGACGGGTCGGCGTCTCCAGCACCTTCGTGAGTGCGTCGAGCTCTTCCTGCATGGTGCGGCCGGCATAGCTCGGCAGCTTGCGGCCGAGGCCCTCGACCGAAGCATGCGCGCGATGCGACACCGAGAACGCGTCGTTCACGAAGATGTCGCCGAGCGCGGCGAGCTGATCGACGAAGGTGGGGTCGTCGCTTTCTTCCCCGGCGTAGAAGCGCGTGTTCTCCAGGCACAGGATATCGCCCGGTTTCATCGCATCGATCGCCGCCATGGCCTTTGCGCCCACGCAATCGTCGGCGAACGCGACCGGCCGTTTGAGCACGTGCGCAATCGCCGGCGCCAACGGCTTCAGCGATTGGGTCGGATCGCGTCCCTTCGGACGTCCGAAATGGGAGAGCAGGATCACCTTGCCGCCCTTGTCGGCGATCTCGCCGATGGTCGGAGCGACGCGCTCGATGCGGGTGGAGTCCGCGACCTTGCCGTTCTCGACCGGGACGTTGAGATCGACGCGCACGAGCACGCGTTTGCCCCGGAGGTCGGCCTGATCGAGCGTGCGGAACATGACTATCGGCCTGGATGTGCGGTCAGCACCGACACAATCGCGACGGTAAGATCAGTCATCGCGGGGCTCAGATCAGCTTGCCCATCGCAACCGCGGTATCGACCATGCGGTTGGAGAAGCCCCACTCATTGTCGTACCACGACATCACCCGCACCAGCGTGCCGTCCAACACCTTGGTCTGGTCGATGGCGAAGATGGACGAGTGCGGATCGTGGTTGAAATCGCTGGAGACATTGGGTGCCTCGGTGTACCCGAGGACGCCCTTGAGCTGCTGGTCGGCGGCGCGCTTGACGGCGTTGTTGATCTCGTCCTTCGAGGTCGCGCGCTTGGCGACGAACTTGAAGTCGACGACCGAGACGTTCGGGGTGGGCACGCGGATGGCGACGCCGTCGAGCTTGCCGGCGAGCTCCGGCAGCACCAGGCCGACGGCCTTGGCGGCACCCGTCGATGTCGGGATCATATTGAGGGCGGCGGCGCGCGCCCGGTAGAGGTCCTTGTGCACCTGGTCGAGCGAAGGCTGGTCGTTGGTGTAGGAATGCACCGTGGTCATGAAGCCCTTGTCGATGCCGACGGCGTCGTTGAGCACCTTGGCGACCGGCGCCAGGCAGTTGGTCGTGCACGAGGCGTTGGAGACGACCTTGTGCTCCTTGGTGAGTTTGTCGTGATTGACGCCATAGACCACCGTGAGGTCGGCGCCGTCGGCGGGCGCCGATACGATGACGCGCTTGGCCCCGGCGGCGAGGTGAGCGGCGGCCTTTTCCTTCGAGGTGAAGATGCCCGTGCATTCGAGCGCGATATCGATGCCGAGCTGCTTCCACGGCAGCGTCGCCGGATCCTTGATGGCGGTCACCTTGATCATGCCGTTGCCGACGCTGATCGAGTCGCCGACAACCTTGACCTCGCGGGGAAAGCGTCCGTGAACGGAATCGAACCGCAACAGATGCGCATTGGTTTCGACCGGCGCGAGATCGTTGATGGCAACGACCTCGATGTCGTCGCGGTCCGCTTCGGCGATGGCGCGCAGCACGTTGCGACCGATGCGACCGAACCCGTTGATGGCGACACGAACTGACATTCCCGACTCCTTCGCTCCCCTTGACCGCCGGTCTCCCCTGGCGGAATGCACCTTAGATAATCGCGTTCGCGCCGGCTTTAAGTCCCCCCCAGTTTCGCCAGCGCCGCGTCGGCGACCTTTTCCGGCGTGATGCCGAAATGCTTGTACAGGTCCTTGGCGGGTGCGCTCGCGCCGAACGAGGTCATGCCGACAAAAACGCCGTCCGAGCCAATGATCTCGTCCCAGCCTTGGCGCACCGCCGCCTCGACCGCGACCTTGACCTTGGCCGCGCCGAGCACCTTCTCTCGCTCGGCGGCAGGAAGGGCGCGGAACAGCTCGAAGCAGGGCACCGAAACCACGCGCGCGGCAACGCCGCGCTCGTTCAGCAGCTTGCGCGCCTCGACTGCGATGGCGACTTCCGATCCGGTCGCGAACAGCGAGACCTCGGCTGCTTTTTTCTCGGCGGCTGCGATCTCATAGGCGCCGGCAGCGCACCGGTTGTTGTCGTCGTATCCAAGCCGCAACTGCTGCAGGTTCTGGCGGGTGAGGGCGAGCACGCTGGGCGCGTCCGCATTCTGCAGCGCCAGTTGCCAGCATTCCACGGTCTCGACCGCGTCGCAGGGACGGAAGACGAAGAGATTGGGGATCGCGCGCAATGCGGCGAGATGCTCGACCGGCTGGTGCGTCGGGCCGTCCTCGCCGAGCCCGATCGAATCATGCGTCATCACGTGAATGACGCGCACGCCGGTGAGCGCGGCCAGCCGGATGGCCGGCCGGCAGTAATCGGAGAAGACAAGGAACGTACCGGAATAGGGGATGATCCCCCCGTGCAACGACATGCCGTTCATGGCCGCCGCCATGCCGTGCTCGCGCACGCCGTAATGGATGAAGCGGCCGGAATAGTCGGCGGCGGAGAGAACCGCCATGCCCTTGGGCCGGGTATTGTTGGAGCCGGTGAGGTCGGCGGAGCCGCCGACCATCTCCGGTACCGCCGCGGTCAGGCTCTCAAGCGCGCTCTCGGATGCGGCGCGGGTCGCGATCTCTTTCGGGGCTGCGGCGAGCTTCTCCTTCGCCGAACGCACCGCCGCCGCGAGCTCGTCTTTCGGCAGTTCGCCGTGAAGGCGGCGCCCGAATTCCGCGCGGCGAGCGGCCGGGGTGGCTGCGAGCCGCTCGTTCCAGCTTTGATGGGCGCTCTTGCCGGCGCGGCCGGCGGTGCGCCACAGGTCGAGTACGTCGGCGGGAATGACAAAGGGAGGCTCGTGCCATCCCAGCCGTTCCCGCGCGCCTTTGATCTCGTCGGGGCCGAGCGGCGAGCCGTGGCTCTTCTCGGTGCCGGCCTTGCTCGGGGCGCCAAAGCCGATGGTGGTACGGCAGGCGATCAGCGAGGGCCGCCCCGCGGTTTGCGCCTCGGCAATGGCTTGTGCGATCGCCTCGGGATCGTGGCCGTCGACGCGCGTGGCGGCCCAGCCCGCCGCCTCGAAACGCTTCACCTGGTCGACCGAATCGGAAAGCGACAGCGGACCGTCGATGGAGATGCCGTTGTCGTCGAACAGCACGATCAGCTTGTCGAGCTTCAGATGCCCGGCGAGTGCGATCGCCTCCTGACTAATGCCCTCCATGAGATCGCCGTCGGAGGCGAGCACGTAGGTGCGATGATCAACGATCGCGACGCCGAACTCGGCGGCCAAGTGCCGCTCCGCGATCGCCATGCCGACGGCGTTGCCCACGCCCTGGCCGAGCGGACCGGTGGTCGTCTCCACGCCCGCGGTGATGAAGTGTTCGGGATGGCCGGGCGTGAGCGAGCCGAGCTGGCGAAAGCGTTTGATCTCCTCGATGGTCATGCCCGGGTAGCCGAGGAGATGCAGCAACGAATAGATCAGCATCGAGCCGTGGCCGGCCGAAAGCACGAAGCGGTCACGGTCGGGCCAGGCCGGATCGGCGGGGTCGAATTTCAGGAACCGCGTGAACAGCACGGTTGCAATGTCGGCCGCGCCCATGGGCAGGCCGGGATGGCCCGATTTCGCCTGCTCGACCGCGTCCATGGCGAGCGCGCGGATGGCGTTCGCCATGCGATCGTGCTGGGCGCGCGTCAGCGGCGCGGGAGCTTCGCGGGCGGCGGCCCTTTGCGCGGAGGTCGCGGCGACGGCGAGGGAAGATTTCGAGCTGGTCATGACGGGGCCAAGCGGTTGCTGTTTCGAGGCTCTAGCACGCGGACGAGGGGAGTCAAAGAATGCTGGCCCTGGTCTCGCTCGCCATTCACAGGAGGGGGGACAAGTTCCGGTCGAGCGTTGACGGGACGCTGTGACGCAACGTAGGGTTCTCACTCTAACCGCTTGCCGAGCCGAAAGATTTTCGCGGCCACAAGGCTGACGAATCCGGGGGGTATTGGCCGATCAGGGGGCGAGAATGAGCGAGCCGAGCGCCATCGACGCGGCCAGCAAACGTCTTGCGCTTGCGCTCGACGCGCTGGCGGCCGCGGTCGAGCGTCGACATGACGCCGATCGCGGCGAGCAGACTCTCGATGCCCAGCTGCACGCGCTCGGCACCGACCGTTCGCGTCTCGCCTCGGAGCTGGACGCGGCGGCGGCTCGCGCGCGGACGCTGGAGACCACCAACCGCGAGGTCGCGCAGCGGCTCGATGCCGCCATCGACACCATCCGCTCCGTGCTCGCCGCGGACGAGCACTGAGAGACGTCAACGTCAGGCGGAGAAGACCATGTCGCAGGTCAGCGTCACCATCAACGGTCGCCAGTTTCGTATGGCCTGCGAAGACGGTGAAGAGGCGCGCTTGCAGCGCCTGGCGCAAGATCTGGACGCGAGCATCGCCCAGCTGCGAACGCGTTTCGGTGAGATCGGCGACACCCGGCTCACGGTCATGGCCGCGCTCACGCTCGCCGACGAGTTGGCGGAGACGAAGGAAAAGCTGCAGCGTCTCGAGCCGGAGCTGGCGACTCTGCGAAACGCGAGCGTTGCCTCGGCCGATCGCACCCAGGCGACACAGACCGCGGTCGTGGCCGCGCTCAATGCGGCGGCCGAGCGCATCGAGAACATCACCAAACGCCTGAACGAGACGGTTCCCGAGAACGGCGTCCCGATGGGATGACGATCGCGTATGATGGGTGGCGGTACGGGGGCTTACGCATTACATTGGTCGAGCGGGGCTGCGAGGTGCGTAAGGAGCCATATTCCTGGGGCCTTATCGATCCTCAAGGGAGCTGTCCCTGGCCGGGCTCGTGGGCTCGGTCACATGGCGCCCACCTACTTTCGTAGGGAACCCGGGATCGACGCTCTAACGGCCATCGCGGCTCCGCACTTCGAATTCTGTCCCGCCGGTTGATGGATCACCACTCCACTTCCATTGCAGATGCCAAGGCCGCGCTCCGCCGCGAGGCGCTCGCGCGCCGCGACGGCCTGCCGCCCGACATGCGCGCCGCCGCGGCCCAGACGATCGCGGAACGGCCGTTCCCGTGCGCCGTGGCGGCAGGTGCAATCGTGTCCGGCTTCATGCCCTTGAAGAGCGAAATCAATCCTATGCCGTTGATGCGAAGGCTTGCCGACGCCGGCGCCCAGCTCGCGCTGCCCGCCGTTGCCGGACGAGGCAAGCCGCTGACCATGCGCGCCTTCGCTTTCGGCGAGGCGTTGGTGGCGGGAGTCTGGGGCATCCGCGAGCCGGGGCCCGATGCGCGCGAGGTTTTCCCCGATATCGTGATCGTGCCGCTCCTGGCCTTTGACCGCGCCGGCCGTCGCCTCGGTTATGGTGCGGGCTACTACGACATGACCATTACCGGCTTGCGGGCGCGCAAGCCCGTCATTGCCGTCGGTATCGCCTTTGCCGCGCAGGAAATCCCGCGCGTGCCGACAACCGCCCGCGACGCTGCGCTCGATCTCGTGCTAACCGAGCATGAGGTCATCGACTGCCGGGCAACGTAACGCATGCGTATCCTCTTCATCGGCGACATCGTGGGCCGCAGCGGTCGTGCCGTCCTGCTCGAGCGCCTGCCTCGGCTGGTGCGGGACTGGCAGCTCGATTTCGTCGCCGTGAATGGCGAAAACGCCGCCGGCGGCTTCGGCATCACCGAGATGATCTACCAGGAATTCGTCGATGCCGGCGCGGACGTGGTTACCGGCGGCAATCATTCCTGGGATCAGAAGGAGGCGCTGGTTTTCATCGAGCGCGCGCCCAAGCTGCTTCGGCCGATCAATTTTCCCGCCGGTACGCCCGGCCGCGGTGTCGCGTTGATCGAAGCCAAGAACGGCGCGCGCGTGCTGGTCGTCAACGCCATGGGCCGCATCTTCATGGACCCGCTCGATGATCCTTTCGCCGCGGTCGAACACGAGCTTGCGGCATGTCCGCTCAAGCAATCCGCCGACGCGATCATCGTCGACATCCATGCCGAGGCGACCAGCGAGAAGCAGGCGATGGGTCATTTCTGCGACGGCCGCGCCAGCCTCGTGGTCGGCACCCACACGCATGCGCCGACCGCCGATCATCAGATCCTGCCGCATGGCACGGCCTTCGTGTCGGACGTCGGTATGACCGGCGACTACGATTCGGTGATCGGGATGGACAAGGAGGAGCCGCTGACGCGGTTCCTGCGCAAGATCTCCGGCGCGCGCTTCGAGCCCGCGATGGGCCCGGCGACATTGTGCGGGCTTGCGGTCGAGACCGATGACGCCACCGGGCTCGCGCGGCGTGTCGCGGCCGTGCGTCTGGGCGGCCGGCTGGAAGCGGCACAACCGACATTCTGGGAATGAGACCCTGACCTGCGCCCGCGGCGTCGGGCGCGGCGTGAACTCTCGTGCGCTTTGGACTAATCTTGCCTCGGGCGGACGACGGTCCGCCCCCAAAAGCCATAATGACACAGGGAGTGGACGTCATGGGAGACATGTCGTTATCGCGGCGTCGGCTGCTGGCCGGGGCATCCGCGACCACCGCATTGGGTTTTCTCGGCGGCGCGCCGGTGGCGCAGGCCAAGGCGCCGATGCTCAACACGCCGGCGCCGGCGTTCTATCGGTTCAAGCTCGGCAGCATCGAAGCGACGGTCGTTTCGGATGGGCCGCTGTCGATTGGCGATCCGAAGAATACCTTCCGCGGCCCGACCGCCGAGGAGATCGGCAAGATGATGAGCGATCATTTCCTGCCGACCAACAACGTGGTGCTGGACCAGAACGTTCTGGTGATCAACACCGGCGACAAGCTCGCCCTGTTCGAGACCGGAATGAGCTCGGTGAAACGCAATGACGCGATGGGCCAATCGGCGGCCAATCTCAAGAAATCCGGAATCGATCCCAGCGACATCGACGCGGTCATTCCCACCCACGGGCATATCGACCACGTCGGCGGGATCATGGCCGCCGACGGCAGCCGCAACTTCCCCAACGCGCAGATCCACATCGCCCAGTCCGACTTCGACTTCTGGACCGACGACAAGCGGCTCGGCACCCCGGCGGAAGGCTCCGCACTCGCCGCCAAGAAGAACCTGCTGCCGAACCGGGACCGCATCGTGTTCTACAAGGACGGCCAGGACGTCCTCCCCGGCGTACAGGCGATGCACACCCCGGGGCATACGGTCGGACACACCAGCTTCGTGATCAATTCGGGCGGCAAGTCGCTGTTCCTGGTCGGCGACCTCATGCATCACGTGATCCTGATCGAGAAACCCCGCATGGAGGTCGCGTTCGACACCGATCCCAAGCAAGGGGTGGAGACGCGCATCAAGGTCATGGATATGCTCGCGGCGCAGCGGATGACCACGCTCGTCTACCACTTGCCGTGGCCCGGCATCGGCCATCTGACCAAGCAGGGTGATGGCTTCCACTACGTCCCGGAGCCGATGCAGCTGGTGCTGTAGGCATTTTCGTCTCGTCGATCGTGACGGCCGCGGGCGCGTCGCGTCCGCGGTCGATGCCTGGCGTCGATTGACTAAGACCTTCGTTGCGGCACAATCGCAAAAAATCTCTTCCTGGGAGGAACGAATGCTTGCCGCGACGCGACCAACGAGCTTGCGTGCGCTGGTGGCCGCCGCGCTCGCGCTGCTCTGCGCACCGGGCTACGCCGAGACCCTCGACGAGCTCTACGCCAAGGCCAAGGACGAAAAGTCGCTCGTGATCTATGCCGGCGGGCCGGTGTCGAACTACGAGCCGCTGGCACGGGAATTCGAGCGCAAGTTTCCGGGACTGACGGTGTCCATCGACGGCGGCTTCAGCAACGTGCTGAATCAAAAGATCGAGCAGCAGTTCAAGGACCGCAAGCTGGAAGCCGACATGGTGCTGTTTCAGACCGCGCAGGACTTCGTGCGCTGGAAACAGCAGGGGAAGATGCTCGCTTTCAAACCGGAGGGCTTCGACGCCATCGACAAGCCGTTCAAGGATCCCGACGGGGCGTTCATTGTCTGGTATGTGGGCCTGCTGTCATATGCCTACAACACGCAACAGCTCCGACCGGAGACGGCCCCGAAATCGGCGCTCGATTTCCTCAAGCCCGAATTTCGCGGCAAGATGATCGCCTGCTATCCGCATGACGACGACGCCACGCTCTATCTGTTTCACACCCTCGCGCAGAAATACGGCTCCGACTTCATCGACAAATATCTGGCGAACCAGCCCAACTGGGTGCAGGGCCATCTCAGCGTCTCGCGCTCGGTGGCCGCCGGCACCAACCTCGTCACGCTCGATGCCACCACGTCGACGGTGCTCAATCTCAAGAAGGCGGGGCAGCCGATCGAATTCGTATTTTCCGAAGTCGATCCCCTCCCGGTCTATTACTCCACCGCCGGCATCTTCAAGGACGCGCCCCATCCCAACGTCGCCAAGCTCTATCTGACCTGGGTGCTGGCGCCCGAGCAGCAGCGCCGGATCGGAACGTTCTCTTCCCGCAACGACGTGCCGCCGCCGGCGGGACTGAAGCCGCTGTTCTCGCATGCGGTGGCCAATGGCTATCGCGAATTCGTCACCGACGATCGGCTGCTGACTGATCTGCGCAAGCGGTTCGAAGCCGCGATCGGCCCGATCCGCAACACCGGCGGCGTTCGCTGACGCAACCTGCGGCTACGGCCGGTTCTGGATTTTCTGCAAACTGCGTCCTATAACGCGCGCACAATCCATGATCCGCGGCTTCGCCGATCGCGCTTATCCTGCGCGGCGCGAGCCGTCGAGGAGCAAGGCATGGCCGGTCATTCCCAGTTCAAGAACATCATGCACCGCAAGGGGCGGCAGGATAAGGTCAAGTCCAAGCTGTTCGGAAAGCTGGCGCGCGAAATCACCGTCTCGGCCAAGCTCGGCCTGCCCGACCCTGCCATGAACCCGCGCCTGCGCGCAGCCATGCTGGCCGCGCGCGCGGAGAACATGCCCAAGGACAATATCGACCGCGCGATCAAGAAGGCCATCGGCGGCGATGCCGAGAACTACGACGAAATCCGTTACGAGGGCTATGGGCCCGGCGGCGTGGCCGTCGTGGTCGAGGTCCTGACCGACAACCGCAACCGCACCGCCGGCGAGGTGCGCGCGGCCTTCACCAAGTCGGGCGGCAACCTCGCCGAGACCGGCGCGGTCTCCTTCATGTTCGACCACGTCGGCGTGGTCGAATACGACGCCGGCGTTGCCAGCGCGGATGCCGTGCTGGAAGCCGCCATTGACGCCGGCGCCGAGGACGTGGTGTCGAGCGAGGGCGGGCACGAAATCTATACCGCGCAGGATTCGCTGCGCGACGTCGCCAAGGCGCTGGAGGCGAAATTCGGCGAGCCGCGCAAGGCGGCGCTGGTGTGGAAGCCGCAGAACACGGTGCCGGTGAACGACGAGCAGGGCGAGAAGCTGTTCAAGCTGATCGAAACGCTCACCGAGCACGACGACGTGCAGAACGTCTATGCCAATTTCGAAGTGTCGGACGCGCTGATGCAGAAGCTGAGCGCATGACGGGCGTCAACCGCCATATTCCAAAATGAACAGCCCGGCATTGTAGTCGGTGCTGTAGATCAGGCCGTCGCTATCCACGAACACGTCCGCCGACTGGATGACGCGGTCGCGCTTCGGCCGGTGATCCATCATGCGCGCTGGCGCCGGTGGTACCCAGGCTCCGACCTCGCTCGGCCGATACTGGTCACGAATGTCGAACACCCTTACCCCGGCGTTCTGATAGGTCGTGAAGATCAGCTCGGAGCTTACGAAGCTGCCGGGTCGATTTTCGTGCAGATTGTGCGGCCCGAAGTGGCCGCCTTTGGCGGCATAATCGGTTTCCGCCGGCGTCGGGAAGGTCGAAATGCTCACCGGGTTGGCGGGAACGCGGTTGTCGAAAATCCAGATCAGCTTGAGTCCGTCCTCCTGATGATCGAGCACCGCCTCGTCGAGTACCACCAGCAATTGGCGATCCGGCAGCGGCAGGCAATTGTGCGTTCCGCCGCCGAACGGCGGGCACCAATTGCGGTGGACAATGAGCTTCGGGTTTT
>Ga0111538_10013533_pt1 | contig 10762 bp, 6 predicted proteins | sample SoiMethybrSBSTD1_FD_79669 | JGI IMG/M metagenome (GOLD analysis project Ga0111538, IMG submission 79669) | Bulk soil microbial communities from a Populus tree surrounding site in Tennessee, USA - Soil MetaG P. TD hybrid SBSTD1 (version 2)... | ecosystem: Environmental > Terrestrial > Soil > Tree... | reverse complement strand
AGGAGTAGGAAAATGGACGGTGGAAATGTTATTGATATTCACTCTTGGCCGTGAAGATATATTTGCTGTTGACGACCTTGGTATCCAGAATGGAATGATCAAACATTTCAGGATCGATAATTCCAATAAGAAAAAATTCAGGGAAGACATGCTTCGCAAATCGCAGAAATGGTCGCCTTACCGCAGTTTTGTTTGCCTTTATTTATGGGGATGGAAGGATAGGAAAGTTTAGATCCTGGTGAAGGTCCAGTATAAGGCCATTATCGCAATACAACATGATATGGGTGCAAGAATGACTTTTCTGTACCACAGCCTGTTTCTGAATGGTTTAATGATTAACGTGAATACTCCCAGGATTACTGACACCTGTCCGATCTCAACACCAAGATTAAAACTAAATACAGACAGGAAGAATTTTCCGGGTGGCAATCCAATTTCGTTCAGTACGCTAGCGAATCCCATCCCATGTATCAGTCCGAAAATAAAAATGATGATTATGCGCCATGCTTTTAATCTGTTTGTTACCATGTTTTCGATGGCAACAAACATTATCGACAATGAGACAATAGGTTCCACTACCTGGCCGGGTGCAACGATAATATTTTTCATACTCAGCGCAAGTGTTATGGAATGAGCAACTGTAAATGCAGTTGCCTGCCACAAAATAGTTTTTATGTTAGTGCCGAGCATGCATATTCCCACAATAAATAAAATATGATCGAGTCCTTCAGGAATAATGTGCCGTATACCTAATGATATATAGAACCACATTACATCATGTACAGGTGCTTTTTCAAGCGCGTAGTTAATGTTATGGGCAGATAAGGTCCCGGCAAATAATATTCCTATAAAGAGAAAAAATATTTTTTTATCTAATACCTGATGTACCATGTAAAACTTGCTTTGATAAATAATGGTGTTCCCGGAGTAAAATGAATACCTGGAATGGCAAATAATTCGTTTCTTAATCTGCTCTCTGTATCAAATTGGGTTTCTTTCCATTTCGTATTTAAAATATTCGAGGCTGATAATCTCAACTCGTAAACTTTCCCCGTATAATTTACCATGGATTCTGCTATGAAGTATCCTTTAGCTGTTATTGAATATGATTCATTAGCTGGCCTCTTTGTGATCCACTTATATCTGATTCCCGCACCAATGTTGTTATTTGCTTTGTAGAACAATCCACCCGTACTGGTTAATATGGGTGAAAGAGGAACGTAATTCTCTCCTTTCGGTTCATCCATTGAACGGGCGTGTGCATAATTGGCATCAAAATCTAAAAGCATTTTGTTCGTGGGTTGATACCTGGCCGTAAAATCAACACCTATCCTTCTTGTCCGTCCCCCCTCTTCGACAATTCCTTCATCGCCCACATAAATCAGTTCCTGGTTTACTTTCATATACCATAAGGCTGCATTGATATAAAGGTTTTCCCCAGGTTTCCATATTATACCCAGATCGGTTCCGTACACTGCCGGCAATACATCTCTGGCATTCTTATAAGCTGATACTCTTGCATCGTTGGAGTGAAATCCTTTCCCAGTACTAAGATATAGTTGAATACTTTTGCTGATTTGGCAGGCAATATTCAGTTTCGGACTGATGACAACATTATTACCGCTTCTGCTTTTTTTACTTTCAATGTCATCATTATACCTGAAATCAAAATGATCAACGCGTAATCCGGCACTGATATTCATCCGTTTTGAAATCGCAACATTTTCTTTAATGTATACCGATGTATTTAACTGCTGTATGTCTCCTGACATAAGCGTATTAATAATCTCATTCCTGTTATAAGTATGAAATAATCCCGAACCACTGGTGATATCAGATCTGAGGCTGATTCCTCCTTCGCTGTTTAATTTTGTGTTGCCGATAAAATGCGTGAAGTACAAGCTTCCATTATAACCCGATAATACTCTTTTCTCCTTTTGCCTGATCTGGTCGCCTTTTACACTGTCAAGTTTAAAAAATGTGAAATTTGAAAAAAGATTGAAGTTGTAATCAGCAACGTACATCTGGTTCTTCATGGATCCTCCCGCCGGAAAATTAGTGGTAAGCGTTGCATTTAAACTTTTACGTCCGGTTTCACCACCTTCACTAGGATCTATAGCACCATAAAAAGAGATCAATCCCTGTTCAACAGCCCGTTCAGGAATTTGACCGGATGCATTCCACGAACTTTTGAAAAAAGATGCTGAAACATTCAGCACATTATTCAAGCCTAAATACGATTGATACTTTGAGAATAAATTTACACGGGCAAAATCCTGCGGATGATCGAAATATCCTTTGGTTCCCATCCATTCGCCTGCAGCATAAAATGATTTTTCATTTTTCCGAAGCTTTACAGGAAGGAGATTCATCATTGCCACACCTCTGAATGAATTGAACTGACCGCCTTCAATTTTTACCATGCTGGCCGGCAATATCTTTTTTGTGTTCAGTACCGCATATCCTGCTGTAGCAAAATCACCTTTATCTGCGTAGTAAGGCCCCTTATTGAAATGTATACTTTCAATAAGTTCAGGTATCACAAAATGAAGATCGGCATAGCCTTGTCCATGCGCGTGCGAAACCATATTTACAGGCACTCCATCAATAGAAATACTGACATCTGTACCATGGTCTGCATCAAATCCCCTTAAAAAGATCTGTTCTGCTTTTCCACCACCAGCATGCTGACCGATGAACAATCCGGGTACCATAGTGAGTAACTCCTGTGAATTATTGATTCCTCTTGTCTGGATAACCATTTTCGACAACACCCTGGATTGAATATTATTGTCGGATGAAACTACTACCGCAGGAAGGGAAGCAATGGAATCAGGAGTTTTATTCTGAGGGAAACCTTTTATAATAAAAGTGATAAATAAAACAGAAGAAAGTAAACCTCTTCTCATACATCACGGATTAAAAACGGTACCAGTTTGTTTGAATACTAATGCGGCCCTGCTTATCAATACAGGGTTTTTACTTTTAGTTTTCATAGCCACCTGCATGTACGGCAACGCCTTTTGATACTCACCCCTGCTATAATACACCCATGCCAGTGTTTCGTTGACATCAATATTCTGAGGGCGCCTGTTATATTCCAGCAAAGCATGTTTTAATGCATTATCATAATTTTTTACTTCAAGGTATGCCATAGCCAATTCCTTATCATTATAATGACCAGCTTTAGGATCTTTAGCGGCCTTCTGCGCAACCATTTCCATTTCATTGATCACATTTTTCGCCAGGTTTGCCGCTTTGTCTTCATTACCTTTCTCCCTGTAGATTTTTACCAGGTCTTCTTTAAAAGAAACAGTACTCATTGATTTTTCAGCGCTTTCTAGATATTGAATAGCCTTCGCATAATCTTTATTTGCTTTTGCTATATGCGACATTCCTGCAAAGGCAAATGCATAACCAGGTCGCTCTTCAAGCGATATACGATAGCACATTTCTGCAGAACGCAAATCATTGATGTCCTCATAGAGCTGGCCAAGATGAACGCGGGCCCATTCTGTAGGTTCATCGCCCGCTACTCCAGCTTCAACAGCAAGTTTCATAGCCTCAATGGCACCTTCGTTGTCGCCATGAATTTCGCGCAGGTAAGATATTCTTGAATACGAACGCAGATCCGGGCGGATCGAGACCATCATATCCGAATTTTCCACTGCAGCTGCATAATTTCCCATTTCAACATTTCCATCTACCAGTATTCCATAAACGAAAGCATTGTATGGATTTATTTTCTGTGCCTTTTCTGCAACAGCAATACCATCGGAAAAATGATGCTGTGAAAGATGAATAAGCGCCTTGATAGTGAGTGCCTCAAAATTCATTGAATCGCGGTCAAGCACCTGGTTGGCACAGCTCATGGCCGCAGCATCGTAATAAATATAATCTCCTGTCACCCTCGATTCTTGTATGAAGATCGAGGCAAGCGCTAATAGTGCTTTAGTATTGTCAGGGGTTTTTCTTGCTACCTCAGTATAATAGGCAGCCATTTTCCTGGTGTTATCCCATTCGGCACTTTTAGCGGCTTCTCCTTTTCTTTCTTTCAAAGTAAGCGGGACGACTGCATCCCGCTTTTTATTCTGTATATAATTAAATATGATAAATATCACAGAGGCAAAAAAGAAAGCCACACTTAACATATAAATCAGGTTCTTTTTCATTTTGCTGTGTTTAATTTTTAATAACGCGGATGGTTTGTTGCACCACACCATTCTTTACCGCCTTTACGAGATAAACTCCGGATGCAAGTCCTGTCAGAGCAAGATTAACTGAGTATACACCAGCTTCCTGACGTTGGTTCACCAGTACTTTGATCCTGTTCCCTCTGAGGTTGAAAACTTCTATACTTACCTGTGATGCTGTTTCAACACGGTATCTGATCAGCGTGCTGTTTGAAGTTGGATTTGGTGATGAAGTCACAAACATTTGGGGAGCGCTTATGCCCAATATGGACGGGGTCTGCACATCCAGAACAGGTGGCTGCGTGTAATCCGTCACAAGTCCCGCGCACTGGCAATCTCCCGGCCATGGTGTTTGTATGTAAGGGAACGCTGATTTGAGCGTGGTATCGTTACTATTAATATGGGTTGAATAACCCAGCACGCCAAGTAAAGCCGGGCTGGCAAGGTTGGTTCCATCAAAATCATCATAAGGCAATCCTATTGCTGCAAGTACTATCCCACCCACCGCCTGCAACTCGATTCTCGTTACATCATCTTCAAGACGTCGGCCATTAGGAAATCCATCCATGTTCGGAATAAACTGAAGTGAAGCGTCAGCGTTATAAGCAGGGTCAGTAAGTCCCAGTACTGCTGCGCCTACCAGGCCAAGGTTGCTGAATTTTGCATCATTACGCGGAGTAGGAGGTACAGACATATTCAGCCTGATCATGTCTCCTCCGTTCGGAAGAAAATTATTGATAAAAGGTTTCCCTGCAGCGAGTGGGTTGCCACCCTTACCTGTTGCAAGCTGGTACGGAATTAAATTAGGTACGCCTGTATTGAATATAGGCCAGAGGTCAACCGATCTCGGTTTACCCGGACCAGGTAATAGTAAATTTCCTGCTATGGCATCATCGAGTGCCGTTCCTGCAACTCCTGGTGTTCCTTTCAATCCGAATAAACCATCCTGTGTATTACCAAAACCAAATGCACCAAGAGAATTCTTTTGAATTCGGAGAGGTGTCAGCGCAGGTACTGCACCACCCAGTTGTGCATCGTCCATGTAAAGAGCAAGTTCAGGATTATAATACCTGTCCGTAAATACATCATTCGAAGAACCCCGCAATGCGGCTTCCTGGTATGGAGTAATTGAATTCCACAGATCTTTGATACCGATGGGAATCACCACTTCATTGGTCAGCGGCATTCCGAGCCTGGATACCTGTACCCATGAACCGGTAAATGAACTTGTGCCATCTGTTTTAAGTGTCCTGATCTTCTGGCGGCTGGCAGAAGCCCAAACCCCTATAATATAATTGGGATCTAGAATATTTTCTGCTTCATTTGCTGCCTTGTGATCTTTCTGCAATGATGAAACGTCGATCTGTAAGGCGATCGTTGAAACATTCTTGCATTTCAATCCGTCATACGATTGATTATCTGCAGATGTGCGTGGCGCATCACCAAGATCGAAAATTCCACCGAGGTCAACGAAAAATGGATCATCGGCTGTTCCGCAGAAAACCTTTTCTCCGGTACTTGCATTAGAGATCGAACTATTGATAAGTGAATTATAATCTGCAGCGCCGAGTCCGGCAGCGCCCTTTATTGATCTCTCGCCAATGTTTGGAGGAGGAACAACTCCATTTGTAACAATGGTTTGAAAATTTACTCCACCATCCGTACTTTTCTCAAGTATGTATGTGGTTTTAAGGTTTTGCTTTGCCAGCCTGATGTTGAAAAAAGTGGAGGGATCTTCATTGGTTTTTTTAAAAGTGAACCGGTAAACAATATCATCCCCATTGAAATATGTATTATTTGCAACGTTGTTATCAATATGTATTTCGTACCGTATATTCTCACCAAATGAATAATAATTCGGGCCACCCTGTGGTAGCTGCGCAGGATAGTAGTTGGCGATGATGGTGACTTTGGTGGGATCATCCGGGCTCCTGAATGCATACAGGTCGGTATTATCTGTTGCAGGATCTGCCAGTAGCAATGGTGCTTCGCGATGACTTGATGCAAACGCGGGGAACGTGTACACCGTCATCAGAAGCATGCAGAATGCTGCATATATTTTGCGCTTCATAATGTTGATTTTTCTGTTGTATTAATTATGATACTTAAATCATTGTTGGGTAATTGCAGTACCTCTCCATGGAGATTGCACATATGGAAAAGCTGCTTTGAATGTGGTATCGTTCTTTTCAACTCCTGTTGAATAGTTAAGTGTATTGAGTAATCCATTTGTAACAGGAGAACCGCCCGCAGTAAAATCATCGTACCATAATCCTATAGCAGCAAGTACCACTCCGCCAACAGCCTGCAGCTCAATCCTGGTAACATCATCTTCCAGCCTTCTGCCATTTGGAAAACCATCCATGTTCGGTATGAACTGTAATGTTTTGGTTCCATTATACGCAGCGTCGGTCAGGCCAAGCACTGCGGCCTGAACAAGGCCGAGAGAACTGAACTTAGGATCATCGCGCGGTGTTGCAGGCACAGCCATATTCAGCCGGAGCATGTCGCCGCCATTAGGAAGAAAATTATTGATAAATGGCTTGCCGTCAGCAAGAGGATTACCTTCTTTGCCGGTAGCCAGCTGGTAGGGTTTCAAATTTGGTACACCTGTATGGAATATTGGCCACAGGTCAACAGATCTTGGTTTACCCTGACCAGGCAACAAAAGAGTTCCGAAAATGGCATCATCTAACGCGGTTCCGGTTACTGATGAAGTGCCTTTCAATCCGAACAATCCTGCGCTTCCATTTCTGAAATCAAATTGCCCTAGTGAATTTTTCTGAATGCGCAATGCTTTAAAAGCCGGAACGGCTGGTCCGAATTTGCTGTCATCCATATATAATGCGAGCTCCGGATTATAGAAATAATTTCCAAACACATCAATTTTAGAAAGATCCTGATAAGGAGTGATCGCATTCCATAGATCCTTATTTCCCAATGCTACAACTGCTTCGTTGGTCAGCGGCATTCCCAGCCTGGATACCTGGATCCAGTCACCAGACTCTGTAAAAGTTGCACCGCCTGAAGGATTGAAAGGCGACCCGCCCCTTGCTGAATTCAAAGTTCTGATAGCTTTTCTGCTCGAAGAAGCCCAAACACCTATCACATATTCAGGGTCGAGAATGTCGCGGGCATCAGCAACAGGTTTATTATCTTTCTGCAATGTTGCGATATCAACAAGCAAACAGATTGAATGAACATTGTAGTGTGCAAGTCCATCACGCGATTTACTTCCCTGCCTGGGCAGATTGCCAAGGTCAAATACACCTCCGAGATCAACATAAAAAGGATCGTCGGCAGGTCCGCAGAAAACTTTTTCACCTGTTGCAGCAGTTTTAATTGCCGCATCAACTATTGTGTTGTAATCCGGTTGATTCAAACCAACAGGACCAAGTGAACGGAGTCCTATATTATTCGGGGGCACAATGCCATCCGTAATAATTGTGGTCCAGGATGATCCACCATCAATGCTTCTTTCGCAATTGTAAGTGGTCATCAGGTTTTGCTTTCCTACCCTGATATTGAAAAATGTTGATGGATCCTGGTTCATCTGCTTAAATGTGAACCTGTAAATAATATCATCCCCCTGAGTCGAAACATCATTGTCAATATGGATCTCATACCTGATGTTTTCTCCGAAGGAATAGTAATTTGGTCCGCCCTGCGGTAATTCAGCAGGAACATAATCAGCAATGATCACAACCTTGTCTGCATTATCGGGACTACGAAATACATAGAGGTCGGTGTTGTCGGCGAGCGGGTCATCAGCAATCATCGGAGCCTCACGGTGGCTAGATGACATCAGTAAAAACGCTGCAAAAAATACGCTGCCGAAAACAGGAAACATTCTGATCCACCACTTAATAGTAGATTCTCTGTTCATTGTTTTGAGTTTTATGTCAGTAAATAATTAAAGGCTATCTGTGGTACGACAACATCCACTGATAAATATTCGAGTTGTTTTCTTTGAATTGCGGATTGGTAGCTCTTGTCCAAGCATCATGACCCAGCAAACCCATAGGTTCTTCAAAATCTGTGAAACGGGGAGGAATTGCAGGATTGAAATTATCCATGCTTTCGATGAACCTGATGGGAAGCTTTATGTCAATTACTTCATCACTATCATTATGAAAGATCCAGATAGGAAGTTTGGATTCGGCCAATCTTGATGTTTTCTGGTCAAGACCCGATGAATCGGGCACTCCTGCCATAGGTACGATTGCTGCAAATAATGCAGGATATGCGGCTGCAACATTACAGGTTATCCTACCTCCGTTGCTCATGCCAACGAGATATATACGTGAAGAATCTACCCTGTAGTTTTCAAAAGCATAATTAATAAACGAGATCATTTCCTCATTCTCAGGATTTCTTCTCAGCTGCGGTGCAAGCATGATGAATGAAAAATGTTCTTTCCCAATTTCAAAGTCTGGTGGAAATATCTTTTCGTCATATAATTGCGGAACTCCTTCATTTAAAATAATGGGAAGATCCAGGTTACCGTTTCCGAACTGGCCTCCCCCATGTATAAAAATCAATAGGGGATACCGCTTTGAGGATAAATTATATTTTACGGGAATTCCCGCGTAATAGCCGCCGATTGCGCCGTTGACACTCGCGGTTACCGGAGTAAGCGTTGGAGGTAGAATTTCATATTCAGGCTCGGGGATTATTTCCTGAGTAGCTGTTTTTTTAGTACAGCTTATAATTGAGACACACAGGAGAATATAGAAAATTATCCGTAACATTTGAAAGAGTTACGAAAATGGTATTCCGGCAGATTTAATAAAAATAAAAATCCCGCCAATGGCGGGATTCTTTTATTGCAGATAAACCATCAGGCGTTTATCGAACCAATTTCAATTCCTTCACCAGGTTACCGGCACCTCCCAACTTATCAATGCACCACAAAACATACCTTACATCAACACATATCGTGCGGTTAAGATCTTTGTCAAAGGCAATCTTATGGCTTAGCGCCTCATAATTGCCATCGAATGCAAGACCGATAAGGTTGCCATTCGCGTCTATCACCGGCGACCCGGAATTACCCCCGGTAATATCATTGGTAGTGATGAATCCCACAACAAGTTCTTTGTTGTTTTTATCGGCATACTGACCATAGTCTTTCTTCTTCGCAAGCTCTACTAACTTTTCAGGCAGATCAAATTCATAATCACCGGGTTTATATTTATCAAGAATACCTTTCATTGTGGTGTAGTAATCAAACCTGACTGCATCACGTGGACTGTAACTTTTCACATTCCCAAAACTCACACGCATCGTAAAAGTTGCATCGGGGTACATCTTTTTTGCCTTTGCTGTGTCCATCAACATTGATCCTTTGATGTACAATCTTCCCACATCATTATTCTTAGCATTGAATTGCTGAAGCATCGGAAGGTATTTTCCCTGGAAATTTCTAAGGAATGCATTTGCGGTCGCGTAGGCGGGATCTTTCTGAAGAACAGTGCCATCAGGATTCTTTACGAAGGCTTTCCATTTTGAGGAGTCGAGGATAAAAGTATTTGCAAAAACATTCTCTGCGAATTCAGCAAATGTCGCGGTGTCATTTAAATCGCCGAATGTTCCTTTGATGCCTTCATAAAACCCGATCGGGTGCTGACTTTTATCAATGTCATTATAAAAACCATACAGTACGGCAGCGAGTATTTTCTGATCAGAAGGAGCATACTCCGATTTTATGAATTCAGACCGTGCCTCATCCGCGGCTTCTACTGCTTTTTTAATATCCTCGGATTTACCACTTTTTACTATTGCGTTTTCAACCTGCTGTAATGAGCCGGCAAAAGCTATTAATGGCGATCCGAAAATTCCTTCATTAATGTACATCTGGTGTTTTGAATATGGTCTCCATGCTTCATAAGCTTTTGTAAGGTCGTTGAAGATGTTTTCATATTCAGGTTTTCCTTTGGCCCAGTTCATAAACTTTTCTTCCTGCGCCAGTTTCTGGTCGTATACTTTATACTTGAGCAACTGTTTGGTTTCGCCATCAAAAAATTTCCAGTAATTGGCAATGTTCGCATAGTCCGACGCAAGTTTTAACTTGATCGCGGGATCCTTTTTCATTTCATTGAACATGTATTTCAGGCGCATGTCGCGAAGTCCAACAAGCGTAGGGTTGCTAATATCTATTTTCTGCTTAACACCCAATGAAGTTTCGTAACGGTTGGTACTTCCGGGATAGCCATAGATCATAGCATAGTCGCCATCTCTGAACCCTTTTAAAGAAACGGGCAGAAAATGTTTGGGCTTAAGCGGCACATTGGCCACTGAGTATTTTGCCGGTTGTCCGTCCTTGCTCATGTATGCACGGAACACAGAGAAGTCGCCCGTGTGGCGCGGCCATTCCCAGTTGTCGGTGTCTCCTCCAAATTTTCCAACGCTTTCAGGAGGTGCGCCAGCGAGTCTTACATCATCATATCGCTGGTAAACAAAAGCAAGGAACTGGTTGCCCTTAAATACCGGGCTGATCCTTGTCATAATACTCTTTGAGGGATCAGACATCTGCGCATTCAAAGCTGCCAATACCTGGGATATCCTTT
>Ga0111538_10013530_pt1 | contig 10763 bp, 11 predicted proteins | sample SoiMethybrSBSTD1_FD_79669 | JGI IMG/M metagenome (GOLD analysis project Ga0111538, IMG submission 79669) | Bulk soil microbial communities from a Populus tree surrounding site in Tennessee, USA - Soil MetaG P. TD hybrid SBSTD1 (version 2)... | ecosystem: Environmental > Terrestrial > Soil >... | reverse complement strand
GCGGCCGGCCGCACCATCGAAGAGGCGGTGTTCCTGGCCGTCAAACTCGAGAAGGCGTGCCGCATCCAGCTTCTTGCCGAGTCCGCCGGCGGCCCAAAGCTCTTCGTCAAGGAGGAGGAACTCGCCGCCAAGCGCGCCCGCACCAATCGCGGCGACTCCCAGGGCAACGCCTTCAGCTACCTGGTGCGGCGCTGGCACCTGCGATGCGGCTGTGAAGTTCCAAAGGAATATCAGGCAACCTTGGAAAACTTCGACCGCTCGGGCTACAAGGCGGGCTGAATCAGCCGAACGCGGGGGCGCGCGGTGTCCGAGTTCATCGACCGACTGCTCGCCAGCATGACGCTCGCCGAGAAGCTCGGCCAGCTCAACATGATCGATGCCGGCATGCCGCCGGGCGGCGAGGCCGCCATGGAGCAGCAGATCCGCGACGGCGGCATCGGCAGCCTGCTCAACATCTTCGACCCCGCGCGTCTCAACGCCTGGCAGCGCATCGCGGTCGAGCACAGCCGGCTGAAGATCCCCCTGATCCTTTGCCTCGACGTGTTGCACGGTCACTACACCATCTTCCCGATCCCGCTCGCCGAGGCGGGCGCGTTCGACCCGGCGCTGTGGGAGCGCACCGCCCGCGCCTCGGCCGAGGAGGCAAGCCGCGCCGGCCTCGCTTTGACCTTTGCGCCGATGCTCGACGTCAGCCGCGATCCGCGTTGGGGCCGCATCGCCGAATGCCCGGGCGAGGACGCGCTGGTGGCGAGCCGCTACGCGCAAGCAAAGATACGCGGCTTCCAGGGCGTCAACCTCGGCAATGCCAATGCGGTCGCGGCGACCGCGAAGCATCTCGGCGCCTATGGCGCGGTGGCGGCGGGGCGCGACTACGGCTCGGTCGACGTGTCGGAGCGGCAATTGGCGGAAACTTACCTGCCGCCGTTCCGCGCCGCCGTGGAGGCGGGCGTGGCCGCGATCATGCCGTCGTTCAATGACGTCGCCGGGATGCCGATGACGGCGCATGGCGACATCCTCAACGATCTGGTTCGACGTCGCTGGGGCTTCAGCGGCGTGATGGTGAGCGATTATACGGCGGTCGCCGAGCTGATCGCGCACGGCGTCGCCGAAGACCTCGTGCAGGCATCGGCGCTGGCGCTCAATGCCGGCGTCGACATCGACATGCAGGACCAAGCCTATGTGCACGGGCTGCCGGACGCGCTCAAGCGCGGCCTCGTCGGAATGGCCGACATCGACCGCGCGGTGCGCCGCGTGCTGGAGCTCAAGGTCCGGCTCGGCCTGTTCGACGATCCGTTCCGCCGTCCGTCGGCTGGCGCGCTGTCGGAGGCCGGGCGCGCGACGCTGACGGGGCTCGCCCGCAACGCCGCGGGGCGTTCGGTTGTGCTGCTCAAGAACGAGCGCAACGTCCTGCCGCTGTCGCGCGAGCCCAGGAAACTCGCGCTGATCGGCCCCCTCGCCGACGCGCCGCTGGAAATGTTCGGGCCCTGGTTCGCCGCAGCTCCGCTCGAATCCGCGACCATTCTGCACGGCCTGCGCACCGCACTGCCGCAGTCCGACGTCCGCCATGTCCCCGGCGTCGCGATCGAAGGCAACGACGAGACCGGCATCCCGGCTGCGGTCGCGGCCGCGCGTGACGCCGACCTCGTGCTGCTGTCGCTCGGCGAGACCAAGGACATGTCGGGCGAAGCCCACTCGCGCGGCCGCATCGACCTGCCCGGCCGGCAGCGCGCGCTGGCCGAAGCTGTCCTCGATCTCGGCAAGCCCACCATCGCGATCCTCACTCACGGCCGGCCGCTGACGGTGCCTTGGCTGTTCGAACGCGCGGACGCCGTGCTGGCGACCTGGTTCCTCGGCTCCGAGGCCGGCCATGGCATCGCCGACGTGCTGACCGGTCAGCACAATCCAAGTGCCCGGCTCGCCGTTACCTGGCCACATGACGGCGGCCAGATCCCGATCTTCCATTCGCAGCGCTCGACCGGCCGGCCCGCGCATCCCGAGATCTACTTTTCCAATCGCCACATCGATCTGCCGATCGAGCCGCAGTTTCCGTTCGGCTACGGGCTGTCCTACACGCGCTTCGCGGTCAACAAGGTCGCCGCAACGCCGACCGAATTCGTCGCCGGTCAGGCGGTCGTGGTTGAAGCCGAGATCGCCAACGAGGGCGCGGTCGCGGGCGAAGAAACGGTGTTCGTGTTCCTGCGCGACCCAGTGGCCAGTGTGGCACGGCCGGTGCTCGAGCTACGCGCCTTCGCGAAAGTCGCGCTGGCGCCGGGCGAGCGGCGCAGCGTACGGTTCGCGCTCAAGGGTGACGACTTCGCATTGCTCGATTCGAAGCTGGCATCCCGGGTCGAGCCGGGCGCGTTCGAAATTCTGGTCGGCCCCTGCGCCGACCGCAAACGGCTGACTTCGGTCACGATCCGCTGCCGCCCTGACTAGTCGATCTTGATGCCGATCGAGCGCACCAGCTTTCCGTACTTGTCGTGGTCGTGCCGAATGAGCGCCTCGAATTCGGCCATCGACAGGATCAGCGGCTGCAGCGCCCCGGTGACGTTGAGCTTGGCGGCGAGGTCGCGCTCGGCCAGCGCCTTGTTCACCTCCTCGCGCAGCTTGGCGATGATCGGCGCCGGCGTGCCGGCCGGCGCGAACAGGCCGAGCCAGATCGTCACGTCATAGCCCGGATAGAACTCGCCGACCGTCGGCATGTCGGGAAACAGCGGCGAGCGCTTGCGCCCGGTGGTCGCAAGCCCACGCAGTTGGCCGCCGCGCAGCAGCCCGGCGCTGGCCGCGCCGGCCAGCACCACGGCGGTCTCGCCCGCGACCGTCGCGGTGCCGGCCTGTCCCCCGCCGCGGTACGGAACGTGGTGCAGGTTGATGCCGGACATCTGCTTGAGCATTTCCATGCCGAGCTGGTGCTGGCTGCCATTGCCGCCCGACGCGTAAAACAGCGGCGGGTCAGCCTTGCGCGCGTGTTCGATGAACTCCGGCAGCGTGTTGGCCGGCACCAAGGGATTGACCGAGACGAAGAACTGATTGCTGGCGATGCTGGCGACTGGGACGAGATCCTTGAGCGTGTCGAACGGCATCCGGGCGTAGACGTGCGGATTGATCACGATGGTGCTGTCGCCGGCAAGAATCAACGTCGTGCCGTCGGGCGTGGCCTTAGCGACGACATCGCCCGCAATATTGCCGTTGGCGCCGGGCTTGTTCTCGACAATGACGGGCTGGCCGAGCGTTTCGGTGAGCCGCTGCGCCAGCAATCGCGCCGCGAGGTCCGGCGCGCCGCCCGGCGCAATCTGCACCAGAATCTTGATAGTGCGGTTCGGCAATTGCGCCTGCGCGCCAGTGCCGGTCAGAACCGCCAACGCCGCGACGATCGGGCCGATACGCCAACCCATGGCCGCTCCCTCTCGCGTGCAAGCCTAGCACCGATTGGCCGCCCGGGAAGCCTTGCGACCATTTGCGTCACCCTCTAGCGTCGCCGCGACGTCCGGAACGGGCGCAGCAGGGAGCAACGCCATGGCATTTCAGGTGCGGCGCGTGGTGACCGGCCACGACGACAAAGGCAAAGCGATCGTCAAGATCGACGAGGTCATTACCAATACCAAGACCGGCCGGCCTGGCGCACAGGTGGCGGCGATCTGGACCACCGAAAAGTTTCCCGTGAACAACGACGGGCAGGAGGACAATGCGCTGCGCGCCGTCGGCACCACGCTGCCGGGCGGCACCGTGTTCCGGGTCGTCGAATTCAGCCCGGGGGTGCAGGCGCGCAATCATCGTACCGATTCGATCGACTACGCGGTCATCCTCTCCGGCGAGATCGACATGGAGATGGATGGCAGCATGATCCACCTCAAGGGCGGCGACGTGATGGTGCAACGCGGCACGATCCACAACTGGATCAATAACGGCAAGGCGCCGTGCGTGATCGCGTTCATCCTGATCGACGCCAAGCCGGTCGAGGCCGGCGGCAAGGTGCTGAACGCCCAAGGTTGAACAAAAAAAGATCATGGCCGGGTTGCTCCGGCCATGATCACGAAATTGTCCAACGTCACTTCGACAGCAGCACGATCGCTTCGGATTCGAACAGCGCATCATCGCGGGCAAGCGCCGGCACGCCGACGGTCGTGCTGGCCGGTGGCGCTTTCACGTTGACATATTTGTCGCGAACCTCGCGGTAGATCGCCAAGTTGGTTTTGATGTCGACGAGGTAATTGTTCAGCTTGAGAACGTCGTCGAAACCGGCGCCGACCGACGTCAGGGCGCTCTTCAGATTCTCGAACGCCTGGGTGCACTGCGCCCGGAAGTCGCCGGCGATCTTGCCGTCGGGCTTCAACCCCAGTTGACCCGCGATATAAACGATCCGGCCCGGCCCGGTGATTTCGACCACATGGGAATAGCCGCCGGGCTTGGCGATCGTTTCCGGGTTCATAAAACGCACATTTGACGCCATGACGGCCTGCCTCGCTCAAGGCGCCGCCCCGCGCGGCGCTTTATGGCCCAGTATAGGGGCCGATCGGTGGCCGACGGCAACCGATATTTAACCGGTTGGTCGCAGTTTTGAAGCAAATGCTCGAAGCCGCCCGAAGGCCATGACGAACCCAGCCCCGACCGCCGCACCAGACAAGCCGCGCACGCCGTTATGCTTCGTGATCGACGGCGAAAGCACGTTGCGCCACTTCGTGTCGCTGATCCTGCAGGGCTCCGGTGTCGACACCATGGAGTTTGCGGACGGCGCGGCGCTGCGCAAGCCGGCGCATGTCGAACGTCCTCCCGACATGATTTTCCTCGACGTCAGTCTCGACATCGAGGACGCCATGCAGAGCATCGAATGGCTGGCCGGCATCAGCTATGCGGGCGCAGTGCAGCTGATGAGCAATCGTGGCTCGGCGGTGCTGGAAAGCGTCAAGACGAAGGGTGAACAGCACAAGCTCAAAATGCTGCCGGTGCTCAAAAAGCCGTTCGAGACCGCAGCAATCCAGAAAATTGTGACCGAGCAGAAGCTCGGACAGCCGCCGCCGGCCCAAGTGCGCATCGCGCTCGGCGACGCGCTGAAAAGCAACTGGGTCGAATTCTGGTTTCAGCCCAAGATCGACCTGCGCCGCAAGCAGTTGGCCGGCGCCGAAGCCTTTGCGCGGGTGCGCCATCCGCAACATGGCATCCTGATGCCGGGAAGCTTCATCCCTGGCGCGGATGACGCGAGCCTGCAGAAACTGTCCGAGATGGCGTTGACCGACGCGCTGCAGGCCGGCATCGCGCTGAGCAAGCTCGGCGTCGAACTGCCGATCGCGGTCAACATCCCGCTTCCCGCGCTGGTCAAGCTGCCGGTCGGCGATATCATCAGGTCGCATCGACCCGAGGTGAAGGGCTGGGCTGGCTTGATGATCGACCTGCTCGAAAGTCAGGTGATTTCCGAGATCCCCTTGGCGAACGAGTTGCGCGAGAAGCTGGAACCCCACAACGTCAGGCTTGCGATCGACGATTTCGGTCGCGGCCATGCTTCGCTGATGAAGCTCAAGGAATTGCCGTTTGCCGAAATGAAACTCGATCGCGCCTTCGTGGTCGACTGCGGGACCAACAAGGTCAATGCCCCGATCTGCAAGTCGGTGATCGATCTGGCGCACGGCTTCAACAGCGTGGCGGTTGGGATCGGGCTCGAGAAGGCCGCCGACGTGCTGGCACTGGTCAGCATGGGCTGTGACCTTGGCCAGGGCTTCCTGTTCGGTGAGCCGCTGCCGCAGGAACGCTTCGTGACGCTGCTACGGCAGCGCGCCACGGTGCGAACGACGGCATCGGCAGCGGCATCACAGAAATTGGCGGCCAGCCCGGCGTAGCGAAGGCGGCGTTCAGCCTGTCAGTGCGTCCAGGGACCGCGCCGCGAATAGGCGAAATTGTCGGCATAAGACAGGCCGCGGCGCGGCGCCGACTTCGATTCGAACACCTGGCACGCAATGCCGTGACGCTCGCAATAGGCGATCGCCTCTTCCTTGGTGTCGAAGCTCAGCTGCAGCTGGCTTTTCATGTCGCCCGATGAGGTCCAACCCATCAGCGATTCGACGACACGCGGCTCCTCGGGCTCGTAATCGAGCACCCAGCTCTTGGTCTTGGCGCGGCCCGACTGCATCGCAGTCTTTGCCGGCTTGTAGATGCGCGCGGCCATCGCCCTCCGATACAGGCTTCACGCCGATCCTGCAAGCGACTGCGCCCGCTATGCTATGGAGCAGAAAATATCGGGGGGAAGACCATGGCCGGGCCGCTCGAAGACACAAGCGCGATCATCACGGGTGCGGCGCGCGGCATCGGCCGCACGCTGGCCTTCGGGCTGCTCGAGGCCGGATGCCGCGTGACGCTGATGGATGTCGCGGCGGATGCGCTCGAGGCGACGGTCGCCGAGGCCGGCGAACGATATGGCCACCGACGAACCTTGGCGGTTCGCGGCGACGTCGCGAACCAAAGCGACGCCCGCCGCGCCGTCGCGGAAGCCCGCCGCGTCTTCGGCGGTCTCGATGCCCTCGTCAACAATGCCGGCATCGGCCGCGCTGCGGTGCGTGCCGACGTGATGCGCAATCCCTACCGGCTGTGGGAGTTGACGTCGGCGCAATGGCGGCGGTTCTTCGAGGTCCATGTCCACGGCTTCTTCAACATGACGCAGGCCGCGCTGCCGGAATTGCTGGCGCAGAACCGCGGCCGTATCGTCACGGTGACGACGAGCCTCGATCACATGATCCGCGCCGGGTCGGCGGGCTACGGCAGCGCCAAGGCCGCGATGGAGGCCTCGATGGCGATTTTGGCCGAAGAGCTCGCCGGGACCGGCGTAACCGCCAACGTGCTGGTGCCGGGTGGCCCGGTCAACACGCCGGGGGTGCCGGATGACGGCACCATTCCGCGTTCGGCCTTCATCCAGGCCGAGGTCATGGTGCCGCCGCTGACCTGGCTGCTGTCGCGGGCGGCCGATCAGGTGAATGGCCGCCGCTTCATCGCGGCGCGCTGGGATGCCGCGAAACCGCCCGAGGAAGCCGCCGCCATGGCCGGCGCGCCGGTCGCCTGGCCGCAGCTCGGCAAGCAGGCCATCATGCCGGCGGGCTTGCGCTGAACTCTCGCGGATTGACCGCAAGGCCCGCGCGTGCGATTCACGCGCCACCGGGGCATAGCGCAGCCTGGTAGCGCGGCTGCTTTGGGAGCAGCAGGTCGCCGGTTCAAATCCGGCTGCCCCGACCATCCTTACGGCGGCTCCCAATCCTTCGGCGCAAACCGCACCACCACGCCCTCATAGGGCGGGCGCTCGTTCTGGAACGCGCCGCCCGCATAGAGGCTGCCGGCGGCATCGAACGCGATCGTGTCGACAAACGGCATCGCGACCTTGAGCGTATTGAGAAGCTTGCCGTCGCGACCGAACACATGAACCCGGCCCTCGCCGTATTCGGCGGCGATCAGATAGCCCTGGCGCAGCACCAGGCCGTCGGGCCCGGCCAGCGGATATTGATGATCCCGGACGGCGGGCAGCGCCGTGAAGTCGGCAAACACCCGGCGTGCCGTGACGCGTTGGCGACTGTCGAGCGTCAAAGCAAGGATGCGCCGGCTCAAGTGCTCGCTGACATAGAGCGTGCGGCTGTCGCGGTCGAAAGCGACGCCATTGGCGTAGCGGATCTCCCTGACAATCTCGGTCATCACGCCGGCGGCGCTGAGGTGATAGACGCGGCCGGTCGCCGGCGCGAGCAGATGGAAAGTCCCGGAGTCGGAAAAATAAACGCCGCCTTGGGTGTCGCCGACCGAGGCATTCGGCGAACCGATCCGGGTGCCGTCCGCCGCGGCGCGGAAGCGCCGGCCGACGACCGCGGTCGCCGAAAGCTCGACCAGTTCCTTGCCAAGATGGCAGTTGACCAGCAGGCCGCTCGGCCCGAATGGCGCGATCGAGGTCGGCCCGCAGCCCGGTGCATGCCAGAATTGACGGGTCGATCCGCTCTCGATGATGGAGACGCGGTCGGCGCCCATCTCGGTGAAATACATCCGGCCGCCGTGCCAGAGCAGGCCTTCCGGATAGGCGCCCGAAGCAACCACCGCCGGCTCGGCGTGAAGGCCAAATGGGATCAGGCTCGCGATCAGCGCGAACACGCGCGCCGCAGGCCGCCCGATCATGACGGTTCGCCGCGCAGGAAGCGATCCCAGACGATCATGACCACGCCGCAAGCCGCAGTGACCGCCGCAAACACCATCGTGAGCGCGCGCGAGCCGAACATCGGGACCAGCGTGAAGGTCACGATCAAGGTGCCGAGCACGTTGCCGATGGTCGACACACCATAGACATAGCCGACCAGCCGGCCTCCGACCGTGACCGAGGTGAGCAACAGACGCACCGCAAACGGCGTGAACACGCTCATCAGCGTCAGCGGCAACAGCAGCAGGATCGCGGCCGCGAGGATGATCCCGGCCATGCCGTCGCCAACCGTGGTCAGCATGCCGGCGAACAGCGGATCGACCCACCACGGGATGCTGAACAGATAGACCCCGGCGATCACCAGCAGGAGGCCGCACAGGCGCGGGCTCATGGTGCGGTCGACCAGCGCGCCGCCGATCAGGTAGCCCGCCATCAGCGCGATCAGCACGGTCGCGATCAGCGACGCCCAGGTGTTGATGCCGCCGCCGAAATACGGATAGAGGTAGCGGCTGCCGAGCATCTCAAAGCCCATCAGCGCAAAACCCAGCACCAGGGCGAGCGCCAACAGCAGCAGTCCTCGCATAAATCCGTGCGACATCAGCGGGGCGCTTCGGTCTGTTCTTTCCACTTTTCGTTTCTTTGCTCGATCGCGCGCAGGGTCTCGACCGGGGCGAAATCGTCCGTCATCACCTTACCCTTGGGATGCTGGAACACCCGGCGGTCCGCCGCCATGGTGCGAAGGTCGTAACGCATCTGATACTGTGCCTGGACCTTGGCGGCGCGCCCCAGCAGTTCGGACTGCGGCAGCGACGGCCCGTCATAGGCGACCGCGACCACATTGCCGCCGCCATCATAGAGATCGACCGACCGGAACACGCTGTTAAGCGTCGCGGTCGCGCTGTCGAACAGCATGGTCGAGGGCTCGATGTTCTGGACCACGACGCCGCCGGGGTTAAGCCGCGACTTGGCCAGCGTATAGAACTCCTTGGTCAGGAGATGGAACGGCACGAACGGGCCGCGATAGGCGTCGATCAGAATGACATCCCACTTGGCCGGATCGCGTATCAGATAGGCGCGGCCGTCGGACACCACGGTGCGCAGCTTCGCGGTCTCGGTGAAGCGGAAATATTTCTTGGCGAGGTCGACGACATCCTTGTCGAGCTCGACCGCCAGGATGGAGGTGTCGGGCAGCGAGGCGCTGAGATACGAGACCGTGCGCCCGCCGCCCAAGCCGATCTCCAGGATACGTTCGAGCTTGGGTGGATAGGCGATGCCGAGCGTCATCAGCCGGGTGTACGCGACCGTCAAGGCTCCCGGATCCGGGAGGCTCATGCTGCTCTCGGTGTAGTAGCGCTTGTTCTGGCCGAACGTCATGGTGACGGTGTCTTTGTCACCAAAGATGAAGATGTTGTTGTAAAGCGACTCGCGGGTCTCAAGGAGACCGCTCTGGCCCAGGGCCGGCATCGCGGCGAGCGCGGCCAACGCCACCGTCAGGCCGATCCATCGGATACGCATCATCGGGTTCCCTACGCGAGCACGCCCCCTGCGATGCAAGGGGCGTTCACCGGTCACACATAGGCAAACTACCGCAAAAACTCAACGAACAGGGTGGCCCGGCCGTGGCACTTCAGCGACTTGTGAAGATGCGATGCGCGACCCGGTCGCCGACTGCGATCCCGAACCGCCGCGCGGTTCCGGCCGGCACCTCGAGCACACCGCGCACCGGGCCGCCCGAATAGATCTGGCGATCCAACATCGGCTGAAGATTTTCGACGATGCGGCTGATTTGGCCGTTGCCGCGGATAAAGATCATGTCGAGCGCGACCGGCGTATCCTTCATCGACATGTTGGCCTGCACCTCGGCGCGGAAGTCGAACAGCATGCCGGTGCCTTCCGGCAGTTCGGTCCTGCCCTTGAGGCCCTTCGTGACTTCGGCCTCGGTTGCGGCCATCTCGACAACGAACACGCGAATCCCGGTGCTGGTGATGATCTCGACCGTTTGTGGGGCGCTGGCGCTGCGGGGGCTTTCAGCCCAGCAAGCCACCGCCGTCACCAACAGACAGCCGAACAGCAGCGCGCGGCGAACAGCACCCACGCAGTCATTAATAGCTGAGAATTTCGGATCGCGTCAGTGCGAAGCCGGGCCGTGCAGCCCGCCGCTGTCAGGCCGCACTTCGGCGGCCATCAGGCCCTTGGGACCAGGGCCAAACCGCACCAGGACGGTCTGCCCAGGGCGCAACTCGGTGATGCCGTAGCGCCGCAGCGTCTCCATGTGGACGAAGATGTCGGGGGTGCCCTCGCCGCGGGTCAGGAACCCGAATCCGCGCAGCCGGTTGAACCACTTCACGATCGCCCGCTCGAGCCCCGAGGTCGGCGTCACCGTCACATGGGTGCGCGCCGGCGGCAGCGTGGAAGGATGCACCGCGGTCGACTCGTCCATCGACAGGATGCGGAACGCCTGGAGCCCCTTCGGCCGCTGCAACACCTCGGCGATGACACGAGCACCTTCGTAGGCGGTCTGGAAACCGTCGCGGCGCAGGCAGGTGACGTGCAGCAGCACATCCGGCATGCCGTGGTCGGGAACAATGAAGCCGTAGCCCTTGGAGACGTC
>Ga0111538_10013529_pt1 | contig 10763 bp, 11 predicted proteins | sample SoiMethybrSBSTD1_FD_79669 | JGI IMG/M metagenome (GOLD analysis project Ga0111538, IMG submission 79669) | Bulk soil microbial communities from a Populus tree surrounding site in Tennessee, USA - Soil MetaG P. TD hybrid SBSTD1 (version 2)... | ecosystem: Environmental > Terrestrial > Soil >... | reverse complement strand
GATCTCGACGCCGCGCTCGATGCCTTTGACCATGTCGTAGACGGTGAGCGCGGCCACGCTTGCCGCGGTCAGCGCTTCCATCTCGACGCCCGTCTGTGCGGACGTGCGCGCCTCGGCCTCGATCGCGACCTCGGTATCGCCCACCTCGATTCGCACGTCGACGAACGACAGGGGCAGCGGGTGGCAGAGCGGGATCAGCTCCGACGTGCGCTTCGCGGCCTGGATCCCGGCGAGGCGCGCGGTGCCGAGAACGTCGCCCTTCGGCGCGTCGCCGTCGCGGATCGCGCGTGCCGTCTCCGGCGCGACACGGACGACCGCGCTTGCGACCGCCCGTCTATCGGTCACGTCCTTGCCGCCGACGTCGACCATCCGCGCGCGGCCTTCGTCGTCGAGATGTGAGAGCTCGGCTATGCGGGTGTCGCGGTTCGCTGCGCGGCGGCGATCAGGTCGCGCACCGCCTGCTCGTCGCCCTGGCGCAGGAGCTCGATCGGGTCGGGCTCGCCGTTGACGATCCCCTCGAAGAACTGCTTGCGGTCCTGGTAGGTCGGCAGGCTGCCCTTGGCCCAGCCGCGTGCTTCGTTGAGGAGCTCGGCGAGGCGCGCGTACGGCTCCCCGTAGGTCTCGCCGATCTCGCGCTTCAGCCGCTTGGCCAGCGCGGGGCTGGCACCTGCCGTCGAGATCGCGATCGCGAGCGGGCCGCTGCGATGGATCGCCGGCAGGATGAAGTTGCAGAGCGGCGGCACGTCGACGACGTTCACGAGCATCGCGCGCTGCTCGGCGTCCTCGAACACGCGGATGTTCACGTCGGTGTCGTTAGTCGCCGCGATCCCGATGAAGGTGCCCTCGAGGTCGCCGGTCGCGTATTCGCGCTGCTCCCACCGGATCGAGCCCTCGGCGGCCAGCTCGCGCAGCGGCTCGATCGCATCGGGGGCGATCAGGACGACATCGCCATCGCAGGCGAGGAGGCCCTCGACCTTCTCCAGTCCGACGTCACCGCCGCCCACGACCACGCACCGGCGGCCGGTGAGCCGCAGGCAGGCGATGTAGAACGGCGTGTCGAGCATGCCCTGCACGCAGCTCTGGTCGCAGATCCCCTTCTTGAGCTGGCAGACACATTCCTTGCCGGCATAGGCCTGAGCGGGCATGTGAAGAGGATACGAAGCGCGCTCTAGCGCCTGCCGGCGCCGCGCAACATCTTGCGCCCGATTCGCGCCAGCGGAAGCGCTCCGCGCTTGAGCGCGCCGAGCTTGTCGTCGTCGCGCCCGTAGAGCAGCTGGGCGGCCGCGTGGATGCCCTTGCCGAGCGACTCGTCGTACGGATGCCACCAGAAGTTCTGCGTCAGCGACGGCTCCCACGCGATCTGCTTGACGTCGACACACTCGTAGAACCCGAACTTCGAGTGTGCGCGGCCGAGGCCGGAGTGCTTCACGCCACCCCACGCGCACTGCATCGCGCCATGCGTGTACATGTGGTCGTTGATCCAGACCATTCCCGACTCGACGCGGCGCGCGATCCGCTCGCCCTTCGCGCGGTCGGTGGTCCACACCGACCCGCCGAGGCCGAACTCGGAGTCGTTAGCGAGCCGGATCGCCTCCTCCTCGGACTCGACCGTCACTATCGGGACAACGGGGCCGAAGATCTCCTCGCGCATGATCCGCATGTCGTGCGTGACGTTGGTGAGCACGGTCGGTGCGAACCACGGGCCATCGTCGACGGGTCCGCCGCACTCGAGCTTTGCGCCGTTCGCGAGGGCGTCGTCGACGAGCTCACGCACCAGCTCGAACTGCTCCTTCGAGACCATCGGGCCGATCTCGGTGTCCCATTCGAGTGCATCGCCTACGCGCAGCTTCCGCGCGCCCTCGACGACGCCGGCGGTGAAGCGGTCGGCGACGGCGCCCATGACGTACACGCGCTCGATGCCGGAGCACGTCTGACCGGCGTTCGCGAACCCGCCCCACAGACAGCCGGAAATCGCGTTGGGTAGATGCGCGTCGGCGAGGACGAGCTGCGCGTCCTTACCACCGAGCTCGAGCACGCAGCCCTTCATTTGCTCGGCGCAGCCGAGCCCGACGCCGCGCCCGACCTCGACCGAGCCCGTGAAGAAGATCTTCGCCGCGCTCGACTCGACGAGTGCCTGCCCCACCTTGCCGCCGCCGTGCACGGTTCGCACCAGGCCCTCAGGCAGGCCCGCGCGCTCGAACACCTCGCGAATGCGCTCACCGATGACGGGCGTGAGCGACGCCGGCTTGAGCACGACGCCGTTCCCGGCCATCAGCGCCATGGCGACCTCGCCGAAGGGGATCGACCACGGGTAGTTCCACGGCGCGATCACGCCGACGACACCGAGCGGCTCGTAGAAGAACCGGTGGCGCTTTTGAAGGAGGAAGAGCTGTGGCGTCTTCACGCGCTCGTCCGCTAGCACCTTCGGCCCTTCGTCGGCTATCCAGTGGAGCGCGTCGATCGTCGGGACGAGCTCCATCACGTACGCCTCGTTGCGCGGCTTGCCCTGCTCGCGCGCGAGCAGCGCCGAGAGATCGTCAAGGCGGTCGATGATCACCTGGGCGGCGCGGCGCATGTAGCGGCCGCGCTCCTCGAGCGGCAGCTGCGCCCAGAAGGGCTGAACGCCCGCGACGTCGTCGACGACGGCCTGCACCTGCTCGGGCGAGACGGTCGGCACCGAGCCGATCGGCTCTCCGGTGCCCGGATTGAAGGACTGAAGGACGTGGCCGTTGGTCTGCGCGCCGGCCGGGGCGCTGGTGGCGGCTTCCATGCCGCTCATTATGCGCTTCGTGCGAGCTTAGGCAGCCCAGCTGGCCCTGGTGGGCAGCTTCGCGTACGCGACGGAGCGGCCCTCCTCGACCTCGCTGATCGTGGGTCCGATCGAGCCGAGCACCTTCAGCACGGCCGGGCTCGAGTCGAGCATCTCGGCCTTCAGGTGCGTGGCACCGCGCGAGAGGGCGAGCGATGCGATCGCCTCGGCGACCAGCTTGCCGATGCCGCGGCTCTGATGCTCCTCCTCGACGACGAGCCCGATCTCCGCGATGCCTGTGTCAACGAACGAGACGTCGCCCACGCCGATGAACTGCTCGCCGCCGTCGCCCGGGCAGGTCGCGGCGATCACGAGCCGCTCGCGCGGGTCGTAGAAGGTGAAGTGATCGACCGCTCCCGCCGGGACGCGCGGCATCGGCGACAGGAACCGCCGCTGGCGGGTCTCGGGCGAGAGCCGCTCGAGGAAGTGGCGCACCCGGGTGGCGTCGCTCGGCCTGGTCAGGCGCAGGCGCACCGGCAGCCCGCCATCCAGGTGATGGATGGTCGCGAGCAGCGTGCCGGAGTCTGCAAGTCGGTTTTCGGGAGTCCTACGAGCCATGTCAAAGAAGCTTGGAGGTTCGTCTGAAGCCTTTGTGAAGAGATCGGCAAACCCCGCTCTCTTCCGCCGCTTATGTGACCCAGCTCACTCTTCGCTGGCGCGTGCACGTCTAATTGCATCGAGCCGCTCGCGGAGCCCGCGCTCTTCCCCGTGCTCGGACAGCTCGAGGAAGCGCTGGCCCTCGGCCTCCGGCGGCATCAGCTCCTGAGGGGACACGCCCTCGGGCCGGTCGTGCGGATAGTCATAGCCCTGGCCGTGGCCGAGGTAGCGGCGCGGTAGGTCGTACCCGGCGCTGCGCAGGTGGTCGGGCGGGAGCGGAGCGCCGTGCTCGCGCACCCATGCGCGCGCCGCCTTGAGCGCCTTGTAGGAGGCGTTCGACTTGGGCGCGAGCGCGAGGTAGACGGCCGCCTGCGCGAGGTTGTGTGCGCACTCGGGCATCCCCACGTGCTCGACCGCCTGCGCCGCTGCGACGGCGACCTCGAGCGCACGTGGGTCGGCGTTCCCGATGTCCTCGCTCGCGAGAATCACCATCCGCCGAGCGATGAAGCGCGGGTCCTCGCCGCCCTCGAGCATGATCGCGAGGTACAGCAGGGACGCGTCCGGGTCGGAGCCGCGCGTCGCCTTGATCCACGCGGAGATCGTGTCGTAGTGGCGGTCGCCGCCCTTGTCGTAGAGCACGGCCTTGCGCTGCATCGCGTCCTCCGCGACCGCAACCGTCACGGTGTCCTCGCCGGCGGTCTCGACCGCGACCTCGAGCGCGGCCAGCGCTGCGCGCGCGTCGCCACCCGACCTGGCGGCGAGGAACTCGAGCGCGTCGTCATCGACCTTTCCGCGCCCGCCCAGCCCGCGTTGGTCTGTGAGCGCACGCCGCAACAGCGCGAGCACGTCTTCGTCGCCCAGCTTCCGGAACTCGTACACCTGCACGCGCGAGACGAGCGCCGAGTTGACCTCGAAGTACGGGTTCTCGGTCGTGGCACCGACGAGGGCGACGAGCCCCTCCTCGACCGCGGGCAGCAGCGCATCCTGTTGCGCCTTGTTGAAGCGATGGATCTCGTCGAGGAAGAACACGGTGCCCTCGCCGCTCCCACGCCGGCGGTGCTCGGCCCGCTCGAGCACGTCGCGCACCTCCTGCTTGCCGGCGTTGACCGCCGACGCTTCCTCGAACGCGGCGCGCGCATTCCGCGCGAGCAGGCGCGCGAGCGTCGTCTTGCCCGTGCCAGGCGGCCCGTACAGGACCATCGAGTGCGGCCGCCCCTCCTCGATCGCCGAACGCAGCGCCGACCCCTCGCCGAGCAGGTGCTCCTGGCCGACGAACTCATCGAGCACCTCCGGCCGCATTCGGGCAGCGAGCGGCTGGTCGGCCGCCGGGACCCTGGTCTGGCCGCGCGGCGCCTCGTCGCCGGTGTCGAAGAGCTGGTCCGTCAACTGGGTGGCCAGGGAAGCGGAGCGGACTCGAACTCCATCGCCAGGCCACGCTGGCGCCACGCTTCTTCACCGCTCGTCGTCTCCGTGTCTACCGAGACGCCGTACTTCGCCGCCTTCTCGTTCACGGGGTAGCGAAGCTTCAGCTCTTCCTTTCGTCCTCCCACCATCAGGATTGTCGCCGGGCCGTCACCCGCCCCGATGATCACGTGCGGGGTGTCCGCGGCGCAGTAGAGGAACTCCCATTGACTCAGGGACAGTTCCTCGTCATCGACGATCGCGAGGCACTCGCCGCTGAGAACGAGGAAGAGCTCCTCGGCGTTCTCCGCGTGGTAGAGGGCGGTGGGTTGCCCCGGCTCGACGACGCGCACGTTGATCCCGAAGTCCTTGAACTTCGCTCGCGGCACCTGCTCGCCGAAGAGATAGCCCACCCCGAGGGTCGGATGCTTCATCGCCTGCGCGTCCTTGAGACTGCCTGTTGAGTATTCGCCCATGCCGCACGTTCTACTCTCTCCGGCGTGCCCGAGCCAGCGCAGCTCGAACGCCGCACTACCGAGCTGCTCCAGCGGCTGATTCGGTTCAACACGGTCAACCCGCCCGGGAACGAGCAGGCCGCTCAGGAGTTCCTGCGCAACACACTCGCCTCCGCCGGCTTCGAGTGCGAGCTGCTCGCAGCCGTCGAGGGGCGGCCGAACCTGATCGCGCGCCTGCCCGGCAGCGGTGACGGCCCGACGCTCTGCCTCTGCGGCCACGTCGACACCGTGCTCGCCGATGCCGCGGACTGGTCGGTCGATCCGTGGTCGGGCGAGCTCAAGGACGACTGCGTCTGGGGCCGCGGCGCGCTCGACATGAAGAGCCAGGTCGCCGCGGAGGTGGCCGCGGCCGCCTCGCTCGCCGAGGAGGGCTGGCGGCCGAGCGGCGAGTTGCTCGTCGTGATCACGGCTGACGAGGAGGCGGGCGCCGAGTTCGGCGCGCAGTGGCTCTGCAACGAGCACGCCGACAAGGTCCGGTGCGACTACATGGTCAACGAGGGCGCCGGCGAGATCCTCCACTTCGACGGCCGGCGGGTGTACGGCGTGTGCGTTGCCGAGAAGGGTGTCTTCCGGTTCACGCTGACAACCCATGGCGAGGCGGGCCACGCGTCGATCCCGCGGATCGGCGACAACGCGCTGACCAAGCTCGCGCCGCTGCTTCAGGCGATGCGCGACCGCCAGCCCTCGCTCGAGCTGAGCCCGGAGCCGGAGTCGCTGCTGACCGCGCTCGGCATGGACCCGTCCGATCCCGAGACCGCGGTCAGGGAGGCGGCGAAGACCGACCCGCGCGTGGCGGTGCTCGTGGAGCCGCTCCTGGGCGTGACCCTCACGCCGACCATGGTGCGCGCATCCGACAAGATCAACGTCATCCCCGCACAGGCCTCAATCAAGGTCGACTGCCGCGTGCCTCCCGGGCTCGGGCAGGACCACGCACTCGTGAAGATCCGTGAGGTGCTCGGCGAGGACGGCTGGTCGATCGAGTTCGACGAGCAGGTCGTGGGCAACCGCTCTCCGATCGAGACCCCGCTGATGGACGCGATCCGGGGCTGGGTCGGCCAGGTGGATTCGGAGGCGGCGGTCGCCGCAACGAGCCTGCCCGGGTTCACCGACTCGCGCTGGTGGCGCGAGGCGTTCCCGGAGTGCGTCGCCTACGGCTTCTTCCCGCAGCGGCAGATGGACATGTTCGAAGCGGCGCCGCTGGTGCACGGGGCCGACGAGCGCGTGCCGGTCTCCGACCTGGGCTTCGCGGCGAACGCGTACGTGCACATCTGCCGGGAGCTCCTGTCGTGAGCGAGGAAAAGCTCCGCCTCGGCGGAATGGCCCTGCGCAACGGGCTGCTCGTGCACGGCCCCACGCACTGGGCCGCCGCGGTGCGGACCAGGGACGGCCAGGTCAAGGTCGCGTCCGGGCGCAAGCCGACCTTCGGCGGCGCGTTCGACCGCGTCCCCGGCGTACGTGGCGTGACGCGCCTCGGCGAGGCATTCGCCGTCATCCCCCTGATGAAGCGCGCGCTACCGGAGGCCAAGCTGCCGATGCAGGACGTGCGTACAGTCGCGGCGATGGCTGGTGCGGCCGTCGCGGGGCGGGTGATCCGCGGCGCGGGCTCGCGAACGCTCGCGCGCGAGACCGGTGTCGCGCTGATCAGCCTGGCGCCCGCGCTGCTCGCGCTGCGCCAGGGCGAGCTCGCCTCGTGGCACGGTGTCGAGCACAAGGCGATCGCGGCGTATGAGCAGGACGGCGAGACCGCCGACGCGGAGAAGGAGCACGACCGCTGCGGCTCCAACCTGGTCGCGCCGATGCTGGCCGCGACCGCAGCGGGCAGCGTGGCGGTCCGGAAGGCGGGCCTGCGCGGGCCGGCGGCGGAGGGTGCTGTCGCGCTCGGATCGCTCGCGGTCGCCGTGGAGGTCTTCGGGTGGTCGGAGCGGCACTCCGAAACGGCCCTCGCCAAGGCCCTGCGCAGGCCCGGCTACGAGATTCAGCGCCTGGTGGGCACGCGCGAGCCGACGGAGGAGCAGATCGAGGTCGGGCAGGCGGCTCTGGCCGAGATCCTCAGCCGCGAAGCCGACCCGGCATAGGGTCGCGACCCCATATTCGCCCGTCTGGACGATTGTTCGTAACGCTTTTCGGCCCGCTGGCCGAGAATGCTCTTAGTGACTGAAGTTATCGCCCTCTCCTGGGACGGAATCCAGCAGTGGATGCTCACGTGGCTGCCCCTGATCTTCATGGGTCTGATCGCGGTCGTCCTGCTCGGGATGTTGCGGTTCATGCCGCGCACGAAGCCCGAGGAGATCAAGCCGGACTCGAAGTCCTCGGTCCGCTGGGACGACGTCGCCGGCGTCGAGGAGGCCAAGGAGGAGCTGCGCGAGATCGTCGAGTTCCTCCGCGATCCCAAGCGCTTCCGCAAGCTCGGCGCGAAGGTGCCGAAGGGCGTCCTGCTGCACGGCCCGCCCGGCACCGGCAAGACGATGCTCGCCAAGGCCGTGGCCGCTGAGGCGGGGGCCAAGTTCTACGCGCAGTCGGCGGCCTCGTTCGTCGAGATGTTCGTGGGCCTCGGCGCGGCGCGCATCCGGCGTCTCTTCCGCAAGGCGCGCAAGTCGCGCCCGGCCATCATCTTCATCGACGAGCTAGACGCCGTCGGCGCCACGCGCGGCAACGACATCTCCGGGGAGAAGGACCAGACGCTCAACCAGCTGCTGGTCGAGATGGACGGCTTCGGCGGCGCCGACGACCTCGTCGTGATCGCTGCGTCGAACCTGATCGAGAAGCTCGATCCCGCCCTCATGCGTCCCGGTCGATTCGACCGCCAGATCTTCGTGGCGCCGCCCGACCTGGCGGGCCGCGTGGAGATCCTCGAGGTCCACTCGAAGAACAAGCCGGTCGCCGACGTCGACCTCGAGCTCGTCGCACGCCAGACGGCCGGCCTGACCGGCGCTGACCTGGCGAACATCTGCAACGAGGCGGCGATCTTCGCCGGCCGCAAGGGCCGCGACGTCGTCCTGACCGAGGACTTCAACGGCGCGCTCGAGCGCGTCGTCGCGGGGATGGAGTCGCGGCGCCTGATGAACGGGCACGAGAAGCGCGTGGTCGCCTACCACGAGGCAGGCCATGCACTGTGCTCGGAGCTACTGCCCGCGGTGGAGAAGGTGCACAAGATCTCGATCATCCCCCGCGGCCGCGCCCTCGGCTACACGCTCAACCTCCCCGAGGAGGACCGCTACCTGAAGTCGAAGGAGGAGCTCACCGAGTATCTCGTCGTGCTCCTCGGTGGTCGCGTGTCGGAGCAGATCGTGTTCGGCACGGTCACGACCGGCGCTTCGGACGACCTCAAGAAGGTCAACGAGATAAGCCGCGCGATGGTCGCCGAATACGGCATGGGCAACTCGATGAGCGCACGTCGGCTCGCGATCGAGGACTACGCGATCTCGGACAACACGCGCCGCCTGGTCGATGACGAGCAGGCGGACATCACAGACGTCGCGTACCGCTACGCCCACCGTCTGATCACGGAGCACCGCGAGACGCTCGAGGAGTTCGCCCAGACGCTGCTCCAGCAGGAGGTGCTCGAGCGCGACGACATCGAGCGCATCATGGGTCACCGGCGCGTCGCGCCGATGAAGCCCGCCGAGCCCGGCCCCGCGAGGATCGCCGCGGCTGAGCCCCCCTCTGAGTCGTAGCTATTCTCAAGCGCCTGTGTTCGGGCGCATCGACCACATTGGCGTCGCCGTCTCGTCGATCGAGGACTCGATCGGGCTCTACCGCGACTCGTTCGGCATGGCCGAGCAGCACCGCGAGACCGTCGAGGAGCAGGGCGTGAAGGCCGTGCTGCTCGAGGTCGGAGAGGGCCACGTCGAGCTGATCGAGCCGCTGTCGCCGGAGTCCGGCGTCGCCAAGTTCATCGAGCGCAACGGCGAGGGGATGCACCACGTCGCCTACCAGACCGATGACATCGACGCCGCCCTCGAGAAGGTGCGCGCGGCGGGCCTGCGGCTGATCGACGAGGAGCCGCGGATCGGCATCCGCGGCAGCCGTGTGGCGTTCCTGCACCCGAAGGCGACGGGAGGGGTTTTGACCGAGCTGGTGGAGCCGAAGCACTGATGGCCGACGAGAAGCGCGCAAAGGTCGACATCGGCTTCACGGGCGGGCAGGTGCTCTCGCTCAGGTTCGATAGGGGCGAGTACGACAAGCTGCGCAAGGCCATCGAGGGCGAGACGCGCTTCTACGACGTCGACGCCGGCGACTCGAATGTGACGCTCGACCTGTCGCAGGTCGTTTACCTGCGCGTCGAGACAGAGGATCACCGCGTCGGTTTCTAGCGTCGCCCAGTTCTCGCGTCTGGGCGAGCACGGGGCGATCTGGTTTGCAATCGCCGCCGCCACGCGGCGCTGGGACGTCGCTCGCACGGTGGCGATCGCCTACGGTGCCAACCAGCTCATCAAGGTCATCGTCCGGCGGAAGCGTCCGGCCGGCGGCCTCATGGACACCCATTCCGACCTGAGCTACCCGTCTGCCCACGCGGCTACGTCGGTGGCGGCGGTTCGGGCGCTCGATATGCCCGCGCTCTGGCCGCTCGCGGTCGCGCTCGCGGGCTCGCGCCTCTATCTGCGCGTCCATTACCCCTCAGACACGATCGCCGGCGCGGCGCTCGGCGGCGCGGTCGCAGAGCTCACGCGATGAAGGTCGGGATCGTCGGGCTGCCCAACGCGGGCAAGTCGTCGCTCTTCAACGCCCTCACCAGGGCGGGCGCCGAGGCAGGTAACTATCCGTTCACGACCGTCGAGCCGAACGTCGCGATCGTCCCGGTCCCCGACGAGCGACTCGACCAGGTCGCCGCGACCGTGGGCGCGCGGCCGGTCGTGCACGAGACGATCGCGTTCCACGACATCGCCGGCCTCGTGCGCGGCGCGCACTCGGGCGAGGGGCTGGGCAACAAGTTCCTCGCCAACATCCGCGAGACCGACGCGATCCTGCACGTGGTCCGGGCGCACGACGACCCGCAGGTCGTTCACCCGGAGGGCCGGGTCGATCCGCTCGCCGACGTGGAGACGATCGAGACAGAGCTGCTGTACGCCGACCTCGAGCAGGCCGAACGCCGCCTCGAGCGGGTCTCGAAGCAGGCGAAGTCACTCGACAAGGCACTCGTAGCCGAGGAGGCCTGGCTGCGCGAGCTCGTCGCCGGCCTCCAGGAGGGGCGCCCGGCGCGCGACTTCCCGCCGCCGTCCGCGGCGCCCGACGCGGTCCGCAACCTGGAGCCGCTCACCGCGAAGCCTGTCCTGTACGTGGCGAACGTCGGCGAGGACGCCGCGCTCGCGCCCCCGCCGGAGCTGGCGGAGCGCGGAGCTGCGCTGGCCGTGAGCGCGCGGATCGAGTCCGAGCTGGCAGAGCTCGACGACGAGGAGGCCGCCGTGATGCGCGAGGAGCTCGGGGTGGGCGAGACCGGGCTC
>Ga0111538_10013528_pt1 | contig 10763 bp, 9 predicted proteins | sample SoiMethybrSBSTD1_FD_79669 | JGI IMG/M metagenome (GOLD analysis project Ga0111538, IMG submission 79669) | Bulk soil microbial communities from a Populus tree surrounding site in Tennessee, USA - Soil MetaG P. TD hybrid SBSTD1 (version 2)... | ecosystem: Environmental > Terrestrial > Soil > Tree... | reverse complement strand
TGCCCTCGAGGGCCGCGGCTGCACGGTGGGCGTGCTGGGCACCGGCCTCGGGCGCATCTACCCGGCCGCCCACGAGCGCCTGGGCGAGCAGGTGGTGGCGGAGAAGGGCGCGCTCGTCTCCGAGTTCCCGCTGCAGGAGCCGGCCCACCCGTGGAACTTCCCGCGCCGCAACCGCGTCATTGCCGGCTGGTCGCTGGGGACGGTGGTGGTCGAGGCGGCGGCGCGCAGCGGCGCGCTGGTCACGGCGCGGGTGGCGCTCGAGGAGGGCCGCGAGGTGATGGCCGTGCCCGGCCATCCGGCCACGCCCACCGCGGAGGGCACGAACGGGCTCATCCGCGACGGGGCGGCGCTGGTGCGCGGGGCGGCCGACGTGGTGCTGGAGCTGGGGCTGGAGCCGCTGCCGGCCGCGGCCGCCGCGGGGGAACCGCTGCTGGAGGCGCTGGCCGGCGAGGTGCCGCTGAGCCTCGACGAGCTGCAGGCCCGCAGCGGGCTGCCGGTGCCGGAGCTGCTGCAGCGGCTCAGCGCGCTGGAGCTGGAGCAGCGGGTGCAGAGGCTGCCGGGCGCACTCTTCGTGCGCGGGAACTGAGGGAGACGTGGCCAAGAATCTCGTCATCGTCGAGTCGCCGGCCAAGGCGAAGACCATCAACAAGTACCTGGGCCGCGATTTCCTGGTCAAGGCCTCCATGGGCCACGTGCGCGACCTGCCCAAGAACCCCAAGAAGAAGTCCAAGAAGAGCGCCGACGTCATCGGCGGCGTCGACACCCAGCACGGCTTCGCGGTGGAGTACGAGATCCTCCCCAGCAAGAAGAAGGTGGTGGACGAGCTCCTGGCCGCGGCCAAGGACGCGGAGGTCATCTACCTGGCCGCCGACCCCGACCGGGAGGGCGAGGCCATCTGCTGGCACCTCTCGGAGGCGCTGGGCGGCGGCCGCCCCAAGAAGAAGTTCCGGCGCGTGGTCTTCAACGAGATCACCAAGCGCGCCGTCGAGGAGGCCTTCCAGCACCCGGGCGAGGTGAACGAGAAGAAGGTCGACGCGCAGCAGACGCGGCGCATCCTCGACCGCCTGGTGGGCTACGGGGTGAGCCCCATCCTCTGGAACAAGGTGCGGCGCGGCCTCTCCGCCGGGCGCGTGCAGTCGGTGGCCCTCAAGCTCATCTGCGACCGCGAGCGCGAGATCAAGGCCTTCGTGCCCGAGGAGTACTGGTCGGTGCTGGTGCACCTGCAGGCTGCCCTGCCGCCCGCCTTCACGGCCAGCCTGGCCAAGAAGGACGGCCAGAACATCGAGATCACCAGCGAGGAGCAGGCATCGGCGGTGCGGGCCGACCTGGAGGCCGCCCGCTACCAGGTGGCCAAGGTCGTGGCTCGCGAGCGCCGGCGCAACCCGGTGCCGCCCTTCACCACCTCCAAGCTGCAGCAGGAGGCCTTCAAGAAGCTGCGCTTCCCGGTCAAGAGGACCATGCAGGTGGCCCAGCGCCTCTACGAGGGCGTGGAGCTCGGCTCGGAGGGCAGCGTGGGCCTCATCACCTACATGCGCACCGACTCCACGCGCGTGGCCGACGAGGCCGTGACCGCGGTGCGCGCCCGCATCGCCGGCACCTACGGCGACGACTTCGTGCCCGACAAGCCGAACGTGTACCGCAGCGGCAAGGGCGCACAGGAGGCGCACGAGGCCATCCGGCCCACCTACCTCGATCACGACCCCGAGTCCATCAAGGAGTTCCTCTCCAAGGAGGAGCTGGCGCTCTACCGCCTGATCTGGATGCGCTTCGTGGCCTCGCAGATGCGCCCGGCCGTCTACGACGAGACCGCGGTCGACATCAGCGCGGGGGCGTACCTCGTGCGGGCCCGCGGATCGGTGCTCAAGTTCAAGGGCTTCCTGGCCGTCTACGAGGAGAGCCCGGACGAAAAGGTGGAGCAGAAGCCGGGCCAGGAGGCAACGGCGGGCGCGGAGGCGGCGGAGTCGGCCGCGCCCGAGGCCGCCGCCCAGCTGCCGCCGCTGGCCGAGGGCGACGTGCTGAAGCTGGAGAAGGTGCAGCCCGACCAGCACTTCACCATCCCGCCCCCGCGCTACAGCGAGGCCAGCCTGGTGAAGGAGCTGGAGGAGAACGGCATCGGGCGTCCCTCCACCTACGCCCAGATCATCAGCACCATCGAGACCCGCGAGTACATCGAGAAGCGCGAGGCCAAGCTCTACCCCACCGAGGTGGGCTTCGTGGTCACCGACCTGCTGAGCCAGCACTTCCAGGACATCGTCAACGTCGAATACACGGCGGCCATGGAGGAGGAGCTGGACCAGATCGAGGAGGGCACCGACAACCTCCTCAACACGCTCAACCAGTTCTGGAAGAAGTTCAAGAAGGACCTGGGCCAGGCCGACAAGGACATGCCCAACCTCAAGGGCAAGGAAGAGCTCACCGAGGAGATCTGCGAGAAGTGCGGCCGGCCCATGGTGAAGAAGTGGGGCCGCTACGGCACCTTCCTGGCCTGCTCGGGCTACCCGGAGTGCCGCAACACCCGCCAGCTGGCCGGCGAGGCCGAGGGCATGCCCGAGGTGCACGAGTCGGTGGCGGCCGAGGTGTGCCCGGTGGACGCGGCCCACGGCACCATGGTGGTGAAGAAGGGCCGCTTCGGCCCCTTCCTGGCCTGCAGCCGCTATCCCGAGTGCAAGGCCACCAAGCGCCTCATCCGCGGCGAGGGCGGCAAGCTCACGCTGGAGGTGGTGAAGCCGCTGGACGAGAACTGCCCCGACTGCGGCAAGCCCTTGGCCTGGCGCCGCGGCCGCTTCGGCCCCTTCATCGCCTGCAGCACCTACCCCGAGTGCAAATACATCAAGAAGAAGGAGGTGCGCGAGATCGGCCTCCTGTGCCCGGAGTGCGGGCAGGGACAGGTGGTGGAGCGCAAGGGCCGCTGGGGCCGCCTCTTCTACGGCTGCCGGCGCTATCCCGAGTGCAAGTTCACCGCCTACCACAAGCCGCTGGCCGAGCCCTGCCCCAAGTGCGGCCGCCCCTACCTGCTCGAGAAGGAGACGAAGAAGGAGGGCTCGGTCGTCTTCTGCGACAACGACGGCTGCGGCTACGAGCGGGGTGCCGACGGCACGCCGCTGGAGGGCGCGGCGCCGGCACCCAAGGTGGCGGCGCGCAAGGCGCCGGTCAAGAAGGCCGCTCCGGCCAAGAAGGCCACCGCGGCCAAGAAGGCCGCGCCGGCCCGGAAGGCCAAAGCCGCACCCGCCGACGAAGTCCCGGCCGCGGCCACCGCCGCCCGCGCCCGCAAGCGCTGAAGCCGGCCGCGGCGCCGTCGCTATAATCGAGAGGGCCATGAGCACACGTGTGGTGGTGGTGGGCGGCGGACTGGCCGGCTGCGAGGCGGCCTGGCAGCTGGCCCGGCGCGGGGTGGCGGTCGACCTCTACGAGATGCGCCCGGTCCGGCCCACGCCGGTGCACCGCACCAGCGACCTGGCCGAGCTGGTCTGCTCCAACAGCCTGCGCGGCAACGCCCTCGACCAGGCGGCCGGACTGCTCAAGGAGGAGATGCGCCGGCTCGACTCGCTGGTGCTGCGCGTGGCCGACGCGGTGAAGGTGCCGGCCGGCAGCGCGCTGGCCGTGGACCGCGACCTCTTCGCCCGCCGCATGACGGAGGCGGTGGAGGCCCTGCCCGGCGTCACCCTGCACCGGCAGGAGATCACCGCCCTGCCCGAGGCCGCCCTGGCCATCGTGGCCACCGGCCCCCTCACCTCGGAGCCGCTGGCGGCGGCGGTGGCCGCCTTCGTGGGACAGGACCACCTCTACTTCTACGACGCGGTGAGCCCGGTGGTGGAGGCGGAGAGCATCGACCACGAACACGCCTTCCGCGCCTCCCGCTACGGCAAGGGGGGCGACGACTACGTGAACTGCCCGCTCACGGCCGAGGAGTACCGCACCTTCTACGAGGCGCTGCGCGGGGCCGAGTCGGCCACCGTGCACGACTTCGAGAAGGAGCTGTTCTTCGAGGGCTGCCTGCCCCTGGAGGTCATCGCCAGCCGCGGGCCCGACACGCTGCGCTTCGGTCCGCTGAAGCCGGTGGGCCTGGTCGATCCGCGCACCGGCCAGCGCCCGCACGCGGTGGTGCAGCTGCGCCAGGACGACCTGGCCGCCACCCACTTCTCGCTGGTGGGCTTCCAGACCCAGCTCAAGTGGCCGGAGCAGCGGCGCGTGTTCCAGCTCATCCCGGCCCTGCGCCAGGCCGAGTTCGTGCGCTTCGGCATGATCCATCGCAACACGTACGTGAACGCGCCCAGCTGCCTGGAGCCCACCTTCGAGACCCGCCGCCGCCCCGGCCTCTTCCTGGCCGGGCAGATGTCGGGCGTGGAGGGCTACGTGGAGTCGGCGGCCTCGGGCCTGCTGGCCGGCCTCGGCTGCGCCTTCCGCGCCCGCGGCCAGGAGCCGCCGGTCTTCCCCGAGGAGACGGCCCTGGGCGCGCTCGGGCGCTACATCGCCCGCTCCGACCCCCGACACTACCAGCCCACGAACATCGCCTTCGGCCTGCTGCCCGAGCTGCCCCTGCGCGTGCGCGACAAGGCCCGCAAGCGGGCCGCGCTCTCCGAGCGCGCGCTCCTGCGCCTGGAGGCCTTCAAGGCCACGCTGGGCGAGGCGCCGCCGGCGCCGGGCCCGCCGGCCGCGCTCGAGGCCCCATGAAGCGCGCGCTCGAGGCCTTCGTGCTCCACCTCGAGCGGGAGAAGGACGCCTCGCCGCACACCGTGCGCGCGTACGGCCGCGACCTGGAGCAGTTGGCCGGCTACCTGGAGCAGCAGCTGGCACGCGCGCCCCGGTTGACGGACGTGGACGTGCTGGCCATCCGGGGCTACCTGGCCTGGCTGCACGAGCAGGGCTGCGGCCGGTCCACCATCGCCCGCAAGCTGGCCAGCCTGCGGACCTTCTTCCGCTACCTCAACCGCGAGGGCCTGGTGAAGGCGAACCCGGCCCGGCTGCTCGTGTCCCCGCGCCAGCAGCGCCGCATCCCCTCCCATCTGGGCGAGGCGGACGCGGCCGCGCTGGTCGAGGTGCCCGGGGACACCGCGGCCGCGCTGCGGGCCCGGGCCATCCTGGAGCTGCTGTACGCCTCGGGCCTGCGCTGCGCGGAGCTGGTGGGGCTGGACCTTCCGGAGCTCGATCTGACGGAGCGGACGGTCCGAGTGCTGGGGAAAGGCAGAAAAGAGCGCATCGTCCCCTTCGGCCAGGCGGCGCACACCGCGCTGGCAGCCTACCTTCGCCTCCGTGAGGAGGGCCGACCACGGACCGAAGCGGTGTTTGTCGCGCGAAACGGTAGTCGATTGACAGATAGATGGGTGCGGCGGCTGGTGGCCACCCGAGTGCGCGAAGTCGCCATCAACAAGAAGGTAAGCCCTCACACGCTCCGCCACAGCTTCGCCACCCACCTGCTGGAGAGGGGTGCCGATCTGCGCTCGATCCAGGAGCTGCTCGGACACAGCAGCCTCTCGACGACCCAGCGCTACACGCACGTCAATGCGAAGCATTTGCTGGCGATCTACAGTAAGTCGCACCCCCGCGCCTGAGTGATCCTGTCGTATGACCGCACTCAGACCATCGAGTCCACATCCTCGTCCTAAGGACAGACGAGCATGAAGGCGACGGACGAGGAGCTCGTCGAGGCCTTCCAGCGCGGGGATACGGCCGTTTTCGACATCCTCGTGGAGCGTTGGGACCGGAAGATCCAGGGTGCCATCTACCGTGTCGTCGGTCCGAGCGAGGACGCCCGTGACCTCTGCCAGGAGGCCTTCCTCAAGGCATACCGCGGGCTCGGCACCTTCAAGAAGGACGCACGTTTCTCGTCATGGCTCTACCAGATCGCCCTCAACGTCTGCCGCGACCGCCTGCGGCGCCGGCGCGGCCGGCACCTGGTCAGCTTCGACGACATGGACGAGGCCAGCCAGGCGGCATCGACGCCCTCCGTGCCCACGCCGCTCCAGCTGGCCGAAGCGAGCGACCTCTCCGACCGGGTGGCGCGGGCCGTGGCCGAGCTGCCCCCGGACCAGCGGGAGGTGATCGTGCTGAAGGAGTACCAGGACCTCACGTTCGCCGAGATCGCGGACGTGCTGGAGCTGCCGCTGTCGACGGTGAAGACCAGGTTGTACCGGGGGCTCGTCCAGCTGCGCGAGCGGCTGGAGCACGAGGGGATCCGCAGCGCGGCTGCGATCCCGGCCTCCCAGCCCTGAAGTGGAGTCAGGAGACATGGACTGCGACGCCTATCGTGACCGGATGCTCGACCTCCTGTACGGGGAGGCCGGCGACGCCTCCCGCCGCGCGGTGGAGGAGCACCACGCGGCCTGCGCCGCCTGCGCGGAGGAGTACGCCGCCCTGCGCGGCCTGCGCCGTTCCCTCTCGTCCTGGACGGTGCCGGCGGCGCCCCGCGCCCGCGTGCGCGCGCGCCGCCTGCCCTGGCCCGGCCTGGCGGCGGCGGCCGCGGTCCTCCTCGCCCTGGGCGCCGCGGTCGGCAGCGGCGGGGCCACCCTGCGCCACGACGCGCAGGGCTGGAGCGCGAGCCTGGGCCGCCCGCAGGGCGACCTCGAGGCCCGCCTGACCGCGCAGGAGGCGCGCCACCGGCAGGACCTGCAACAGCTGCGGGCCCAGCTCACGAGCGGCGGCGCCGCGGCCGCGCCCGTGTCGCTCGACGACGCGCGCGTCCTGGCCGCGGTGCGCAAGCTGGTGGAGGAGAGCGAGCGCCGGCAGGACGACCGCCTGCGCCAGGCCCTGGTGGCGCTGGAGGAGCGCGGCGACAGCCAGCGCCGCAACGACCTGGCCATGATCAGCGCCAGCCTGTCCGACCTCGACAGCCGGGCCGGCCTGCGCGACGCGCGCACCAACGAGCTCATGGGCCGGGTGCTGATGGCCTCCCAGGAGAAGTGACGGTGGGCCTGTTCCCCCGCCCCGCCTCGCGCGCCCTGGCCCTCACGGCCTGGGCGGGCGTGTTGCTGGCCACGGCCGAGGCCGCCACCACGCCCGCGGGCGTGCTGCGCGACCACCTGGAGTCGCTGGCCCGCAGCCTGGAGGCGGCGGTGGCCCGCGTCAGTCCCTCGGCCCAGATCCTCACCGGCCAGCTCGAGCCCACCCAGGCGCTGCGCGTCTCGGGCGTGGGGGTCGTCTTCGTCCTTCCCTCGCGGGCCCTGCCCCTGCCCCGCCGGCCCGCCGGCGTGCGCAGCCGCCTGCGGGAGCAGCGGGAGCAGCGCGAGCGCGAGCAGCTGCAGCAGGCCGGCGGGGCGGCGGCCAATCCGGCGCCCAGCCCCACGCGGGTGGGCACGCTCACCATCGTGCCCACGCCGGAGCCCCCGGCCCTGCGCACGCCCGTGCCCGCGCCGGGCACGCCCGACCTGGCCCAGCTGGAGCGGCAGCTGGAACGCGAGATGGCCGTGCGCACGCAGCTCATGCGCGAGCTGATGCGGGCGAGCGTGGCCGACGATCCGCTCCTGCAGCGGGCCCTGGAGCTGCAGATGCTGGCCGTGCACGAGCAGGCCGACCTCTTCCGCCAGGAGGTGGAGCGCGTCCGCATGGCCCGCCAGACGGCGCTCATCAACCAGCTCAGCCAGGGCAGCCCGCGTCCCGACGTGAGCCCGGAGCCGCCCGCCGCGGGCGGTCCCGGCGAGCCGCCCTGGAACTCCTGGCTGGAGACGAACCCGGCCCAGGGCGAGGCCAGCCAGGCCCTGGTGCGCGAGGTGCAGGACGCCATCGTGGCCGGCCTGGAGGCGCACGGGGGCGACCTGGCCGACCTCGATGTGCAGGAGGGGGTGACGGTGGCGGTGGAGTTCGTGGGCAGCGGCACCATGGGCGCCCGCACCCGTGTGCGCTGCCGGCTGGTGGTGCGGGTGCCGGTGGGAGTGGTGCTGGCGCGCGCGCAGGGGCGCCTGAGCGCCGGCGAGTTCCGCGAGCGGGTGCTGATCCGCCAGTACTGAGCGGGGCCGCTAGCCGGGTGGGGCCGGGCGCCGCAGCAGCCAGAGCGTGAGCAGGGCCAGCGTGCCGTCGGTGGCCACGAAGAGCAGGAACGAGGACGGCGAGCCGTTCATGAAGTGGTCCAGCAGGAACAGCGCCGCCCCCAGCCCCTTGGCCAGCACGCCCGCGCACCACAGGTAGCCCCGCCGCGCCTGCACGTCGCCCGCGGCCCAGAAGTAGCCGGCGGCCAGGGTGAGGGTGAAGACGCCGTTGAGCTGGGCGTTGATCACCGGCACCGGCGGCGGCGCGCCGAAGAGGCGGGCCAGGGGCACGGCGAAGAAGAGCGTGGCCAGGGCCAGGGCCAGGTCGTAGGCGCCCGAGAGGAGGGCCAGGCGGCGAAGGTCCATCACGCGCTCGGAAGTATACTTGCCCTTCCGACCATGACGTCTCCGGAGCCATGAGACCTTCCCTCCTCCGCCAGACCACGATCCTGGGCGTGCGCCACCGCGGCGGCTGCGCGGTGGCCGCCGACGGCCAGGTCACGCTGGGCAGCACGGTCATGAAGCACAAGGCGCAGAAGGTGCGCCGCATGCACAACGGCCAGGTGCTGGCCGGGTTCGCGGGCAGCGCGGCCGACGCCCTCTCCCTCTTCCAGCGCTTCGAGGGCAAGCTGGAGGAGCACCGCGGCAACCTGGCCCGGGCCGCGGTCGAGCTCTCCAAGGAGTGGCGCACCGACCGCATCCTGCGCCGCCTGGAGGCCTTCCTGGTGGTGGTCAACAAGGAGAACGCCTTCCTGCTCTCCGGCTCCGGCGACGTGATCGAGCCCGACGACGGCCTGGTGGCGGTGGGCAGCGGCGGTCCCTACGCGCTGGCCGCGGCCCGCGCGCTGGTGCAGCACACCGAGATGGACGCGGCCACCGTGGCCCGCGAGGCCCTCCTGATCGCGGGCCAGATCTGCATCTACAGCAACGACCAGATCGTGGTGGAGTCGCTCTAGGCCCATGCCCATCGCCCTGCCCGCCTCCCTGGAGGAGCAGCGGCCGTCCACGCTCACCCCGCGCGAGATCGTGGCCGAGCTGGACCGCTACGTGGTGGGCCAGGCCGCGGCCAAGCGCGCGGTGGCCATCGCCCTGCGCAACCGCATCCGCCGCCAGCGGCTGCCGGCCGAGGTGGCGGCCGAGATCACGCCCAAGAACATCCTCATGATCGGGCCCACCGGGGTGGGCAAGACCGAGATCGCCCGCCGCCTGGCCCGCCTGGCCGGCAGCCCCTTCGTGAAGGTGGAGGCCTCCAAGTTCACCGAGGTGGGGTACGTGGGCCGCGACGTCGACTCCATGGTGCGCGACCTGGTGGAGGCGGCGGTGGACATGGTGCGCCGCGAGAAGCAGGCCGAGGTGCGCGACAAGGCGGCGCGCAACGTCGAGGAGCAGCTCCTGGACCTGCTCCTGCCGCCGCCGCCCCCGCGCCCCTACGGCGAGGAGGGCGAAGAGGCGGCCAAGGGCGAGCAGCTGCGCTCCACCCGCGAGCGCCTGCGCGAGCAGCTCCGCAACGGCGCCCTCGACCAGCGCACGGTGGAGGTGGAGGTGCGCGACCGCAGCACGCCCTCCTTCCAGATCCTCTCCAACCAGGGCCTGGAGGAGATGGACGTCAACATGAAGGACCTGCTGCCCGGCCTCTTCGGCGGCCGCACCCGCAAGCGCCGCCTCACCGTGCCCGAGGCCCGCGAGGCCCTGGTGCAGGAGGAGGAGGCCCGCCTGGTGGATGCGGAGCAGGTCTCGCGCCTGGCCGTGGAGCGGGCGCAGTCGAGCGGCATCATCTTCATCGACGAGATCGACAAGGTGGCCGGGCGCGAGGGCGGGCACGGGCCCGACGTCTCGCGGGAGGGCGTGCAGCGCGACATCCTGCCCATCGTGGAGGGCACCACCGTCACCACCAAACACGGCCCCTGCCGGACCGACCACGTGCTCTTCATCGCCGCCGGAGCCTTCCACGTCTCCAAGCCGTCCGACCTCATCCCCGAGCTGCAGGGCCGCTTCCCCATCCGCGTGGAGCTCACCTCCCTGACCACGGAAGACCTGGTGCGCATCCTCACCGAGCCGCGCAACGCGCTGGTCAGCCAGTACCGGGCCCTGCTGGGCACGGAGGGCCTGCAGCTCAGCTTCACGGACGAGGCCGTGCGCGAGATGGCCCGCTTGGCCATGGAGGTGAACGAGTCCACCGAGAACATCGGCGCCCGCCGCCTGGCCACCGTGCTGGAGACCGTGCTGGAGGACGTCTCCTTCCAGGGCGACGAGCAGGGCCCGCGCACGCTGGTCGTCGACGGCGCCCGCGTGCGCGAACGACTCTCCTCTCTGGTGAAAGACCAGGACCTGAGCCGCTTCATCCTCTAAGAGAACATCGACACCTTGCTGCCTGCCTCGAGACGCTCACCGCGCCGGCGCGCCCGTCTGGCGTCCGGCTCCGCCCTGTCCCTGCTGGCCGCCCTCCTCGGCTGCGGCAAGCGCGGCGACCCCCAGCCGCCCCTGCCGCGCACGCCCCAGGCCGTGGCCGGCGTCACCCTGGCCCAGCGCGGCACCGAGATCGAGGTGACGATGGTGGCGCCCCGGCTGACCGCCGGCAACGCGCCCCTGGGCGTGATGGAGCTGGAGCTGGTGCGGCTCGACGGTCCGGGCGACCTGGAGAAGAACGGCCAGCGCCAGCGCTTCAAGGCCGGGCCGGGCGAGCGCCTGGTGGAGCACTTCCCGCTGCCCGAGAAGTGCACGATGGTGAGGGTGGCCGTGCGCGCCATCCACCGCGGCGAACGTTCGGTCCCCGGCAAGCCCCTCACGCTGGTGGTGGTGCCGCCG
>Ga0111538_10013526_pt1 | contig 10764 bp, 7 predicted proteins | sample SoiMethybrSBSTD1_FD_79669 | JGI IMG/M metagenome (GOLD analysis project Ga0111538, IMG submission 79669) | Bulk soil microbial communities from a Populus tree surrounding site in Tennessee, USA - Soil MetaG P. TD hybrid SBSTD1 (version 2)... | ecosystem: Environmental > Terrestrial > Soil > Tree... | reverse complement strand
GTGATGGCACGTCAATGGCCGGTCGACGCGGTGGTCACCGAAAACGGCGCCGTCGCCGTCTATCGCGAAGGACACGCCGTCGCCCGCTGGCCGGCGATCGATCGCGAAACGCGCCTCTTGCGGCGCGAGCGGCTGGCGCGCGGCTTCGCGGTGCTCGAAAAGCAATTCCCCGCGATCCGCGCATCGGACGACACGCGCGCCCGCGAGAGCGATCTCGCCATCGACGTCGGCGAATCGGTGCAGCTCGCGGCGGACGAAGTCGCGAGCATCGAACGCGAGGCCCGCGCGCTCGGCTTTCGCACGTTCGTTTCCAGCGTGCATCTTCACCTCACGCTCGAGCCGTACGACAAGGCGACGGGCACCATCGCCTTTCTGCGCGATCGCTTTGGAGAGGACCCGACCGCGGCGCGTCACCGTTATGCATACATCGGCGACAGCGCCAACGACGCGCCCTGCTTCTTTGCATTCGCGTCGAGCTTTGGCGTCAGCAACGTGGCCGCGAGTCTGCCGCGCCTTTCGGTCCCGCCGCGTTACCTCGCGTGGTCCGAGCGGAGCGCGGGATTCGTCGAAATCGCGGACGCGATCTTGGCTCTGCGGGCTTGATACATCTCGTCGCGCCGGCTCACCGACGGCGCGACGCTCACGGACGATACTAAATGGGGAGCAAATTCGAACCACTCGGATCGCGTTCCTCGTCGGGTAGCTGCAGCAACGTAGCGGTGAATCGAATGTCGCCCACAGTCGCGCAGATCCCCTTGCAATCATCGGAAACGAACGACAGCTCCTTGGCGCCCATCGCGTCGTTGGTGAGGAGGCTCATCTTCACTTTCACGATTCCGCCATTCCTTACGAAGACGGTAGGACTCATCGTCACGTCGACCGTTGCGCCGTGCAGGTTGGAAAACGGCTCCTCGTCCTCCAGGTCGCGCATGACGAAGTCGACGATGGGGGTTTCGATGATCGCGGCACCCAGCAAACCTTGATTCGACGCCGTCGTATAGCCGCGGAATGCGCCGCCGCTCGGGCGAAGCCAGAGCTTGAAGAGCGCAACTGACAATCCGAAATCGACCCAGGGTATTTTGGAGCCCTCGCCGCCAAAAAAGATCTTTGCTTGCATCGAACGATTCCTTTCCACGTCGGCATTGTCGACGTGCGCTCGAACGACAGCGATCGCCCGGCTTCGGGCAATCCACTGCGACGAGACGCAAGTCGCGTTCTCACCCACGCCGTCGGCGAGGCGAAGATAATCGGCTTATCTTACTCGCTGCCCGATACCCGCGAAGATACGCACCGGCCCTGGCGCGGGCGGCACCACGACGGGCTCTTTGCCAAGATTCAAAGCCGGCATGTTGGCCGGTAGCACAGTGAGCTTGTAGTCGGGGAGCTCTTTCTGCTTACGAGCAAAGATCTCCACCTCCATGGCCTCCTTCGGATGATCGATCGCAAACGATGCGGCAGCGCCGATCATGTCGATGTCGAGCGCCAACGACGCCTGGAGCGCGCCGAGATCGGGCCCTTCGGGTGGGGGAACGATTTGCAGATTGGCTCGGTTGTTCGGGTCTTGCACATAGTCCACGAGATTTTGATATTCGATGGTGCGGGAGCGGAGCTTGGCGCACCTCACGAGTACGTCGCGCTGGTGCAAGAGGTCCGCCTCGTTGGGCATCTTCGGTCCGCGTGCGAGCACGTACGGCGCTATCGTCACGGCGTAGGGAAGCGGAAATTGCTCGACGGTCGCCCGCCACTCACGTGCTGCAGCGAGCAGCTGCTGCGGATCGGTTGGCTGGCCGGTCACCTTGCCACCTTCGTGATACACGAAGACCTCGACCGAAACGTCCGACGAGCTCACCGCCTCCTCGAACGTGCTGGAAGCCTTTCCAGAAAATGCCCCATAGGCGCCATGCAAGTCGCCCGAGATGGACTCTTTCGACTGCTGAGACTTGAAGGAGAGCCGAAACATGCCGAAGAATTGGCCGCCGGACTGCATGCCTCGCACGAAGCCATCGCCGTAACGGTCCAGAAAGAGCTCCATGTCACCCGAGTTCGTTAGCTCGGCAGCTGCGTCGCTCAGTGCGGGATCATCGATCTGCTTGAAACCGAGCTGCTCGGTGGCGGAAAGCAGGAGAAAGAGGGAGTGCGACTGGACTTTGCAGCGTTGCGCGAAATCGAACCGGGCCGATGCGCTGAAACAACCGACTCCGGCGGAAGCCTCTGCGGAAATGCCTAGCTCGCGCTCCAGGTCCTCGAACGATTCAATCCTGCTCATGTAAAACTCTCCGTGGCCGGCCCCCGCACCCTCGACGCCCGTGACTGCGCCGACGACACCCAGCCCTTTCGGGCTGGCGGAAGCGCTTCGAACACCCATGCCGAATTCGAAGCCCTCTCGGTAAGCAACCGTGATCTGATCTTTCATCCCATCCTCCAGGTCCGCGTTTGCGCATTACCGAGGGGCGCGCTTCAGCGCGTACGGTCGTGCTGAGCGCTCGCAACCGGCGACACGCGGCGGTTGGCGATCGTCCCAAGCAGGCGTCGTGCCAGGCGGCTCTTGCTACGAATCGTCGCGAAAACGAGCGCTTTCACCATGCGGCGTTCGACTGCTACCCATGTTGCAGGCGCTGCACCGTGTAGCAGGCGGAACGTGTAGCAGGGGGGCCGCGCCCTAGCCGGCTAGGCTCGGAACGATTCGGGATCGAGCCCGTAGCGTTTGACCCATCGTTGGATCTGGATGCGCGCCTTTCCCAAGGCGCGCGCGACGGCGGAGATGTTGCCGGCGTGCTCGCTGAGCTGAGCGAACAACTCGTCGCGGTGCTGCTCTTCGGTCGCCGTCAGGGATCGCTCCCGGCGCGCCCTCTTCAGCGCGAGGGCCGCGGTCTTCGATGATTTCGGAGCGAGCGACGCTTGCGCATGGGCGGCGAGCGCGCGAAGAACCGGAGCCGGAAGATGTTCCGCCTCGACGTCGCCGTCGCCCGCGAGAGCACGTGCCGCGCCGAGGCTCTTCTCGAGCTCGCGCACGTTGAGGGGCCAATCGTAATGCATGAGCGCCCTCCCCGCCTCGAGCGTCAATCGCATGTGCCGTGCCGGCTCCGGCTGCAGCCGCGCCAAGAGATCGGCGACGATCATGCCGATCTCCTCGCGACGAGAGCGAAGTGGTAAGAGCTCGAGCCTGAAACCTCCGAGGCGCGCGAGCAGATCGGCGCGGAACTTTCCGGCGCCGACCAGGGCGTCGAGATCGCGATGGGTCGCACAGACGACACGGACGTCGACGCGGACCGGCTGCGTACCGCCAACCGGCGTCACTTCGTGTTCCTGCAATACCCGGAGGAACGCGGGTTGGGCAACCGCCGGCAGATCGCCGATTTCGTCGAGAAACAGCGTGCCTCGATGCGCTGCGCGCACGAGGCCGGGGCGGTCCTCGGTCGCACCCGAAAACGCGCCTTTCTTGTGACCAAAGAGCTCGCTTTCCACGAGCGACGCGGGCAGGGCGCCGCAATTGACGGCGATGAAAGGGCCCGGTTGGCCCGACAGGTGGTGCAACGCGCGTGCGGCGAGCTCCTTGCCAGTACCACTTTCGCCATGAACGATCACGGATACGTCCGACGGTGCAATCCGGGTGAGCTGCGAGAAGCTTTCGGCGAGCCGCGGTACGAGCGTCGTCATGCCGAGGTGCGGGGCTGTCGAATCCGAGGCATCGACATCGATGCTCTCCTCTTCCGGCACGGGGACCGACGCGCGAAAGATGAAGAAGACGTGGCCGGCCTCGATGATGTCGCCGTCCGCGAGCTCGGCGCGACTTACGCGTACGCCATTGACGAACGTGCCATTCTTGCTGCGCGCGTCCTCGAGCAGCCACCTGCCCAGCACACGCGTGAGGGCGAGATGCGTGCTCGAGAGCCACCGGTTCGGTATTCCGAGCGCAAGACGTCGCGCACCTCTTTCGATGGTGCGATTCACGGTGCGCCGGTCGGTACGGCCGATGACGACCTCGTCAACGGCGGTCAATGCGTGCCTCGATGACGATGCGTGCAAATGCTCGCAATCGAGCGCCATGTACAGGGCTGCCGTAGTCGTCGCCTTGCCCCGGCGGGCACGCTCCTTGTCGACATGCGTGATGGTGCTGGGCGACATCGGAATGACTCTACCGGAAGTGCCCCCTTTTCGAGAGTGGGGCAATCCTGCCGCACGGGCTCGCCGTCCGCTCACTCACCGGGCGCGGAAACGACGGGAATCGGCTGGGAAGGCGATACACTCGCGTCCCCATGGGACTGGCGTCCGGAACCCAGCTTGGTCCGTACGAAATCGCCACGTTTCTGGGCGCTGGCGGCATGGGCGAGGTTTATCGCGCCATCGACACGAGACTCGGACGCTCCGTTGCGATCAAGCTGCTCGTGTCTGAGGGCAATGACGGCGATCACTTGCGGCGCTTCGAGATTGAAACGCGTGCGGCAAGCGCTCTGCAACACGCCAACATTGCGGCGCTTTACGACGTGGGGCATTTCGAGGGCCGCCCGTTTCTCGTCTCCGAGCATCTCGAAGGCGAGACGCTGCGCGACTTCCTCAACCGGTCGACGCTGGAGCCGATGGCGGCGATCGAGCTCGCGCTTCAGCTCTGTCACGGTCTCGTCGCGGCGCACGACAAAGGCATCGTTCACCGCGACATCAAGCCGGAGAACCTCTTCGTCACGCGAGACGGCGTTCTCAAGATCTTCGATTTTGGCATCGCCAAGCTCCTCGCCCCCGTCAAGAGTCGCGCCCATGAAACCGGCACCATCAGCGAGACCACCGCGGGAACCGTCCTTGGAACGGCGGGCTACATGTCGCCCGAGCAAGTTCGCGGCGACGCCGCGGACCGGCGCTCGGACATCTTTTCGGCAGGCTCCGTTTTGTACGAAATGCTCGCCTGCCGAAGGGCATTTCAGCGCGATTCCGCGCTGGAGACGGCCTACGCAATCTTGAAGGACGAGCCTCCGGCGTTTCCCGCCGCCGTCCCATCTCGGCTCGATCGAGTCGTCCGGCGCTGCCTCGAAAAGAATCCCGACGACCGTTTTCAGTCTGCTCGCGAGCTAGCAGCCGCGCTCGAGGCGATCATCAGCTCGGTCGCCCCCTCCCTTGGGCGAAGGCGGCACTGGCTCGGGTCGCTACCGCGTTTAGGTCGTCGGACGATCGTGATCGCTGCGGCCGCCCTGGCGGTCGCTGGTTGGGGATTTGGGTGGCTACACGCCAACCGCGAGACGACCACCGAGCGAATCATCATGGCCGTCCTTCCCTTCGAAGACTTCAGTGGCGATCCGCGGGCAGCGTACTTCGCGGACGGCCTGACGGAGGGCATGATCAGTCAGCTCGGGCGACTCCAGCCGGACAAGCTGGCGGTTATCGCCCGCACGTCGGTCGCCCGGTACCGGCAATCCAAGAAGAGCATCAAGGAAATCGGACAGGAGCTCGGCGTAGCGTTCGTGCTGGAATGCAGCGTACAGCGCGCTGACGATCGAGTGCGCATCGATGCTCGACTCATCCAAACCAGCGATCAGACGCAGCTCTGGTCCGAGCGCTATGACCGCGGGGTCAAGGACGTGCTGGCCATTCAGAGCGACGTCGCACAAGCGATTGCCGCCAAGATACGACTGAAGCCGAGCCCGGAGCTGACGGAACGGCCGGCGCGAAAGTCGCTCCATCCAGGCGCGTACGACGCGTACCTCAAAGGTCGATACAGCGCCGAGAAAATGACGCCCGAGGCGATTCGCCAAGCCGCGGCGTATTTCCAGGAGGCCGTCACGCTCGACCCGAGCTACGCGGCTGCTTACGCCTTTTTGGCGCAGATGACGGTGGTGCAGCAGATGAACGGCTTTGCGCGCCCGGACGAGGTAGGACCGAGGGGCAGGAGTCTTGCCCTGCGGGCTATCGAGCTCGACGACGAGCTCGCCGACGGTCACCATCAGCTTGCCTTCATCCACCTTTCCCACGACTGGGACTGGGCGGGCGCGCAGCGAGAATTCAGCCGCGCCATAGGGCTTGACCCAAACAACGGCGACATCCGACGCCGCTATGCGTCGGAGTTTCTCAGCTCGATGGGGCGCCACGACGAAGCGATCGCCGAGCTCGAGCGCGTTCTCGCGCTCGCCCCGCTCTCATTCCCAGCCCAAACGCTGCTCGGGCGCGCGTACTATCACGCACGGCGGCACGAGGAAGCGGTCGCTTCCCTCCGCCGGGCAACCGCGCTCGAGGCGAGTCCGCTGCCCCGTCTTTGGCTCGGTCTCGCCCTTGCGGCCGAGGGGCGATACGACGATGCGCTCGAAGAGCTCGAAAAAACGGGCGAGATGATCATGGCGTGCGTCGGCGCGCGCGGCTACGTGCTCGCGCAAGCTGGCCGTCGAAACGAAGCGGAGCAGGTCATCGAGCAACTGATCGCGCGGTCGGCCAAGACCTATGTTGCCGGGAATTTCATCGCGCAAGTCCACGTCGGGCTCGGCCAGCGAGACGAAGCCTTCGCCTGGCTCGAAAGGGCGTATGCGGAGCACTCTTTCCAGTTCATATTTCTGCGCGTCGATCCCACGTGGGATGCGATTCGTGACGACCCGCGATTTTCCGATCTCGTTCGCCGGGTGGGTATTCCGCCGCCCGGGGGACGGCTGGAAACCAAGTGAACGGCGGACCGACCGCGGCGCGCCGCCCAAGTGCACGAGCACAGTCATTCGATCAATATCCGAAGCCTACGCCCGCGCGCACGCCGACGAACGCGCCCCCCACGACGGCCACGCGCCGGTCGTCGACGTAAACGTCGGCGCGCGCGACCGCAGTGCCGACGTCGAGCTCGATGAGCGGCGCCCACCGACCGATCCAGAACCGCGCCGCGCCCGTCAGGGAGATCAATGCAATGGCATGCGTCTGCGCGCTCTCATGAACGGTCCCGTCATTCGCGGATCCGGCGGCGCGCGCCATCCCGAGCTCCGCGTGAGGGCCGACCGACAGCTCGGGGCAGCGGCCGGTGGTCGCGACGAGCGAAACCCCCGCGCTGTAAACCGACAAGTCGATGCTGCCGAGCCGATCGTCGATCGATGTCCAACGCGCAGCGGCGTCCGCCCGTGCATAGAGCCAAGCCGGGCGCAGGCGCATTCCTATGCCCAAGCCTGCGCCGGAACCGACGGTGCCTTCGGGGGCGAAGATCTGCGACGCAAAGGAGGCTTCGATGTCGCCTTGCCACGGCTCGTCGCGTCCGCCGCCCGGCGCGCCGAGGCCCTCGGCGATCGGTGAAGGCGCCGGTGCAGGCGGAGCTTGGGGGGCAGCCTTTTCCTTCGGTGCCCCCACCGCTGCTTCGCCGCGCGACCCGGTCGTTACGCCCTCTTTCAGCACGGATTCCCCGGGCATCGCCTCGCCAGAATTCCGCGCGCTCCGCACGAGCTCCGCGACCGCCAACGCGAGCGCGCGCGGGCGGGCACGCGGTTCGACATCCTGCAGCGCAATCGTGTGCTGCGCGCGTCCGCCCGCCGCTCGAACGAATGACACCTCGACTTTGCCCGTTTCCAGCGTGCAAACGGAGGCGTCCACTTCGACGGTGAGCTCGGCGTCCAATGCCGGAACATCGCGAATCAGCTGAACACGCGCCGTCGCCAGCTCGATCGCCAAGAGCTGCACGAATCGGTCGACGTCGCCCGAAGCGAACGCGCAGCTCGGCGCACGCAGCACCACGAGCGATGTTCTGACGTCGTCGCGCGAGCCCGGCGCACCTTGGGCCGCTGCGAATCGAGCTGCGAGGACGACGATCGCTGCAACGAACCGACCGCGCCAGAGTCTTCGGCTGTTCCTCAGGGTGCGCGTCCCCACCGTTCGGCGACTGACCTGCGATTGGAGTCCGGAAAGAGCTGGCGGTACATTTCGAGCGCATCGCGCGCTGCGCGGCGATCGCCGGCCTTTGCCGCTGCCTCAATGAGACGCAGCTGCGCGTCCTCCCGCAGCGCCGCGGGCAACTTGAGCGCGATCGCCTGACGGAAGTCGGCCATGGCGCCGGACGGATCTTCGAGCGCATCGAGATGCAATCGTCCGAGCATGAAGGCTGCCATCGCTGCGCGCGGGTCGTCCGCGTGCTCGGCCATGATACGACGAAGAGGCGCCACTGCGTCGCGTGGATGACCCGAGAGGCGCGCCACGTCGGCGAGCGCCAGAAGTTGCTCCAGGTCCGCCGTCTTTGACTGTACGGCGATGCCCTCCGCGCCGAGATTTCGATACGCCTCGGCATAGGCGCCCTCTTCGGCGAGTTGGTCCCATGCCGGGGCAGTCGGGCGTTGTACCGGCGCGGCGGGGGGTGGCGCGCTGCTCGCGGAGGCGGAAGCGGGCGCCGGCGCAGTCGGGGCGGCAGGAGCGACGGGCAAGGGCGCGCTTTCCCGCCCGATGACCAGACGTTCGCCGGCGCCGAGTCGTTTCACCCGGTCGATGACACGTTCTCCTCGGACGAGCACGTTGCCGTGCTCGACCTCCACCGTGACCTGTTCGCGCGACCGGGTAACCGAGAACCGCGTGCCCACCACTTCGACGGTGGCAAAGCCTGCCTCGATCGACCAGCGCCGCGGCCCCCCCGGTACGACGTCGAACTCCGCCCTACCATTCTTGAGGAGCAGCACGACCGATCGTCCCGTGTTCTCGAGGAGAGCGAGGGCGCCCTCCGCGCCAAGAGCGATGTGCGAGCCATCCGTAAAGTCGAGCGCGCGCGCTTCGCTGCGCGGCTCGGCGACCACGGTCCAATCGATGGGAGCCCGAAGGGCGAGCGGCGCCTCCGTGGCTTCGACGAGGGTCGTGGGCCGCGGCGATGTCGCCAAACCGGTCGCCAACAGAAAAACGACGGCAGCGGCGATTCCGGCGGTGAACGCGAGAGCGAGATGGCCCCTTTCGCGCTGCTGCCGGCGCTGGATCCGGCGCGATGCGACGCCGCGCCAAATGCGCGTCGCCGCGCCGTGATCGAGGTCGTCGCGCAGAACCTTGGCGAGCGGAGTCGAAGGGCGCGTCATGATTCGACCTCCCAATCGACGTACGCGCGCAGCTCTTTCGATGCGGCAAGAAGCCTACGTTTGACGGTGGCCAACGAACATTCGCAGAGACGCGCGACCTCTTTCAGCGGCTCCCCTTCGACGTGACGCAGCATCCACGCCAAGCGAGCATCGGTAGACAACTTTCCGAGTGCCTCGCCGAGCTTGGCCAACTCCGCACGCGTGTCGGCGTCCGCTTCCTCGACGGCGAGCAACTCCAGCTGGGCGTGATCGCGCGACGGATACAAGCCGAGCCGCTCGAGCAGCTTCTTTCGCCGCAACCGGCGCCTCACCTGGCTCACGGCGATCTGGGCGAACCAGGCGCGGACCGCGCTCGGCTCTCGCAGACTCGCGAGGCGATCGAGAGCGAGCGCAAACGTGTCTTGCACGACGTCTTCCGCTTCGCTTGAGCCACCGAGAAGCCGCGTGACCATCCCCGCCACGTAGGCAACGTGACGACGATAGAGCGTCTCTTCCGCCCAACGATCGCCGCTTCGCGCACTGTGCACCAGCGTCGCGTCGTCCGACGCCGCGTCGCGCGGCAGATCGCGGACGTTGTCGTCGGCGGGTCGAATTGCGCGCTTCCGGGCGGTAGGGGGCATCGATGATTCAGCCTGCCTCTGTGAGAGCCACAGGCAGGCGCGGAAGGCTCATTCTCCCGCGAAAAAGGCGGCTGCCGACGTCGTTTTTGCGGATTTCACGGTACCATCGATACCCCTGAGCCTTTTGCGATAGGTGGTGGCTCTCACGGACATGCGAAACGAACGATTCGTCGCTCTTGGCGCGTTGACGACGACGACATGGCTCCTGGCGTGCTCTGGGCGCTTGACTGTCCTCACGAGCGACGACGCCGGAAGCCCCGACGCCAACCAGACCACGCAGGTGACCAGCGGTGGATCGGGGGGATCCTCCGCGGGCGGCGGTGGATCGGGGGGCGACGGCGCCAGTAGCGGTTCGGGTGGAAACGGCGGAACGACCGGCGGTCAGGGAGGTAGTGGCCCTGGAGGTTCGGGTGGAGCGGGCGCTTCGGGTGGAAACGGCGGGAGTTCCACGGGCGGCGATGCCGGCGCGGGGGGCGCGGGAGCATCGGGCGGCAGCGGCGGCAGTTCTTCGGGAGGTGCTGCCGGGTCCGGCCCCGCAGGTGCCGCAGGAAGCGGCGGGATGGTCGGCCTGGACGCAAAGTGCGCCGCGCTCCCGTACGACACGAAGGTGCTGCCGCATGATCTTCTCGTCGTGGCGAACAGCTCATCCTCGATGGACTGCCCGTGGGGTGCACCTTCCCCTGGCTGCAATCAACTCGACGCCGCAGCCCCGGGCGGGGCCACGAGATGGTCCGTGTTTTCGGATGGCTTCACGCAGGCCGCAACGTTCTTGGCAGGTCGCGGCGCAGCTCTGGGTATCTCGTTCTCACCGGTCGTGATCGCGGGAGGCACGATCTGTCTCGGCGGGCATGAAGATCCACTCGACGTCGAGCTTCCGGGCTCCGTCGACGCTGTCTTGAAGGCGATCGCTTCGAAGTCGCGCGCTGGATCATCGCTGCTCGCTCTCCCCATCGAGCACGCCACGCCTCTACTGCAGAACTACGCCTTCACCCACGCCCCGCGTCGCCCCGAGCTGGCGGTCGTGTTCGATGGTGAATCCGATTTTCGGCCCTGCTTCGACGAAACGATCGAGCGCGCAGTCACCGCGGCCTCGTTGGCATATCAATCGAAAGAGCGCATCCGCACGACGGTTATCGGAATCGGCTCGGACC
>Ga0111538_10013525_pt1 | contig 10764 bp, 11 predicted proteins | sample SoiMethybrSBSTD1_FD_79669 | JGI IMG/M metagenome (GOLD analysis project Ga0111538, IMG submission 79669) | Bulk soil microbial communities from a Populus tree surrounding site in Tennessee, USA - Soil MetaG P. TD hybrid SBSTD1 (version 2)... | ecosystem: Environmental > Terrestrial > Soil >... | reverse complement strand
TGTAAGTAAAATGGAAAAGTTGTACAAATCTTATTCCCTCAAAGCTAAAAATGAACTTAACTTGGTTATAAGCAATCTTTCGAATAGTTATACCACTCGGTTAAAACATCAATTAGAAGAACTCACAAATCTCAATATGTTACAGTTAGGATAATTTTACCTCCTTCGTTTTAGTTTATGTCCCTTATATGAAATTATTCTTAATCTCTAATCATATGCAAAAGATTAATTAAGAAACCAAAAGGCCTTTTAAATTAATTAAATTTTGTATATTGGGAGAGATATGTAATTTCTTAGGAGTTCTTTTTAAAGATTTTCTTACAATTCTTTGGGTTACTGTATACTTGAAAATGACTAGACCAAAAAAGAATTAACTCAAACAAATTCTTCAGATAAAATCTACAACTATATCTTTATACTTATAGTACAAAAAGTTGGTTTAAAAATCATTTCAAGAATGTTTTTTATATAGCTCTAATAAATAGTAACTATGGTATCCGGAAGGTATTTCAACCGTGGTGTGAAAACTATAGATAATCCAGACATTGGGTACGTTGTTAGAGAAACTCCTGATAAGATAATAGTTTTTGGTGGAAAAGGGAATAGATACGATATTCCCTTATCCGAGATTCAACAAGTAGGCGCAAATGTTCTTATTGGTCTTCCATATTCAGAATTAGAAAGAAAATATAGAATTAACCGCAATGATCCACTTCCAACTAGCAGGAGAGATCCGTGGAAAGATGATAAACACCAGGTTGATTTAGCATACTATGAAGGAAAGTACCCCAAATCTCTCTTTAACAAAGGAGTTCGGGCAGAAAATGAAGATGATTTAGGCTTTGTAGCAAAAGAAACTCCTGATAAGATAATAGTTTTTGGATATTCTAATGACAGATATGATATTCAAAAATCAGAGATTATAGCTGTAGGAATGAACGTAATAATTGGAAAAAATTTTCCAGAATTAGCCAAGTATAAAGTGGATAGAAATGCGCCATTACCGACCGGAGAATCTATTGAAACAATTGCGCAAGAGGCTTTTCCTGAGAATCAGGATAAACGACAAGAAGAAGAAAATTATTAGTTTTGTAGATAACTAATTATGTTTTCTACTCAACTTAATAGGATTATCATTTTGGATTTGTTTTATACAAATTGTCAGGAAAGATTACTCTAACGATTGTTTGCTGGTTTCAGGCTTTATAATTAATATGATAAACAGTAATCAATAGTATATTTACAAGATATCAAAGTTATATAAGAAATAGTGACAGCATTTATATCGATGGGTTCTAAAAGTATACTTTCAGCTATCTCCTTATTTTTCCTGCATTCTGGTAAACAACGAAGAAGTATAAGAATAATAGGAGGTTGTCTTCTAGTAATAGGGATTATTGGAATGATAACTACTGGTTCTATAGTAATACAAGATACAGCTAATAATAATTTGACCCCTAAGGGTTATCCTAAAACAGAACTTCTGGGTATTTCTATCTATTCCTTTGAATATGCATCTGTCTTTATAACAATTCTTGGAGTATTTGTATTCGCAGGAGGAATGATTGGAATGGACCCACAGCAAAAGGAAAAACAAAAATAATATTTCAAAAATTCTATTTGAGAAGACTCGTCATTTCTTTATTATCCTCTTACGACAAACTCAACTTTTTCCATCTAAATCTAGTTCAATTAAAGAGGTATTATCCAGTAAAGTCATGCAAAAAAATAAAACAATCAATTTTATAGAAGATAAGGAAGAAATTTAAAAAAATCAGAACAGCTGTTTTAGGGACAAAAGAAAAAACCAATCAATTGTCCAAGAAAGGTTATTAATTTACTTTTATAATATATTATATGCTTGCAAGGATTATGAGTTATACTGAAAATATAGTTCGAATTATTCAATTGGATATTGACGATTATGGCTCTATAATACCAGTTGACGTCGTTGAATTACCTTTCTCTCAAAATAATCTAGATTTATATGAATTACTAAAAAATGTAACCTATGCTGCAATATTTACTGAAAGAGATCTCTATAACAAAGAATCTGGGAGTTTTTCATTAGATGCCAAGTTAAATAATATTATACTAGTAATTCCTATGACATTAGATGAACTTAACGATGAAAAAAAGAAAGTTATAGAATCAGCTGAACGATATAGGAATAAAAACCGAGAGTTGAAAAATTTGGATAATTGCAATATCTAATTTCCATTGTGAACTTTTATGGAATCTCTACATAGATATAATTCTCTTTTTCAATTATTTTATATATAACAAGGTCGTTTGATTTTTTCCATTCGGAATTTTGGTTCATCCATTTAGAAGGAATATTTTCAAGCTTACCCGTCTTAAGATTATATTCGAAATCATGCAAATAACATATAATACGCTGATTGCTAGAGGAAATTGCACTTTTTGATAAAGATGCCCCACGATGTGGACAATAATTATCACATGCAAATAATTTCCCATTTATATTAACAAGCAAAATATCTAATACTTTACTATCAGGTTTTATATGAAAGACTTCTATTTTACTATTTCTTATCGTATTGATATCACATAATTTAAAAAGCATATCTCCAATTACTCTACAGTGGACCTTATTAATTTTATAGAACTTTAAATTTTAAAAATGATATATTTAGTAAATCTTGTCATAATCTATGGATCTTGTCTTTGACAATTAGGCTATAACATAATTATAGAATTGTTATTATTGCACTATTAAACTTCCTAACGACGATTAATCAACTATCTTAATTGAAGATCTTTTTTTTAAGTTAAAAATACTAAAGTTGAAATATCTAAGAAAATATAGAATGTATGAAAACATTGAGAATAGCTAGTTTTTTACCAGCAACTGAAGTTAGAATGTATCTTTCAGATCGATCCTATAGTGGAGGATATAGTGGAGGAAGAAGAAGTGGTGGAGGATATGGAGATAGAAATAGACCAAGACGTTTTCGTCATTCCCCCGTGAAGGTAGGCGAACAATACGATGTAACAATTGAAGCTATTAGCAACAGAGGAGATTCCGGAGTCGCAAAGATAGAAGGTTTTGTAATATTTGTTCCTGGAACCAAGGTTGACGAAAAGATAAAAGTTAAAATAACAAAAGTTGGAAATGGTTATGCTACCGCAGAATTAGCACAACAAACACAACAAGCAAACGATCAAACTGCTTCTGAAAACCCAGAACAAACACAAGAAGATACAAATGAAGGAGAAGAAATAGAAGGAGAAGAAATAGAAGGAGAAGAGAAGACATAACAATATTTCTATCAATTTTAAATTGAGGACAAGATTGTTGGTTAAATCAAAAGCAATTTCTTTTTTATTTCGAAACTAGTTTTTTTATTTCTAATACACTTTAGATATAGAAAAAATATTTGCTCATTCAAAAAAATTGAGATATAAGATTATATTCTTCTATTGAATAAAATATTCAATAATATCAGTATAGTTTAACAAATATGTATACGGAATCTCGAGATTAAGTTCTCTCTAAAGATTACAAATAAATATTATAATTATTATAACTAAATTATTTATTCTTAAATTTTATCTTATTTACATATTCATGTGGATAATAATCATTTTTAAGATTTTATAATTTCTTTAGAATTTGTAATTTTAAATGGCAAGTTAAATTTCTATGTTTATAGTCATTTAAAAATATTTAGGAAAATATTTAGGTATTAAATTCAAAATAATAATAAAAAAATTTCATCTTTGTGTTATATTTCCAATGGAAGGAACCAATTGATCGATGTTAGGAGGAACAGATATTGAAGCAAATTCAAGTAATGGTGCATGCCATATTCCAAATCCCACCATAAAAATAATTGCAAATACTAGTACACCTAAAATGGCCTTAGGTTCTTTCACCCTTGACATATCACCACTTTCATCCAAGTACATTTTTTTAATAATCCATAAATAATATCCTAGGGATAATGCACTATTTAATAATCCTGCAATTGCTAAGTAGGGGCCCCATGAGATTACTGTGCCACTGTCAATCGCAGATTGAAAAAGTACCAATTTACTCCAAAAACCATTCAAGGGAGGAACACCAGCTAATGCTAACAGTGATATTGATAAGGCAATGGCAGTAATGGGCATTTTTCTCCCCAGGCCACTATATTTTTCCAAACTGTAACTAGCTAATGCTATTGCAACAGCAGCAATCGCTAAAAATGAGGCTGATTTCATTACAGCATGATTAAGGATGTGAAATAGTGATCCGTCTAAAGCAGAACTTGCATAGGGTGCAAGGGCTAGCCCGATCATCATATAACCTGCCTGGGCTACACTAGAATAAGCCATCATACGCGGAACGCTTCTTTGTATCAGGGCACCAAAATTACCTACCGTCATAGTAATAACTGCTAAAACAGCAAGAACAATACTCCACTCCAACCCAACAGCGAACATTCCAATAACTATGACTCTAATGGCTGCTGCAAAACCCGCTTTTTTCGTTCCTGCTGCCAACAAGGCACCTATTGTTGTGGGTGCACCTTCGTATGCATCCGGTAACCACATATGAAACGGTACCAAGCCCATTTTAAACCCAAATCCAGCAACAAACAAACCTATTGCAAGATAGGAAATAGGAATAATACCTCCCACTAATTTATCTGGCGTTTGATTTGGTGCAGAAAGTTCAGCTAGAATTGTTATCGAATCTCCAATATTTGTGGTGCCTGTAACAGCATAGACAAATCCAATTGCAAGCACAAGAATGGAAGAAGAGAAGGCTCCAAACATAAAATATTTTATAGCAGCTTCATTTGAGATAGGATCTTTCTTGGAAAATGCAGCAAGAGCATATGTTGGTATTGACATAAGTTCCCATGCAATGAATAGCATTACAAAGTCACTAGAATAAGCTATCAACACCATTCCAATTGTCGATAGTAAAATTAAGGAATAATATGAAGCATAATTCGAAATTCCTCTCATATAGTTCCATGATGAAGCGGAAACCATTATAGAGACTATTAAAAGCGAAATAGCAAAGAAAGAACCGAACATATCATCTGCAATCACATCGTTTCCAAAATACATTGCAGGAAGAGGCTCACCACTTATTACGCGAGAAATTATTATGAGCAAGGAGATAATTAAAGTCCCAAAAGTTATGGCACTAAAAAGTTTATTTTTACTTTTTCCTTTTTCTTTTTTATATGCATCTACTATAGGAATTCCTAGACCAACTGAACCGAGAAGGATAATTATTAGAATTGGTGTAGAGGAAACATCAATCATTTTTTATCACCCACTCATTGCTCCTATAAATACAACATAATTAAAACAATGATAATGCCTGCCGCAAAGACAAAAAGGTACGTCTGAGTAACTCCTGTCTGTGTATATTTTACCACTTTTGACAAATAGCTCATAGAAAACTGTAGTGCTGGATTAATCCCTTGTGCAATAATATTTTCAAAATATATCCATATAGTTTGATATATACGCAAAGGTATTTTTACAAATCCCCAATATAACAAACTATTAAGATACCATCTATTATACAAGAAAAACCATACCTGCTTTAAAATAGGATATTGTGAAATAATTTCTGGATCTTTTTTCCTCATTATATAAAAGTATATACCGAAACCAGAACCTATCCCAAAAGCGACAAATGAGGACACAAATGCTATAGGATTTATCACTTCTGTTGTTTGGTCAGTATTCTGCGGTATGTTGTTTGCCGAATTAGGAGTTTCTATTCCTTCTCCAATACCAAAGGAGCTTAAAAGATAGTTGGCCATGATGGAATGAATCTCTTCTTCAAAGATAAAACCAATTAATCCAATAAGTATGGTCAAAATAGCGAGGATGGCAAATGGGACCCACATTATTGGGGTGACCTCATGAACCTTAGGCTTGGTATCATATTTCAAATCATGTTCACTAGTAGTCAAATCATGGTCATCGGAGGGTTCAGAAGAGACATACGAGACAGATTGCGACGTGGTAGAAGAGGATTGTTCGATGGTTTGAACATGTTTGCTTTTTGTACCGAAAAAGACCATACCTACCATTCTAAATGTATAAAATGCAGTCATTATTGCAACTATAAATGCAATGAGGAAAAGAGCACCCCCGGTAGTTGTTCCTGATTCTAAAAGAGCGGCAAAAATCGCATCCTTACTCCAAAAGCCAGAAGTTATTAAAGGAGCACTTGCTAATGAAAGTCCCGAAAGTAACATAAAAATAAATGTTTTATTCATATTTTTCCTTAAACCGCCCATATCCGTCATAAATCTTGAGCCAACTACATGTAAGATCGCACCTGCTGCCATAAACAATGATGCTTTAAACATCGCATGACTCATGAGATGGAAAAATCCTGCAGTATAACCATCAACGAATTGTGTAGAAAGGCCTGCTATTCCCAATGCCATCATCATATAACCAATTTGTGAGCCTGTGGAATATGCTAACACCTTTTTGATTTCAGGGTTTACAATGGCTTGGGTCGCAAGGAGAAATGCAGTTATTGCCCCTACCCACGCAACTACCTCAAAGAAAGCCGCAGCATCGAAAGCTGCCAAGGCAAAAAATAATGGTCCAATTCTAGCAACAAGAAAAACACCAGCCTTTACCATTGTAGCTGCATGTATTAATGCAGAAACTGGTGTAGGTCCAGTCATTGCTTCTAATAACCATTCATTCAAGGGAAATTGAGCTGACTTTCCTATCGCTCCCCCAAAGAGAAGAATAGCTGCAGGGACCAGAAGGTGTTGTTCCATCATAGTATGAGCCCAGGTTTGATCAGCTAAGAGTTCTTTAAAACCAAATGTCCCCGCATACATAAAAATCAAAAACATACCAGAAAGCATCATAACATCGCCTGCTCGTGTCATTAAGAATGCCTTTATTCCTGCATGTGTAGGAGATGCCCACATTGGAATACCTTTAACTATATGACCTTCTCTGCCTACATAATCTCTCTTTCTATCTGCATACCAAAATCCTATCAATGCATAGGATGCAAAACCAACACCTTCCCAGCCAAAAAATACCATCAAGAGATTATCAGACAGAACAATCAATTGCATCGAACCTATAAAAAACAACATGAGAAACCAATATCTTACTAAATCTCTATCTCCATGCATATAACCAACTGAGTATATAATAATTAATGATGATATCCATGCAACAAGATTTGCCATAATAATACTAAGGGGGTCTGCCAAAATCCCAGCTTTGATATTTAACGCAGATATCCAAGGAATTTGACTATGAATTTCACTTCCAGCGGTAACTAACGGAATAAGTGTAGCGGCAAAAAGAGCACTGATTATTGCAAATCCAACAGCACTAATATTCGCAAATCTTTTCCTTTTTTTAGCTAGGACTGGTATTAATGCTGCACCTATAAACGGCACCATCCACACCAGCCAAACATTTACAGCAATTCCTTCAAACCCAACTGATTCAACCATTTTTAATTTCACGTACTCCCCTTAATTTCTATATTTTTAACCTCTTGTAACTGATGAAGATAAATTTCTTCGTCTGGAAAGCTTCCAAATTGACCTTGGAGAACAATTCCTGCAGGTATAACGCTCGTATTGGAATCAGGAACTATTGGCAGAGAAACAATTTCGGAAGAATCTGAAAAAATTCCTTCTGAATATGTAATTATAGGATTAATAATCGGATCAGGATAAACTCCCAAGAATAGGGATAAACCTGCCATAAATGCCATTGGAATTATAGCGTATTTGTTAACATCTCGCAATTTTTCAAAGTGAGATGAAATTTTTCCAAAGAATATTTTTTTATACATCACCAATAAGTAAGAAGAGGTTAATATAGTAGTGAGAATAGCAAATGAAAACAAAACAACTCTAAAAGAATCCATATTTTCAGTTCCCGTTTGTAAGGCACCTGTGAACATTATCCATTCAGCCATAAAACCGGTGGTTGGAGGTACCCCGATCATTGTTAGTACCGCGATCATTGCAAATGTACCTGTATAAGGCATTTTTCTTGCAATTCCTCCCAATTTGGACATACTTCTAGTGCCGGTTTGCATGATTAAGGAGCCGGCCATCAAAAAAAGTATTGTCTCCCCTAGTGCATGAGGAATCCACATTAAGGCGCTACCTGTTATACCTAAAATACTTTGACTTCCCAAACCGAAAATTATGTAACCCATATGGCTTATGCTTGAATACGCTAATAACTTTTTAATATCATCTTGCATCAAAGCCATGGCGCCTCCATAAATCATAGTTATAACTCCCCAAAAATTTATGTAAATACTATAATCAGAATAGGATATAGATAAAAGATCTATCCAAATTCTTAATAGTGCATAAACGCCTATAGCACTCATAGGACCGGCAATGAGGGCGGAAATTGGCGTAGGAGATTCAGCATAAGTATGTGGAATCCATATGTGTAGAATAAAAGCGCCTAACTTTACTGCAATACCAATTACAACAGCAAATACAATAAGTGTCATCCATGCTGACGGAATTTTTGATACATTGGATTTAATCGTCTCAAAATCGAACCCTCCTGCAAATAAACCCATTGCAAGCATACCCAATAATAAAAGAACGGCTCCTACATGTGTCCAAAAAAAGAACATAAGGGAAACTCTCTTTCTGGAAGAATAACCATAAAGAGCTACTAGAAAGAAGGCCGGAACGAGCATTAATTCAAAAAAGACATAAAATTCAATAAGATTTGTTGATAGAACAGTCCCCACCATTCCCATACTAAAGGTAAGAAAAAGAGCAAAATACAATCCGATTTGAGTGTCTATGTGTTGTTTATCTGATGGTTCAATCCGGTACAGGCTCTCAAGTTGTCGCTTACCACCAGAAGAAATATTACTATTATCTAATTTTTCCTCTTGAGAATTAGTATTATTGTTATCGTTATTGATAGGAAAAGAGCTGGCCGTCTCTAGATTATCAAAATGTCCAGCAATTTTTCTCACCATATAGTCTCTTGAAAATACTGCAATTAGAGCTGATAAGACATATATGGTTACAGCAAAAGTGATGCTGAACCCGTCAAGTTTCAATCCGAAATTGCCAAATTGGCTCCAGACATACGATTCTTCATAAAAAGGATTTTCTTTTGAGATACTAAGTATTGGTATGATCAATAAAATGGTGGATAGAACTAATGTACCAAACGAAAACCAAGTTACAAAGTTTGATCCTCTTTTTTTTCCAAAAAAATAAGATAATGGTGCTAGTAACAAAGGTAAAAATACAGATGCCATTAATAAACCAGATTCAGAAGCCATAAGTTTTTTCTCCTTTGTATAATTTATTAAAAATTATCATATCGCTAACCTCGCAAATATTTGTATTGGGTGACGTCAATATCTTTGTAGAGCCTATAAGCAATAATTATAATAGCAAGCCCAACAGCAACCTCAGCAGCGGCGATTGCAATTGCAAATAGGGCAAAAATCTGTCCTTGTATATCTCCTAAATATCGTGAAAAGGCGATCAGATTAAGGTTTGCAGCATTTGCAATAATTTCTATTGCAAAGATCATTCTTATTGCATTACGCTTAACAATAAGACCGTAAATTCCTATGCCGACTAGAATCAATGAAACAGTAACAAAGTTAATTAATTCAGTCAATCTTTATACTTGCTCCTTCTCCTCATTTTTTGTATCCAGATATAACTTTTCAAAATGTGTGCTTGGAGTGGATGTCTCCGAGTGCTGATCACTGTCCTCCCTTCTTGCCAATGATAAGGCTCCTATAATTGCGCCTGCTAACGTGAGAGCGAGTAGAATAAATACTGGAGAATAATAGGTTAACATCTCATTACCAATTTTATTAACTATCTTGTCCATGACAGGACTGAATTCAGCCTGTGAAAACAACGAACTAAAAAGAAGAACTCCGATACCTACCATCATCAATAATGAAAATATTAAACCAGCAATTCTTCTTCCCTTATCCTCATTAGCTGAAAAGAGAGCCTCCGTTCTCACTAACATTACAATAAAGATTACCAAAACAGCAACTGCCCCAACGTACACAGCGATTTGGAACATCGCAACAAAAGGAGAATCTAGTAATATAAAAAAACCAGCGATGCCAAGCATAGAAATAGCTAAAGCAATTGCACCATAAATAATTTCTCGACTTTCTAAAGCAAATATTGCAGATCCTACTGTTAAAATAGATAAACCTATGAAACCGGCATCAGCCATGAGAAGCTCCTCGTTCATCAATCTTTACTTCTACTGTTCCATCATACTTTGGCTTGACTGCTAATTGTGCGGGTGTATATATCAAATGTTCTTTAGTAAATGATGATAATTCAAAATCATTAGTCATATACAATGCATAGAATGGACATGCATCAACACACAGTCCACAAAATACACATTTTCCATAATCAATTTGTGGCATTATACTCTTTTTATTTTGTTTCCATTTTTCATTGACTTTTACCATTTCAATTGCTTCAGCAATACCTTCACATGTTATTGCGCAAAGTTGACAGCCAGTACATTTCTCATGGAAAAGAATATGTCGTCCTCTACTACCTGCGATTCCTACTCCTCTCTTTGGATCAAATTGGTATCCATCTCCAACAAACTTTAGTTTTTGCTCAGGAAATCTTAACGTAAATCGTTTCATTAGAAGATGTTTAGAACCTGATTCTATAGCTTTGATAAATCCAGTTGCTGTTGATGTTTTTTTAATAATTGATGATGACATTTATTACTGTAAGCCTC
>Ga0111538_10013524_pt1 | contig 10765 bp, 7 predicted proteins | sample SoiMethybrSBSTD1_FD_79669 | JGI IMG/M metagenome (GOLD analysis project Ga0111538, IMG submission 79669) | Bulk soil microbial communities from a Populus tree surrounding site in Tennessee, USA - Soil MetaG P. TD hybrid SBSTD1 (version 2)... | ecosystem: Environmental > Terrestrial > Soil > Tree... | reverse complement strand
CGGCGTCCGCGTCTCGCGCGTTGAATGCCTCGACATGCCGTTCGATGACGTGCTTGGGATCAGCCATCAGGCCGTGCCTCCTGTCGGTTACGGTGGCCCGGATACGCCCACCCTGGACGGTCTCCCGACAATCGGCGGCGGGAATACGTCGTTCGCGCACTGTGCTTGGTGGTCCAAGTCACCGCCGCAGCCGTTTGCCTGCGAGGCATCATCCCAACGCTGAGCGTTGACTAACCTGGCACCAACAATCGCACATGTAAGGGCTTGCCCCGACAGCGAGAAGCCGCTTGGATAAGCGGCTTCTCAGTGAGGCGGAGGGGGAGGGATTCGAACCCTCGCGGGACGAAACCGCCCCGAACGGTTTTCGAGACCGCCGCATTCGACCGCTCTGCCACCCCTCCGGAGTGGCCCCTACGGGCCTCGCGGAAGGGTACCGTCGATGTTCCTGCGCCGACTTGCCAGGTCGCTGCCCGGAAGAAACGTCTGAACGTCATTCAAGTCGCTTGGCGATCTCCCTCGTGTGAGCGCGAGCTTCATGGGTTGCTGGCTCCTGGCTCGAGGTTCAAACTCGAAGTTCAGCCTCCCGGAGGACCAGACTCGCAGCAGCTCTCCGATGCACATCTTCTTGAGTTACAGGCGTGAGGAAACCTCAGGCCATGCGGGCCGTTTGTACGACGCGCTGGCGGCACGCTTCGAAGCAGACCACGTCTTCATGGATATTGACCGGATCGAGCCGGGGCTTGATTTCACGGCGGTCCTCAACGAAGCGGTTACATCCTGCGATGCGTTGATCGCAGTCATCGGTTCTCGCTGGCTCACGGCTGCTGATGCGAACGGTCGGGCGCGATTGCAGAAGCCCGACGACTTTGTTCGGCTGGAGCTCAAGACCGCTTTGGAGCGGGGCGTTCGAGTCATTCCGGCACTCGTCCAGAACGCGGAGATGCCGAGTTCGGACGAGCTCCCCGACGACCTTCGGCCGCTCGCGTTGCGCCAGGGGATAGAGCTCAGCGACTCGCGCTGGGGTTTCGATGTCGGCAAGCTGATTCAGACGCTGGAACGGTTCGAGACGCAACTCGCGGCCGAGCGGGAGGCGATGAAGGCACGCGCCGAGCGAGAGGCCGCCGAGGAGGCTCGTGCTCAACAGGAGGCGACTGAGCGCGCGGCCGCTGAAAAGGCCCGCGCCGACCGGGAGGCGGCCGAGCGAGAGGCGGCTGACAGGGCGCGCGCGCAGCGGGAGGCAGCCGCGCTGGCCGCGGCTGAAAGCGCGCGCATTGAACGAGAAGCGAGCCTCGAACGAGCTGCTTCATTAGTCGAGGTCCAGGCCGAAATCCCGAGCCCTCTTGCCCGGCGGCCAAGTCGTCTCCGGGCAGCGACAGGAACCCTCCGGGCGCACTCCGTCTCGGCACTCGCACTCGTCGGAGCGGCCATCTTGACGGTGGGGTACCTCGTGGACGCCGGAATCCCGGATTCGCCGGTGGCGTTGGACTTCGAACACGGGTCGCAATGGGACTTCGCTCTCAAATACCTCGATCCGTACTACAAGCTTGCGGTCTGGTTCGTCTGGTCGCCGATCGAGGCGTTCGGCGTCGCGCTGCTCGTCGCCACGGTCGCTGTCGCGGGTATCGCTACCGGGTCAGCACGGGAGGCCGGTCACGGCGCGCTTATCGGGTTCGGGCTCTTGAGCGTCGCAGCCTCGGTTGCGCTCCTCGGCCCGTACTCGTCCAGCGCCGCGGTGACACTCACAGCACTCGGTGGTCTGGCCATCCTCGGCGCCGGCGTCCTGGGCGCGGCGAGGGCTCGCCCCGCGGGCCTGGACGAGAGCCCGCGATGGGTGCCACTTGCGGCGGGAATCGGCGCTCTTTTCCTACTCGCCAGCCTCTTTCTCGACTTTGCCTCGAGAGCCAAGGTAACAAGCAGTCCTGACACCACTGGCCTCGGAGACGTCAGCGAAATGGGCTACGCATACTGGCTCGAGCTAGCCGCGGCGGTGGGCGTCGCTGTGATCGCTGCGCTCCTCGCTTATCGGGTTCCCCACGCGCGCGTGCTCGTCGGCGGCCTTCTCCTGGCCATCGGGCTGCAGACCGCGCTTCATCTTTCAGGATTGCTTTTCCAGCTCGCGAAGTTCGACAAGAACCTCGAGCACTCGTGGCGGTTCGGCGGGTTGATCGGAATGATCGGCTCCGTGCTGCTCCTTGTCGCAGGAAGCGGAATCCTCCTTGCTGATCACGAACGTCGATCGGGCACCGCCTCCTGATCCTCGAATCCTCTGCGAATACGCGGCCAAGGCAGACTTCCGCGAGGAGGTGAGGGTTTTGCGCGCAGCGTTGGTGACACGGTTCGGGGGGCCCGAGGTGCTCGAGGTTCAGGAGGTGCCGGAGCCGGAAGCCGAAGGCGACGCTCTGCTCGTGGCGACGGAGGCGATCGGCGTCAACTTCCGCGACGTCTACGAGCGTGAAGGACGCTACGGCGGCGAGGCGCCGCTCGTGGCGGGCATCGAGGGAGCCGGCACCGTGGTGTCGGGCCCGATGGAGGGGGAGCGCGTCGGCTGGGTCGCCGCGCCCGGGAGCTACGCCGAGCGGGTACTGGTCCCGGCCGATAGGGCAGTGCCGCTCCCGGACGGCGTGTCCGGCGAGCTTGCAGCGGCCGTCTTGCTTCAAGGCATCACGGCGCAGTACCTCGCGACGAGCGTCTACCCCGTTGGGTCGGGTGATGACGTACTGATCCACGCGGCGGCGGGCGGCGTCGGCCTGCTGCTGACGCAGATCGCCAAGATGAAGGGTGCCCGCGTGATCGCGACCACATCCGGCGGGGAGAAGGCGGAGCTCGCGCGCGGCGCCGGCGCCGACGACGTGATCGGCTACGAGGGCTTCGGCGAGCGCGTGCGCGAGCTCACCGGCGGGGAAGGCGTCGCCGTTGTGTACGACGGCGTCGGCCAGGCGACGTTCGACGAGAGCCTGGCGTCCGTCCGGGCCCGCGGCACGATGGTGCTCTTCGGCGCGGCGAGCGGGCCGGTGCCGCCCTTCGACCCGATGCGGCTCGAGCACGAGGGCTCGCTCTTCCTGACGCGGCCCGGCCTCCGCAACTACACGGCCGCGCGCGAGGAGCTGCTCGCGCGGGCGACCGAGGTCTTCGGTTGGGTCGCCGACGGAACCCTCGACGTGAGGATCGGCGGCCGCTACCCGCTCGAGCAGGCGCCTCAGGCGCAAGAGGACCTCACTGCCCGCCGAACGACGGGCAAGCTGGTCCTTCTCCCGTAGCCGCGCCCGCCTACTCGGTGTGCTCGTCCGCGAGGGCGAGGGCCTCGTCGAGGATCGCGATCCCCTCGTCGAGCTCCTCGCGCGTGATCGTCAGCGGCGGGACGACCATCACGACGTTCCAGTGCGTCATCAGGTACAGGCCGCGGTCGAGCGCCGCCTTGGCCGTCCGTGCGACGGGCGCGAAGGCCTCTCCCGTCGCGTTGAACGGGACCAGCGGCTCGCGCGTCTCGCGGTTCTTGACCAGCTCGATGCCCCAGAAGCAGCCGAGCCCACGCACTTCGCCGATCGACGGATGCCGGGCGGCAAGGCCGTCGAGCGCCTCCCGGAACACAGGCCCGAGCTCCGCCGCATGCTCGACGATGCCCTCCTCCTGGAACGCCTCGATCGAGGCGACCCCGGCCGCGCAGGCGAGAGGATGGCCGCTGTAGGTCAGGCCGCCCGCGAAATACTTGTCCTTGACCCACTCGGCAATCGGACGCCGTACGATCATCGCCCCGAGCGGCACGTAGCCAGAGTTGATTCCCTTGGCGACGGTGAGGATGTCGGGCACGACGTCCCAGTTCTCGACGCCGAACCACTTGCCCGTGCGGCCGAAGCCGGCCATCACCTCGTCGCAGATGAGCAGGATCCCGTGGCGGTCGCAGACCTCGCGGATCGACTGTAGATAGCCGTCGGGCGGGACGATCACGCCGTTCGTCCCGACGACCGTCTCCAGGATCACGGCGGCGACCGTGTCGGGCCCCTCGTACTGGAGCAGCTCCTCGAGGTGGGGCGCGCCGGTGCACACCGGGCAGGGATCCGGGTGGCCCGCCGGGCAACGGTACGTATAGGGGTCCAGCATGCGGACGATGCCGGGGATTCCCGGCTCGGCGGCCCAGCGGCGCGGGTCGCCGGTGAGCGTGATCGCGCCGGCGGTGGCGCCGTGGTAGGAGCGGTAGCGCGCGACGATCTTCTGGCGGCCCGTGAACCAGCGGGCGAGCTTGACCGCGTTCTCGTTCGCCTCGGCGCCGCCGTTCGTGAAGAACGACATCGAGAGATCGCCGGGCGTGACCTCGGCCAGGAGCCGGCCCAGGCGCGAGCGCGACTCGCTCGCCATCGGCGGCCCGATCGTGCAGAGGCGGTCGGCCTGCTCCTTGATGGCGGCGATCACCTTCGGGTGCTGGTGCCCGATCGAGACGTTGACGAGCTGCGAGGCGAAGTCGAGGTACCGCTTGCCGTCGTAATCCCAGAAGTAGCGGCCCTCGGCGCCGGCGACGGGGATCGGGTTGACGGCGTTCTGCACCGACCAGGAGTAGAGGACGAACTCCTTTGCGTCGGCGACGATCTGCTCTCCGAGCTGGGTGTTGGCTTCAGTCGTCGTCATGTCGCGATCGTACCCTCGGTTGAAGCCCGCGTCTGCACCCTTCACCATGGCTGGATGGGTGTTGCCGCGACTTCCGCCGAACTCGCAAACCTGCTCGAGCGCGAGCACGAGCTGGGGCGTCTGGCAGACGAGCTGACCGCGGTCGAGGCCGGGTCGGGCCGGCTCGTGCTCCTCCACGGTGAGGCAGGCGTGGGCAAGACGGCTCTCGTTCGCTCCTTCTGCGAGGCCCGGGCCTCGACCCATCGTGTGCTCATCGGCATCTGCGATCCGCTGTTCACGCCGCGCCCGCTCGGCCCGTTCTTCGACGTCGCGTCCGAGGTCGGCCACGAGCTCGAGGCCGCCGTTCGCTCCGCGGACGCCAGCTACGACGTGACCGCAGCCCTCGTGCGCGACCTCCGAGCGCGCGCACCCACGATCCTCGTGGTCGAGGACGCCCATTGGGCCGACGAGGCCACGCTCGACGTGCTCAAGCTCTTGAGCCGTCGGATCGACGACCTTCCTGCGCTCGTGATCGTCACGCACCGCGACGACGAGCTCGAGGTGACGCATCCGCTGCGACACCTGCTCGGCAACCTGGTCTCGGCGCCCGGGATCCGCCGCATCTCGGTGGAGCGGCTCTCAGCTGACGCAGTGGCCGCGCTCGCCGGCCCGCACGGCATCGATCCGAACGAGCTCTACCGCAAGACGGCCGGGAATCCCTTCTTCGTGACCGAGGTTCTGGGCGCGCCCTGTGACGAGCTACCCGCGACCGTCCGCGATGCCGTGCTCGCACGGGCTGCCCGCCTGCCAGCCGGCCCGCGCGCACTGCTCGAGGCCGTCGCGATCGCGCGCTCCGATGCGGAGCTCTGGCTCCTCGAGGCCCTCGCGCCCGGGGAGGTGGGGACGCTCGCCGAGTGCCTGGCGTCCGGGATGCTCGTCCCGCGACCGGAGGGCGTGGGCTTCCGGCACGAGCTGGCCCGCCTGACGATCGAGGAGTCGATTCCCCCGGACCGCAGGCTTGCGCTGCACAGGGCCGCTCTCGCGGCGCTGGCGACGCCTGCGGGCGGGGCCGCCGACCTTGCCCGGCTCGCGCACCATGCGGAGGAGGCCGGGGACGCCGAGGCCGTCCTTCGTTATGCGCCTGCCGCCGGCAAGCGGGCCGCCGAGGTCGGCTCGCACCGGGAGGCAGCGGCGCAGTACGCGAGAGCGATCCGCTTCGCCGACTCGCTCGACGGTCAGGCACGTGCCGAGCTCCACCGCAGGCGCGCCGCAGAGTGCTACTTGACCGACCAGCACGAGGACGCGATCGAATCGGCCGAGGCGGCCATCGCCTGCTACCGAGAGCTCGGCGACCGCCTGGGCGAGGGGCGATCAATCCTCTTCCTCTCGCGGATCGCCTGGTGCCCGGGCCGGACGGACGAGGCGAATCGAGCTGCGCGGGAAGCGATCGAGATCCTCGAGGAACTGCCGGCGGGGCGCGATCTCGCCGATGCGTACGCGAACCTCGGCACCCTGCTCCGCGATCGAGACGACCGCCAGGGGGCGATCGAGTGGGCGACGCGATCTCGACGACTCGCCGACGAGCTCGGCGAGGTGAACATCGCGGGCGGACAGGTCATCTCGCTCGCGCTCGCCGAGGCGCTCTACGGGACGCCCGGTGCGATGGAGCGGCTGCAAGACGCAGCCGCGGAGGTGCAGCTCGTGGGCTCGCCGGACCTGACGTCCTGGGGCCACATGGCCACCGCTCGCGCCGCGGTTCGCGCGCGGAGGTACGGCATCGCCCAGGAGGCGATCGATGCCGGCCTGCGGCACGTCGGAGAGCAGGGCTACCTGCTCTGGAGGCTCTACTTCCTCTCGTACCGCACGCGTGTCGAGCTCGACGAGGGGCGCTGGAGCGAGGCCGTCGAGACCGCCAGGCTGATCCTCCAGGAGCGGTGGATCTCGACGCTGCCGCGAACGGTCGCACAGACCGTGCTGGGTCTGGTGCGAGCACGGCGCGGCGATCCGGGCGTCTGGTCTGCCCTGGACGATGCGTGGGCCCTCGCAGCCCACACGGAGGAGCCCGACCGGATCGTTCCCGTGGCCGCCGCGCGCGCGGAAGCCGCGTGGCTCGAAGGCCGAGACGACGACGTGCGCAAGCTCACCGAGGCGGCCTACCAGCTCGCACTGCAGCGCGGGGTCGCAGGATTCACCGGCGAGCTGGCCGTCTGGCGGCGGCGGGCCGGAATCCTCGAGCCGGCACCTGCGAGCGCGGGGCCACACGCGGCCGAGCTCGCCGGCGAGTGGGCACGCGCCGCCGACGCGTGGAGAGAGCTCGGCTGCCTCTACGAGGCGGCGCTCGCTCTCGGCGAGACGGACGACGAGCACACGCTGCGGACGGCGCTCGAGGAGCTCACGGCCCTCGGGGCGAGGCCGGCCGAGAGCATCGTGGCCCGCCGGCTGCGTCGGCACGGCAGCGTTCCCCGTGGCCCCCGGGCCGCGACGCGAGAAAATCCCGCGGGCCTCACGCGGCGCGAGCTGGAGGTGTTCACGCTCCTGGCACGGGGGCTCCGCAACGCCGACATCGCGGAGCGGCTCGTCCTCTCCCCGCGCACGGTCGACCACCACGTCGGCGCGATCCTGCGCAAGCTCGGCGTGAGCACGCGCGCCCAGGCGGCGCTCGCGGCTACGCGGTTGGGTGTGCTCGAGCCCGAAAGATAGGAAGCCCGGCAGCCCAAGATAGGCAGTCCTCCCGATTCGGTGCATCGCGCTCGGCGCCTAGCGTCGAAAGCGACATCCACCGAAGGGAGACCCACTTGAACACCTACGTCATTCTCCGCCGCAGCGGCTGGCGCTCGCCGGAGGACCTCGGCGAGGCAGCCGTCCGCTCGCGCCAGGTCGGCGACGAGCAGATGCCGGACGACATCCGCTGGATCCGCAGCTACGTCCTCGAGGAGGGCGGCGGCTCGGTCGGCACCGTCTGCATCTATCAGGCGACGAGCCCGGAGGCGATTCGCCGGCACGCGTCCCTCGCCGACCTCCCGGTCGACGAGATCGTCGCCGTTCTCGACACCGTCGTCGTCCGGCCGGATCCCGCGCCGGTCGCGGCGTGAACAGGGAGGAGTCATGAGAAAGAAGCGAATCGTCTTCGCAGTCGTCGCGGCGCTCGTCCTGGCTGCGACGGCATCGGCCGCGATCGTGCACGGCACCAACAGCGGGTCGCAACTCGACGCTGCCAGGGCCGCGACCGCCCAGTTCCGCGACGTCGGGAACGCCAAGGACGCCGGCTACGCCGAGCTCCGCGACGCGGCGAACATCGCCTGCATCGACCTCAAGGGCGAGGGCGGCATGGGCATCCACTACGTGAACGGCGGCTTCGTCGGCGACGACGTGGTCGACCCGCTCAAGCCGGAGGCGCTCGTCTACGAGCCCCACGGCAAGCATCTCCGGCTCGTCGCGCTCGAGTACATCGTGTTCGCGGCCAACTGGAAGCAGGCGGCGCCGCCGTCGCTGTTCGCGCGCTCGTTCGACTACACGCCGGCCCCGAACCGGTTCGGGATCCCGGCCTTCTGGTCGCTGCATGCCTGGGTCTTCAAGGAGAACCCGGCGGGCAACGTGATGGCCTGGAATCCGCACGTGAGCTGCTGACCCCGGGATCCACCTCCCGGAGAGAGAGCCCGCCGCGAGCGGGCTCTCTCTCGTTCGCGTCCGCGCTAGGCTGGCCTCCGACCGCGAGAGGAGGCGGAGATGACCGAGGTGCTCGAGCAGCAGAAAGCCGGCGAAATCGGCGTGACGCGGATCAGCCACTGGATCGGCGGGCGATCCGTTCCCGGAGAGTCGGGCCGCAGCGGCCCGGTGTACAACCCGGCCACCGGCCAGCAGACGGGCGAGGTCGACCTCGCGTCGGTCGCCGAGGTGGACGCCGCGGTCGCAGCCGCGAAGGAGGCCTTCGAATCCTGGCGGCGCGTCTCGCTGGCGAAGCGCGCGGAGCTGATGTTCAACATCCGCGAGCTCGTGCACGACCGGCGCGAGGAGGTCGCGAAAATCCTCACCTCCGAGCACGGCAAGGTGCTCTCGGACGCGCTCGGGGAGGTCACGCGCGGCCTCGAGGTGATCGAGTTCGCCTGCGGGATCCCGACCCTGCTGAAGGGCGGCTTCTCCGAGCAGGCGTCGACGGGGATCGACGTCTACTCGATCCGGCAGCCGCTCGGCGTCGTCGCCGGGATCACGCCGTTCAACTTCCCCGCGATGGTGCCCATGTGGATGTGGGCGCCCGCGGTCGCGTGCGGGAACACGTTCGTCCTGAAGCCGTCCGAGAAGGACCCGTCGGCCTCGATCTGGGTGGCCGAGCTACTCAAGGAGGCAGGTCTGCCAGACGGCGTCTTCAACGTCGTCCACGGCGACAAGACGGCGGTCGACCGCGTGCTCGAGCATCCCGACATCGCCGCGGTCAGCTTCGTCGGCTCCACGCCGATCGCGCGCTACGTCTACGAGACCGGCACGAAGGCCGGCAAGCGCGTGCAGGCGCTCGGCGGCGCCAAGAACCACATGGTCGTCCTGCCCGACGCCGACGTCGACATGGCGGCGGACGCCGCCGTCAGCGCGGCCTACGGTTCGGCGGGCGAGCGTTGCATGGCGGTCTCGCACGTCGTCGCCGTCGGCGACGTGGCCGACCGCCTGGTGGCCGCGATTCAGGAGCGCCTGCCCAAGATCAAGGTAGGCAACGGCCTCGAGCCCGACGTGGAGATGGGGCCGCTCGTGACGCGCGAGCATCGCGACAAGGTCGCGTCCTACCTGGACACGGGTCGCGAGCAGGGCGCCAAGGTCGTCGCCGACGGCCGCGAGACCGCGCCCGACGGCAACGGCTTCTTCCTGGGCGTGTCGCTCATCGACGACGTCACGACCGAGATGGACGTCTACAAGGACGAGATCTTCGGCCCCGTTCTGAGCGTCTCCCGCGTCGACACCTACGACGAAGCGCTCCGCATGGTGAACGAGAACCAGTACGGCAACGGAACGGCCATCTTCACGCGGGACGGGGGCGTGGCCCGGCAGTTCCAGTTCGACGTGCAGGCCGGCATGGTCGGGATCAACGTGCCCATTCCGGTGCCCGTCGCGTACTACTCGTTCGGCGGCTGGAAGGCGTCGCTCTTCGGCGACTCGCACATCTACGGGCCCGAGGGGATCAACTTCTACACGCGCGGGAAGGTCGTCACCTCACGGTGGCCCGACCCGGCCACGTCGAAGGTCGATCTCGGCTTCCCGCAGACGCGCTAGCGGTCGGAGCGGTGCTTCTTCGGCGACCAGTCCTCATAGGCATCCTCGCCTGAGGGCTCGTCGTCGCTTGCCTCCGGCTCGGGCTCCGGCTCCGGCTGCGGCTCCGGGATCTTGACGGCCGGCACGGCCTGGAACGTCATGTAGGCCTCGTCGGCGAATGACTCTTCCTCGGGCTCCGGCTCGGCGACCGGCTCGGACTCGGGCTCGGCCTCGGCAGCCGGCTCCGGCTCGGAGGCGGGCTCGGCTGTGGCTTCGGCGACCGGCTCCGCCGTTGTCGCCGGCGTAGGCTCCGGCTCTGCCTCTGCGGCGGGCTCGAGCTCCGGCTCCGGCTCTGGCTCGGGCTCGGGTTCCGCGACCGGTTCCGGCTCCGTCTCCGCCACGGGCTCCGGCTCCGGCTCGGCGACGTGGAGCGAGCCGAAGGACTGCTCGTCCGCCGCGTCCTCGGGCTCCGGCGCGAGCTGGGCCTCGGGCTCTGCGACGCGCTCCGGCTCCGGGGGCAGCTCCGCCGTCGGCTGCGGCTCCTCCTCGACGGGCTCCGCCGGCCGCACCGCCGAGAGCAGGACGGTGGCGCCCTCCTCTTCCTCCTCCTCGTCCTCGACGGCGGCTTCGGGCTCCGCCTCGGACTCCACCTCGGCCTCGGGTCGCTCGATGCTGTCGGCGACCTCGTCGGTCGCAACGGCGGTGAGCGGAACGGTCGCGAGCCAGCCGACGGGCGCCTCGAGCTCCTCGGGCTCCGCGACCGGCGCGCTCTCGTCCGCCTGCGCGGCTGCCGCCTCGGGCGTCACGGCCGTATGCGTGGAGGTCCCCTCGATGACGGCGAGCGCGTCCTGGAGGAACGCCTTGTAGCGCTCGCGCACGTCCTGGTTCGCACGCTCGAGACGCGTCGTCTCCTCCTCGAGCTTGTCACGGG
>Ga0111538_10013521_pt1 | contig 10766 bp, 10 predicted proteins | sample SoiMethybrSBSTD1_FD_79669 | JGI IMG/M metagenome (GOLD analysis project Ga0111538, IMG submission 79669) | Bulk soil microbial communities from a Populus tree surrounding site in Tennessee, USA - Soil MetaG P. TD hybrid SBSTD1 (version 2)... | ecosystem: Environmental > Terrestrial > Soil >... | reverse complement strand
TCTCTCAGCCGTCGAAGCGCTGCCGATGCCGACATTGGCGGTGATCGAAGGCTTCGCGGTCGGCGGCGGGTTCGCGATCGCGGCCTGCTGCGATCTGCGCATCGCGACGCCGGGCGCCCGGTTCGGCGTGCCGGTTGCGCGCACTTTGGGCAATTGCCTTTCGGTCGCCAACTACGCGCGCACCGTTGCGGCGATCGGCATGGCGCGCGCCAAGAAAGTGCTGCTGCTCGCCGAGAACATCACCGCCGAGGAGGCGCTGGCCGGCGGTTTCCTGATCGAGATCGTGCCGCCCGCCGACGTCGACAAGCGCGTCGCCGAGCTCACCGACAGGTTGGTGCATCATGCGCCGATCACCATGCGGGTCACCAAGGAGGCGATGCGGCGCCTGCTGCATGCCGGCTTCCTCGACGGCGACGATCTGGTGCGGCAGGCTTTCGGCAGCGAGGATTTCCGGGAAGGCGTTGCCGCGTTCGTCGCGAAGCGGGAGCCGCAGTGGCGGGGGAAGTAAATGGCCGTCATCGACTGTCATCATCACGTCTGGTGGCTGGACAAATTCCCGCACACCTTCCATCCGTCGTGGGGCACGAGCCTCAACCGCGATTTCACCCCCGACGATCTGCGGCCGGAGCTGAAGGCTGCCGGCATTGACGGCACCATTTTGGTGCAATCGCTCGACAAGTACGAGGAGACGCTGCACTACCTCGAGGTCGCGGACCGGACCGACTACATCCGCGCCGTGGTCGGCTGGGTGCCGCTCGCCGATCCACCGGCCTGCGCCAAGGCGCTGGAGGCGCTCAAGCCGCGCAAGAATTTCGCCGGCATGCGGCATCTGCTGGTCTACGAGAAAGACCCAAAGTGGCTGCTCTGGCCCACGGTGCAGCAGTCGCTCGTCGAGCTTCGCAAGGCCGGACTGCTGTTCGAGGCCATCACCAACACCGAAGAGCAGATGGAGACCGTGCTGGAGACGGCGCGACGCGTGCCCGACCTCAGAATTGTGCTCAACCACATGGGCCGGCCGCCGCTGCCCGAGAAGGGCTGGGAGCCGTGGGCGTCGCAGATGGTGCGCGCCGCCGCGTTCCCGAACATCTCGGTCAAATTGTCGGTCGGCGGCGACATCGTCTGGCGCTGGCCGTGGTCGACCTCGGAGATGCGCCGCTACTCCGATCACTGTCTGAAGCACTTTGGCGCCAACCGCGTGATGGCGGGCAGCAATTGGCCGGTGATCCTGCTCGCGGGCGGCTTTCAGCAGGTGTGGCGCGGGCTCGTTGACCTGTTGTCCGATCTAAGCCCATCCGAGAAGGCGGACGTGCTCGGTGGTGCCGCGGAGCGAATTTATAAGCTGCGCTAGATCCATCCTCCGTTCGGCCCGCGAAAGCGGGGACCCAGAGCCACGAGTCGCGAAATGTATGCGTACCCCTGGATGCCCGCTTTGGCGGGCACGAACGGGGAGAGAGTGTCGCTCTAAGCCTTACCGGCTTCCTTCAGCACCTCGACCGCGGCGCGGTGCGCCTCGTTGGCGGTCGGGATGCCGCAATAGAGCGCGACCAGGAGCAGCACCTCGCGGATCTCCTCCGGCGTGCAGCCGTTCTTGAGCGCGCCCTTGAGATGGACGCGCAGCTCGGCCGGTTTGCCGGCCGCCGCCATCATGGCGATCATGGCGAGGCTCTTGGTCGAGATCGGCAGGCCCGGCCGGCTCCAGATGTCGCCATACGCGTAGGCATTGATGATGTGCTGCAGCGGGGCGCCGAACTCGCCCAGCGACGACGTGCGCTGCTCGACCGCTTCGGCGCCGACCATCTCCTTGCGGAGCTTCAGGCCTTTTTCGGCGAGGTCCTTGGTGTCCATGCGCGCTACGCTGTTGTCTGCCGCGCCAGGCGGCCCGCCACCTTGAGCCGCTGCACGGTGTCGCCGGCGAGATGGCTCCAGATGTAGGCGTCGCGCACAAGCTTTTCCGCGGCGCGAGCAATCGCACCGCCGGCGTGAATTTCAAGGTTCAGCTCGGTGACTTCCTGGATCACGTCGGTTGACAAGTTCATCGCCAACCCGGCATTCGCGGAGTGCACCTTGTGATCGTGCTCCCAGGCGACCCGCATTACCATCGAGCGCAGCGCTTCGGTCAGCATGTTCATGCGGTTGAGCTTGAGCTGCACCATCTGCTGCTCGATCAGCGGCCGGCCGCCCTGGGTCGCGGTCTTGGCGTGCTTCATGGCCTGCTCGCAGGCATCGTCACAGACGCCGAGGGCGTTGGCGGCCAATTCCAGATCGCCGAACAGATCGCCGCCGGTGCGGTCGCCCGCAACATTGGACTGCGGCATGCTCGAGCCATTGACCGGCCCGACCACGTTGATGTGTGGCACCCGCGCGTTCTCGAAGATCATCTCGCCGTTGCGATAGAACCGCCAGCCGCTCTTGTTGAACACCTTGCCGATGCGGAAGCCCGGCGTGTCATAGGGCACCAGGAACATGGTGGTGCCCTGGCGCAGCGGCGCGTTCGGGTCGGTGCGGGCGTCGATGAAGAACAGCTTGCCGACCGGCGCGTTTGCGATGAAGCACTTCTCGCCGTTGAGGATCCATTCGTCGCCGTGTCGTTCGGCGCGCAGCTTCAGACCGGCCTTATTATCGTCCTTGGGCGGCAGCCGGTTGTCGGAGCCGGCGGTCGGCTCGGTGATGCCCTTGCCGAGCAGGAAGCGGTGGTCGGCGACGAACGGACGCAGGAAGCGCTCCTTCTGCTCGACGTTGCAGGCCGCCGAGATCAGGTGGCTCCACTTCCAGTTCTGGCTGAAGGTCTTGGAGATCGCGCTGTCGCCGCGGGCAAGCTCCGCCATCACCAGCGCCTGAGTCACATAGTCGGTGCCTTCGCCGCCGTATTCCTTCGGCACCGCCATGGTGCGGAAGCCGAGTCTCGAGCCCTTCTCGATGATGTCCCAGTCGAACGAGCCGAGCGCGTCCGGCTTGTCGTCAAGCTCGAGCGAGATCGGCTTGATCTCTTCCTCGGCGAACTTGCGCGCCGTCATTTGCCAGGCGCGTTGCTCGTTGCTCAGTGAGAAATCCATCTCGGCACCTCTATTCCGCGGCCTGCATCGAGGGACCGCGGCGGTAGTTCGCCAAACTCTCCGCAACGCGCAGCCGCAGGTCGGCGACGCCGTCGCCGCTGAACAGGCAGATGCGGGCGTCGTGAATGTATTTCTGCAGCGGCATGTCGCGCATCACTCCCATCGCGCCGAAGCATTCCGCGGCGTCCTTGGCGGCGCGATAGATCGCCTCGGCGGTGACGATCCGCGAGGCGGTCGCGAGCGGCAGGTCGGGCAGGCTGCGGTCGGCGACCGCGGCCGGATGGTCGGCCGCCCAGGCGGCGCGCCAGATCAATGTGCGCACGGTGTCGAGCCGGATCGCGATGTCGGCGAGCTTGGTGCCGATCGCCTGGTGCTCGACGATCGGACGGCCGCCCTGGCGGCGCAGCCCGGCATATTCCAGCGCCGCCTCGTAGGCGGCGCGGCCGATGCCGAGGTTGAGCGCCTGGAACACCGGGGCGTCGTGCTGGCTGTCGGCACGACCGAGCAGGGGGCCTGAGCCCTCGGCACCGAGCAACGCGTCGCCCGGCACCCGGCATGCCTTCAGCTCGAGCGTGCCGCACGAGCCGTGATACCAGCGCGGCTCGGCGTTCTCGGACACCGTCAGGCCTGTAGTGTCGCGCGGCACCAGGAACACGCTGGCGCCCTTGTCGGTCTTTGCTTCGACCGCGAACAGCCTGGCGAGCGGTGCGTTGGCAACGCAGTCCTTGCTCCCCTGGATCACCCAACCGTCGCCGTCGCGCGTCGCCGTGGTCTTGAGCGGGCCGATCGCTGCGGCGGGCCGGTGGTAGTTGATGCCGAGCGCGGTCTCGCTCTTTGGCTCGTGGTCCGCATAGGCGAGGTGGAAACGGTCATCGTCGAGGAACGCCTGGTGGCGCTGGCGCTGCGCCGGAGACATCGCCGAGAACAAGAGCTTGCCCAGCATCGCGGTCTCGGCCACCACGGCGGCGAGATCGGCATCGCCCGCCGCCAGCTCCTCCGTGACAATACAGCAGGTGAGCTGGTCGGCGCCGACGCCGCCGAGCTCCTCGGACAAAGCCAGCGTCCGAAGCCCCATTTGCGACGCCTGATCGAGTACAGGAAGCGGCAGTGTGCGCTCGCCGAGGTCGAGCCGGTCGGCCTTCAGCGTCACCGGCTTGACGACGTCGTCGACAAAGCCGCGCACGGTGTCGCGGAATTCCAGCTGCTCGGGGCTGAGATGGAGGTTGTACATGCGCTATTCCACTTTGATGCCCAGGGTCTTGATCACCTTCTCCCAGGCATCGGTTTCCTTCTTGATCTCCTGGGCAAATGCCGGCGTGCCGAGATAGGCGGCGCTGATCTGCTGGTCGGCGAAGTTCTTGACGACCGCCGGGTCCTTCAGCAGCGCATCGACCTCCTTGCTGAGCCGCTCGGTGATCTCCTTGGGCGTCTTGGCCGGCGCGAAAATGCCGACCCAGGGCGTGACGTTGAAGCCCGGCACGGTCTCGGCGATGGCCGGGACGTTCGGCAGCGCGGGGAGGCGGGTTGCAGTGCCGACTCCAAGGCCGGTCAGCTTGCCGGCGTCCACGTGCGGCCTCGCGGTGGCGACGTTGTTATAGGTCAGCTGCACCTCGCCGGCGAGAATTGCGGTGGTGGCCGGCCCGATGCCGCGATAGGGCACGTGCACCAGGTTGATGCCGGTCTGGAACGCCAGCATCGCCAGCCCGAGATGGCTGAAATTGCCGACGCCGCCCGACGAATAGTTGAGCTTGCCCGAGTTGGCCTTGGCGTGGGCGATCAGCTCCGCCACGTTCTTGATCGGCACCGACGGGTGCGCGACCAGGTACGACGGGAAGTGATTGACCCGGGCGACCGGAACGAAATCGCGCAGCGGCACGTATTGCAGATTGGCGTAGAGCGATGGATTGACTGTGTTCGGCGAGTCCGAGATCGCGCCGAGCGTGTAGCCATCGGGCTCGGCCCGCGCCACTTCGAGCGAGCCGGCGCCGCCGTTCGCGCCGCTGCGGTTCTCGACATAGACGTTCTGGCCGAGCCGCGTGGACAACTGCTGGGCAACGATGCGCGCGATCACGTCGGTGCCGCCGCCCGGCGGGAACGGGCAGATCAGCTTGACCGGCCGGCTGGGCCAGGCCTGCGCGCGGCCGATTGCCGGAAGCGTGACGGCCGCGAGGCCGGCCAGCGCGGTTCTTCGGGTGATGATTCGCATTGCTTCTCCTCCCGTTCTTGTCGTTGCGGTTGTCGTCAGATTGCGGCCGCGATGGCGTCACCCATCTCTTGGGTTGAGGCCTTGCCGCCGAGGTCGCGCGTCAGATGCTTGGCCTCGGCGATGACTTTGGTGACGGCCCTCTGCATCAGCTCCGCAGCCGCTGCAGCCTTCGGCTCCATGTGCTTGCGGCCGAGCCAGCCCATCAGCATCTGGCCCGACATGATCATGGCATAGGGATTGGCGATGTTGCGCCCCGAAATATCGGGCGCCGAGCCGTGGGTCGCCTGCGCCATCGCCTGCTTCTCGCCGATGCAGAGCCCCGGCGCGAGGCCCAGACCACCGACCAGGCCGGCGCCGATGTCGGTCAGGATGTCACCGAACTGGTTGGTGGTGACCACCACGTCGAAGCGCTGCGGCTCGGTGACGAGCTTCATCGCGGTCGAGTCGATCATCATCTCCTCGAACTCGACGTCGGGATATTGCTTCGCAACCTTGCGACATTCTTCTGCGAACATGCCGCAGGCCAGCCGATAGACCGGCTCCTTGTGTGCGGCCGTGACCTTCTTGCGTGGCCGGGTGCGCGCCATCTCGAAAGCCTCGCGGGCGACCCGGCTCGAACCCGTGCGGGTGATGACGCGCGACGAGATGGTGATGTCGTCGTTCGGACGGAATTCCGGCAGCCCGGCGACCACGGTTTCGGAGTAGAGCATCCCCTCGGTCAGCTCGCGAAAAAACGCGATGTCGACATTCTTGTGCACCGACGGAATATTGGGATGCGACAGCGCCGGGCGTAACGCAGTGAACAGATCGAACTTCTTGCGCACCGGTGGCATCACCCAGGTGGCGTCGCCGCGCGGATATGCGTTGTGGCCGATCGGGCCCATGAACCAGCCGTCCATGCCGCGCAGGCCGTCTTCGGTCACCTTCGGCAGCGTATTGCCGTACTGCTCGTGGCCGGCCTTGCCGATCGGGAACGGATGCCAGTCGATCGGCAGCCCGGCCTTGGCGGCCGCCGCCTTCATCACCTTGACGGCTTCGGGCACGACCTCGAAGCCGATGTCGTCGCCGAGCATCACTCCGATTTTCAATATCTTGATTCCTTATTCGTCGACCTTGATCCCGGCGTCTGCGATGTCACGCCGCCAGGTTTCCATCTCGCGCTTGAGCCAGGCCTGCGCATCGGCGGCGGACTTGTCCTCGGGCGCAATCATGCCGCCCTTCTCGAAGATCGCCTTCATTTCGGGCATGTTGGCCACGGCACGGATGGCGTCGTGCAATTTGTCGATGATCTCCTTCGGAACGCCAGCCGGCGCGAAGGCTGCGTTCCACTGCGAGGGCCGGAAGCCCGGGAAACCGACCTCCTCAAGCGTCGGCACATCGGGCCAGGCCGCGAGCCGCTGTGGCGCCGCGATCGCAAGCGGGCGCACGCGACCGGCTTTGATCATCGCGACCGGATTGGTGATGTTGTACCAGGTCACCTGAATGTCGCCGGACACGATGTCCTTAAGGATCGCCGGCCCGCCGTCCTTGAACGGAATGTGGATCATCTTCAGACCGCCGGCGCGCTTGGCCAGGATCTCGGTGTTGACGTGCTGATAGGCGCCGATGCCGCCGGAAGCGTAGCGGATGTCGCCGGGATGCTGCTTGGCGTATTCGATGAACTCGCCGAAGGTTTTGGGCGGAAAGTTCGTCGTGGTAGCAAGAAAGAACACCGGCGCGTCGGCGGTGCGCGCGATGATCTGCACGTCGCGGTCGTAGTTGATGGTCATGCGCTTGGCGAGCAGCACCGGGGTGAGCGCATTGGTCGAGATATTGCCGACCATGATGGTATAGCCGTCGGGCGCGGCACGGGCCATCTGCTCGATCGCGATGATGCCGGACGCGCCGGGCTTGTTCTCGACCAGGATGTTTTGGCCAAGCAGCACCCGCAGCCGTTCGGCATAATGTCGCGTTACCACGTCGGTCAGCCCGCCCGGCGCGTAGGGCACCAAGATGCGGATCGGTTTGTTGGGATAGGCGCCTTGCGCGGCGGCGGCGGTGATACCCAGGCCAAGCGCCAGCGCCAAAGTCATTCCGAACACGCCGCGGCTTCGTGCCATGTTTCCTCCCGGGGCTTCGCCCGCTTGTGGCGGCGGATTTTACGGAGCGCGCGCCGTCCCGCACAAGCTTGAACTACCTCGGCATTGCCGCAGCAAAGCTGCGTTGCAGCGGCCGCTTTCCGGGGCCGCCGGAACAATGCCAATATCGGGCGATCGAAGCCGGCGGACATCATGCGGACCATCGAGATCAGGCCCGGCGTCACCATCGCCTACGAGGACCACTGGTTTGGCGAACCCTGGGTGACGCCCGAAGCCGTGGTCATGATCCACGGCAACAGCGAATCCTCGACGGCCTGGTCGCAATGGGTGCCGCATCTGTCGCGGTACTATCGCGTCGTCCGGCCCGATCTGCCGGGCTTCGGTGCCTCGCCGGCGCCGCAAGGCTACACCTGGACCGCGACCGAATTGGCCGCCGACATTGGCCGCTTTGCCGATGCGCTCAAGCTCGAGCGCTTCCATCTGATCGGCGCCAAATATGGCGGTTCGGCCTGCATGCGCTTGGCCTGCGATCAACCCGGCCGGCTGATCTCGCTCGCGCTGTTCTCAGGCGCTGTGCGCGGCTCTGGCGGCGGCAATGCCGAGGCGATCCGCACCAAGGGGGTGCGGCAATGGGCCGCCGACACCATGCGCTCGCGGCTCGGCAGCGCGGCGCCGATGGCGCAGGTCAAATGGTGGACCGACGAGCTGATGGGCAGGGCCGATCCGCGCGCCGCCCATGGTGCCTCCGCGGCGCGCATCGATATGGAGCTGGAGCATGAGCTCCATCGCATCACGGCGCCGACGCTCTACGTGACCACTGAGGGCAGCGGGCTGCATTCGGTCGAGGAGGTCGAGAAGTTCGCCAGGAAGATTCCGAATGTGCGGATCATCGTGATGCCGGGCGACAGCTTTCACATCGCGGCGGTCGAGCCGGACCAGTGCGCCCGGCACGCGCTGCGCTTCATGCAAGAAATTTCCGCGTTACGCGCGAGGGCGGCGGAATGACGACGCGCCGCAAGGTCGTCGCCGGCCTGCTTGCGGCGGGCGCCGCTGCGGTCGTTCGTCCCGCTTTGGCGCAGGCCTTTCCGAGCCGGCCGGTGCGCATCATCGTGCCGTTCGCGCCGGGCGGCGGCGCCGATATCGTGTCGCGACTAATGCAGCCGCATCTGCAGCAGCGGCTCGGCCAGCCGGTGGTGATCGAGAATCGCGCCGGGGCGGCGGGCCGGATCGGCACCAACGTCGTTGCCAAGTCGGAACCCGACGGCCACACGCTGCTGGTCTCGACCGAGTCCTCGCTGGCAATCGCGCCGCATATCGGCGTGACCATGACCTACGAGCCGCTGAAGGACTTCGCGCCGGTGTCGCTGATCACCCGGAACACCATCATGCTGGTGGTGCATCCTTCGGTGCCGGTTAACACGCTGCAGGACTACATCGCGATGGCGCGCGCCAAGCCCGGGCAGCTGTTCTACGCCTCCTCCGGCGTCGGCGGGCCCAACCATCTCGCCGGCGAGATCTTCAATCGCACGGCCAGACTCGAGATCACCCACGTGCCGTTCCAGGGCACCGGGCTGGCGCTGCAGGCGGTGATCTCCAACCAAGTCGGCGCGATGTGGGGGTTCACGGCCGGTCTGATCCCGCACATCAAGGGCGGCGCGTTGAAGGCGCTGGCAGTCGGCAGCGCCGCGCGCTCGGCGGCATTGCCCGAAGTGCCGACGGTCGCGGAGGCCGGCGTGCTCGGCTACGAGGCGACGTCCTGGATCGGCATGGTGGCACCGGCCGGCACGCCGCAGCCGGTGATTGATACGCTTTGGCAGGCGGTCGACGCCGCGATGCACGAGAAGAACGTGCAAGACACCGTGATCGGCGGTGGCTCGGATATCGTGGTGAGCAAGCCCGCCGAATTCCGCGCCGTGATGGAAGCCGACGACGCCAAATACGCCAAGCTCGCCGATCTGTTCAAGGCGGCGAAATAGTTGCGCTGGGAGACGTCTCATGAGCCGCGAAACCGCCATCGCCCGGGCCGCGCAATATTTCGACAGCGGCGGCTTCAAGGCCGATCTGGCGCGCCGCGTCGCGATCCCGACCGAGAGCCAGAACCCGGAGCGGGCCGCCGACATGGCGCGCTACATCGAAACCGAGATGAAGCCCGCGTTCGAGGCGCTCGGCATGAAGTGCCGCGTGCTGACACACCCCAAGGCCAAAGGGCCGTTCCTGTTCGGCGAGCGCCACGAGGGCACGGGGCTGCCGACCGTGCTCGGCTACGGCCATGGCGATGTGATCCGCGGGCTTGATGCCGGCTGGAAAGACGGACGCAAACCCTGGGAACTGGTGGAAGCCGATGGCCGCTATTGGGGCCGCGGCACCGCCGACAACAAGGGCCAGCACACCATCAACCTGGCGGCGCTTGGCGCGGTGCTGGAGACCCGCGGCCGGCTCGGCTTCAATCTCAAATGGCTGATCGAGATGGGTGAGGAGGTCGGCTCGCCCGGTCTGCGCGAGGTTTGCGCCGAACACAAAGACCTGTTTGCCGCCGACGTGCTGATTGCGTCCGACGGGCCGCGCCTCACCATCGACCGCGCCACCATCAAGGGCGGCAGCCGCGGAGCCTTTCCGATCGACCTGTGGATCGACGCGCGCGAGGGCGGCCACCATTCCGGCAACTGGGGCGGGCTGCTGTCCAGTCCGTCGGTGCAGTTGGCGCACGCGCTGGCGACCATTACGAGCCCGACCGGGCAGGTGCTGATCAAGGAGTGGGTCCCGGACGCGATCCCCGACTCGGTGAAGCGCGCGCTCGCCGACTGCGAGGTGAAATCGGGACCGGGCGACCCGGTGATCGATCCGAACTGGGGCGAGCCGGGACTCACGCTGGCCGAAAAGGTTTTCGCCTGGTGCAGCTTCGACATCCTGGCGATGACCGCCGGCAATCCGGAGAACCCGGTGAATGCAGTGCCGCCGCGGGCCTGGGCGCGCGGCCAATTGCGCTTCGTCGTCGGGGTCGATCCCGACGGCGTGCTGCCGGCGTTGCGGCGTCATCTCGACCGCCACGGCTTCCCGATGGTGCAGATCGCCAAGGGCCGCGACGAGATTTTCCACGCCACCCGCCTCGATCCCGATCACCCGTGGGCGCAATGGGCCAAGGCCTCGATCGCGCGGACCACCAACGCGCCGCCGGCGATGCTGCCGAACGCCGGCGGCTCGCTGCCGAACGATCTGTTCTCCGAGGGCCTCGGCCTGCCGACGATCTGGGTGCCACACTCCTATCCGGGCTGCTCGCAGCACGCGCCGAACGAGCACCTGCCGCTGTCGGTGGCGCGGGAGGGCTTGCAGCTGATGGCGGGACTGTACTGGGACCTCGGCGAGAGCGGCGCGCCTGCGAGCGCGCGCCCTCACAGGTAGCTTTCTGATCGGAGGTGGCCCCAAGTCGAC
>Ga0111538_10013519_pt1 | contig 10767 bp, 10 predicted proteins | sample SoiMethybrSBSTD1_FD_79669 | JGI IMG/M metagenome (GOLD analysis project Ga0111538, IMG submission 79669) | Bulk soil microbial communities from a Populus tree surrounding site in Tennessee, USA - Soil MetaG P. TD hybrid SBSTD1 (version 2)... | ecosystem: Environmental > Terrestrial > Soil >... | reverse complement strand
GAGGGCCCGGTCCACGTCGGCGGCGGCATCGAAGCTCGGCTCGGCGGCGGCGAGCAGCGTCGCGGCTCCGTCGTCGCCGCCCGTGGCCTCCGCGCCCGTCAGCGCCGCGGCGCGCAGCGCCTGCAGGTGGCGGAGACGCTCGCACTCGTCCAGCAGCGCCCGCTCGTCGTCCTCGGACGGCTGGAGGTCCTCGATCTCGCGCAGCTCGTGGGCGAGCAGATCGAGCTCGCGTTGGCGCGCGCCCGCCCGCGCGCGAAGCTCCTCGAGCGCGGCCGCCGACTCGCGCGCCGCACCGTGGGCGGCGGCGCACGCGGCGCGCCGCCGGCGCTGCTTCTCACCGGCGAAAGCGTCGAGCACGTCGAGCTGAGCCGACGCGAGCGTCAGCTTGCGGTGCTCGTGCTGGCCGTAGAACGCGAGCAGGCCCTCCGCGGCCGCCCGCAGTTCGCCCACGGCGGCGGAGCGGCCCCCGACGTAGGCGCGGGTGCGGCCCTCGGCCGTCACGCGGCGCGCGAGCACGAGGTCGTCGTCGCCGACCTCGAACACCCCTTCGACATAGGCCTCGCTCGCGCCCGGCCGGACGATGCCCGACCGGGCCCGCCCGCCCAGGAGCAGGTCCAGGGCGTGTGCGAGCACGGTCTTGCCCGCCCCCGTCTCGCCCGTGAGCACGTTCAGGCCGGGCGCCAGCCGGAGCTCGGCCCGCTCGATCAGGAGGAGGTTCTCGACGCGCAGCTCGGAGAGCACGGCCCTCGGTCTACCAGCGGCGCAAGACGGATCGGGCTCAGGCGGCGTGCTCCGCGTGCCCGGCGTGCGCGTGCTGCGTGCTGCGGCGGGTGAGCCAGAACAAGGTGGCGAAGATGGCCACGCCGAGGATGTTCAGGAACAGCTTGTAGTCGACCTCCACCGAGCCGAACACGTCGGCCCGGCTCGGCCGCGTGGTCGGGATGATCCCGGCCAGCCCGAACAGGCCGTCGACGATCAGCGCCGCGACGACGATTACGCCGAACATCAACACGCTGATGCGCCAGGCGAACTTCCAGCCGTAGTACTTGCGGTAGGCCAGCACGATCGGCAGCACGATCAGGTCGGCGAAGATGAACGCCACCACGCCGGCGAAGGTGATCCCACCCGACCACAGCACCGCGGCGAGGGGCACGTTCCCGACCGAGCAGACGAAGCTCAGCACGGCGATCACCGGCCCGATGACGACGTTCTCGATCGTGCGCAGCCACCCCGGCCCGTCGGTGATGAACAGGCTGTTGAAGAAGTCGTCGCCGAGCAGGCCGATGAACCCGGCCAGGAAGAAGCCGAGGGTGATCTCCTTCCACAGCATCTTCCAGTCGTGACGGAAGTTGTGGGCCACGTCGGTCCACGCGTCGACCGAGCGGATGCGCTCGCGCCAGCTCCGCCCGCCGCCGGCGACCGGGTGAACGTGGCCGCTCGTGACCCCCTGGGCGTGCTTGCGCGCCTGCGCCTCGAGACGCGGCGAGACGAACAGCCGCAGGACGAGCGACATGAGCACGATGAGCACGAAGCCGCCGACGAACTCGGCCAGCGTGAACTGCCAGCCGATCAGGATCCACAGGACCAGGCCGAGCTCCCACACCAGGTTGGTGGACGCGAACTGGAAGGCAAGGATCACGGCCGCCGACGCGCCCTTGGCGAACAGCGACCGGGCGATGGCGATGGCGGCGTACGAGCACGAGGACGATGCCGCTCCGAGCAGCGTGGCCAGGCCGACGGGTTTCGGCCCGCTCCCGGCCAGCCGCCGCTCGATGCGCTCGCGCGGCACCCAGGCCTGGACGATGGCGGAGATCGCGAAGCCGAGCACGAGCGCCCACCAGACCTCGTACGCCATCAGCAATGCGTTCTTCAGGCCGTCGACAAATACCCCCATGGGGTATAACCTAGCGTGATGGGCAAGCTCGTGCTGGCCTTCGTCGGCGCGGTCGCCGCCCTCGCGCTGTGGTGGCGTCGTCACCCCTCCGCGTGCCCGTACAGCCAGCGCTTCTGGGTGCAGGCGCCGCGGCCGCTGGTCACGCGCAAGCGACTGCGCGAGGCGCTCGGGCCGCAGGCGGGCGAGCGGCTGCTCGAGGTGGGCCCGGGGACCGGCTACTACGCCCTGCCGGTGGCCGAGTGGCTGGGGCCCGAGGGCACGCTCGAGGTCTTCGACCTCCAGCAGGAGATGCTCGACCACACCGCGGGCCGGGCGCGCGAGGCGGGCCTGGACACCATCGTGCCGACCCAGGGCGACGCCCGTGCCCTCCCCTACGGCGACGATGCCGTCGACGGCGCCTACCTGGTCACCGTGCTGGGCGAGATCCCGGACCAGGACGCGGCGCTGCGCGAGCTCGCGCGGGTCGTCCGTCCCGGTGGCCGTGTCGTCGTCGGCGAGGTGATCGGCGACCCGCACTGGGTCGCCCCCGGCGCGCTGCGGCGCCGTGCTGAGGCCGCCGGGCTGCGGTTCGAGCGCCGGATCGGGTCGCCGCTGGGCTACTTCGCGGTGCTGCGGACGGCGGGGCCCTAGATGGCTGACTCTGCGGCCGCGTGTGCGCGGGGGCGCGCGGGACCAAGCTGGGCGGGGGAAGCAGGGCGAAGCCAATGCCAGACATTGGCGAGCCCGATGACCCCGATCCAGCGCGGGTATCCGCGCGTCATCTGCGCGCGCGGGGTCGTGGAATCAGCGATCTAGATGGCCATGCGGCCGAACTTGTTCGCCACGCGCTCGTAGAACGTCGTGCCCGGGAGCTGGGCGAGATGGCCCTCGTCGGCGATGAACCGGACCTCGAGCGCCTCCCCCGGCGCGAGCGCGTCGACCGGGCGCCCGTCGGTTGCCAGCATCACCGACTCCTCGCGCGACTCGTTCGTGACCACGAGCGTGTCGTCGGGCGCCACGACCAGCGCGCGGGCGGTCAGGGAGTGCGGGGCGATGAACGAGACCACGAAGCCGTGCACGCCCCAGGCCATGACCGGGCCGCCATTGGCGAGGTTGTAGCCCGTCGAGCCCGCGGGCGTCGCCGCGACGAGGCCGTCGCAGGTGACCCGGCCGATCTCCTGGTCGCCCACCGCATAGGCCAGCTGGGCCACGCGCTGGCCCGGGCGCCGGTGGACCGAGACGTCGTTGATCGCCTTGCGCTCGCTCGAGCGCGCGCCCAGGCACAGCGCCGGCAGCGGCAGCACCTCGAAGTCGGACGCGAACGCGCGCCGGAACCCCTCGTCGACGTCGTCGGGCTCGATCGTGGCCAGGAAGCCGAGCTCGCCGAAGTTGACCGCGAACACGGGCACGTCGAGCCCCGCATACCGGCGCAGCGCCGTGAGGATCGAGCCGTCGCCGCCGAGCACGACGCACAGGTCGACCTCGTCGTCCCAGGCGTGGTCGGTGACGATGCCCGGCGCGGGTTCGAGGGCGTGCTTGCGGGTCTCGTCGGCCGAGAACCGCAGCTCGACGCCGGCGGCGTCCGCGGCGCGGATGAGCGAACGCATCGCGCTCGCCGTCTCCTGCGGACGGCGGTGGGTGATGACGGTGGCGGCTCTCACGGCTCCACCTCGAAGGCGGCGGCCTCGAGATCGGCGACCCGACCGCGCTCGCCCTCGGCCAGGTGCACGAACGTCTCGCGGTTGCCCTTGGGCCCGGGCAGGCCGGAGGAGGCGAAGCCGAGCACGGCGGGGGTGGGTGGGCCGATCTGCCGCGCCGCCCGCGCAACGGACACGAGCGCCTCCCGGCGCACCGCGGCGTCGCGCACCACGCCGCCGCTGCCCACCCGCTCGCGGCCGGCCTCGAACTGCGGCTTGACGAGCGCAAGGCAGTCGTAGCGGGGCGCGGCGGCGGCGAGCACCGCGGGCAACACCTTGGTGAGCGAGATGAAGGAGACGTCGATCACGAGCAGATCGGGACGGTAGGGCAGTTCGTCGGCGCGCAGGACGCGCGCGTTGCGCCGCTCGAGGACCGTGACGCGCGGGTCGTTGCGCAGCCGCCAGTGCAGCTCGCCGTAGGCGACGTCGTAGGCCACGACGTGCTCCGCGCCGCGCTGCAGCAGGAGGTCGGTGAAGCCGCCGGTCGAGGCGCCCACGTCCAGGCAGCGACGACCCGCGACCGGAACGCCCGTGGCGTCGAGCGCGTTTGCCAGCTTGATCCCGCCGCGCGAGACGTACGGGGGCGGCGCGATCACCTCGAGCTCGATGTCGTCGGCGACGAGCTGGCCCGGCTTGCGCGCGGGCTCGCCGCCGCGCAGTCGCACCTCCCCTGCGAGCACCGATGCGGCCGCCCGTGAGCGCGACTGGAAGAGGCCCCGCTCGGTGAGGAGAGCGTCGAGCCGCACTTTCGCCACGGCGGGAACCTACTCTGTCGGCGTGCCACGATTGCCCGCACGCGCGACGCGAGTCGCGCGGAACGTCGACTGGAAGCGCGTCTACGACACCGCGCGCATGATCGTCCGCTACGCGGGCGACGCGTGGGGACGGCTCGAGGATCACGAGCGCCGGGACCTGCAGCGGCTGTTGCAGAAGTCGCGCGGGCGCGTGAACGCTCTCTCGCCCGCGGAGCGGCGGCACATGCGGGACCTCGTGCTCAAGGCGCTCGGGTTCGGCCGGTAACGAGTTCGCCGCGGCCGCGGAGCGACGCCAACCGCTTGAACGCCAGCAATGAAGGCGAACGGGCCGGGGTGGGAGGGCGCCGGCCGAACGGAACGCCGATCGCCGGGGGGTCTGTGCACTTTGGTCCGCATAGCGGTCCCAACTGCACAAACCCCCTCCCCGGCGAGGGGTGTTCGCACTTGGCCCCGCTATGCGAGGCAAACTGCGGACACCCCGGCGCCCCAACCCAACCCCCTGTGTGAGCGTCGTCACAGCAGTTGACTGGCCAGTCAGCCAACATTTCATGCCTAAGGATGACCGCCTTCCGCCTCATCTCGTTCGGCGTGCACGGAGCGCTCGAGCTCATCATCGGGCTCGGGGTCGCCGTGGCCCCCTTCCTGCTCGGCTTCGGCCCGGCCGCGACAGTCGCCGGCGTTGCCGTCGGCACGCTCCTGATGGGCCTGGCGCTGGGCGCTGCGACGCTCGAGCTCGACCGCGGCTCCGTTGCCGGTCACCACGCCTACGACTGGGGCGCGGTCATGGGGCTCGCTGCTGCGGCCGCCGTGCTCGCCGCCGTCGGCGAGTCCGCCGCAGCCATCACCTTCGCCGTCGCGGGCCTCGCTATGACGGCGCTGGCCCTGACCACGCGCTACTCGCTGGCGCGGTGACCACAGACTTCGCGCAACGATCACATAGCTAGCCAGAACCAATAGCTACATCTCTCCTCCCTCGGACCGGCCCGCCTTCGGCGGGTCGGTCCCGTATTTGCATCTCTCCTCCCTGGATCGGCCCGCCTTCGGCGGGTCGGTCCCGTATTTGCATCTCTCCTCCCTGGATCGGCCCGCTTCCGGCGGGTCGGTCGCGTATTTGGAGGTTTGCGGCGCCGGTGCGGCGAAAAGAATGGCCGCGATGCGGCTCCTGGCGATGCTCGCCCTGGTTGTGCTGTGCGCACTGATGCCCGCTGCCGTGGCCGCGGCCTCGGGCGCCGACGTGATCGAGGACTGCACTCAGCACGGCACGCTGACGAAGCGCTACTCGCAGAAGGACTACCGTGAGGCCCTCGCCGACCTCCCGGCCGACGTCGACGAGTACGGCGACTGCCGCAACATCATCCAGAACGCCGAGCTGGCGGATGCGGCCGGCGGTGAGAACGGAGCGGGCGGCCTATCGGGGACCTTCAGCCCGCCACTCGGTGGACGGACGGGCGGCGCATCGACGACGTCGTCGAGCGGCGGGCGCTCCAACGCCGGCACCCACGGCACCGACCCGACGGCGGTCAACCCAACCACCCCCGAGGAGAACGCCGCACTGATCAACGCCACCCAAGACGGCGGCGGCCCAGTGCACGTGGGCAAGGACGCCATCCAGCCCGGAGCGCAGAACAGCAGCTTCACGAACCACCTCCCCACCCCCGTCCTCGGAGTGCTGGCCCTGCTCGGAACAGCAGCACTGACCGCAGGAGCGCTGGCATTGAGGCGAAAGCTCCGCAAGCCCAAGCTGTAGTCCTAGGAGGGTGGGTCCGGGCGGGCGTCGGCGACGGGATCTCGACGTGGACCACCTCGGAGTCTCGATATGCGACTCGTGGTGGTTCACCTCGGGCGCGCTCTTCGATCCGGGGTCGTACTACGACCCAAACGCGCCACGATCGCGGAAATCATGGATCCGTCCTGCCCTGTGGTCGCAGGACGACCGCTGGGCAGGGACAGATCGCCAAACCGGCCTCGACCCCGCCCCCTTCATCGCCGGAAGGCGATCAGCAACCACCACCTGGCGACCAAGCGACTAACGACTAACGACTCGGGCCCTACCCAAATATGGGCTGCAACCCGAGCAGTTGCGGCACCGTCTCGAACTTGTACCCCCGCGCCCGCAGGGTGTCGATGATCCGCGGCAGCGCCGCGAGCGTCTGGCCGCGCGGCCCGCCGCCGTCGTGCATGAGGATGATCGAGCCCGGCTGCGTCGTCGAGACCACGCGCGAGTAGATCGCGTCGGTGCCCGGCGTGGACCAGTCGGTCGGGTCGACGTCCCACTCGATCGTGTTCATGCCCAGCCCCCGCGCCTCGGAGATCAGGGCCCCGCTAACGGCACCTCCCGGGGCCCGGAACACGCACGGCGTGTAGCCGGTGGCCCGCCGGATCGCGTTCTTGGTCAGGGTGATCTGCCGCGCCGCCGCCGGTCCGTCGCCGGAGACGTTCGCATGGGTCCAGGTGTGATCGCCGAGCGCGAACCCGTCGCGCAGCGCGCGCTTGAGCAGGGCCCCCTTGCCCGGAACCTGATCGCCGATGAGGAAGAACGTGCCGGGCACGTGCTCGCGCTCGAGCACGTCGTAGAACTTCGGCGTCAGCGGGAAGGGCCCGTCGTCGAAGGTCAGCGCCACGACCCTCTTGTCCCGCGGCCCGTTGGTCCGGTACGAGCTGCCACCCGCCTTGCAGCCGACCACCTGTGGCTGGGGCGCGGTGGCCGTCACGGGGGCGTTGGGCGCCTCGTCCGTGGAGCCGTCGTAGGCGGTCACGACCTGCCACTTGAAGTCGGCCCCGGCCTGGAGGCCCACCTGGTCGGCGGAGAAGCGCGCCTGGAGCGAGTGGTCGTTCGCGCGGTGCACAGCGGCCTTGATGGGCTGGGTGGAGCCCGGGGCGATCAGCACCGCCCGCCCTCCGACCGCCTGCACGCAGACCTGGTCGACCGCAGCGCCGGTCAGCGTCAGGCACAACGACCGGGCGCCCCCGGCGACAAGGTCGGCCGGGTTCCAGCTGCCGGCGGTCACGACCGAGAACTCGAGGTTCGTGTTCTGCGCCGTCACGTCGGCGGAGGTCACGTCCAGCGGCCCGGTCGCGTCGCCCTTGGGGTCGGACTGCGCCGCCGCGGCGGGCGCCGCGGCCGCCAGCGCAAGCACGGCGCCGACCGCGAGGGCGCGTCTACCCACCCGATGTCCCCCCGGTGGCGCTCGGGCCCGGCGGGGGCGCTGCGCCGCCCCCCGGCTGCGGTGATGACGGCGGCTGGGGCTGGCTCTGAGATGCCGGAGGCGTCCCCTGCGGCCTGCGCTGACCCGGCGGCACCACGTAGACGCGCGCGCCGGTGAAGTAGTGGCCGGTGTCGTCGATGCTGGCGGGCGGGGTGCGGAAGACGTCGACGTGGCGGCCCAGGATCGCTCCGCCCGTGTCGGCGGCCGTGAACCACCCGCCGTGGTTCTTGTACTGCCGGATGTAGACCTTTGAGCCCATCGGGATGATGTCGGGGTCGACGGCGACGGACTTGTACGGGGTCAGCGGCCGCGACTCGCCGGGCGCGAACGTCGCCCCGGGCGGCGCGACGAACGTGGCTCCGACTCCGTGGAACCAGCCGCCGGTGTCGAGCGGGAACGTAACCCAGCCGTCGATCGACTTCCAGTACGCGCCGGCGCGCCAAAACGGGTGGCCGCCGCCACCCGCGCTGGTGGCGCGACCGCGGTCGTCCACCCAGCCGCCGGTGCCCAAGTCGGCGATGTGGACCTGGTTGCCGTCGAGGTCGATGCCGTCGCCTTCCATCGAGACGCCCCGCGCGGAGTACAGCCAGTCGACCCGGTGCGGCCCGGGCAGGCCCGGAGCCTCGACCTTCTGCCCGGTGAACCACTGTTCGGGCACCGGGTAGTACTCGGTGATCACTACGTTGCCAAGCCAGCGAGCCTTCCGGATGGCCGCGTTCGCCGGCGCCGCCAGCGCCCCGCAGGCGAGCACGGCAAGTGCTATGGCGAGCGTTCGTCGCACCTGATCCCGTACCGGTTCGCCGCGCGGGCGCTTTAGGCCTGCGTCAGCTCGCTTGTAGAACCCACGGCAGCGACGATCCGCTCGGCGATGCGCTCGCCTGTGTATCCGACCTCCTCGTGGAGGAGAGCCGGCTTGCCGTGGGTCACGTAGCGGTCGGGCAGGCCCACCCGGAGCATCCGCGGGATGCGGGCGCCGCCCTCGTTCAGGGTCTCCCACACCGCGCTCCCGAAGCCGCCGGACAGGACGCCCTCCTCGACCGTGACGAGCAGGTCGTGCTCTGCGGCCAGCTGGGCCGCCAGCCCGGCATCGACTGGCTTCGCGAAGCGAGCGTCGGCCACGGTCGTGGGAATCCCGCGCTCGGCCAGGAGCGCGGCGGCCTGCAGGCCCTTCTGCACGCCGGTGCCGTAGCCGAGGATGGCGACGGAGGCGCCTGCGTCTTCGCGCAGCATCTCCCCGGTGCCGATCGGCACAGCCCTCGGTCGCTTCGGGAGCTCGACCCCGACGGCCTCGCCGCGCGGGTAGCGCACCGCGATCGGACCGTCGTCGTAGCGCAGCGCCGTGTGGAGCAGGTGCACGAGCTGCGCCTCGTCGCGTGGCGCCATCAGCACGACGTTGGGCAGGCAGCGCAGGTAGGCGATGTCGAAGGCGCCGTGATGCGTGGGCCCGTCGTCGCCCACGAGCCCCGCGCGGTCCATGGCAAAAACGACGTTGAGCTCCTGCAGGCAGACGTCGTGGACGATCTGGTCGTAGGCGCGCTGCAGGAAGGTGGAGTAGATCGCGCACACGGGCTTGGCGCCCTGAAGCGACAGGCCGGCGGCCAGCAGCACGGCGTTCTGCTCCGCGATGCCCACGTCGTAGTAGCGGTCGGGGTTGGCCTTCTGGAGCAGGTTCAGCCCCGTCCCGGAGTTCATCGCCGCGGTGATGCCGACCACGCGCGGGTCGCGCTCGCACTCGCGCACCATCGCCTCGCCGAAGACCTTCGTGTACTGCGGCGGCGCCGGCTTGGCCGCCTTGCTGGGCGCGGCCTTCTTGGCCGCCGCGGGCTCCCCGTTCGCGATCGACTTGGGCTTGGCGGCGTGCCACTTCTCCATGCCCTCGAGGCCGCCCTCCTCGGCGGGCGCGAAGCCCTTGCCCTTGACCGTGGCGGCGTGGATCACGACGGGCCGCTCGGCCAGCAGCGCTTCGTTGAGCGCTTCGCGGAGGGCGCGCACGTCGTGGCCGTCGACGACCCCGATGTAGGCGAAATCGAGCTCCTCCCACCACAGGCCGGGGGCCCAGAACGCCTTGATCGACTCCTTCAGCTGTGGGCCCAGGCGCTCGACCTTCGCGCCGATGCCCACCGGCAGCTTGGTCAAGCCCCCCTCGATGTCCTCGCGCGCCTTCCAGAGCTTGGGATGCAGGCGGACGCGGTTGAAGTAGCGCGACAAGGCGCCGACGTTGGGCGCGATCGACATGCCGTTGTCGTTGAGCAACACGACGAGAGGCGTGCCCAGGCCGCCGGCGAGGTGGACCGCCTCGAACGCGACCCCGCCGGTCATGGCCCCGTCCCCGATCACCGCGACTACGCGGCCGTCGACGCCATGACCCATGCGCATGCCCTCCTTGAGCCCGACCCCGTAGCCCACCGAGGTCGATGCGTGGCCCGCGCCCATGATGTCGTGGGGCGACTCGTTGCGGGAGCAGAACGGCGCGAGGCCGCCGTACTGGCGGATGGTGTTGAGCTCGCTGCGGCGGCCGGTGAGGACCTTGTGCGGGTAGGCCTGGTGGCCGACGTCCCAGAGGATCTTGTCCTTGGGCGATTCGAGGACGGAGTGGAGGGCAACCGCGATCTCGCAGGCGCCGAGGTTGGCGCCGAAGTGGCCGCCGACCTCGCCGACGGTGTCGATGATGTGCGCGCGGACCTCCTGCGCGACCCGTTGCAGCTCGTCCTCGGAAAGCGTGCGCAGGTCGGCCGGGCCGTCGATCCGATCCAGGAGCTTGGTCATGAGGTGCGGGTCACGATGAAGTCGGTGATCTGCTCGAGTTCCTGCGTTCCGTCACCCTCGGCGGATGCCTGGGCCAACGCAGCGTGCGCCTTCCGGTGCGACTCCGCTGCCAGCTTGCGCGCCTGCTCCAACCCGAATTCGCTGACGTAGGTGCGCTTGCCGTGTCGCTCGTCGCTGCCGCTCGGCTTGCCCAGGGCGTCGTCGGTCCCGGTGACGTCGAGGATGTCGTCGACGATCTGAAAGAGCACGCCCAGCTCGGCTGCAAACGAGCGATAAGCAAGCGTAGCCGTTTGGTCGCGATCGACCAGGGGCAGCACGCATCCCACCGACGCGCCGATGAGCTTCCCGGTCTTGAGCTCGTGCAGCCGGCGGAGGTCGGAGGCGCCCTCGATGTCGATGTACTGCCCGCCGACCATGCCCCGCACGCCGGTCGCGATGGCGAGCTCGCGCACCGACGCGAGCACGCGCCG
>Ga0111538_10013518_pt1 | contig 10767 bp, 10 predicted proteins | sample SoiMethybrSBSTD1_FD_79669 | JGI IMG/M metagenome (GOLD analysis project Ga0111538, IMG submission 79669) | Bulk soil microbial communities from a Populus tree surrounding site in Tennessee, USA - Soil MetaG P. TD hybrid SBSTD1 (version 2)... | ecosystem: Environmental > Terrestrial > Soil >... | reverse complement strand
GCTCGGTGGCGACGAATTCGCGGTGCTCCTCAGTTCGTCGAAGTCGGGGGAGCGCACCCTCGATCTCGTGAAGGAGTCTCTGCGGCAGCCCGTCGACGTCGTTGGACTGCCGATTAAAGTCGATGCCGCCATTGGCATCGCCGTGTATCCGCGTGACGGCCTGACCGCGGAGGTGTTGTGGCAGCACGCCGACGTGGCGCTGCGAACGGCCAAGGAGCGGAACGATCCTCACCGTTACTACGATGCGTCGATCGATCAGTACGATCCGGCGCGGATCGCGCTCATCGGCGATCTTCGGACCGCGATAGGCACTGACGAACTCGTCCTCCACTACCAACCGAAGGTGAATCTGAAGTCCGGGCGGACGGTCGGCGTCGAGGCGCTGGTGCGATGGCAGCACCCGACGCGCGGAATGGTGTCGCCCGCGACGTTCATTCCGATGGCGGAACGCACGGATCTCATCAATCCGCTTACCGAATGGGTCGTGGAGGCCGCGGTCACCCAGGCCCTCGCGCTCGCGAAGGCGGGCATGCCGCTCGAAATGTCTGTCAACCTTTCGGCAAGGAACCTGCACGAGCCCGGGTTCTGCGCCCATCTCCTCTCGAGCGTCCGCGGGCAGGGCTTTCCGCTCACGCAACTCACGATGGAAATCACCGAGACGGCGATCATGGCCGACCCGGGACGCGCGCAGGCCGGGCTGCAGAAACTGCGCGACGCGGGCATCAATCTATCGATGGACGACTTCGGAGTCGGCCAGTCTTCCCTCACGTACCTCAAGGATCTGCCCATCACGAAAATGAAGATCGACAAGTCGTTTGTGATGGACATCGGGGAGCCGCGAAACGCGGCGATCGTGCAATCGGCCATCGATCTGGCGCGCCACATGGGGCTCGGCATCACCGCCGAAGGCGTCGAGACCCAGGGCGCCTATCAGGCGCTCCGCAATCTCGGGTGCGAACAGGGGCAGGGGATGTTTTTCAGCTGGGGACTCCCGGCCGACGTATTGATGACCTGGCTCCACGAATCGCGCTGGGGGGCGGGCAAGGTTCCGTCGTAGGGCGTTACAATTCGCCACCCTTGATGGCTTCAGCTTCCGTTACTGCTCTCGCGCAGATCGCGGCCTTTGCAAATCAGGCCGCGCCTCCGGCCGAGGCTCGCTCTCGGGCATCGAACGCGATTCTCGACACCATCGGCGTCGCGCTCGCAGGGTCCATCGAGCCGGCCGCACGTATCGTGCGCGGAGCCCTCGAACCCCCGGACGCTCGGACCCTCGGACTCTGGGACCGCCGCACCAGTGAATCCTTCGACCGCCGTACCACGGGCGCTTGTTCCGTCTGGGGCACGCCACACCACATCTCGGCGCCGGACGCGGCGCTCGCGAACGGCACTGCGGCCCACGCGCTCGACTTCGACGACATGTGCTTCGTCTCGCTCGCGCATCCCAGCGCGCCGCTCGTGCCGGCCATCATCGCCGCAGGCGAACTGGTCGGCGCTTCCGGCCGCGCGGTCCTCGATGCGTACGTGGTTGGTTTCGAAATCCAGGCCCGGCTCGGACGGTTGATGAATCCGCGGCACTACCAGCGCGGGTGGCACTGCACCTCGACGCTCGGGGTGATGAGCGCCGCCGCGGGCGCCGGCCGATTGCTCGGTCTCGACAAAGCGGCGATCGCTCACGCGCTCGCCATCGCCGCCTCGTCTGCCTCCGGCTTGAAGGAGAACTTCGGGACGATGGTGAAGCCGCTGCATGCGGGACTGGCGGCGCGCGACGGCGTGATGGCCGCGCTTCTTGCGAAGGGCGGCATGACCGCGAGCGAGAAGGCGATCGGTGGGCCGCAGGGCTACCTGCACGCGCTCGACAGCGAGCGCGAGGATCTCGATCGCGAGATTCTGGATCTCGGCCGGCGCTGGGAGATTCTCGATACCGGCATCACGGTGAAGTTGTACCCGTCGTGCGCCGGCACGCATCCAGCGCTCGACGCGATTCTGGACCTTCGCGCTGAACACGGATTCACCGCGGATGACGTCGATCGCATCGACGTCGACGTGGATCCGATCGTGCCGACGATCCTGATCTACGACCGGCCAGCAAGCGCGCTCGAGGCAAAGTTCAGTCTGCCGTTCTGCGCCGCCGCGGCGTGCGTGTTCGGGCATGTCGGCATTGGGACGTTCGATGACGAGGTCCTTCAGGATGCGCGCGTCGGTTCACTCATGTCATGTGTGTCGATGAAAGTGGACGACGAGATCGGGCGCGGCAAGCCGTCGCTGACAGAGGCGCGAGTACGGCTCAAATTGAAGGATGGCCGCACTCTGGCGAAGGAAGCCCACGGCGCGCGCGGATATCCCACGAGTCCCTCGAGTGCCGCTGACATGGAAGGCAAGTTCCTGGGATGCGCATCGCGCGTGATGGACCTCGGCCACGCGCGCGCACTCCACCAGCGGCTGGCCGGACTCGAGTTGGCGGATACGGTGGCGGCGCTGGTGAGTTAGTTCCGAGGCGCGGTGCAGCGCTTCACTTCTGTCGCGATCGGAACTAATCCCGAGCCCATTGGCCCCGGTGCCGGCTGCGTATTCGAGCCCGCGGGCGGCGATACCACTGGTGTGATGACCCGGGCGTCACCCACTCCGGAGCCGCTAACGGTGACGAGTCGGAACGACGTCACGCCGCCTCCTCCCCGGCCGGTCGGACGAACGAACAGACTGTTCTCGTCGAGCGGCATCGTCGCGACGTTGGCGCAGAACTCCATCCAGGTTCCGGCGCGCTGCAGGTACTGTTCGACGTTCGACAGATAGAACGCCGTGACCGTCGCCTGGCGCGACTTGAGATACGCGCCCACCGCGCGCAGGGCCTTCGGCCCGGAGAAATTGCCGACGACTGGGATCACCAGGTTCTTGCGTTCCAGTTCTTTGAGAAACGCGAATTTCTCTTCCGAGCCGAGGTAACTGAATCCCTGGCCGGTGGCGTCGGTCTGCACCATCAGGTCGCGATAGTTCGTGCCCCGGCCCTGACCGCCCCCGGTGAGCGCCACCGATGCTGAGTAGTTCATCGACGGGCCGTACCAGTAGAACGTCTTGTACACGCGAGCGATGCCGTCGAGATCGTCCTGGGACAGTGGAATGGCATGCGTTTTCGTCAGGTGACGCTGAATTGCGGCGACGTTCGCGTTGAAGATGGGTTCACTCACTGTTGGCACTTCCCAGAACGCGTCGAACAGCTCAGCAACCGTGGACGAGGTCGTGACCGTCGACGGCCGCGGCTTGCTGAACAGCCGCGACACGAACTCGCCGCGATCCGCGGAGAGCTCGAACAGCGCCTTGTACATCAGCTGCATGTGCAGGTTGCCGCGGCGAATGTCGGTGATGATTGCGATCCCCGGACGGATGGCGGCCATGTACGTGAAATTCTGCTCGGGCCCGACGCCGAGGTACACACCGCCAGGCTTGGTGCGTGCAATCAGTTCGGGAACGACATACGGAAACACCAGCTCGTTCGAGAGCAGGTTGTCGGATTGAAACGCACCGTCCTCCTCGGACATCGTCTGGGACAGCTCCCAGAATTCCTTGTCAGTGAGGCTTGCAGGAAGGTCGATAGGCTGATGGCCGAGGAGCCTGGTCGATGGCCCGAGCGGCCCGCCGACGGCGAGCCCGAGGACCAGGAGCGAGCACAGCAGAAATCCGCGCCGGTGCATGAGTCACCTCATGAGGGAGTTTGTGACCGAGTGCCCGTTGAGACGACGACGATGACGCCGCGGTTGGCCCTTATCTTTTCACCGCAATTCCCTGAATCTCGAACTTCGCGCCGTTGATCAGCGTCCCGGACCCGATGAACGCGCGTGCCGGAAACTCCTGCTTGAAGTACGTGCGATAGACCTTATTGAACGCGTCGTAGCTTCCGGCCACGTCCGGGCAGAAAACCTGCACCGTGACCAGATCATCCATCGTCATGCCGGCTGCCTTGAGGCTGGCCTGGATGCTGTTGAGGCCTGCGGTTGCAGCGGCCTCGGCCGTGTCGCCCGCGCCGAGCACGCCGGACAGATACACGGTGTTGCCGACGATCACAGCACCGCTGAACGGCGGTTGCGTGGCGTTCTCAGGATTCGCCGCGGAACGAGGATTGGCGTAGGTGCGCGACGCCTGGGCGGTCATCGTCACCATGCTGACGCCCACGGCAAATCCAAGCAGAGCTGCTGCAATTCGATTCATCGCAATGTCTCCTCAGGGTTTTGGAACTTTGATCGTGCTGATCATCAGGCTGCCGCTGATCGCGAACAGCACCGAGAATGGATGGAAGTCGCGGCCGATCAATTTGTAGTGCCCGCCCCAGAAGTGCGTGCCGGGATGCGCGCCGGTCAGGTCGAGCCAGAACAGCAGCGCCATGAGGAGCACGAGGAACACGCTGGTCGGAATCGGCAGGCCCTCGAAGTATTTGACTTTGCCGGTTGACGTGTTCGTCAGCGCCATGGCCGTGACGTTGAAGCGCGCGAGTCGGCTGATACCGCAGCAGACGAAGTAGGTGAGGAACACCGTGTCCCAGAGCCCGCGCAGGCCGAGCGTGTACCCGAGCACCGCGGGCGCGACGCCGAAGGACACGATGTCGGCGAGCGAGTCGAGGTCGGCGCCAAGGCGCGACTGCTTGCCGGCGTATCGGCGCGCAACGTAACCATCGAAGCCGTCGAACACGAACGCGACCAGAGGCAACACGAACGCAGTCCACAGCCATCGCGACTGGTCGCCGGCGATGTAGCTCAGGCACGCGAAGATCGACACCGTCCCGCAGCTCGCGTTGCCGAGGGTGAGCAGGTCCGCCCAGGTGTACGAGCGGATCATCGAGAGCGGCTTGGGTTTCGGCTCAGCCACGGCGCTTCGGGACATGTCCGCGCTTCCAGACCATGAAGGTGCGGTTGAATTCGATCACTGGTGTCCCATTCTGATTCAGTCCGGTGGTTTTGACGCGAACGATGCCGACCTTGGGCCGTGATTTCGATTCGCGTGTCTCGAGTACCTCACTCTTCGCGTACACCGTGTCGCCCTCGAAGAGGGGATTCGGCAGTTTGACGTCCTCCCAGCCGAGGTTCGCGACGCCGTTCATCGTGAGATCGATCACGGATTGTCCGGTGACCAGCGCCAGCGTGAAGCAGGAGTTCACGAGCGGGCGCTTGAATTCTGTTTCCTTCGCGTACTCCGCGTCGAAGTGAATCGGGTTCGTGTTCATCGTGAGGCACGTGAACCAGATGTTGTCGGCCTGCGTCACCGTGCGGCCGAGTGGATGCTCGTAGATGTCGCCGGCCGAGAAATCCTCGAACACGCGGCCGGTCCAGCCGGGCTTGACTGCCATCAGATCGTTCCTCCTCGCCGCCAGCCGGCGATCGTCTCGATGTCGAACCCGAGCTCTCCGAGAATCGTGTCGGTGTGTTCGCCAAGCGCGGGCACCGCACCCATCCTCGCATCACTTGGCGGCGCGTCGTCGATCGTCACGGGCGGCGCGAGCGCCGCGACGGGTCCGGCCGGCGTCGCCACTTCGCGCCAGCGGCCGCGCGCGGCCAACTGGGGATGCGCGATGAAGTCTGCCATCGAGTTCATGCGAGCGTACGCGATATTGGCTGCCTCGAGGTTTGCGATCAGCTGGCTTGAGGTCATTGACCCCTGCACGCAGGGGCCAATGACCCCAGCCAGGGCGATCCGATTCGCCACGCGCAGCGGATTCGACGCAAATCGCGGGTCCGTCACGAGTTCCGGCAGGCCGAGAACCTCGGTGCAGAGCCGCGTCCACTCGCCGGGATTCTGAATCGCGATGTACACCGCGTCACCGTCTTTCGTCGCGACGGGGCCGTAAGGCGCGATCGACGCGTGGTGCGGTCCCGTGCGGGCCGGCGCGGAGCCGCCGTACTGCGTGTACGCCGCCGGCGCGCTCATCCATTCCGCCAGCGCGTCGAACAGCGAGACATCTACTGAGGCGCCCCGGCCGTGGCTGGCGCGCGCGAGCAGTGCCGTCAGAATCCCCGAGTACGCGTACATGCCGGCGGCGATGTCCGCGACCGAGATCCCGACCTTCGCCGGCGCATCTTCGCTGCCAGTAAGAGATAGCAGGCCCGCCTCGCTCTGGACGAGCAGGTCGTACGCCTTACGCGTCGCATACGGACCGGTTGTGCCGTATCCGGACACCGTGCAGACAATGAGGCGGGGATAGCGGGCGCGAAGATCTGAGGCGGAAGTTCCGAGGCGATCAGATGCGCCCGGCGCGACGTTCTGCACGAAGACATCGGCGCGTGACAGCAATCGATCGAAGATCTCCGCGCCGCCCGGCTTCTTTAGATCGAGCGTGAGTGACTCCTTCGATCGATTCAGCCACACAAAGTAGCTCGACAGGCCCTTGACGGTCGCATCGTACCCGCGCGCGAAGTCACCGGCGCCAGGGCGCTCGATCTTGATCACGCGCGCGCCGAGGTCCGCGAGCTGCCGTGTCGCGAATGGCGCAGCCACGGCCTGCTCGAGCGAGACGACTGTCAAGCTGTCGAAAGGAATCATAGGGATTCACATGAAGACTGAAGAGCTTGAAGAATGCTTTGGCTTTTCCCCCACCGATTCTTCACGTCTTCATTCTTTATGTGTGAACTGATCACGATCACGGCAATCTTGTGAACTTAATACGATCGCGGCAAGCCAAGGACATGCTCGGCGACGTAAGCCAGGATGAGATTGGTCGAAATCGGCGCGACCTGGTAGAGCCGCGTCTCCCTGAACTTGCGCTCGATGTCGTAGTCCTCGGCGAACCCGAAGCCGCCGTGCGTCTGGACGCAGACGTTCGCGGCCTCCCATGACGCGTCGGCGGCGAGGAGCTTGGCCATGTTGGCTTCCGCGCCTCACGCTTCACCACGATCGAAGAGCTCGGCCGCGCGCAGGCGCATCAGGTTCGCGGCCTCGACATTCACGTGCGCGCGCGCGATCGGAAACTGCACGCCCTGGTTCTGGCCGATGGGCCGCGCGAACACGATCCGCTCCTTCGAGTACTTCGCCGCGCGCTCGATGAACCAGCGGCCGTCGCCGACGCACTCGGCCGCGATCAGAATCCGCTCGGCATTGAGGCCGTCGATCAGGTACCGGAAGCCCTTGCCTTCCTCGCCGACCAGCGCCGACGCCGGAATCGCCAGATCGTCGAAGAACAGCTCCGTTGTCGCGTGGTTCATCATCGTCCGGATCGGACGGATCGTCAGGCCGTGGCCGATCGCCTCGCGCAGATCGACGAGGAACACGGACAGGCCTTCCGTTCGCTTCTTCACCTGGTCCGCCGGCGTGGTCCGCGCGATGAGCAGCAGAAGGTCGGAGTGCTCCGCGCGCGAGATCCAGACCTTCTGTCCGCGAATGACGAACGTGTCGCCCTTGCGCGTCGCCGTCGTCTTGAGCTGCGTCGTATCGGAGCCGGTCGTGGGCTCGCTCACGCCGAACGCCTGCAGACGAAGCTCGCCGTTGGCGATGCGCGGCAGATATTCGCGTTTCTGGGCATCCGAGCCGTGCCGCAGCAGCGTGCCCATCGTGTACATCTGCGCGTGACAGGCACCCGAGTTGGCGCCGCTGTGGTTGATTTCCTCCAGGATGACCGAGGCTTCCTCGATCCCGAGGCCGGACCCGCCGAATTCCTCAGGAATCAAGGCGGCAAGGTACCCGGCGCCGGTCAGCGCCTTGACGAACGCCTCCGGGTAGGCGCGTTTCGTATCGAGATCCCGCCAGTACGCGTCGGGAAAGTCCTTGCAAAGGTCGCGGACCGCGGCCCGCAGGTCCTGATGAGTCTCTGTTGCCATCTGACGCGGAGAATCTTATTCTTTTCATGGCGGCGATCCCCGCCAAACCTCCTTGACCTGGCCCCAGCCGTGGTCATCCGGGCAACCGGTAGGAGGCAAAGGGGGGCACACTCCCGGATTGGCATCAGTACCTTTGCATCGCCTGGGCGATGCCGCTGGGGGGCGTTCGCCTGTGGCTTTGAGCGAAGGGAAACTGCGATGCCGACCAACAAGGATTTCAAACGTCTCGTTCGCGCCCGGATGGAAAAGACCGGCGAGGCCTACACTGCGGCCCGCGCGAACCTCCTGAAGACAACTCCGACAGCGCCGACGATCACTGCACCGGCGGTGATGGCTCCCTCCGCGCCCTCCGAACGGATCGCCTCCGCGACCTCGGCAAGAATCAATTACGCCGCGCTCGCAGGCATGAGTGACGCGGCGATCAAGAAGGCAACCGGCTGCGATTGGGACAAGTGGGTTTCCTGTCTCGACTACGTCGGTGCGCAGGACTGGTCTCACCGCGCAATCACCGATCACGTGCACACCGCCTACAAAGTGAAGGACTGGTGGACGCAGGCAGTCACGGTCGGCTACGAACGCATCAAGGGCCTGCGTGCGATCGGGCAACGACGCGATGGCGGGTTCGAAGCGAACAAGAGCAAGACGCTCGACGCGTCCGCGGCTGTCGTGTTCCGCGCGTTCGCGCACGCGCGCGTCCGCAAACACTGGCTGCCCGGCGTTACCGTCACCGTGAAGAAGGCGACGCCGAATCGATCGGTGCGCATGATCTGGAATGACGGCACGCCAGTCGAAGTGTGGATCGTGCCGAAGGGCACAAAGAAGACGGCCGCACAGATCCAGCACCGCAAGCTTGCGAGCAAGGAAGACGCTGACACTCGCAAGAAGTTCTGGGACGAGCGGCTGACCGCGCTGGCTGACACGCTCAAGGGGTAACATTGCGCCCCATGCCGGGCGTCGCGGATTACCTCGTCGGTCGCCTCCGCGACCTCGGTACTCGATCGCTCTTCGGCCTTCCCGGCGGTGGCGGGAATCTCGACTTGATACAAGCGGCAGGCCGCGCGGGCCTGCCGTTTGTTTTGACGACGACGGAAACAGGATCGGCCATCGCGGCCATCGCACAGGCGGAAATCACCGGTGCGCCTGGTGCGTGCATCACGACGCTGGGGCCCGGCGCTGCGTCTGTCCTCAACGGTATCGCGTGCGCAAGACTCGAGCGCGTTCCGCTGCTTGTGATCACCGACAGCTACGCGTCAAGTGCAACGGCCTTCGAACATCAACGGCTCGATCAAAGTGCGCTGCTCGCACCTATTGTGAAGTGGTCAGGAAGTCTCGCGCCAAACGTCGCATCACAGAACGTGGGCTCCGCATTCGACAGACTTGCCGAGTTGCCGCCCGGTCCCGTCCATCTCGACTGTCCTGCGGACTTTGAAGAGGCGACCGCCGGTGATAGCGGCCTGGGTGCAAGAAGCTGGCGACACACGGACGCGTTCAGCCATCCTGCATTCCGCTCCCTCGTGGCATCCGCGCGTAAGCCCATTCTCATTGTCGGGCTTGCCGCACGCCAGGCCGCATACGCCACGGCCATTCGGGCGCTCTGTGAGACGCATCGTGTGCCGGGGCTGGTCACCTACAAAGCCAAAGGCGTCATCCCTGATTCGCATCCCTGGTTCGGCGGCGTGTTTACGCACGGCGCGATCGAACGGCTGATCATCGACGAAAGCGATCTCATCATCGGCATCGGTTTCGACCCGGTCGAGATCCTGCCGAGACCGTGGAACTACCGGCAGCCCGTGATCTCCATTGCGCGATGGGAGATGGCCGAGGACCACGTGCCGTTTCGCGGCCAGCACGTTGGTACCGACGAGGGAATCGATCTAGAGCTTGCCGAAGTACTGACACGCAGCGATTGGGATCAGAACGCTGTGCGCGCGCATGCCGAGAACGCGCGCCGCGCCGTACGCGCCGCCGGGTTTAACCACCGTAGCCCTGGCGAAGGTGGTCCGCCGATGCCCCACGCGGACCCGGCCTCCGGCTTGACGCCGCAGACTGTCGTCACGATTGCCGCGGGGCAGTTTGCGGGCAAAGCGCGCGTGACGATCGATGCCGGCGCCCACATGCTTCCTGCAGCAGTGCTCTGGCCTGTGAGCGAGCCGAACGAACTGCTGATCTCGAATGGACTGTCGACGATGGGATTCGCGCTGCCGGCGGCGATCGGGGCTGGCTTGCTTGACCGTTCCCGGCTCGTGGTGGCCCTCACCGGCGACGGTGGCCTGCTCATCTGTATGGGCGAGCTGGCGACACTGGCGCGCGAGCGGCTCAAGGTCATTGTCGTCGTGCTCAACGATTCGTCGCTCAGTCTGATCGAGATCAAGCAGCAGGCTCGCAAGCTTCCGCCGGCGGGTGTTGCGCTCGGCGATCTGAACTGGTCGCGAATTGCCGAGGGGTTTGGTCTGAGCGCCTGGGCGGCGCGGACCCCGGCTGAGCTCGAGCATGCGCTGGAAGCCGCAGCCGCCGTTGACGGTCCGAGCCTGATCGACGCGCATATCGATCGATCAAACTATCCGGACATAATGAAGGCGATTCGAGGCTGATGTGGGAACCACTACACCTTCAAGATGGACGCTCGACGGTACCGCTTACATCGCGTGCAACTGCGACTACGGCTGTCCCTGTAACTTCAACGCTCTGCCAAGCAAGGGACACTGCGAGGGCGGATGGACATGGCGCGTGAAGTCAGGCGCCGTCGATGACGTGTCACTCGACGGTCTCTGCTTCTCGGTGTTCGTGAAATGGCCTGGTGCGATTCACCACGGCAACGGCGAGGGCGTCATTCTGGTCGACGCGCGCGCCAGCGATGCGCAGCGAGACGCCATTGCGGCGCTGGTCGGTGGCAAATTCGGCGGTCCGTGGGGCGTGCTCGCCTGGACCTGGCCGAACGTTCACGGCCCGCACCTGGTGCAGTACGAGATCGACG
>Ga0111538_10013517_pt1 | contig 10767 bp, 9 predicted proteins | sample SoiMethybrSBSTD1_FD_79669 | JGI IMG/M metagenome (GOLD analysis project Ga0111538, IMG submission 79669) | Bulk soil microbial communities from a Populus tree surrounding site in Tennessee, USA - Soil MetaG P. TD hybrid SBSTD1 (version 2)... | ecosystem: Environmental > Terrestrial > Soil > Tree... | reverse complement strand
GAAATTTATGGACACGTTTGAGCACACAAACTTATGCCTTTACCTTCTTAACTACGATGGAGCAACATTTACAATCGAACTTAATAATGACACTTCTCACTTGCTCTTGAGTTGAGCGAGCGCTGTCTTTGCCTTTGTATCGATACTGTTTTTGTATTCATGCTTCTTGTAAGACAGCGCCATTTCAAAATACTCCTCGGCAGCGGGGGCGTTGTTTTCTTGCACCATTAAATATCCCAGTTGCAGGCAAGCATTGGGTGCGAAATACCAATTGGCACTTCCATTCAACTGTATGGTTTTTTCGTAGTAAAGCTTCGCATCAGATACGTGATCCATCTTATGATACAACCTTGCTTTTCGATAATTAAGCTCAACCTCGTCACGTAATGTTTTCAGTTGCTCAGGGCCGATGGAATCCAGGATACTTTGAGCTTCCGCATAGTATCCACCGTCGATGAAATACCTCGCTCTAGTCAACTGTGGATGTGGCATTTCTGTTTCAGCAAGGCTTCGTGATGCGTACTTGTCAGCTTCGGTTATCTCTTTGCCGACCGTCCGTGCTGCCCGGAATGTAGACTGTGCGTCATTGACGTTGCCGTTAAGCCAATAGGCCAATCCGATTTTGTAAGTCGCGTCTTTGACATTGTTTTGTCCTTTGTAGTGGTTGATAAACGACCTGTATGAAGTTATCGCGTTGAGATATTCTGCCTTGTGCAAGTACACTTCGCCTTTTAAGTAGTCGGCATAGTAAATAGGAAAGGTGTTTGGCTGACTACCTAGCTTATTCAGCATTTCCAGGGCACGCTCGCTTTGAGAATTTTTGATTGCTAAGGATCCGCCTAAAAATAACACCAACGGGTTGTCTGGATGTTTGGCGATGATCTGATCGATCACCTTCACGCCCTCGTCAGGGTGTTGCAATACAAAACCCTGAATGAGAGAATAAAGTATATCCGCTTCCAACTTAAGCACATTGTCAGATGTTCTGATCTTCTCAAGATCTTCCAGGCCTGGTTCGATCGATCCTTCTATGTTTAGAAGGCCCAATATCCAATCGTATTTTTCGGGTACTGATCCGATAATGATGTCGAGTAATGCAGAAGTCTTATTAATTGCAAGAAATGATGGAAATCGACGTTGGATCTCCTTGGTAGTAAGGTATGCCTGACGAAGGTTTAAGGCTGCATCGAACTCATGGCCAAACTTGAAATAGACAAATGCCCATTGCATTCTGATCTCAGCCTGGAGAAAAAGGTCATCGGCGTTGTTTGGTTTTGTTTTTCTTTCGAGCCTCGCTTCAAAACGGTCTTCATATTCCGAGAATTTTTCACCATCCTCGGCAATCAAAAGTTCAAGCGCTTCGGCGAGCGCAGTGGCATAGTGCTCTTGAGGTGTTTCAGGCTTGGGAAGCAGTAGGTGAACCTGGTCGAATTGAAGGTTTAGGACTAGGTCGTAAGTCTTGCCCGTAGCTGCGTCAAATTTCCATTCCGGCCCTGCAGTATATGCGCCCGGCACTGCGCTATAACCATTCAGCCCCCAACAAATAAAAAGGCAAGCGACGAGGCTTGCCCTTAATATTTTCCAATTCGAAATGTCGATGTTATTCAGCTTTCTTTCGTCGGCTGGGTGCAGGTGTAGCAACCTTGGCTGTTTTTGGTTTATCGCCTTCATCAAGGGAATCCATGTCAACGTCTGCCAAGATACGACCTGAATGTTCATCAATAACAATTTTCTTTTTCTCACGGATCTCAGCGATCTTTTGAGGAGGGATCACAATGTTACATCCTTCCGCTGCGCCTCTGACAACCCGTACCACAGCAAGTCCGTTGCTGAGACTTCCGCGTAGTCTTTCGTAATATTTGAGGAGCTTGTCTTCGATCCTTTTTGAAGCCTTATCACGCTCTGCCAACAACCGTTTCTCTTCCTCGTGGCTTTCTGCGAGGATACTATCAAGTTCCTTTTTCTTGTTATCCAAATGGTCCCCACGCTCCTTAACGAAGACATCGGTCTTTTCTATCTCGTCTTTCTTTTCCTGGATTAGCTCTTTGCCTTCTTTGATCTTCTTCTCGCAGATCTGGATTTCAAGTTCCTGTAACTCTATCTCTTTGGTAATGGCATCAAATTCTCTGTTGTTCCTAACGTTCTTCTGCTGCTCGGTATATTTCTTGATTAACTTCTCAGCTTCCTTGATCGCTTCCTTGTGTTTTTTGATGTTTTCTTCGATTTCCCGCTGACCTGCTTCGTACTTGCTTTGCCGGGTTCGATATCCCTCGATCTCGTCCTCAAGGTCTTGTACTTCGTCTGGGAGATCTCCCCTCAATTTCTTCAGCTCGTCTAGTTTTGTGTCAATGTACTGGAGTTTTACAAGCGCCTCAAGCTTTTGTGCAACTGATTGATTTTCCATTATTTATAGATAGCTTATTGGATTTGTTACAGTTTTTGAAAAATTGCACGCAAAAGTAGGAAATTTTTTCATTAAAACCTCTACCAAAAGTTCTTTGGTAGCGACTTCGCTTTCATAGTGGCCAATATCTGCTATTGTGATCTTGCCATCCGCATCAAAGAAATCGTGGTATTTGTAATCGGCAGTTACGAAAAACTGAGCTCCAGCCTGGATTGCATGGCTTAACAGAAAACTTCCGGATCCGCCACATACTGCCACTTTTTGAACCTTTGTGCCCAGTATTTTTGTATGACGGATCACTTCTAGTTGCATACTGTTTTTTAAACCTCTTAAGAAGTCCAAAGGTTCCTGCGCGGGATCCAGATCACCGATCATCCCTGAGCCAACTTCCTGATTGTCATTGTCTAATGGGGACACATAGTAAGCTATTTCTTCATATGGGTGGGAATTCCTTAACGCCTGTAGGATCTTATGACTATCATGTGTGGGAAAGATCAATTCAGCACGCATCTCTTCCACATATTCCTGCGACAGCGATTTGCCTACGTGCGGATTCGCGAACTCATCGGGCATGAACGTTCCGGTTCCTTCTACCCGGAAGCTGCAATTCTTATAATGACCGATTTGTCCTGCGCCAGCGTCGTGTAACGCCGATAGAACTGCTTCGACATTTGCCTTTGGAATAAAGGTTACGAGCTTGCTAAGCGTTCCTCTTTTTGGTACGAGTATTTTCAGGTTGGTTAGACCAATTCGCTCCGCCAGTTTTTTATTCACGCCCGTGTGAACATTATCAAGATTAGTATGGATGGCATAGATCGCCACATCATTCCTTATGGCTTTGATGATGACACGCTCCACGTAGTTGCTTCCGGTAAGTTTCTTAAGTCCTTTGAATAGGATTGGATGATGCGCGATGACAAGGTTTGCTTTCAGTTTGATAGCTTCGTCCACTACTTCTTCGGTGCAATCAAGGGTAGTCAATATTCCCTTCACATCGCTCATTGGACTACCGGTAATAAGTCCGGAATTGTCATATGATTCCTGATAGCTCTTCGGTGCTGAAGATTCAAGGAAGTCAGTAACGTCTTTTATTTTTAAACTTGCTGCCATTATCGGATCATTAAGTTTTCCTATGCGACATCAAAGTAAGCGATGGCAACCTTTTACACAACACACCTCTGTTGATCATGGAATCACTTTGATGTTGTAGTAAAAAAATTTTCATACTGAGTGAGTTAGAATTGTTATTTTCCATCATCAATTAAATTCATGGTGATCCTCCGAATCTTATTGTTTCCCTTTGCTATCCTTTACAATTTAGTTACCTGGCTGAGAAATCGCCTATATGACCAAGGGCTGAAGCCTTCCATCAAGTTTGAATTACCGGTAATAGGAGTTGGAAACTTGACCGTGGGCGGAACGGGTAAAACGCCTTTAATAGAGTATCTTATCAGATTGCTAGCCAGGAATTATCAGGTCGCTACCTTAAGTCGTGGTTATGGGAGAAACACGAAAGGTTTTCGCATGGCTGAGGTGACGGATTCCGCAGCAACCATTGGCGACGAACCCTTTCAATTCCATGTAAAATTTGGCGACCGCGTTAAGGTAGTTGTAGGAGAGGAACGTGCTCTTGCAATAGCGAACATCCTTCAATTCGTTCCGCGAACGGAAGTTATTCTTCTTGACGATGCATTCCAACATCGTCGCGTAATACCCTCGCTTAATATACTACTCACTGATTACCATCGACCGTTTTACGAAGACTTTTTACTTCCTGCCGGAAGACTACGAGAGTCAAGGTCGGGGGCCGAACGAGCGGACATCGTAATCGTCACAAAGTGCCCTCAGGAAATTACCGATGAGCATATGATGGAGATAGAAAAATCTGTAAGAGAGTTCGTCGAAAAGCCAGTATTCTTCACGCACATCCGGTATGGAAATCCAACACCTTTTGGTAGACCCAATCAAAGGCTGGGAGATCAGATTGCGTTGCTGTCTGGAATTTCGAACCCACGGCCTCTTGAGCATTACGTTGCTCAGAATTTCAAGATGAAAACGCACTTTAATTATTCGGATCACCACCCGTATCGTGCGGCCGACATTGAGCGTTTACACCGTTTCATCGAAGAAAACCCTGGAGCCAGTATACTCACAACTGAAAAGGACAAGGTTAAGCTCGCAGCTCCGGAATTTGAATCCCTTATAAAACGTTTGCCGATCTTTTATTTACCCATTGAAGTGGAATTCATAAAAAATGGACAGGATTTTGATGAAATGGTGCTAAACAGTATCAGGCGTGCAGGATAAAAAAATGCGTTTGAATACGCTAACCGCGTTACAATGGCCCTTATTTTTACGCGTGTATTATTCGCGATTTCTAGCCTTAATTGTCTGTCTAACAGTTTGTTTTCTAGACCTCCAAGCCCAAGATCAAACGGGGAAGCGAGGTTCGCGTATCATCGATGACACTACAAAGCAGGTCTACGGACCCAAGACTTCCCGCTACTTTTACGAGAATGACGTCTTTTTGAATCGTCAGACTTATCACACAATTGACACGGTTATCCGGGATTTCCACCGCTTTTCTTACGTTCAGACCAGCCACTATACGCTTCAGGACCTCGGCAATATAGGCACATAAAGTCGACAGATGTTTTACCAGGTACCTCAAGTGATCGGGGCATCATCCGGATTCCAATCGTACGATGTCGTCTGGGACGCTGAGGAGATTCGTAACTACGATACCAAGTCACCCTATACGAAGATGTATGTGATACTTGGAGGTAAGGGAAGATCGATGACAAGGGCTTCATTTAGCCGAAACATAAACCCCCGCTGGAACTTTGGCTTCAATTACCGCGCATTGTTAGTCGACAAACAGGTGCAACGACAAAGCAAGGGTGATCGGAATGTAAAAAGCACCTATTATGATTTGTACACGGCATTTCAAACTAAGGATAGCTCATATAGGGTATTCGCGAATTTTAGAAGAAACAGACTGGATGCGGACGAATACGGAGGAGTTCGCACTACCGAAGGGTTTGAATACAAGGATTATTTCTACGACAACGTACAACCGCTACTATCGAATGCAATGAGTAGTGATTTGAGAATGAAATTCCACCTTTTCCATCAGTATGAGATCGGAAAGGCTCTTCAGATTTATCATACGTTCGATCGCTATCGGCAGGGCAGGAAATTTTTCGATGTTCCAGGAGACCCGAAAGCAGAAGATTATTACTATGATCACGTAGAGCTCCCCTACGATACGTCCGATGATCGGTCCAAGTTCAAGTATGTGCGAAATGAATTTGGGATAAAGGGAAATCTGTTAAAACTGTTTTACAACGGATACTATAAGCTCCGCTACATATCAATGACGAACACAAATGTAGAACCGGACACCTTACATGTGACTACATCGGAGTTGGAGAGTTATATCGGCGGACGAATTTCATTGAAGCTTGATTCACTTGGGGAAATCAATGGTTGGGCCGAATTGCAGCAAAACGGAAACTACAGGATCGAAGGGAATATCAAAAGCAAATGGTTTGAAGCCTCGTTAAAGCAGGCTCAATATTCAGTTCCATTCGTATATCAGTTCTACCGCGGCGCCCACGATGTTTGGAACAATGACTTCGATGCCATAAACTCCACACAGATAAATGGATACCTGCATTATAATTCTCGTGTTTTTAATATTTCTCCGGGGTTGACATTCACACGGGTGGGCAATTATGTTTTATTCAAAGAAGGGGATTATGGAACGACTCAGACTGTGTTGCCGATTCAGACTTCAGGTGAGCAAGTGTTCGCTTCGCCGGAACTGAAATTCTCATTGCGTTTATACAAACACATTATTTTCAGCAGCCAGACGATTTACACGAAGGTCCTCAAGAATACCGATGACGCTATCCAGATCCCTGACGTCTTCGTCAACGCACAGCTCGCCTACGAAAACATCCACTTCAATGAAAATCTCGATATGCATGCAGGACTTGATTTCCACTATCAGTCCGATTACTATGCATTGGGATACGACGTTCCAATTCAACAGTTTTATGTTCAGCAGTCTTTTGTATCCCCGTCATTTCCACTGATCGATGTGTTTTTCAGCGCGCGAATTAAGAAGGGAAGGATATTCGTTAAATATAACAACGTTGTCCAGCTCATTACAAAAGAGGGATACATGCCCACACCAGGCTATCCGGGACAACGAAATATTCTTGATTTTGGATTCGATTGGTCTTTCTATGATTAATTTTGAGATCAGATCGATCAACATATGGAAGTCAGGAAAGTTGACAAGTTTACACTTGGATTAGAGTTACCCACTGATCCCCGGTGGATTGACATTGCTAAGGAGCACACGCGCGACATACTCGTTGATCACGCGTATTGTGAACAGAAAGCCGCATCGTCGTGCATTTCATTAATCGTTCAACATCCCGATCGCGAAAAGCTCGTCGAGGTTTTAACTCCTATCGTGGCCGAAGAGTGGAGTCACTTTGAACGGGTGATCCACGAATTAAAGAAGAGGGGATATTCACTGGGACCTCAACGCAAGGATGAATATGTTGAAGCCCTGACCAAAATTGTGAGGAAGGGCGGAAGTCGCGAGCAACACCTAGTAGAGAAGTTGCTCATGAACGCGCTGATAGAAGCCCGTAGTTGCGAGCGTTTCAAGGTGTTATGGAAGATGATAGAGGACCCCGAATTATCTGAATTCTATTACGAGTTAATGATTTCAGAGGCAGGACATTATAAGACCTTCCTTCATTTAGCAATGGAGTACATGGATAAGGATGCCGTGATCGCCCGTTGGCACGAATGGTTAGCTGAAGAAGCAGAAATTATGCGTAGCCTCGAAGTGAGGGGAGACCGGATGCATTAGCCAGGTGCCTGCCTAGGCCTCGGTAGCTAGATAGCTTGGTAGCTGATCAGGTCTTTTGTTTCTTTTTCTTTGCTGCAGGGAATAATACGTTGTTGAGTATTAGTCTATATCCCGGCGAGTTGGGATGCTGATTGAGATCGGTCGGTTCTTCACCTACCTGATGTTGGTAGTCTTCAGGATCATGTCCTCCATAATAGGTCCAAAAACCCTTGCCAAGAATACCATGAATGTATTTGGTTTCTTTGATCTGTTTGTTCTCACCCATCACCAACACGTCAGGTTTTATCAAATGGCTCTTGAATCCTGTGGTTTGTCCAAAGAATCCTTTGATCACGTGCGTATGATTTTGTGTGAGCATAGTGGGGATTGGATCCCACTTTGCAGAGAATTCGAAGAGTGTGAAGTAGTCATTGTCCTGCCTTAGGCCCCGTTCGTTGGGCTGGTTGTCAATGTCGGAAAATTCGTACTGCAACGGGTCCTGTACCAGCCGGAAGTCGGTAAATGCAAGTGTACTCTCATAATTGAGTTTTTCCTGCGCCTTTGGATCAGCGGCGTCACCATCGTACATTCTTTCGCAGATATCGACACCTTCAGCTGCAAGTGCAATGTCGTATGTATCAGTCGCCGAACACATAGCGAACATAAAACCGCCGCCAGTGACGAACTCCTTTATCTTTTTTGCTACAGTAAGCTTTAATTGAGATACTTTGTGGAACCCGTGCTTGCGTGCCAGATCCTCGGCTTCCTTTTGCTGTTCAATGTACCATGGCATCGGACTGTACTGTACATAGAACTTTCCATATTGGCCGGTGAAGTCTTCGTGGTGGAGGTGAAGCCAATCGTATTTTGGGAGCACACCGTTCATTACCTCATCATCGAACACAATGTCGTAAGGAATTTCGGCGTAGGTAAGCACTAACGTAACGGCGTCATCCCACGGAAGCTTTGACTTTGGAGAGTACACTGCTATCCTCGGATATTTTTCCAACTTCATTATATCGTAGTTGGCAGAAGGGCTGGCGATTTCTTCAATGATCTGATTCGCTTGCGCAGAAGAAATTATCTCAAAGCTCACGCCGCGCACTACAAGCTCGTTTTGGATCGCAGGATGATATTCACACATGAAACTTCCTCCCCGGTAGTTGAGTAACCAGTCAACTTCCATTTCACTCCGGAGGATCCAGTAAGCAATTCCATAAGCTTTGAGATGGTTTGCTTGCTTTTCATCCATGGGGATCAGGATGGAGTTGGCCCAGCTGCCGATAGAGGTCAGCAAAAAGAGGAATAAAATCGCACCACGCTTCATAATCTTCCCTGTTAGAGCCCGTAAATTTACTTCGCAAGGGTTATAATAGCGACTATTTTCATGGAATATACCAAAATCCGGGCGATTCCTGAATAATTATCGGTTCCTACGTAACATTTAGGGCACTTGATCAACGTATAAGAGAGAGAAAATTGTACCACTTGAATGAACCTGATTGAAAACATCAAAGAAGGATTGCGCTCTGTTCAGGCTAACCTGCTTCGATCCATTCTGACAGCCCTTATTGTCGCGATTGGCATTACTTCGCTGGTTGGCATTCTTACGGCCATTGATGCAATAGAACAATCTGTCAACGAAAGTTTGGCTACGCTTGGAGTAAATACATTTGACATCCGTTCAAAAACCAACCGAGGAAACAATCGTCAGGGGGTTACTGAAAAGAGTTACTCACAACTGAGAATGAATGAAGCGTTCCGTTTTATTGATCAATACCGGGTAGCTTCATCGATCAGTCTGTCAGCAGACGTCACGCAGATTGCAGAAGTGAAGCATTTGTCAAACAAGACAAACCCGAATGTGTTCGTGACCGGAGTGAACGAGGAATACATGGCTATTAAGGGACTGGAGACTGAAAAGGGCCGCAATTTTTCCAAGATAGAAATTCAGTATGGCACTCCGGTAGCTATCCTTGGCTACAAGATTTTCACGACTTTGTATAAAAAGAAGGAAGAACCTATCGGTACAGAAATCTCATTTTCAGGCACCCAATTCCGTGTGATAGGAGTCTTGAAGGAGAAGGGACAATTGGCAGACCACAATTACGACAATATGGTTTTGGTTCCGATCATCAAAGGCAATCAAATGTCGAAGGGTAGGGGATTGTGGTATGAAATCACTGTTGGAATTTCCGATCCAACACAGCTCGAAACGGCTATGGGCGAAGCTACAGGTGTGATGCGTTCAATTCGTCGTGACAATCCGGGTCAGCCGAATTCGTTTGACCTCGAGAAAAGCGAGACGCTTGCACAGGAGCTCGAAAGCATTACCAACGGATTGAGGATGGGTGGATTTGGTATCGGGTTTATTACACTTTTGGGGGCTTCTATCGCATTGATGAATATTATGCTTGTCTCTGTCACAGAACGCACGCGTGAAGTTGGAGTCCGGAAAGCTCTGGGAGCAACGCCAAAGCGCATCCGCCAGCAGTTTGTGATTGAAGCAATAGTGGTGTGCTTGTTGGGAGGTATTGCAGGGATAATCTTCGGGATCGTGATTGGCAACTTATTATCTCGCGCGATGAACATCACCGTGTTCGTCATACCCTGGACGTGGATGCTAGTTGGTTTTATTGTTTGTATTGTCGTAGGTCTGATTTCCGGTTATTATCCAGCGCATAAAGCCTCCAGGCTTGACCCCATAGAATCTCTTCGCTTCGAATAAATTTCCAGTTAGAAATGTGGAGACTCCCGCAACATTTGCTGGAGTTTTTTCAGCTGACTTTGCCTTTTTTTTGTGCACTTTTAGAATTCGGAGAGATGCCAGAGCGGCCGAATGGGGCGGTCTCGAAAACCGTTGTGCGGGTAACCGTACCGAGGGTTCGAATCCCTCTCTCTCCGCTAATATTTATTTTTTAGGCTTTTTTGACCGTTTTGTTACGGGTTCGGTTACGGAAAATAACCCTATACCCGCAAATGATTAACGCGAGGAAACTTTCAATTTTTTGGATAAAACTATGATAAGTACTTGTAGGAGCACTTAATTCCTTTCTCTTTCCAGGTATAGCCTAATTTCGGCTTTGAACTCTGACAAGTTGGTATACCTTCGGTTCATGTCCGAAGATGAACTACGAAAGAACATTGAAGGAATAGAGAAGCGCATTCACTTCTGTTTGAGTGCGCTTTCGGCACTGCTGCTGGTTCTATGTATGCTGTTAGCAATTTTCTAAAGGGCCGGTAGGCAAACATTCCAGGTCTGTGTCAACATGATACCAACAATATAGACCCAAAAAAAATTCTGATGCTGTGTGTAATCCCTCAGCCGGGCAATTACCTGGAGAAAAAAAATTGCCAGTTTCCGTCAGCAGGCCCCGCATCGTATTGGATCAGAAGCTGTTTGTTGTCAGAGTCTAAAAACCCATATTGTATTAATCGGAGGTCGCTCTGCCGATTGATCAAGCCGCGGACATAGGATGTATTGAATTTC
>Ga0111538_10013516_pt1 | contig 10770 bp, 10 predicted proteins | sample SoiMethybrSBSTD1_FD_79669 | JGI IMG/M metagenome (GOLD analysis project Ga0111538, IMG submission 79669) | Bulk soil microbial communities from a Populus tree surrounding site in Tennessee, USA - Soil MetaG P. TD hybrid SBSTD1 (version 2)... | ecosystem: Environmental > Terrestrial > Soil >... | reverse complement strand
GCGGAGATCGAAGGCCCTTTGCGCGGTCTTCGCGAGATGGCACGCAGCGCGCGCGCTTCGACGCTCGACGAGCAGCGCCGCTGGATCGAGGTGATCGGGGTCACCGACGTCGTCGACGGGGCTGAACGCGACCCGTTCGATCTCGAGCTCGGCCTCGAGAACCTCATGCGTCTGGCGGCCCAATACGACGATGAAGAGGCCGATGCGCGCGCGGCGCGCTTTGCGAGCTCGGTGGCCCCCACGTTCCAAGAGGCGCGCCGCATCGCGCTGGGCACGGGGCGCCTTCACCTGCGCGCCGCCGCCGTCAACGCCTTGGAAGGGTGCGCGCGTTCCATCGCCCTGCGCTTGTGGGCTCCGCTTCTGGCCACGCGCCCCGCGGGTGAACCGGTCGAAGAGCCGGATCTCAAAGAGACTTGGCAAACGATCGCCCGCGCGCCTTCGGAGATCCTCGATCTCGTCAAAGAACGCCGTCACGCGCAAGCTAGCCTTGGTGATGCCGACCTTTCGCTCGAAGTGCTGGCCGTTCGCCTCGGCGGTTACGCGCTCGATGCGTGCGGCGAGGCGTCCGATTTAGGTCCGGGGCGGGGGAGCGCCGCTCACGACACGTGTCTCTGGCTCCGTAAGCTCGATGGTTTGGCAGACGGATCGCGCGAGCTGCCCGACGCGCTCCAGGGCGCGTTGAGCGCACTTTTCTGGCGTCTGGTCGATACCACGCGCGGCACGGCGCTCGGCGAGGTCGACGACGTGCACTGGCTCGGTCCTTTCGCCGCGTGGTGGGCGCTCGTCATCGATCGCCCCGCCATGCTGCAGCAGCTCGCGACGGCGTTGCCCATGATGGCGGCGAGTGCGCTGACGCAATGCTGCGAGCAAGCGGCGGCGCTCCGCGGCGCGGTTTCTTCGGGGCTCGCCGACGGCATGTGGGGGCTCGCCGCGTCGGAAGCGCTGGCCGCGCTCCACGCGGAAGAAACGGAGCTCGCGCAAGCTCTGGCGGGGCTCGCGCGCGCCCTCGAGGCCTTCGAGGAAGCGGCCGGCAACAAGCCCGGGATCGACGCACTGTGCGTGGATCTCGTGCTGGCGGGGGACCGCTTGCACCGCGCGCTCGCCGATCCCGTCAAAGCACTGCATCCGGTGGCCCAGGGCGATACGGAAGACTCGCTGGCGCGAACCGATACGGAGAATGCCCCGCGCGTCGCGGTTCTGGTGGCGCGCGCGATTCGCGCCCGAGAGCTGTCGATGCTCGACGTGTGGCTCGCGTCGCTTGGGCCCGTCACGTCCGCCCTTCTCGAGAGCGCTGTGCGCGCGGCCATCCGGCGGACGCCCCCTCCGCCCCCGCAACCGAAAAAGAAGGAGCCGAAGTTCATCGAAGGTTACGAGCTCGTCAAACCATTGGGGGAAGGGGGAATCGGCACCGTTTGGCTGGTGCGCAAACCGGGGGCCGATCGGCTCTTCGTCCTCAAGATCCCCAAGGCCGAGGCTTTGGCCAACGCCACCGACACCGAACGGGAAGGGATCCTCGGCTCGTTCGTCGAGGAGGCGAAAGCCCTGGCCGGCATTTACCACCCCAACGTCGCGAACATCATCGACCGCGGCGTGTCCGGGAACATCCCCTTTTTGGTGCTCGAGTATTTGATCGGCGCCGATCTCAAGCAGTACGCGGGGGCTCGCCTGATGACGCTCTTCGAGCTTCGCCAAGTCGTGGCCGAGGCCTGCGCGGGGCTCGCGGCCCTGCACAGCGCGGGGCTCGTGCATCGCGACATCAAGCCGGCCAACCTGTGGCTGCGCCTCCCCCTTGCCGGGGGTGTCCGGTTCGATCCCGACAAACACCGCGAGCCTGCGGTTGCTCCGCCTCTGACGACGGTGGTCATCGACTTCGGCATGGTGCGGGCGACCCGCGTCCCGCCCGAGGTGGGGGGGCGATTCGTGGCCGGCACGGCCGGGTACATTGCCCCCGAACAGGTGCTCGACCCTGTCGAGCTCGATGTCCGCTCGGACGTGTATGCGCTGGCGGGGACCATCTACAATGTGACCACCGGGCGCGCGTTTTTCGACGACGTCGAGAGTCCCAGGGATCGCATCTTGTCCCACATGCGCCGCGACCCCTTCGAAGACGCGGCGCGCCTGCGCGGCTACCCCGCGCCCATTGCCAGGCTTTTGCGGGCGGCGACCGCGCTGTCCCCCACGGATCGCCCTTCTCCGCTGGAGTTCGGAAAGGAATTCGGTGCAGCGCTATGATTAATGACTTCGAATTGAATTAAAGACAATTTCGCAGAACTCTTGCCACCCGCAGCAAGGACTGCAAAATGAACGAAACGGTACTAGGGATCGTGGAGCTCTTTTGAAAGAGACGGCGGCCGAAAACCTTTGGCCTCGCGAAATCGCCGGCCGAGCGAGGGCCGTAGCGGAAGCTGCGTTCGTTCAAGAAATGGACGGCTGGCTGCTGCTCATCCGCGTCGATGACGCGGCGGGGGAGACGGCGCAGGTGCTGCAGCGCGGCGCCCTCGGCGAGCGCACCGCCATGGTTCCTTCCATCGGCTTTCGCACGACCATGCGCGTCGGGGACGAGCCCGAAGCGAGGCCCGCCGTTCCGTTCGGTCCCAAGCAGCTCGAGCTGCGTCTCATCACCGGTCCGCACGTCGCGGTGCCCATCCACAAGCGAGCGGGCAGCGGCAAAGACTTCATCGAGCGGGTGTCGGTCGGGCGCGCCACCAACAACGACATCGTCATTCGCGACGACAGCGTCTCCAAAGTGCACGCCTGGTTCGCGCGCGGCGAAGAGGGGAACATCTTCATCGCCGATGCCGGCAGCAGGAACAGGACGATGATCAACGGCGTCGCCCTCCCCCTACAGAGTCCGGAAGAGATCCACGGGGGGGACGCCATTCGCTTCGGCGCGGTGGAATCGATCCTCTGCTCGGCCAAAGTCTTCTGGCAGGCCGTTCACAGCTAATCTCTCCCACTCGCCGCTTCCCAGCCGCCACTCGCTGCACACCGTCATCTCGGGACGGCAAACTGGGTCACACTCCCCCTGATGCCCCCCCGGACGGTATGGCTCTTTGCAGCGTCGTTTTGGGCGCTCTCTGGGCTCATCTCCGGGATCCAGATCTGGATCAGCATGCGCACGCACGGGCATTCGGGGCCGCTGCTCATCGGGTATTACCTGCTCGTTTGGGAAGCGTGGCTCCTGCCCACGCTCGCTATCCTGTGGCTGGCGCGCCGCTTCCCCGTCGTGCCACCGCGCGCGCGCGCCATCGGCCTCCACACGATCGCTGCCGTCGTCGTCGCCTTCCTGCACGAGTCGTATTGGATCGCCCTGCTCGTCTCCCTCCGGCCGTTCGATCGCATGAACCTCGATGTGTCGAAGCTGCGACAGAGCTGGTTGGATCGGTACCTCGAGTGCCTGCCGGTCGAGCTCGCCATGTATTGCCTCGTGCTCGGATTCTCGCTTGCCCTCGATTATTACGGGCGCTACCGCGAGCGCGCGCTCCAAGCCGCGGAGCTCGAGGCGTCGCTGGCCGACGCGCGGCTTCACGCTCTCGAGCTCCAGATCCAGCCGCATTTTCTGTTCAACACGATGAACGCCATCACCTCTTTGGTGCGCACGCACCGCAACGACGAGGCGGTGGCGATGATCGCCGGGTTGAGCGAGCTCTTGCGCTACACGCTCGACCACGCCGGGACGCAGAGGGTGAAGCTGAGTGAGGAGCTCGGCGTGCTCGAGCGGTACCTCGAAATCCAACGCGTGCGGTTCCCCGATCGGATGTCGTTTCGCGTCGATGCCTCGGCCGAAGCACGACGGGGCGCGGTGCCGACTTTGATTCTCCAACCGTTGGCTGAAAACGCCGTACGCCATGGCATCGCGCCGAGCGCGGCGGCGGGGATCGTCGAGGTGCGCGCCTTTCGTAAGGCGGAACGCCTGTGTATCGAGGTGTTCAACAGTGGGACCCTGGCCGGCCCCGCGCGGCAAGGGATTGGGCTCTCCAACACCCGGGAAAGGCTGCGCCACTTGTACGGCGACGGGGGGACGTTCGGTCTAGAGAGTGTGAGCGGCGGTGTCATGGCTTCGTTGTCGATCCCCTGGAGCGAATCGACGTGAACAACGGCGAGGGTACCCCGTTGCGCGTCGTCATCGTCGACGACGAACCGCTGGCCCGCGATCTTCTGCGGGCTCTTTTGGCCAAGCATGCTGACCTTTCCGTAGTCGGCGAGGCGGCGGGGGTCGACGGCGCAGCGCTCATCGCGCGCACGCGCCCCGACATCATGTTTCTCGACATCCAAATGCCGGAAGTGGACGGTTTTCGTCTGCTCGAGCTCGTCGGAGCCGACGCCGTGCCGGCCGTCGTCTTCGTCACGGCCTACGACCGCTATGCACTGCGCGCGTTCGAGGTGCACGCCCTCGACTACCTGCTCAAACCAGTCGAAGAGCGGCGGTTCGCCACCGCGCTCGAACATGCCAAGAAGAGCGCACGCGCGCAGCGCAATGGCACCGTCGATGCGCGCATTGCTCAGCTGCTCGCGGATCGTGCGGCGTCGCGATCGCGCTTCCTCGTGCCGGTGCGGGGCAAAGTGGTCGTCGTCGACGCGGAGCACATCGATTGGGTCGAAGCGGCCGACTACTACGTGTCGCTCCACGTGTCTTCGCCTGCGGGGGCGGCTTCGCATTTGCTCCGCGAAACGATGGACGATCTGGAAAGGCAGCTCGATCAGGACAAATTCGTGCGCGTCCACCGTTCGGCGATCGTGAACCTCGATCGCGTGCGCGAGATCCATCCGCTCTTCCGCGGCGATTGCACACTCGTCCTGTCCGACGGCGCGCGCGTCAAGTTGAGCCGCAGTCGGCGCAAGCATTTCGAGGAAAAGTTCGCCGAGCCGCGGCGACGGCGGGGGTAGCGCGTCAAAAGAAGGGAATAGGCGGTGGCGCTGACGTCGATTTTGTCGCGCGAATCGCCCCCCAGCCCGGCCGGGTTGTACCAAATGGAGCTCGCGTCGCTGACCGTTGCCGATACGGCGCCCCCCGTCATCGAGGCGCGATTGCCGACCAGCATCTCGTCGTCGTTGCCGGCGCTCGCGGACGCGGCCCACGCGACGCCAGCGAAAACCGTGGCCAGCGTGACCCGCGCGCGCATGGGCGCGCAGCATAGTTCGCCGTCTTCCCAGCGTCAGCCCGATGTAGGCAGGGGGTCTTTGCGTGCTCCTTTTCTTGTTCGGCGGCGTTTCGCGTGGTAGGCGGATCGTGTGCAACGAGTCGTCGTAGCGCTTGGCCTCGCCGGAGCATTGGCCACAGCAAGAAGTAGCCGAGGTTCAGCGGAGAACGAGACGCAGCCCGTTTCGCCCGTCCCCAAGGAGTGCCGCCAGCTGCTGCTCGTCCGAAGCCGCACCTGGAAGACGCCCACCGGCACGCTGGAGCGCTACGAGCGCGACGATACGCAACAATGGCGCCGCGTCGGAGAACCGACCCCCGTCAACGTCGGGCGCAGCGGGATGGGGTGGGGACGAGGACTACATCCCGCCGATCAGCACGGACCCGTGAAGCGCGAAGGGGACGGGCGCGCCCCCGCCGGCGTCTTTCCGCTCGCGACCGCGTTCGGCGTTGCCGACGGGCTGCCCCCCGAAGCCAAAGGCTTTCCGTATCTGCACACGTCCTCCACCACGTACTGCGTCGAAGACGTGCGCTCCAAGTATTACAACCAGATCATCGACGCCAACGAGGTCAAGGCTACGTCGTGGGAGCGCTGGAGCGAGATGCAGCGCCCGGACGGCCTTTTTCGGTGGGGGGTCGTCGTTCGCCAGAACGATCCCGATACCAAGACCGGCGCCGGCTCCTGCGTTTTTCTGCATATTTGGCGCGGTTTTCGGCAGCCCACCGCGGGCTGCACCGCGATGTCCCCCGATCAGATCCAAGAGACGGTGCGCTGGCTCGACGCCACCGCGCAGCCGCTCCTCGTCCAGCTGCCCGAGCCGGAATACCAGCGGCTACGGGACGGCTGGAGCCTCCCCTAATTCGAAGATCCTCGCGAGCCCCGAGGCTTCGCCGCGCGATCGTATTAGGGTCGCCTCTTCACGACGCATTCTCGCGCGAGGAGAGGTCCCATGATCCACGGAGCTCACGTCATCATCTACAGCAAGAACGCGGACGCCGATCGCGCGTTCTTCCGCGACGTCCTCAAGTATCCCGCAGCCGATGCCGGGCACGGTTGGCTCATCTTCGCGCTGCCTCCAGCCGAAATCGCCTTCCACCCCTCCGACGAAAACGACGTGCACGAGTTCTATTTGATGTGCGACGACGTCCACGCGCTCATCGCCCAAATGAAGGCCGCCAAGGTCGAATGCTCGCCCGTCCACGAGGAGCGCTGGGGCTCGATCACACGTCTCACATTGCCCGGCGGCGGCAAACTCGGCGTCTACCAGCCGAAACACGCGTCACCGTTGCAGGGTGCGCAGAAGACTCGATAGCGGCGCGGCCCCCGCGTGTCGCAGGAGAAGAATTCACAGGGAGATCAGGAGATCCCCTCCTCTGCCGTTCTTCCGCCTTTTCTCCCCGTGTTTCCTCCTGATCTCCTGATCTCCCTGTAAATTCTCTGAGCCGGCAAGCATCGCTCTCGCCGTCGCCCTCGACGTCCCGCAGCTGGCTCTCGCGGCCGTCTCTCTTCAATAAGGACGGGCGCGCGGTCGTACGGCGGGGGCGCAAACATACCTCTTATAGGGCGTCAGCGCGGTGACGGGTGCTCTGTCCACAGCGGCCAGGCGATGCAATCGCGCGAAAAGACGGCGCTAGCCACAGCTCCACCCCTCAAGCCCGGGCGTACTTCTGCCGTTGTGCTGCCCGTGACCACCATCATCGGGCTCGTCGTTGTTTTCGCTGCGGTTCTCGGCGGCTTTGCCATGGCCGGGGGACCGTTCGGCGTGCTCGTTCAGCCCAACGAATTGGTCGTCATCGGCGGCGCTGCCGTCGGCACCTTGGTCATCTCCGCACCCGGCAAAGTCGGCAAACGCATCCTCGGTTCGCTCAAGAAAGCGTTCTCCGGCAAGCCCCCCGCCAAGGCCGATTTTCTCGATCTGCTGAAGTGCCTCTTTCAGATCTTCCAGGCGATGCGGCGCGAAGGTGTGGTCGCGCTCGAAGCCCACGTTCAGGATCCGCACAAGAGCACCATCTTCAAACAGTTTCCCACCGTGTTGAAGCGCCACCACGCGGTGGACTTCCTCGTCGGCGGACTGCGCCAGCTCGTCGACGGCTGCACGCCGACCGAGCTCGCGCAGCTCTTCGATACGGAGATGGAGACCCATCACGACGAGGAGCATCAACCGATCAACTTGATCCGCACGACGGGTGACGCGCTCCCTGGCCTCGGGATCGTCGCCGCCGTGCTCGGCATCATCGTCACCATGGGTCACATCGATGGCGGTCCCGAAGAGATCGGCCACCACGTCGCGGCCGCTCTGGTGGGTACCTTTCTCGGAATTCTCATGTGCTACGGCATGCTCTCGCCGATCGCGACGGGCATCGAGATGCAAGCCGTCTCCGAGACGCGCTATCTCCTGTGCATCAAAGAGGCGCTCCTCGCCGCGGCCCGCGGGACCAACCCCAAGCTTGCCATCGAGTTCGCGCGCAGCGCCATCTTCTCCGATGAGCGCCCGACGTCCAATGAGCTCGAAGCTGCGCTCAAGGCGATGAAGAAGTAGGCAGCGTCGTGGCGGGCGATCCCGAAGTCATCATCATCAAGAAAAAGCCCAAAGGGCACGCCGCACACGGCGCCGCCTGGAAGGTGGCCTATGCCGACTTCGTGACGGCCATGATGGCGCTCTTCATGGTGCTCTGGCTCGTCTCCCAGACGGATCAGAAGATCAAGAAGGCGATCTCGGACTACTTTCGAACGGGCGTTTTCTCCGGCGCGCCGTCGGTGCTCGAGGGCGGCATGGGCGTCGCCGATCACGGCTTCGTCGATACGCTCGGCGGTCCCCCCGTCATGGACGCCTTCGACAACGACGCGAGCTCGAAGTTCTTGCGCGACGCCGTTCGGCGCGCGCTCGTCAAGAGCGGTACCACGGTGCTGACCGATCGTGTCACGATTACCCCGAGCCCCGAGGGGACGTTGATTCAGATCGCGGAAGGGCGCGAGGATCTGCTCTTCGATCTGTCGTCCTCGGAGCTCAAGCCGCCACTCGTGAAGCTCCTGCAGTCCCTCGGGCCCGAGCTGGCCAAGCTGGGGCAACCGGTCGAGATCCACGGGCACACCGACGCACGACCGTTTGCGTCGGGAGTAGGCCGCAACAACTGGACCTTGTCCTTCGAACGCGCGGAAAGGGCACGCGCCGAGCTGCAAAAGAACGGCTTGCCCGATTCGCTCATCGCCGGGATGTACGCGCATGCCGCGACGCAGCCGGTCGACAAGGATCCGCTCTCTCCGACCAACCGCCGCCTCGCGATCTTCGCGCGCAATCCGGTGGTGGCGCACGTCGGGCGGAATGGAGGCGCACGCCCTGCGGACAGCGCCAAGCCAGGTGAGCTCGGTAAGCCGGCGGGGAGCGCCAAACCGGGCGATCTCGCGAAACCCGCGGACAGCGCCGGGCACGGCGATCCCGCGCATCTCCCTGGAACCGCACCGACGCACTGAGCTCGAGGTGCCGCGCCGTCAGCTCGCTTCGCCGTCGGGGCTGGCGATGATGACGACGTAGCCGTCCGGATCGCGCAGCCACATCTCGCGGTGCTGGGGGCCGGGGTTGACGTGCGGCTCTTCGATGACGGGCGCTTTCATGACGCGCGCGCGCTTCACGGCCGCGTCGAAGTCGTCGAGCTCAAACCACAAAAGAACGCCGTGCCCGAGCGGGGCCGACTTCTCCGCCACGAGGTTCGTGTGATTCTCCCTATCCCAAGCGTGAAGCTGCAGAACGAGCTTGTCCTCGGAGAGGACGCGGTCGTAGAGGTTGCCGTGCGTGTCACCGCCGAGGCGCTCCGCGCCGAGTAGACGCGCGTACCAATCGGCCGATGCTTCGACGTCGCGCACGGCGATGAGAGGCTGAGGGCGAACGGTGGGCGCGTGCAGAGCCTTCGGCGGCCCGTGCCGATGTCCGTGTGCGGCGCGACGCTTGGTCGTTCTGTTCTTCACGCGCTTTGTCGCTACGCGCTTCGTCGTTCGCTTCGCTTTCGTTGGTCGCTTCGTCGGCACGTCACACACCCGATCCGGTGGCGCTAGGCGCGCGTCACCCGCCTGAACAGGCGACGCGCAGCCTAACACGGCCGGCTTCGGGCGTTATGGCGTCGGCCCGGCGTCGTCCCACGGCGGCATTGGTGGGCATAGCGGTCCGCCATCCGGCCCCCAAGCTGGGCCGGCATCACAGCCGGGGGTCCCGTCGTCGAAGTCGACGCTAATGTCCGCCCCGCCCAGCCTGCGAAACGTCATGGTGATGGGGGTCGCAGCGCCCGGCTGCACGTATGCGTTGGCGCTGTCGGCTATCCAAGTCTGATAGCCCCAGCTCCCGCCGCCGTCGCCGGAGTAGATCTGTCCGCAGGGCACGCTGTACGCCGCGCCGGAGAAGTAGATATAGCCGGGTGCGAGCGGAGCGATGCGAATCGTCGCCTCATTGCCAGGTTCGACGTCCGTCAACACCCGGTATTGGTGCCAATCCGATGTCTGAATTTCGATGCAGCGAACGTCGTCGGGAATGCGCTTCAAGTGGGCGACGAGCGCCCCCGTGGTGCTGTCGAAGGCGCCCTCATCGTCGTGCGAGGACGATGGACCCTGCGAGCAACCCACCGAAGCAGCGACGATGACGGAGATGACAATCGATGAGGCGCAAAGGCCGCGCTTAACATGATGCTTCATGAGAGTTCCTCCAAGCGCATCGCGCGAGAAGTCGATGGATGCGCATCGGGCCTCGTGCACGTTCGGTACCACGGTCGCTCGGCCGCCTAACGGCTCGGACCCTATCGAAGCGATCGCGCTGTTGTGCCGGTCTGCGCGCCGTTTGTTGCGTCTCGGCACACGTTGCGCCACGTCGCGCGGGCGTCCGCGCGCGGTGTGAAGTAAGGTCTCCGCCCCCGGGAGATTGCGTGTCCAAAGAACTGCTCGATGCCGTTAAGAACGCCGCGCTGCCGGCGGTGTTTTCGCAGGGTGTGAAGCTCGCGCGCGAAGGCGCGGTGCTGGCCGAGCAGCAGGGACCGAGCGAGGCTGTTCTTCGCGTGCGCGCGCCCGGGAGGGCCGCGTACCTCTCGGTGACCCTCTACTTCGGCGACCTCGAGTGGACCTGCGACTGCATGGGACCGACCGACCCGTGCGCGCACGTGGTGGCCGCGGCGATCGCCGTCCACCAGGCGCGGGAGCGCGGTGAAGAGGTGCCGGCGGCGGCGAAGACAGGGGCCCAGCTGAAGTACGTCTTTCGCCGTCTCCCCCACGCCAATTTGGTCATCGAACGGTACGTGGTCACCGGCGAAGAAACCGTGCGCGTCGACGCCGTGCTGTCGCTCACGCGCGCGCAGAGCCAATACGGCGTGCAAGCGGGCCCCGGCGATCTCGTCGCTGATCGCATCATCGGCGCGGCGGGGCGCGATCCTCTGCGCGCGAGCGTTTGGCCGGCACTGCTCGAGGCGCTATCTGGGGCGAACATCGAGCTCGAGGGAAAGCCGATGCGCGCGGTCGCCGAGCCCATCGTCCCCGTGGCGCGCATCTTCGACGAGGGCGCGCACGTCGTGCTCTCCATCGACAAGAGCCGCGATCTCGACGAGGTCGTGACTTACGGGCTCGGACGATCGGGCGACGCGCTGCGACCGCTCGGATT
>Ga0111538_10013515_pt1 | contig 10770 bp, 11 predicted proteins | sample SoiMethybrSBSTD1_FD_79669 | JGI IMG/M metagenome (GOLD analysis project Ga0111538, IMG submission 79669) | Bulk soil microbial communities from a Populus tree surrounding site in Tennessee, USA - Soil MetaG P. TD hybrid SBSTD1 (version 2)... | ecosystem: Environmental > Terrestrial > Soil >... | reverse complement strand
CCCTGTCACGCGCATCAGGCCGGGGTCCTTCATCCCGTCGGCGCCGCCGGCGCCCAAATTGTGAAACTTCTCATCGGTGAAATTGGTTCCTATGTGGCACGTTGAGCAGCGCGCCTTGCCCCGAAAGTGTTGCAGGCCGCGCTTGGCTTCAACGCTCAGGGCATCACTCAGGCCACCCCATTCATACTGGTCAAATGGAGTTGAACCTGAAACCAACGTGCGCTGAAAGCACGCGAGAGCTTTGGCGAGATTCGTTAGGCTGGGAGGCGCATTGAATGCTCGCTGAAAAAGATCGCGGTAATGGGAATCGCCCGAGATGCGTTTGATAACCAGCGCCTCGTCCATCCCCATTTCTTTGGCGCTGAAAAGCGGACCCAGAGCCTGGGTTTCGAGGTCAGGCGCTCTCCCATCCCAGAATTGTGCGGTCCCAAGCACTCGGTTAAAGACCGGCGGAACATTCCTGTCCCCATCCTCATTGGAAACCCCCTTGGCTAGCGGGAGGCCATTGGAAAACCCACGCGCCGGGTCGTGGCACGTCGCACAGCTGAGTTCTCCGTTTCGGGACAACGTCTTATCGAAGAACAAACGCCGGCCGAGGGTGACTTTCGCTTCCGTCAGAGTATTAACCTCAGGTATGCGAATGGCGCGCTCCAACCCGAGCGGCCATGGACCGGTCGCGATCTCGTTCAGCATTGACGCTGAAGTTGATAGATGCGTCAGAAGCCACAGAGCCGCGATGACGATTTGGCGCATTGGTCCAAGCATAAGCAAGCCTGCCGAAGACGGAACGCCTGGCGCAGAAACCATGTTCCTTCTGCACCAGGCTACCGGTTGCGTTACTTCACGCTCATCACATCTCACCCAATGGTAACGTAAACATCAACGTGATTGAACTCGTGGTACGTGTGAGTGGTGCCACTACCTCGGTATTCATGCCCACTCTGATTATGATAGAAGTGATGGTGAACCGCAGCGGCCGCCGCCTGAGCGGTTGTCGCGTTCATGATCATGATCCCCCCGAATGAGAAGACGGAGGTCATGGTCACTACGGCAACCAGACGTTTGATGGATTTTAACATAGATGTACCTTTGTTTGTTGTTTACCTTTAATGGGCAACTGTCCTCCAGCTGTCCGTGAACAATGTATCTTTTACGGCGTAAGTAACGGTGAGTCCACAGAACTCACTGACCCCAGCGCGACATTCGTTACCTAAGCGCGACATTTGCGGTCAAAAGTGATGAACATCGCCGCGCGAGGAGCGCTGCTCAAGAAGGAGGCCGAGACAAAGCGCAACGCAACCTATGACAAGAAGCCCTTGAGAGGTAGGATATGATCCGTTGCAGTGACGAATAGCGAAGACAAGACTTCTATAGTGCGCCCGACGCCGAGGTTGCTTTCGTTGTCTAAGAAGAGGCTATTCGGCAGCGGCACGGCAACTGCTCAAGAATTGGCCATTCCATGGAGTGCGGTGGACGAAGCGCTGGTATGTATGGCATTTAGACGATCGCGGCTTGATAAAGGACGGCTGCGGCATACGATGCGCCAGGTAGTCTCGCCAGATATACCGAAAGGAATCGGAGCACATGAGTAGTCGGCTTGATCGCGTCACGGATTTAGAACAGCGGGGCGCGCGAAGTGGATACTCTGTCCAAAAGCTCGCGGAAGATTTGGGAGTATCTGAACGTGAATTACGATGGTACTTTCAGCGTAAGCTGGGAACTTCCCCGAAACATTGGCTCGATGTGTTGCGCGTACGCAAAGTGTTAGAGTCTCTTCGAAACGGGGTGTCGTTGAAAACCGCATCGGCACTGAGTCACTTCAAGCAGCCTTCACACTGTTCGAGTTTTGTGAAGAGAGTCACCGGAATGCCGCCGACAAAACAACGAAAGTGTCAAGACTGGTAACACTTTGCCGGTTTTGATACGTGATTGTTGTTGCAGGAAAGAGAAGTAAACCGGCACACTTGAGTGGTTGCATTAGGCCTTTCCTGTGTGCTGAGTAAGCACGGACGCCCGCATACCTACAGGAAACGAGGATAGTGACGCAAGGTTATGAGTATGGCGTAAGGAGGAACCATCTATGAGTAGTCGGCTCGCACGCGTAGGCAACCTGGACGACATAGCAAAGCAAGCGCGCTATAACTTGCATGAGTTTGCTGACCTATGTCACGTCTCAGTGCGACAATTGGAACGCTTTTTCAAGCATTCACTTGCCCAGACCCCGCGGGCTTGGATTGCTAACCTACGTATTCAGGAAGCCAAAAGGCTTCTCAGCGGCGGCCTCAGCGTAAAGGAGATAGCCTATTCTGTCGGTTTTAAGCATCCCTCCCATTTTTGTCGTGCATTCAAGCAATGGACCGGCAGTTCACCCGGGGGTTACTTCCCATCTAACGAGCATCAAGCGAATGGAATACCGTTCGTCCATCGTGCTCTTGCCGCAAAGCACCAGGGCAACCAACAGATTATCGCGGTGAGCACACCTGTAGCATCGAAGCCTCGCAAAGGAGTCATCCAACTCCGTAGGCGTAAAAGTTAAGCCTTTCAATGTCGGAGTCATGGACGCGATACGAACTATGCGGGAGATTCTGAAGTCACCGTGGTTTACTTATGTGGTCGCGGGCTTGCTGTCGCTCGTCATCATACTTGCTTATCAGAGATCGCACCCTGAGCCGTCGCAACCGTCTACTCGCGCGGAGGACCGCGCGCCCCACTTCGGCGCAGCGCCGTTGGAACTTAGCGAAGACAAAGTAAGGTTCAGCCTTTCAAGGTCGCCCCTTGCACAGCTCCCGGCCCTGAGTCCTGGTGTCTTGGGAGTTCGAGAGTGGAACATTGGGGACTTTGCAGTATATAGATACACTGCTCTCCCAACGCTTACGGATGAAACAACAAATCTCATTCGCGATGTTAAATTTCAGATCGTGGGCGAAACTACACATTCCGCCGTAAAGCGTTTTTGGTTGGCAGTGACGGGCTTGGAACGAGAAAGTGATGGGTTGCCCAAAGATTTATTTCGATCGGTCACACATCACGATCTCGCTGTTAGTGAAAACAACCCCTGCTATGAGTATATTCATGGGTATATTCCGGCAAACGTTACCAGACGGCGGACCATCAACAATTTTGCTCCCAATCTGCAAGCAATGGCCGCTGAGCAGACCAACACTGCGATCGGCAACCTGTTCGTGACTCACTATCGAAACGACAGCGGTCTTCAGACTTCATTCGAAGTTTGGATTGCAACCAATGTGGCTCCTCTCGGTGTGGTAAAGTTCCGCTCGCCGTTCGAGGAGTTAGATTTGGTGGAAACAGGAAACGCTACGAACTTTGTTATACCGCGGCTTCTCATGCCGGTTCTTCCGGGAGTTTCGAAATCGAATGTGGGATGTATGTCCTGCCATGCGGAAGGGCCGCCATGAATCCATCCACCCACTCAAGTGGAGAAGCCTTCGGAAAGGACGAAGCGACTCGGCGTTTGAAAGCAATCTGCAAGACGTGGGCGTCTACAATCGGCCTGCGGTCTCTCCATGGATGGGCGATTCCACTGGCCGTCGCCCTTTTATTTGGCCAGGCGGTCGTAGGCATGTTGGCCCAGCGTAGTAAATCCAATTGCTTCGATGAGCCTTCGCATGTTTACACCGGCATCAACGCATGGTCGCAGGACTTTTCAGGCGACCCGGCAAATCCCCCGCTCGCTCACCGCGTCAATGCTCTTCCAGTGAAGCTGTTGAGAGTCGATGATCGGACTCAAGCCATCTGGATAGCACGAATTCCTGTTTTGACCGTCATGGTTGCCCTCGGATTTGGCCTGTTTCTGTGGACGCGTCACCGAATCGGCAGTGGTCCGGCCTTTCTGGCGCTTGGGTTGTTTTGTACGTGTCCGACCATGCTCTCTCATGGCACCATTGTGATTCCCGACATGTTAGCGGCAGGGTTATTTTTTACATCGATCCTGTGCATTGTGCCGCTGCTAAAGGCTCCCAATCTGCCTCGACTTGTCACTGCTGGAATATGTTTGGGCGCGTTGTTTTCCACCAAACTCACGGCGGCGCTCATGCTGCCGGTCTTGTGCCTTGCTGGATTACTTCGCGCACTGTTGCCGACGCCGCTGCAGATCGGGAAGATATGTCTTCGGCGCCCTCAACAGAAAGGAGTTGCACTACTTTTGCTGATGACCGCCCTTGGCACGTTAGTGGTGCTGACCATCTGGGTGGTATATGGATTTCAATTCGAAATCAACAAGACAAACACGTCGAACGTTCGGCTGCCGGAGCTGCTGGGCGCATCCGGGTCCATCGTTGATCGCGGGCTTCTACTTGCATACGAGTACCGACTTCTGCCGGCGCACTATCTCCAAGCTATTCACCTTCTTCTGACGGCTCGAAACACGGCGTACATTCTTGGAGAAACGAACCATCAAGGCTGGTGGTGGTATTTCCCATTCGCTTTCTTGGTGAAAACTCCGATACCAGCACTCATCCTCTTCCTGGCCGGAACTGCTGCTACAGCATTCAGCGTGTGGCGGCATCGGGCATCACTGCAACGTTTCGAGGGCCACTTCGAAATACTGGCGATTCTCCTTTTTGTAGTCATATATTTTGCAGGGATCATGGTGTCTTCGTATAACGTCGGCATGCGTCATTTGTTACCGCTGTTACCTTGCTTGATGGCGTTGTCAGCCCAGGTTGCGATGTATGCCAGAACACGCGCAATTGCAGTCGTTCTGATGGCGTTAATGTTGTGGAATTCCGTAACGTTCGCTAAAACTTTCCCAGACTACCTCGCATTTTTTAATGAAGCGGTTGGCGGACCGAGAGAGGGGTATAAGTACTTAGTGGATTCCAATTTGGATTGGGGACAAGACTTACCCTTATTAAAGCAATACTGCGAGAACCGAGGCCGATCAAGGATCTGGTTACAGTACTTTGGCTCGGGAGATCCTTCTAAGTTTGGAATCGATTTTAAGCCGATCGTGTACCCATACGGGCCTTCAGAACCTGATCAACTGCCTCCGCCATTGGCTGCAGGAACTTTTGTGATTAGTGTCACGTACCTCTTTGGCGGGTACATCCTGGATTCACCTTATCAATATCCTTTTGACATAAATACGTGGAGCGACGTGCGTACGAAAAGTTGTAATTTCGAATATGCCGCGAATCTCTGCTCTCGCGCGGGGACTACCAACGAGCAGTACAATGCCTTGCCATTGACGCGCGACGAATTGGTGTCGCTTCGCGGCTTTCAAGGTATTTCGCTTCTAAAGCGCTTGGGGTCACGAAAGCCGGACGAACGGATTGGCTACACGATGTTTGTGTTTCACTTGAGCGACGATGAACTAACTCAATTAATTTCTCCGTGATTGCACGATTGATTTGTCAGACCCTGTGGCTTCACAAATGGACGCGCAGGCGCGCTCCATGCAATAATCTTTTTTTGTATTGATGGAGACGTGGCGATTCCGAAGCGTCACATTATGGAGCACGCGAACCCGGAGAAAGTAGCGGATGAAATTATCGACTTAATCAACCTGCCGAAGCGTCTTCGGCCCAATGGTCAACCCTTTGACCAAACTGTGTTTGACGTGGGAGTGATTCTCACATTGGCGACCTACAAGGCAGCCGGATTCGCTGCTACTAAGCGATATTGGTTGAATCATCCCCGCGCGACCCGGAAGCGTGACTAACTCGGCAGCACAAGCGATTTATGGAAAGCCAATTTGAAGTTTTCATTAAACTATGGGAGGCTTGGTCAACTTGGGAGCCCAAAAGGCGTCGCAAGAAGGGCTAGAAGGGTGCGCGCAGCACGATGGCTAGCGATGCGGAAGCAAGCATGGGGCCCACGCAACCATTGAATCCGATTTTGAATGGGGGCTGTACGCGCATGCTGCCGCCTGTGTTAAGCATGTCTTTCTCTGGACTCGATTCTAAAGCCACTGCGCTGCTCTCAAAGACATCGGCGCGGTCTCGAATGGGCCCTGCATGCCACTCGACAATCTATCAGCCCAGTCAGTGCTCAACGCCATGGTGCTTTCGGATGACCGGATCAAAGGCGCGGTGCGGTTTTCATTGGTGTTACCTCAGCGAAATCGTGGAGCTCTGCGGGAGAGAACAACGGCTACTCTGAAGTCGTCCAACATCGGATGAACGAATACCGAGACTCAGCAGGAACTCGCGTAACTATGGCTAGCCAAGTGGATGGGCCACGACGCCAGTACGTCCGCTTCGATCCAGCCTGGTTCAGGCTTTTAGATGCGTAGTGTCCTCGCAGGCGATTTGGTGCACAGTTGAGGTGCTTCTGACCCGCCGAGGAGAGGAAGATTCTTGATTCTCAGTCCTTCCTAGGACTGGCTTGAGAGGTAAGGCTCGAACCGTCGCTACGTTGCCACAAATCTCCCAAACGATGACTCATTCCAAGTTGGAACCCACGCTAGCAGCCCACAATTTCGCACAAAGACGTGAAGTCCGGTGCTTGCGCGTTTTCTTCTGTTTTAGCCTGTAATGGAGGATTTGCTGCCCCATCGTCACGTCGCGGGCCGGCGGCTAAAGAGGCAACATCGATGGTTTCGTTGCCATTGGGCCTGCCGAGCGCCGATTGAGCGAAAGGGTCGTAGCCCCAGTACGCTACAACACCGGGGCTATTGAGCCCATGTAGGATACATGGCCTGACCCCCGAAACGTGGACTGGCTAGAGAGGGAGTCTTGCCGCAAAAGAAGGGCAAGACATGAAAGGCAAAAAGCACAGTCCGGAGCAGATTGTAAAGATTCTGAGGGAAGCCGAAGGGGCCAGGTCGGCCCGGGAGGTGATTCGTCGGCACGACGTAACGGAGCAGACCTTTTATCGGTGGAAGAAGGTTTATGCCGGGATGGAAGTGGCGGACATCAAGAAGCTCAAGGCGATCCAGGAAGAGAACATGCGCTTGAAGAAGCTGGTGGCCGACCAGGCGTTGAAGATTCAGCTCATGGAGGATGTGAACTCAAAAAAGTGGTAAGCCCCTCGGCGCGCCGACGGGCGGCGCAGTATCTGATGGAGGGGCAGAAGTGTTCAGTCAATCGAGCCTGCGAGGCGTTGCATTTGGCCAAGTCGACGTTTTACCGGAAGGGGTTGGCGCACCGAGCCCGTGGCCGGCTGGAGAAACGGATCAAAGCCATGAGTCGCAAGCATCCGACGTATGGCTATCGATTCATCACGGAGTTGTTGCGGGTGGAAGGATGGCGGGTCAACCGCACGCGGGTGCAGCGGGTGCGGCGCAAGGAAGAGCTGCAAGTGGTGAGAAAGACGCGTAAAAGCAGGCGGGTGCCGGGTAGTGGTGGGCGGCGAGTGCGTGCGGCCAGACCCAATGAAGTGTGGTCGTATGACTTCATTCATGACCGGTTGGAGAACGGGGCCGGTTTGAAGATGCTGACGGTGTTGGATGAGTATACGCGCGAGTGTCTGGGCATCCTGGTGGAGCGCTCGATCACGGCGACGGCTGTGGTGGGGTTCCTGGAAATTCTGATGTTGCAGCGGGGGCCGCCGGCGCATATGCGCAGCGACAATGGGCCGGCAGAACGGCGGCGGCGGCAGAACAACTCCACCCTTTGGCAGTAACACCTAGTGCGGCGGAATGGGTGTTACCCTTGGTCCGTCCTCTCCGGCGCTGCGGTCCCCCGGCTCTGCCCCTGCTGCCCAGCCGGCTCCACCCCAGCACCAGTTCCGGGCGGCCAAGCGTAACACCCCAAGACATCTTGCGCCCTGCCTCGTCGTTCCTCCTGGCAGCGTGCGCCCAGACACCAAAACAGCAGCGGCGGCGGCTAAACAAAAAGGCGGCGGCTAAGACTTGAACGCGGCGGGAAAGCGAATTAGCCTTCGGCAGCATGGACTGGAAACCAACTGCCGCTCCGTGGCCGCGAGGCCCAGCTTTTCACTGCGCGCGGGCTCCATACCGGTGCGTTCACCCGCCCGTGCTCGCAGTTTGACCAGACTTTTTGGAATGAAGACCGTCCTGTTCGTTTGCACCGGCAACATTTGCCGCAGCCCCATGGCCGAAGGCCTGTTCCGGCACGCAACGAAGGGCCGAAACGATTTCCGGGTCCTTTCCGCTGGCGTGGGCGCCGTGGACGGCTTGCCCCCCAGCGAATTCGCCGTGCGCGCCCTCCGCGAACTGAGCATCGACATCGGCAAGCAGCGCAGCCGCATGCTCACCGCCGACCTGGTCACCCAGGCCGACTACATCTTTGGCATGACCCACAGCCACGTCGACGCCATCACGCTGCTCTATCCCCAGGCCGCCGAGAAAACCTTTCTCCTCCGCGAATTTGACGAAACCCTTGAGAGCTACGAAAACGACATCAGCGATCCCATCGGCGGCTCCTACGAGGTCTATCTGAACTGCCGCGACCAAATCGAACAAGGCATTGCATCCATGCTAAAATTCATCGAACAAACAGCCACATTGCAGGGCGACCGCGAAGCGTCCGTCAAAACCGCCATCGCGCTGGGCGCGGACCACGGCGGCTACGAACTCAAGGAAGCCATCAAAAATCACCTCCAGAAAAAGGGCATCGCCGTCACCGACTACGGCACCACCTCCACCGAATCCACTGACTATCCCGACTACGCCCAAACCGTTGCCCGCACCGTCACCGAACACCAGCACGACTACGGCATCCTTGTTTGCACCTCCGGTGTCGGCATGAGCATCGCCGCCAACAAAGTTCCTGGCGCGCGCGCGGCCCTCGTGTGGGACGCCGATATGGCCGCCATGGCCCGCCGCCACAACGACGCCAACGTTCTCTGCCTTGGCGGCAAAAATACCCAACTCGAAGAAGCCATCCGCATTGTCGACGCCTTCCTCACCACCACCTTCGAAGGCGGCCGCCACGAACGCCGCGTCGGCAAACTCGAATCCCCCGGCTCCAGCCTGGACCTCCGCCTCAAGAACGTTGATCCCGCGATCGCTTCCGCCATCGAAGAAGAACGCCAGCGCCAACAAAACAACATCGAACTCATCGCCAGCGAAAACTTCACCAGCCTTGCCGTCATGGAAGCCCAGGGCTCCGTCCTCACCAACAAATACGCCGAGGGTTATCCCAAAAAACGCTGGTACGGCGGCTGCGAAAACGTTGACACCGTCGAAGAACTCGCCATTGCGCGCGCGAAAAAGTTATTTGGTGCTGAACACGCCAACGTCCAGCCCCACTCCGGCAGCGGCGCCAACATGGCCGTCTACTTCGCCTTCCTCAAACCCGGCGACAGAATGCTCACCATGGACCTCACCCATGGCGGCCACCTGACCCACGGCAACAAGGCCAACTTCTCCGGCAGATTTTTCGAGATCGTCCACTACGGCGTCCGCAAAGAAGACGAGCTGATCGATTACGACCAACTCGCGCGCATGGCCCGCGAACACAAACCCAAAATGATCACCGTCGGCGCGAGCGCGTACTCGCGCATCATTGATTTCGAGCGCATGGGCCAGATTGCTCGGGACGTCGGCGCCTACCTCCTCGCGGACATCGCCCACATCGCAGGCCTCGTCGCCGCGGGTCTCCATCCCAGCCCAATTCAACACGCTGATTTCGTCACCACCACCACGCACAAAACCTTGCGCGGCCCGCGCGGTGGGTTGATCTTGTGCCCCGAAAAATACGCCAAAGAAATCGATTCCCAGGCTTTCCCCGGCATCCAGGGCGGCCCGCTCATGCACGTTATCGCGGCCAAGGCGGTCTGCTTCCAGGAAGCCCTGCAGCCCGAATTCAAAGCCTACCAACAACAGATTGTCCGCAATGCCAAAGGCCTGGCCGAAGGAATGAAACGAAATGGTTACAGACTCGTCAGCGGCGGCACCGACAACCACTTGATGATGGTCGATGTGGGTGCGCGCGGCGTAACTGGCAAGGAGTGCCAGATCGCACTGGACGAAGCCGGCATTACCGTAAACAAGAACACCATTCCCTTTGAAACCCGTTCGCCCTTCCAGGCCAGCGGCGTACGATTGGGCACGCCGGCCGTGACCACGCGCGGCATGAAAGAGCCGGAAATGGCCGCCATTGCCGACATGATCAGCGAAGTTTTACTCGACATAAAGAATGTTGACGCGGCCCGTTCCGTGCGCCAACGTGTTTTGGAATTGACGGCAAGGTTTCCATTGCCGTACTAGTCGAACTGGAACAACACCTGACGCGACCTCCGACCGCAAACAGGTTTGAGTGACATCAAGCCCTCGCGAGTCTAATTAATGCAGGCAGTCTCCCGTTGAAATAACTGAGTTGGCCTGCGGCGGTATTTTTTTGGAAGTAATTGATATATGGCGAAAGCACCTGTGAAACGACCAGGCAAAACTAAAAAACCTCGAACGGGCGAAGCGCCCGAGGGAGAGATGCCGGCGCAGCCGCCTGAGACGGCGACGGCCACCCTCGAAACGCCCGAAGCTCCGGCCGCGGAAACGCCGCAAGCCGCGACGGCCCACGAGGAACAACTCGCCCGCGAATCCGTCGAAGCCCAACGCGGCAAAGAAGAAGGAGACGGCAGCCGCGAACCGCGCCGCGACGATCGCCCACGCCGCGACGGCAAACCCGGCGGCAACGGCGGCCCAGCCACGACGCTCAACATCGCCAAGCTCCAGGCCATGTCCATGAACGAGCTCAATCACATGGCCAAGGAAATGGGCATCGAGAATTTCGGCACGATGCGGAAGCACGAAGTGATCTTCCACATCCTCCAGAAAAATGCGGAGCGCAGTGGCGTGCTCTTTTCCGAAGGAGTGCTCGAAGTGTTGCAGGAGGGTTTCGGATT
>Ga0111538_10013514_pt1 | contig 10770 bp, 8 predicted proteins | sample SoiMethybrSBSTD1_FD_79669 | JGI IMG/M metagenome (GOLD analysis project Ga0111538, IMG submission 79669) | Bulk soil microbial communities from a Populus tree surrounding site in Tennessee, USA - Soil MetaG P. TD hybrid SBSTD1 (version 2)... | ecosystem: Environmental > Terrestrial > Soil > Tree... | reverse complement strand
TCGCCGCCACGGCTATGGCAACTGATCGAGCAGGCACGCAACGGCGGGGCGGGGTGACAAGCGCAGCAATCATGATTGCGCCGCTTCAGGCGCAACACAGGAGGAAGAGAGTGAAGAAATCTACGAGGCTCCTGGCGTGGACGATTGCATTATTGTTTGCGGCTGCCGTGAACCCATGCGCCGCGCAGACGAACGCTTGGCCGTCGAAGCCGGTCAGGGTCATCGTGCCGTTTGCCGCCGGTGGCGCGGCCGACATCCTGGCGCGCATCGTCTCGGACCATCTCGGGCGGGTGTTCGGGCAGTCCTTCGTGATCGACAATCGCGCCGGCGCCGGCGGCCTCGTAGGCGAGCAGGCCGGTGCACGTTCAGAGCCGGACGGCTACACCTTCGTCGTGTCGGGGATCGCGCCGAGCGTGATCGCCCCCGCCATGAGCCCGACACCCACGTTCGATCCGCTGAAGGATTTCACCCACATAGCCTATCTCGGCGGACCGCCATTGGTGCTGCTCGTGCATCCGTCGCTCGGGGTGAAAACGTTTGCCGAGTTCCTCACGCTGATCAGAAGCCGCCCGCAGGGGCTCGGTTACGTCTCACCGGGCACGGGCACGCACGGGCACCTGTTCGCCGAGTACTTGGCGCAGAAGGAAAACATCAAGCTCGAGCACGTACCGTACAAGGGCTCGGCGCCGGCGCTCATCGATCTCATCGCCGGCCACGTCAAGGTCGGCACCATGGCGTGGGTCTCGGCCGCGGAGGAAATTCGAACGGGCGCCCTGCGCGTGCTGGCGGTCTCGTCGGAGACGCGCGTGGCCGCCGACCCGAGCGTGCCCACCTTCAAGGAACTGGGCTATCCTGATCTCGTCGCCGCGACCTGGTTCGGTATCTCCGGCCCGGCTGGAATTTCTCCGGATATCGCGCAGAAGCTGAACGGCGCGGTGACGCAGATTCTTCAGCTGGAGGACGTGAAGAAGCGTTTCGCGCAGGATGCCGTTCAGATCGTGCCGATGACGCCGCAGCAATATACGGCCTTCATTGGCCGCGAGATGGCGATCTGGCAGCCGCTGGCAAAGACCTTGAACAAACAGGTCAACTGACGCTCAGGCGCGTCAGCGTGCCGGTCATGAGAGGGATCATGTCGGACCTGACGGCAGGCATGGCACACCGACGCAGCCTGGCAACTGCGGTGTTGCTCACAGCTGCAATCTGCGCACCGGCGATGTACGCGCGGGCCGACGAGTATCCGAACCACGCCATCACGCTGGTCGTTCCCTATCCCCCTGGCGGCGGCGTCGATGCCATGGCGCGCCTCGTCGCATCAAAGCTGAGCGCTCCGCTCGGGCAGCAGGTAATCGTCGACAATCGTGGCGGCGGTGGCGGCAATATCGGGGCGCGCGCGGTCGCCAAGGCCGCACCCGACGGCTACACGCTGCTCCTGGGCGGCGCCGGCTCGATCACCATCAATCCGAGCCTCGATCCCAGGCCGGATATTCCGCCAAGGATTTCGCGCCGATCGGCCTCATCGCCTCGATGCCGGTGGTGATCACCGTCCATCCCTCGGTGACGGTGCATTCGGTCCCGGATCTGATCGCGCTCGCAAAGGAGCGTCCGGGCAAGCTCGATGTCGGCACCCCGAACCGCGGCTCGGGCGCTTATCTCGCGGCCGAACTATTCAAGACCATGGCCGGCGTCGAACTCACGCTCGTTCCCTACAAGGGTGCGGCGCCGCTCACCAACGACCTGGTCGCAGGTCATATCGGCATCGGCTTCAACACCGTTCCGCCCGCGCTCGGCAACATACAGTCGGGTAACCTGCGTCCGATCGCCGTGACGAGCGCGACGCGGACGAGCCTGCTTCCCGACGTGCCGACGGTTGCGGAGTCCGGGCTTCCCGGCTTCGAGGCGATGTTGCATTTCGGGCTGCTCGCGCCGGCGGCCACGCCGCGTTCCGTGATTGATCGCCTCAACGGCGAGCTAAACGCCCTGCTGGCGCTGGAAGAGGCGAAGAAACGCATCGCCGCGGACGGCGGCGACCCCTTTGCCAGCACGCCCGCCGAGTACGAGGCCTATATCGCACGCGAGACCCTGAAGTGGTCCGCGCTCATCCGCAGGCTCGATCTGAAGGTGGATTAACGCATCGGGAGGAATGAATGAACCGCTTCCTCGTGATCCTTCTCGCCGGCGCGCTGCTGGCGCCCGCGTCAGCGCAATCAAACCCGGACTATCCCAACAAGCCGGTCCGGATCATCGTCAACGTCGCTCCCGGCGGCGGCGTCGATACCGCAACCCGCATCATCGCGGACCAGCTGCGCGCGCGGCTGGGCCAGCCGTTCGTCGTGGAGAACCGCCCGGGCGCCGGCGGCAATATCGGAGCCGAAGTGGTGTTCCAGTCCGAGGGCGATGGCTACACGCTGCTGGCGTCTTCTCCGACGCCGCTCGCGATCAATGGCTGGCTGTACAAGAAGCTCAACTTCGATCCGGCGGGCTTCGAGCCGGTGGCGATGATGTCGCGCATTCCCAACGTGCTCGTGGTGCGGCCGGATTTTCCGGCCAAGTCGGTGCAAGAGCTCATCGCCGTCGCGAAGGCCAATCCGGGCAAGCTCAGCTTCGGATCGCAGGGGATCGGCACCACCTCGCATCTCACCGGCGAGTTGTTCATGACCCTGACCGGCACAAAGCTCGTGCACATCCCTCACAAGCGCAATACGTCCAACGTGCTGACCGATGTGGTCGCGGGCCATGTCGACCTGAGCTTCATCCAGTTCTCCGCCGTGCACGAATTGCAGCAGAGCGGTAAGCTGCGCGTGCTGGCGGTCGCCACCGACAAGCGCCTGGAGGCTTTGCCTGACATCCCGACCATGGCGGAAGCGGGCTATCCCGATATCGTCTCGGAAACCTGGAACGCGATCAGCGCGCCGCCGAAGACGCCGGAGCCGATCATTCGCAAGCTCAACGCCGCGATCAACGCGGCGCTGCAGGAACCGGAGGTGTTGGCGCGGCTGCGGGAGCTGCAGGTGCTGGTGGGCGGCGGTGACGAAGCCCAGACGCGACGGTTCGTCGAGGAGCAACGGACGCTCTGGGGCAAGGTGATCAAGGCAGCCAGCGTGCCTCAGCAATAACGCCCTACCTGTCATGCGGGTGCAAGCGGCCCATGACAACGCAAACAGCGTTGGCCTAATATTGCGCATCCGGAAGGAAGAAAACCCAATGGCCGACAAGCAATACGATCGCGCGACCCAGGACCTCGGCAACATCGTCAATCTCGGGCACGTCAACGTCTGCATCACCGATCAGCACTTGGCCACGCACTACTACGTCACCGGACTGGGCCTGACCCGCGATCCATTTCTCAATACCGGCGCGCGCCTGATGTGGATCAATGTCGGCATGAGCCAGTTCCATCTGCCGAACGGCCAGCCCGACGTGCTGCGCGGCGTCACCGGACTGGTGGTGCCGGATCGCGCCGCGCTGCTCGATCGCCTGACGCAGGTTCGCAAGCCGTTGGAGGGAACAAAGTTCGACTTCCGCGAGACCAACGATTGCGTCGAGACCGTATGCCCCTGGGGCAACCGCATCAATGTCCATGCACCCGACGAGAGCCGTTTCGGCCGCATCGTGCTGGGGATGCCCTATATCGAGTTCGACGTGCGTGCCGGCACGGCGGACCGCATCGCCGGCTTCTATCGCGACGTCATGGGTGCGCTCGTATCCGTGATCGAGAACGGCAGCGGCCGCAAGGCGCGGGTGCAGGTGGGCGAGAAGCAATACTGGTATTTCCGCGAGACCGACGAGCCCGAGAAACCCTATGACCGTCACCACGCGCAAATCTATATCGCGAATTTCTCCGGCCCCTATCGACGCCTGAAGGCGCTCGGCCTCATCACCATGGAGGTCAACGAGCACGAATATCGCTTCAAGGACGTCATCGACCCCGATACGCGCGAGGTGCTGTTCACCGTGGAGCATGAGGTGCGCAGCCAGACCCATCCGCTGTACGGCCGGCCGCTGGTCAACCGCAATCCCGCCCAGAGCAACCGCGCCTACAAGCCGGGTCACGACAGCATCTCATGGGCGATGGCCTGAGCCCGCAAGCGAATTGAACGCATGGCAACTCGACGCATCCTGGTGATCGGCGGCTCGCTCGGCGGATTGCTGGCCGCAAATCTCCTGCGTCACGCCGGCTGGGACGTGACGGTGTTCGAACGCAACGCCGAGGATTTGACCGGCCGGGGCGCCGGCATCAGTACGCACCCCCAGCTCATTGGAATTCTCCAGCGCGTCGGCATCGACTTCGACGAGTCCATGGGAATCAAGGTGGATACCGTCATCTGCCTCGACAAGAACGGCAGGACTTATCTCGAGGCCAAGACGGCGCGCACCATGAGCTCGTGGGGGCGGCTCTATCGCTCGTTGCGCGACCCGCTTCCGGCCGACAGCTATCGCCTCGGCAAGGCGCTGCGGCACATCGAGCAAGACGCGCACAGCGTCACCGCCGTGTTCGCCGACGGTTCACGCGTGAGCGGAGACATGCTGGTCGGCGCCGATGGCCTGCGCTCCACCGTGCGCGAGCAGTTCCTGCCGGAGATTGAACCGAACTACGCCGGATACGTCGCCTGGCGGGCCATGCTGGACGAAAGCGACGTGCCCCCGGCCATCCGGGAGGAGATCTTCGAGCGCTACACGTTCTGTCTGCCGGAAGGCGAGCTGTTCCTCGCCTATCCCGTGCCCGGCCGCAACAACGAGACCCAGCCCGGCCGCCGCGCCTATAACATCGTCTGGTACCGCCCCACCGACCGCGAGACGACGCTGGCCGACCTCTGCACCGATGCGACCGGCCGGCGGCACGGCACGGCCATCCCGCCGCCGTTGATCCGGCCCGAGGTCACCGCCGCTATCAAAGCAACCGCGCGCGCCCTGGTTGCTCCCCAGGTCGCCGAGATCTTCGCCCGCACGCCGCAGCCGTTCTTTCAGCCGATCTTCGATCTCGAATCGCCGCAGACGGTGTTCGGGCGCGTCGCCTTGCTGGGCGATGCCGCTTTCGTGGCGCGTCCGCATGTTGGCGCGGGCGTGACCAAGGCGGCGCTGGATGCAGCGAGCCTGGCCGACGCGACGGCCGGCGAAGATATCGTCGCCGGCCTGCAGCGCTATCAGCGCGCGCAGCAGCCCTTCGGCAGCGGACTGGTGGCGCTCGGTCGCGAAGAAGGCGCGTATCTGAGCGGCCAGCTCAAGCCGCGCGACCAGCGCACGCCGGCCGAGCTGCACCGCGACATCAACGACGTGCTGCACGCCCACAATTCGCGCAGCGAGAATCTGCGCAGCGTTCTGGTGGGCTCGCGCCGCGCATCGTGAGTGGGGTCGATGTCCCGCCGCAGCCTCGGTGCGCTCCGCGACCTACCCCACCGGCGTCACGCTGACGGAACCTTCCAGGCGCTGGCCGCCGGAGGCGTAGATGACGCCGTCGATCGGCGCGACGTCGGCATAATCGCGGCCGATGGCCAGCACCACATGATCATCGCCGGCAAAGAGTCGTTGGTTGGATCGAGCCCGCACCAGCCGACCTCCTCGCCGCATCCCACCAGCACCCATGCGTGCATGGCGTCGGCGCCTTCGAGCTTGTCTTCCTTGGCGTGGAAGGTCCTGAGATAGCCGCTGACATAGGCCGCGGGCAATCCGAGCCCGCACATTCCGGAGATCATGATGTGGGCGAAGTCCTGGCAGACGCCGCGACGCAGCGCGAACGACATCGGCGGTGTCGTCGATGCGGTGGTGACTCCCACCTCGTAGACGAAGTCGGCCTTGATCCGCCGCATGAGATCGACGGCGCCTTCGAGAACGGGCCGCCCCGGCGTAAAGCTCTCGGCGACATAGGCGCGGATTTCCGGATCGAGCGAAACCTGTCGGCTGGGAAACAGGTAATGCGCCGGCGAGTTCGGCGACAGATCGGTCGAAGCGAACGCGGCGTCGCGAATCTCTTCCCATGGCGGCGTGAGGCCGGCCTGTGGTGGTGCCTCGCTCTTGATGGCGACCCGTGCCGCAACCCGAACGCTCAAGGTGTCGTGCGGCTCATCGAGCTCGATCCAGGTCATCCGGTTGCCGAAGAAATCGTGGCCTTCGCGCCGCTCGATTGGGGCGGGGTCGATGTCCAAGGCGGTGGCATGCACGCGCTGTCCTGGGCGATCGATCGGCGTGAGCCGCAACACATGGCGCGAATACGCAACTGGCGACGCGTAGTGATAGATCGTCGTCTGCCGGACGTCGTAGATCATCCGAGCGCCTCCCAGCGCACCTCGGCCCGCTCATGTGTTGTGAAATAGGTGGACGCGATCACGTTGGCGAGCTTCATCAGCGCTTCTTCGGCATGGCGGAATGTCGCCGGATCGAGTGCCGCGGCATCGGCGGTACGGAATTGCGCCGCAAGCGATGTCGCGATCTGCTCGGGCGGCGACAGGCGGCCATCGTCGCTTCGCGGCGGCAGCGTCGAAAGATGCGCCTCGATGCGGCCGAGCTGATAGGCGACCGAGCGTGGATTGCTGGGATCGAGCACCACGAGATCGATCACGGGGACCGACGCCGCCACCATGACGTAGCGCAACCGATAGGTGATCTGGCTGTCGGCGAGCTCCAGTAAGACGTCGAGCGCCCCGCTGAGCTTGGTGAACGCGAATTGATCGACGAAGCGGCAGGTTGCAATCGCCCGCTCGATCCGGCGGCCGAGCTCGAGGAACCGCCAGCCGGCGAGCTGACTCATGTTTTCCTGAGCCAGCCCCGAAAATGAAGCGATGATACGCAATGCGCGGTTGGTGCGCTCGAAGATCGCGCTTTCAGTGGGCGGGAGATCGATCGGCGTGTTGATCAGCTCGAACAGGTCGGTCAGCGCCCGCCACGCATCGGGGGAAAAGCGGTCGCGGATCACCGACGCTGCCGACCGCGCCGCACCGACGAGGAAGGGCATGGCGCCGTCGAGGTCGCGGTTCTGCAGCACGGCGGCGGCGACGAGTACCGGCCTAGCATTCGGCAGGTCGGTCGGCACCGCCTCCCATTCGCCCAGCAGCGCGCAGATGTGCGCGACCACGCGGGTGGTGGCTTCGTCGCTGTCGCCGGCGCGGTTGACGAGCGCCCGAACCAGCCGCAACGTCGCTTCGGCACGTTCCACGTAGCGGGCCACCCAGAACAGATTGTTGGCGGCGCGGCTCGGCAACGCCCCCGTTGCACGCGAGATCGTAATGCGATCGGGCGCGGGCAACAATGTCGTCTCGGCGACCGGCTTGTCCGACAGCACCCAGGCATCACCGGTGCTCCCGCCCCGCTGCAAGCTCACGGCGCGCGCGTCGACATCATCGGCGACGCGCACGAATCCGCCGGGCATGACCCGCCACCCCTCGTTGGTGCGCGCCAGGAACAGCCGCAGCGTGAACGGGCGCGGCTCCAGCTTGCCGTTGCGCCACACCGGCGTCGTCGACAGGTTGACCGCCTCCTTGGCGACGAAATCAATGCCGCGGTGGCCGATCTGAGTGACGATTCGCGCCCGCTCATCGGCATCGAGCGCGGCGCCGAGAACTTCTCGCCGTTCGCCGTAGCCCGGGAGCTCGCCGCTCAAGGCCGACGCAATCACCATCTCGTCGAGTCGGTCGATGATCTCCTCGCGTGCCCGCGCCTGGCCGAGCCACCAAGTCGCGACATTCGGTAACGCGAGTTCGCTGCCGAGCACGGGCGGTGCCAGCGCCGGCAGAAAGCTCAACATCGCCCTCGCCTCGACCAGCCCGGAACCGAGCGCGTTGGCGATGACCACCATGCCGTCGCGCACGGCCTGCACCAGTCCGGGCACGCCGAGGCGCGAGCGCGCATTGAGCTCGAGCGGGTCGGCAAAATCAGAGTCAAGCCGCCGCACCAGCACTTCCGCGCGCTTGAGCCCGGACACGGTGCGAATGAAGACCCCGTCTTCGCGCACCGTCAGGTCTTCGCCTTCGACCAGCAGGAAACCGAGATAGCGTGCGAGATAAGCGTGCTCGAAATAGGTCTCGTTGAGCGGGCCCGGCGTCAGAACGCAAACACGGGAATCATCTCGTCGGTTGAACGCAGCGAGTTCGGCCTGAACGGCCTGAAAGAACGGCGCCAAACGCTCGACTTTGAGTTCACGGTAGATATCCGGCATTGCGCGCGACAGCGCGAGGCGGTTCTCAAGCGCATAGCCGGCGCCCGACGGCGCCTGCGTGCGATCGCCGAGCACCCACCAATGGCCATCCGGCGATCGCCCGACGTCGACCGCATAAAACCGCAGATACGCGCCGCCCGCCGGCACCACGCCGACAAGCGGCCGCAGGTATTCAGGATTGCCGGCGATGACGGTGGCCGGCACGCGACGCTCGCGCACGAGCCGGGCCGGTCCATAGCTGTCGGCGAGCACCGCCTCCAGCAGCTCGGCGCGCTGCACCAGTCCGGCCTTGAGGCGCTGCCACTCCGACGCGTCGATCAACAGCGGGACGTGGCTCAGCGGCCAGGGCCGTTCGGTCCCGGCGGGCTCCTCGTAGACGCGGTAGAACACGCCGGAATCGTGCACGTGGCGATCGGCGGCAGCAAAACGTGCGCCGAGCCCTTTCGGGCCGAGCGCCGCGAACATCGCGAGCAAGGACCGCCAATGCGAACGCACGCGGCCGTCCCGGTCCATCATCTCGTCGAAAATGCCCGGCAACGGCCGATAGCCCGCCAGCAGCGGCGCGATGTCGTGCTGCGCAGGTTCGCTGTCGCGCCGGCCGGCCATGCGGCTATCAGACATGAGTCGGACGTCTGAGGTCGAGTGTCATCGGATATTCGAGCGAACGCTCTTCCCCAGGGAAATCCCGAACCCCCGGCGTATGGCCGTGGTCCTGGAAGCGCGCCAGGCGCCGGGCCTCGGCTTCATACGAATTGACCGGGACGGTCTCGTAGTTGCGGCCCCCGGGATGGGCGACATGGTACACGCAGCCGCCCAGCGAGCGGCGGCTCCAAAGATCGAAAATATCGAATGTGAGCGGGGCGTGAACGTCGATGGTCGGCTGCAGCGCGGCAGCCAGCTTCCACGCCTTGAAACGGATGCCGGCGACATATTCGCCCGACCGGCCAGTCGAGGTGAGCGGAACACGGCGGCCGTTGCACGTCACGACGTGGCGGCTGGCGTTGAAACCCTCGACTTTCACCTGCAGGCGCTCGACCGACGAATCGACGAAGCGAGCGGTCACGCCGGCGGTGGTGTCTTCGCCAAGGACGTGCCACGGCTCCAGCGCGTGACGCAATTCCAGTTTCACGCCGCCATAGGTCACGGCGCCGTAGAATGGAAAGCGAAATTCGCGCTGGGCATGAAACCAGTCCGGCGCGAAATCGTAACCGGCCCCGCGCAGATCCTCCAGCACGCCGAGAAAGTCCTGCCAGACGCAGTGCTCAAGCATGAATCGGTCGTGCAGAGCGGTGCCCCAGCGCACCAGCGAGCCGCTCTGTGGCGTGCGCCAGAACCAGGCAATCAAGGCGCGCAGCAGCAACTGCTGCGCCAAGCTGATGCGCGCATGCGGCGGCATTTCAAAGGAGCGAAACTCGACCAGGCCCAGCCTTCCCGTCGGACCATCGGGCGAGAACAGCTTGTCGATGCAGACCTCGGCACGGTGGGTATTGCCGGTGACATCGACGAGAAGATTGCGAAATAAGCGATCGACCAGCCATGGGCGCGGCGGCTCGCCCTGGTCCGGCGGCGGCACCATCGCGAGCGCGATCTCCAGTTCGTACAGCTGGTCGTCGCGCGCCTCGTCGACGCGCGGAGCCTGGCTGGTCGGCCCGATGAACAAGCCGGAGAACAGGTAGGACAACGATGGATGCCGCTGCCAATAAAGGATCACGCTCTTGAGCAAGTCAGGCCGGCGCAGGAACGGACTGTCCGCCGCCGTCGGCCCACCGAGCACCACGTGATTGCCGCCGCCGGTACCGGTGTGGCGGCCGTCGATCATGAACTTGTCGGTGCCGAGCCGGCAGAGGCGCGTCTCCTCGTAGAGCGTGTGCGTGAGCTCGACCGCCTCGCGCCAGCTCGCGGCAGGATGGACGTTGACCTCGATGACGCCGGGGTCCGGCGTCACCTTGATGACGCTCAAACGCGGATCCGCTGGCGGCTCGTAGCCCTCCACATGCACCGGCATCTCGAGCTCGGCGGCGGTCGCTTCGACGACGGCGAGAAGCTCGAGGTAATCTTCCAGCCGTTCGACCGGCGGCATGAACACGCAAATGCGGCCATGGCGCGGCTCCACGGTGAGCGCGGTGCGGACAGGAACACCCGGTCCGGACGGCGACGCGACCACGCGCGCGGAGGCGCCCTGGGCACGGCGAAATTCCACCACCTTGGCGCGCGCGACGGCATCCTCGCTGCGATTGGCGATGACCTGCGCCAACAGCTCGGGATCGGGCAATTCACTGCGCTCGCTCATGGGATCGGCCGGGACGAGGTGCGGGTAATCGATCGGCTTCACATGCGGCAGAGAGCTGAGCGGCAGGCGAAAGCCGATCGGCGAATCGCCGGGCGCGAGGAACAGACGCCGGCGCCGCGTCTGCCAGATCTCGCTGACCCAGCCGGCTGCGGCCTGCGCGCTCCAGCGTTGTACCGGCAGCACGTAACCCGCCGGCGCGCCGAGATGACGCTCGAATGTGCGCAGGATGCGATCGCGCTCGACCGGGTCGTCGATCTTGGGGTCGCTCGGATCGAGGTTCTCGGGAAGCTCGTCTTGCTTGAGCATACGTTCGGCCGGGTCTTCATAGGCG
>Ga0111538_10013512_pt1 | contig 10772 bp, 8 predicted proteins | sample SoiMethybrSBSTD1_FD_79669 | JGI IMG/M metagenome (GOLD analysis project Ga0111538, IMG submission 79669) | Bulk soil microbial communities from a Populus tree surrounding site in Tennessee, USA - Soil MetaG P. TD hybrid SBSTD1 (version 2)... | ecosystem: Environmental > Terrestrial > Soil > Tree... | reverse complement strand
GGTTGTCGACGAAGGTGAGCATGCCGGTGATCGGCTTGTCCGGCTGGCTGGGCATGGTGACCACCGCCGGAAGGCGTTCCGAGTCGGCCAAGGCTGCCCTGATGTCCGGGAGGTGCCGCTCCGGAATCGTGAAGCTGACGTAGATCGGGCGCAGCTGCGTGATCGTGACGAGCGGCACCGCGTTGGTCGTGGTGTCGTTCGATTTGACGACGTTGCCGCGCTTGAGGTTGACCGAACCGGTCCGGCCCGTAATCGGCGAGCGTATGGCCGTGTAGCTCAGATTGACGCGAGCGTTCTCGGCGGCGGCCTCATTGGCGCGAATGGCGGCCTGCAGCACCTTCTCGGCCATTTGCGCGTCTTCGAGCTTTTGCGCCGACGCGACGCCACGGCCAGCCAACTCCGTTTGCCGCTTGAGCTCGAGCTGCGCGCGCTCGAGCTGGGCTCGGTCACGTTGCAGGATCGCTTCCGCCTGCGCAAGCTGCGCCTGGAAGGAACGGTTGTCGAGCGTGAACAGCAGGTCGCCTTCCTTGACGTCTTGGCCTTCCTCGAAGTGAACGTCCGCGATCTGCCCATCGACGCGCGACTTGATAATCACCGTCGCTATCGACTGGACGGTGCCGATCGCGTTCACCTGGATCGGCGTCGGCAGATCCTCAGCGACGCTGGCGACCACGGCCTGGGCGACGGCCGGGCGTGCGCCCTTCTGCTCGGGCGATTTGCCGCCGATCAGGTCGGTGAGCTGGAGGAGAGAATCACGAAAGACGTAGCCGCCCGCTAGAATCAACAGGAGGACAGTGCCAAGCAGCAATCGCTTCATGCAATGCCCCCGCTACCATTGGCGTCAGACGGACATGCCTAATGCTATTGTAGTCGGAGCCTCATTCCGGGCACAAGGCGCTTGCGCCCGGAATGAGGACGAGCTTACTGGCCGCGCTGCACCAGCTCGATGCGAGTGCCCCACGGGTCGGTGATGTAGGTGATGATGCTGCCGGTCGTCTCGTTCTTGCGCGGCGGCTCATCGAGCTTGATGCCTTCCGACTCGATCTTGCGCACAAAGGCCGGGTGGTCCTTGACGTCAAAGCCGATGTGGTCGAGCACGCGCCCGCGGGTCTTGGCCTGCGGCGTATCAGCCTTGGCGAAGCGGAGCTGTACGCCTGGAACGTCCACCACCGGCTGATTGTTGCGGGTGCCGGCCTTGCCGCCAAATGTCTTCGCGTACCAGGCGACGGCCTTGGGGATTTCCGCTTCGGTCAGGAAGAAGTGTATGTGCTCATGCTGGATCGGCGCAGCTTGCGCCTTGTCCTCCAAGATCTCAATGCGCAGGCCATCCGGCGTCTCGACGAAGGCCTGATCAAGGCGGTTGTTGTTGCCGGGCAGGACCGGAACGCCGGCGGCCTTCCATTCCGCCACCCGCGCCTGCACGTTGTTGACGATGAACCCGACATGGTTCACCACCGAACCGATCGAGCCGCCCTTGCCGGGCGGCTCATTGCCCAGATTCAGATTGATCCGGGCACCTGGGAATTGCACGGTCGCAGCAGCGACGTCACGGCCGCCCATGCCCATGAACAGCTTCTTGTTGACCGCGACGTCATGCGACACGAGATGCCAGTGACCCATGGTGACGCCGGTCTCGTTGAACGGGGCATACTGTGCGACGGCCGCGCTGGTGGCCATGGTCGATGCGAACAATGCGGCGATCAAAGCTCTCATTGGGTCCTTCCTTTGATACGGCTTGTTGGCGGCCGTGGTGTTGAAACGGGAATGCGCTTGATGCGCATGCCCCGTCGTATTGGATGCTAGCGGCTTTGCGAGCAGCCCGGAAGTCCCGCCACGGCGCCGTTCAATCCCGTACCTTCACGAAGCTCCCGGGCGCATCCTCGATTGCCTTGAGCTTGCCGGTGCCCGGCACGCGGGCTGACACTTCCTCAGCGCCATGTTTCTTGAGCCAGGCGAGCCAGTCCGGCCACCAGGAGCCCGGGTGCTCCTTGGCCTTCGCGATCCACTCGTCCACGTCGGCATCGGCGGTCGGTTTTGGTCCATCCCAGTACTGATACTTCTGCTTGCCCGGTGGATTGATGACGCCCGCGATATGGCCCGATCCGGCGAGCACGAAGCGCACCTTTCCTCCGAAATAGCTCGAGCCGAATAACACGGATTTCGCCGGCGCGATGTGGTCCTCGCGCGTGGCGAGATTGTAAATCGGCACCTTGACCGCCTTGAGGTCTATCGGCTTGCCGGCAATCATCATCTTGCCGCGTGCCAGATTGTTGTTGAGATAGCAGTTCCGCAGATAGAAAGAGTGATTGGCGGCCGGCATGCGCGTGGAATCAGAATTCCAATAGAGCAGGTCGAAGGGCATCGGCTCTTTGCCCTTGAAGTAGTTGTTGATCACATACGGCCAGATCAGGTCGTTCGAGCGCATCAGATTGAACGAGTTCGCCATGTAGCGGCTGTCGAGATAGCCGCGTTCGGCCATCTGCCGCTCGAGCGCGGCGATCTGCTCCTCGTCTGCGAATACCTTGAGATCGCCCGAGTAGGTGAAGTCGACCTGACTCGCGAACATGGTTGCGGATGCGATGCGGTGGTCGCGCTTGCCGGCCATGTGGGCGAGCGTGACCGCGAGCAGGGTGCCGCCGACGCAATAGCCGATTGCGTGCACCTTGTTTTCGCCGGTCGCCTGCTTGATGGCGCCAAGGGCAGCGAGAGGTCCCTCCAGCACATAGTCGTCGAACGTTTTCTTGGCGAGGTGCTCGTCTGGATTTACCCAGGAGATAACGAATACAGTGAGGCCCTGATCCACACACCATTTGACGAAGGATTTCTCCGGCGTGAGGTCGAGCACATAGAACTTGTTGATCCAAGGCGGCACGATCAGGATCGGCCGCTTGAGCACGTTTGGCGTTGTCGGCTCATATTGAATGAGCTGCATGAGATCGTTCTGGAACACGACCTTGCCGGGCGTAACTGCCAGATTGCGGCCAACCTCGAACACGCGCGAATCGGTCTGCCGTATGCGTAGCTCGCCGCCGCCGGCCGAGATGTCCTCGGCGAGATTGTGCATGCCGCGCGCGAGATTGCCGGCATTGGAGGCGAGCGTCTCGCGCAACAGCTCAGGATTGGTGAAGACAAAATTCGACGGCGCAATCGCGTTCGAGATCTGCCGGACGTAGAACTCGGCTTTCTGCAGCGTCAGCGGATCGATGCCTTTGGCGTCGGCCACAAGATGGTTGGCCCACCTCACCGTCAGCAGGTAGGCCTGCTTGAGGAAATCGAAGTACTGGTTGCTTGACCAGTCCGGATCGGTAAAGCGCTTGTCGCGCGCGTCGGGCTCGATCACGGGCGGGGCTTCTTCGCCTACCATGCGCTTGACTGAGTTCGCCCACAGGTCGAGATAGGACGAGCCAAGCTGCATCTGCAGCATAGCCGCGCGTTGGGGGTCCTGCAGCCAGTATTGGGCGACTTGGCCGAGCGCCTTGACCGCATCAACGAATTCGGCGTGCTCGCCCTCGATATGGCCTTGCTCGCGCGGCTTCATATAGGCGGCCAGCGCCTTGCCGCCCTGTTCGATCATGCGGGCAAAGTTCTTGGCGAGCTCTTCCAGGTCGACGGACGGGGTGGATTGGGGAGGTGCGGTCACGGCGACAACGCTGTCAATGGTGGCGAGGAACTACTTATGGATATGGCCGCTGACCAATGCATTCGCCAGCGAGCCGACGTCGCAGCCTCATTCAAGGCCGCGAAAAATTCCGTAGACGAGCCCCAGCGCGAATATCGGCTGCCGGGGATCGGTGGAAAGTCCAGATACAACAATTCTTTCGTCCTCCGGCTGGCCGCTTTCGGCGCTCAGCTCGACCCGGTCTCGAAATACCATGGCGCGGCGGATGATAGTCTCATAGGTCTGCCCGCCATCGAGGGTGCGGCGGATGGCGTAGATCCTGCCGCTTTCGACCTGAAGCCCGGCATCGGCCATGTCGACGCACAGCACCTCCATGCCGGGGAGGATCGGTCCATCCTTGCTGGCAGCGCCCATCGAAGCATCGCCAACCGTCAAGACGAAATGCCTGGCATCGGGATAGGACTGACTGAGGGGCCGCTCGACCAACGGAAAGTTGGAATTGGCTTGTGGCTTGCGGAAGGCGCCCACCTCGATGATGCCGATCACGGGGATCGCCGCGATGGCGTGCGCTGCAGCGCCGTCCTGGTGACCCGTTTCGCCAACCAGATACGCGATGCTGGTGTCGAGCGCTTTTGCGATGGCCTGGACCGCTGGAATTGACGGGCTCGCGTTCTTTCCGGTGAGGACATCGTTCACGTAAGTGTCGCCCAAGCCGGCCTGTCGGGACAGCGCCCGCGCGCTGATCTCCCCCTCATTGAGGAGCCGCTGCAGGCGCTCAACCAGGACATTCGAGTCCCGTGTCCTCACGGCGTACCATCCTTGGATTTATCCGCCGCTCGCGGTTGCAGTTAGTTGATCCATCGCCTCGCTTCAGCGCCGAAGGACGTTGCTCCGTGCGTGCTTTCGACTACCCGAATTCTCTCCCATAGACTGGTATTATAGTGCCAAAATGTGGAAGGTCCATCACCCAGTTGGATGATCCCGCTTACCCTTGGAAATAATCCATGTCAATGATGGTCAGACGCTGGCTTATGCAACCGGGTATCCTGATCAAACGTCGCAGCAGGGCTCCCCGATGGTGGACAATGAGCAGAGTCTTGCTGGCAACATCCATCGCCAGACCGACACAGGAGTCGACACGGGTGTCCCGATTCCGATGCTCTCGGGAGCCGGCGCGCGCGCACGACGAGCCAGCGTAATTGAACGATGCGGCAACAGATAGTCTCGGCAATGCGCCGAAGCTGTTCTTGCAGTCGCCAAAAAAGAAGAAGCCCCTTGCACCGCACGGGGCTTCTCTCGATCTCGGTCGGAGGAATGTGCCTATCGATGACGCTCACGGGTGAGCGTCACGCGTGGCGCAAGGATTCGTGCGCTCAGTGGATCGGAACCATCCAGCTCAGCCGCCCGGTGATCGCGTCTGCCGATTGCCGGCTGGTGCCGAAACCGACCGAGTTGCTGCCGTCGGCGAATGTGACGGTGCTCTTCGGAAACTCATAGTGCAGGTAGAGCGCGCCGAGCACGAGGTTGGGCGACAGCTTCCAGTCAATGCCGGCGCCGACGACGTAGCCAAGCCGGGTCTCGCCGGTTGACGAGCTGAAGCTGTTGCTTCGAGTGTCGAAGCCCGGCGCCGAAATCGTCTGCGTCAGCGTCATGGTGCGGGTCATGTGGGCCCAGCCGAGACCGCCAGTGCCGTAGATCATCCAGTTCGGCGATGCTGCCAAGCCGACCTTGCCACGCACCGAGCCAAGCTCTTCGATCTTGGTACTGAGGCTGAGCGAGCGATCAACGCGCGCATACACGGACACTTGGTGCGGCACTCCGTTGATGGTGACTTCAACTGGCTTGACCGCTGCCGTGCCGGCAACAGGAGCGGTCTGGCCGGGTACGGTCACCACCTGGTCGAGTGTCTTCCCGGTGAGCGTGACAGGAAAATCGCCACCCGTGGTGCGGATTGTGGTGGTGAACGACTTGTTGTCATCGACTTTGATATTGCCGCCCATGCCTGACTCGAGAAAGGCCTTGCCGGCGCCGTTGACAGGTACGTCCTTGGTGAGCTTAGCGTCGACGACCGTACCGTCGTTCAGGACGATCTTAACGGTTTCGCCGGCTTTGAGCGTTTCGCCCGCACGCAGGCCAGAGATCTCCTCGGTCAACACCAGTCCCTGCGGAGTGATGGCAACGCTGCCGGTGGCACTGACCGTCTGGCCGCCAACGTTGATCGGTTGGGGTGCGACAGCGGCGCTGCCGGAGACCACCGCATCCTGACCCTGGACGGTAAAAGTAGTGTTGGGAAGGATCCCTTTGATGTCTTCGAAGCGGGTCGAGCTACCGGAGAAGGATTGCTTGATCCCGGTGGCAGAAATGTCGGCTTCGATGCCGAGCACCCAATTTCCGAACTGCTTCTGGGCGCCGAAGAAACCGCCGGCCACGTAGCCCTTTTGTTTGAATGATTGCGTCAGGTCGCCAGGGACGGTGAAGCCTGGCTGCACCAGCACAGGGTAGTCATTGAACACGCCAGTATTGAACATGTTTTCGATGACTGAAGGCGGACGGTCGAATTTCTCTCGCCCCCAGCCATAGCCAGCGCCGACGCCGACATAGAAACCGGACCAGTCATTGATGGTCGCTTCTGGCGAGGCTCGCGGCGCCTTCATCACAGGCAGCAGATCCGTCGCAGCCGCCGGAAGCGTAACAGTCGACAGCAATGCTGTCGTGATAAGCAATTTGCGCATTTGGCATCCTTCCAAAGCGGTTTTTGGACACATCCATCCCGCTAGGTGCTGAATGCCATTGCAAAATGTCGGATAAAATCATCTGACTGGAGGAGGATAGAAAGTTTCCAGTATAGTTGTGATAATCCGGCAACAATCAAGGTATTTCGATACTATACGAAACGTAAAATCACGGAAGTTTCTTCGATCCTCCTCAAAGGAGGAGGTAATATATTGCGACGCGACCTTGAGGTTTAAGAATCGATGGACGTTAACATCGTTCATGACCCCGTCTCCTGTCTAATAAGGCGACTCGATGTGGAGAGCGCTGGTGTCGCGTGGGAAGGGAATCCGCCTGCCGTGGAGCGACTTTTTCTAGTGATATTGGGAAAATCCAACGTGGAGATCGTGTGGGCAACTGGGCTCTTGTGCACCACAATGCTCGTCGCGTAATCCGCCCGACCGGTCTGTTAACAGCCGTGGGTCTACCTTGCTTTGGACATAGATAAAGGAAATATTCGTCATTTAAGCCAATCAGTTGAGTTACCGACCAACTGAGTCCAATGCCGGTCTTGCTTGGGGGTCTTGCCGGCACACCCCGTATGAGCGCAGCACGCGTGCAATCCATGGCGCGACCAAGGTTATCGGCCGGCTTGACCGCTCCGTCGAGGGCGTCCGCCGCTGTCCTTGGCGCTCTGGCCGTCGCGATGGTGCTATCGGGCTGCGCCAGCCATCTCGCCGACAGTGTCCCGGCCGCAGTCGGCGGTCTGCCCGAGAAGATCCCGCCACGTTCGGACACGGCAGCGGAATTTCCGGCCGTGCATGACAGGCCGGCGCCGCGCGCGGAAGGGCTGCTCAGCGAAGCCGAGCGCAAGAAGCTTAAGGACGACCTCACGGCGTCGCGCGATCGCACCACGCGCCTCAGCCAACCGTCTGACCAGCCGGCAAAAAAGAAGGTGGCCGAGCCCGCCGCCAAGAAGAAAAAGGCCGAGCCCACGGCAACCGGAAGCCTATCGGCCGCTGGCGCCGCCCCCAACCCGTGATACAACCCCCCTGCGTCGGCCTGTTTGGCTGGTCGCGCAGGACCAGAGCCCAAAACCATGGAAGAATTTCATCGCATCCGCCGTCTGCCACCCTACGTGTTCGAGCAGGTCAACCGCGCCAAGGCCATCGCGCGCAATGCGGGCGCCGATATCATCGACCTCGGCATGGGTAACCCGGACCTGCCGGCACCGGCACATGTGATTGAGAAGCTCAAGGACACGCTCGGCAAGCCGCGCACGGATCGGTATTCGGCCTCCAAGGGCATTGCCGGCCTGCGCCGCGCGCAGGCGGCCTATTACGGGCGCCGATTCGGCGTGAAGCTCAACCCCGAAACCCAGGTCATTGCGACGCTCGGCTCCAAGGAAGGCTTTGCCAACGTGGCGCAGGCGATTACGGCGCCTGGCGACGTGGTGCTGGTGCCTGATCCGAGCTACCCGATCCACGCCTTCGGCTTCCTGATGGCGGGCGGCGTGATCCGCTCGGTACCGTCCGAACCGACGCCGGAGTTCTTCCCGATCCTCGAGCGCGCGATCGTGCATTCGATCCCGAAGCCACTCGCTGTCGTGGTCTGTTATCCGTCGAACCCGACCGCCTATGTGGCCGACCTCGACTTCTACAAGGAGCTGGTGCCGTTTGCGAAGAAGCACGGCATCTTCATCCTCTCCGATCTCGCCTATGCGGAAGTCTATTTCGATGATCAGCCGCCGCCATCGGTTCTGCAGGTGCCGGGCGCGATGGACATCTCCGTCGAGTTCACCTCGATGTCGAAGACGTTCTCGATGCCGGGCTGGCGCATGGGCTTTGCGGTTGGCAACGAGCGCATCATCGCGGCGCTCGGGCGCGTGAAGTCCTATCTCGACTACGGTGCTTTCACGCCGATCCAGGTGGCGGCGACCGCAGCGCTCAACGGCCCGGAGGATTGCATCCGAGAGATGCGCGCAACCTACAAGCGGCGGCGCGACGTGCTGGTGGATTCCTTCGGCCGGGCCGGTTGGCTGGTGCCGCCACCGCGCGCCTCCATGTTCGCCTGGGCTCCGATCCCGGAGCCGTTCCAGGTGCTCGGCAGCGTCGAGTTTTCGAAGCTATTGGTGGAAAAGGCCGAGGTTGCGGTGTCGCCGGGGACCGGCTTCGGCGAGCGCGGCGAGGGTTTTGTGCGCATTGCGCTGGTGGAGAACGAGCAGCGCATTCGTCAGGCGGCCCGCAATATCCGCCGCTTTCTTGAAAGCGCTCCGGAAAAGTTGCACAACGTGGTGCCGCTTGCCAAGCGCGGCTAAGCGTTGAATTCTTTCCCGGATTTTTCTCTATGGCTGAACCGCTCAGAGTGGGCCTCGCCGGATTAGGCACGGTCGGTTCCGCCGTGGCGGCCATGATCATGCGCTCGCGCGCCGAGCTGGCCGAGCGCGCCGGGCGTCCGATCGAGCTGGTGGCCTACGCAGCCAAGGATCCGCCCAAGGATCCGGCTCTCGACCTGTCCGGCGTGCGCAAGATCGACAGCCCGATCGAGCTTGCGCGCAGCAAGGGTCTCGACGTCTTTGTGGAGCTGATGGGTGGGGAGGGCGACCCTGCCAAGAGCTCGGTCGAGGCCGCGCTCGGCATCGGCCGTTCTGTAGTTACCGCCAACAAGGCGCTGCTGGCACGCCATGGGGTTGCGCTGGCGCGCCTCGCCGAAGGGACCAACGCGTTGCTCTGCTTCGAGGCGGCGGTGGCGGGCGGCATCCCGATCGTCAAGACGTTGCGCGACGGGCTCGGCGGCAGCCGCATCACGCGCCTCTACGGCATCCTCAACGGCACCTGCAATTATATCCTCACCCGCATGCACCAGGAGCGGATGTCGTTCGCGGCCTGTCTGAAGGAAGCGCAGAGGCTAGGCTATGCCGAAGCCGATCCGACATTCGACATTGGCGGGTTCGATACCGCCCACAAGCTTGCGATCCTCACCAGCCTCGCCTTTGGCACCGAGGTCGACGCCGAGGCGGTCCATGTCGAGGGCATCGAGTCGATTTCCCTCGAGGATCTCGAGGCCGCTGACGAGCTCGGCTATCGGGTCAAGCTTCTGGGCGTTGCGCAGCGCACCAGCGCCGGCATCGAGCAGCGCGTGCATCCAACCATGGTGCGCAAGGGCACGGTGATCGCCGGCATTGACGGCGTCACCAACGCGATCGCGATCGATGCCGATACCATGGAGCTCACCCTGATGGGGCCTGGCGCCGGCGGCGCCGCGACCTCGGCCTCGGTGGTCGCCGATCTCACCGATCTCGCGGCAGGTCGCCGCGCGGCTTCTTTCGGGCGGCCGGTGACGCGTCTCACTAAGGCGCAGCGGGCGCCGATCCAGCGCCACGAGGGCGGCTACTACATCAGGCTCGCAGCCGTCGACAAGCCCGGCACCGCCGCAACGATCGCGCGCCGCATGGCGGACGAGAACATCTCGCTTGAATCGATCGTGCAGCGCGGTCGCGACCGCAAACCGCATGGTGGCGAGGACCCGCGCAGCATTGACACGCCGGCATCGGTCGCGCTGATCACCTATGCGACCAGCGAGGACGCCGTACGCCGAGCGCTCTCAGCGATCGAGAGCGACGGCGTGATTGCCGAACAGCCGCACATGATCCGCATCGAGAAGAGTTGACGAAGAGGCAAGAGATGAACAAGCGGGACCGCGAGGCAGGCTCCTCGATCACCGTCCACTCCGATCTGGTTTTGGAGCGCATCCTGTCGCTTGAGATTGTGCGCGTGACCGAGCGGGCAGCGGTCTCAGCGGCCCGACTGCGCGGGCGCGGCGCTGAGAAAGCCGCCGATCAGGCCGCGGTCGACGCCATGCGGCGCGAGCTCAACAACCTGCCGATCCACGGCACCGTGGTGATCGGCGAGGGTGAGTTGGACGAGGCGCCGATGCTGTTCATCGGTGAGGAGGTGGGGACCAAAAAAGGTCCCAAGGTCGACATCGCGGTCGATCCGCTCGAGGGCACGACGCTGTGCGCCAAGAACATGCCGGGCGCAATCGCCACGGTTGCCATGGCCGATGAGGGCACGCTCCTCCATGCCCCCGACGTCTATATGGAGAAGATCGCGATCGGGCCGGGCTATCCGAAAGGCGTCGTCGATCTTGATGCGCCCGCCGGCGACAACATCCTCAAGCTTGCCAAGGCCAAGGGCGTGCGGCCTGAGAACATCACGGCGCTCATTCTCGATCGTCCACGCCATGCCGATATGATCGCGGGCGTGCGCAAGGTAGGCGCGGCGGTGCGCCTGATCACCGACGGCGATGTCGCGGGCGTCATCCACACCGCGGAGTCGGAGTCGACCGGCGTCGACATCTATCTTGGCATCGGCGGTGCGCCCGAGGGCGTGCTGGCGGCGGCGGCGCTGCGCTGCATCGGCGGCCAGATGCAGTGCCGGCT
>Ga0111538_10013511_pt1 | contig 10772 bp, 5 predicted proteins | sample SoiMethybrSBSTD1_FD_79669 | JGI IMG/M metagenome (GOLD analysis project Ga0111538, IMG submission 79669) | Bulk soil microbial communities from a Populus tree surrounding site in Tennessee, USA - Soil MetaG P. TD hybrid SBSTD1 (version 2)... | ecosystem: Environmental > Terrestrial > Soil > Tree... | reverse complement strand
TCCAGGCTGTTGCGCGCGCACGGGCAGCAAGAGGAGCGAAACGATCAAAAGTGCAACAACCTTAGATCTCATTGGTGCGACCCGCAAAATTAAGTCATCCTGGCGGTTTAATCAATCTTTTTAGAGTATTTCAATAGTCAGGACCGAACCATATTGTCGAAGGTCTGATCTGACTTCGAAACGTTGAACATTTTCATGTAACGGCCACGCAGCGGCCGCATGCTAGATTGTTCGTCCGCGGAATTGCAAAAGCAGCGTCAGCTGTCGATTCTGTCAGTTCTCGTTCGACTTACTTACGCAAGAGGCTCTCGCAACTGCTGACCCCGAAAGGCTGTAAAGCTATGACGAACGCACCAGTGCCCAATAGCGGTCTTAAGAGTATTGGCGCTGTTTTAGCCGGCATTCTTGTTGTCGTAATTCTCTCACTCCTGACTGACATCGTGATGCACGCCACGGGCATTTTTCCGCCGTGGTTTCAACCTATGAGCACGGCGCTCTGGCTGCTTGCTACTGCGTATCGCATTGTTTATGGGATTGCCGGCGGATACATCACTGCTCGACTCGCGCCCAGTCGTCCAATGCGTCACGCGGTAATACTTGGCGTGATTGGTTTAGTCATGAGCATTGCGGGAGCAGCTGGCACAATAAATAAAGGGCCGGAGTTTGGGCCGAAATGGTATCCACTTGGACTGGTGGTGACTGCGCTGCCGTGCGCATGGCTTGGCGGAAAACTGTTTGTCACCAAGTTGCAGTCGCGAGCGCAGGAGGCTTAAGGCAGAAATTATGAAATACATGTTGTTGGTCCATCACGATGAAGAAACATTCAACCGGCGAAGTGAGGCTGAACGGACGGGATTGCTGAGAGAGTCTGTCCAACTCGCAAACGATCTGGACGCCAGTGGCAAATATCTAAGTGCGGCCCCGCTCCATCCCACGTCGGAGACAGTATGTATTCGAGTGCGCGACGGAAAACGATTAATAACGGATGGTCCATTCGCAGAAACTCGCGAGCAACTGGGCGGATACTTCCTGGTCGACGCAATTAATCGTGATGAGGCGCTGGAGATTGCGGCGCGCATTCCCGGTGCACGAATCGGAGTCGTCGAAGTGCGGCAGGTAACCGAAGTTGACGGTCTGCCCGGTGAATGATCTGACAATTATCTACGAGCAGTTCCTTTCGCGGAGGAGTCATCCGGAGGCGGTACTCAATTACTGCTGTTGGTTGAGTCCGCTCAGCAACACTATGTCAAACTGGTAGTCGCCTCGAGTCACTGCCAGTTGTTGACCATCGGGCGAGTAACCAAAGTCGTAAACATCGTCTTCCTCGAACTCAATCATTCTTTCAGCCGCGCCGCCTGTGAGTGGTTGCCTGTAGATGCCTGCAACTCCATCTCTAGAAGCAGCGAACAATAAAAAGCGCCCATCCAAACTCCACCGTAATCTGTAGGCCGAGAGTTTTAAGGAACCAACGTCGAATTCGTGCAAGGTCTTTCCGTCGATTGGCGATAGGATCAAAATTTTGCGCGACTTCTCTTTGCCCTTGCCGAAGCACGCGATCATTTCCCCGTCCGGCGATATCGAAGGATAAATCGATTGTCCGTTAGTCAGACGAATCGCCTCACCGCCACTGATTGATACTTTCCACAAACTCCAATCGTCAACGCTGTTATAGAAGACCCATCGACCATCGGGAGAAACTACCGGAAGACTGTGAGCCGCGCCTGTCGTTAGCGGCGTCGCTTTGCTACCGTCGGAGTCCATCCGCCAAATTTGGAACATTCCGCTGCGCGAAGAGCTGAAGACGATGTAACGACCGTCCGCCGTCGCGGACGGATTACCATTTCGTTCACCTTCGTAAGTCAACTGCTTTTGATCCGTGCCATCAGGACGCATGATCCAGAGATTTGCATGGAAGCTAGTGTGCGACGAGTAAACTATTCGACCGTCGGCCATCCAACAAAAGTCTTCGGATGCATGTGTGATCCGTTTCAGTGCCTGAGAGCCTCCTGCGGGACCAATCCAGATGCTGGACGTCGAACTAACTTGCGGTGCCACCGCTCTGCTGCCATCCGCTGTCAAACTGAGATCGACATATGACGTCATCCCATCCGTTAATGGTGTGACTTCGCCGCTACGGTGATTCAATCGCCAAATTTGCTTAGGCTGTCCCAGGGTTTTATTTCCCGTGATCAATAAACCACTCTGATCGGGCAACCACACGATGCGTGATATGTGAAACCACCTGACCAGAGATAACTCCACCTCTGAACCCGTCGCCACGTTGAATTGGACAACGCGAACTTGTTGGCTACCGCTGTCGGAGGGGCCAACAGCGACAGCTATATTCGTTCCATCAGGTGACCACGCCGGCGTGTTGAATCGATCAGGCTGATCGTGAATCGCGATGGTCCGTTCATGCTGACCATCGACGCCGGCAATCATCAACGCGCATTGTTTGTCGTCGTCCGAATATCTGACAAAGGCAACCTGGCTATCATCAGGTGAAAGCGAATAGCTGCCTTGCGGTTTCTCGATTAAGCGAACCGGTACTCCGCCAAAGGGCAACGCGACCCCATAAAGTGCAAACGATTCGGGAGATCCCTGGATGAAGTAAAGATGCTGGCCATTGTGTGACATAGCTAACCCGCCGAGACGATCAGTAGGAGCCACGATCTCTTTGCCACTATCCGTAGCAAGCTGACGGAACCAGATACTGTTTTGCCCTTTCACTGCGAACGTGTAAGCGATGTACTGCCCGTCTGGAGAAATAACGGCGTGCCTGTTCTTTCCTGTCATTGTGAGCTTCTCAACTTTGAGCGTTCGTAACGCGGTAGCGTTCGCACTCGGGAATCTACGCTGGTCACTTTTTGCGGGAGCCAAATACCAGGCTGAGATCGAAGCTACGATGAGAATCGAAGTAACGAGCGCGATAGAGATCGGACGGGATCGCAGCAGCTTTACAGAGGCTAACGCTGCACTCGCGCTCTTGCCAGTCGGTTCAATCAGCGCTGCGTCGGTCCCATTTGTCCGAGCGACTGGAGGGATCGCCGGATATGCGTCGTGCGCTAACCGTACCTTTACGTTAGTCGTAAGCGCTGCTTCGTCTGTCGAACACTCTTCTACGTCAGCGATAAAACGATAACCTCGCCGAGCGATTGTCTCGACAAATAGAGGATGTCTCGCATTATCGCCGAGAGCCTTTCTCAAATGCTGGACGTTAAAAATTAGATTCGAATCCTCGACAAACGAATCCGGCCACAGCAGATTCATCAACTCGTCTTTACTAACGATGCGTCCATGCCGCTCTACGAGCACTAGCAGCGTGTCGAAGATTTTCGGTGTTAGCGGTACAGGTCGGTTCCTGCGTAGGAGTACACGCTGCTCAAGATCGATCGCGAAGTCTCCAAACCTGTAGAAGTAACTGATTGTGTAGGCCATGACCGCTCTCGGAACTTTCTCGCAACTTTCTCGGCGGTTTCTTGGGACTTATTAGCACGAAGTTTTCTATATCAGGACTACTGAGCTAGTGCGGGACTGACGAGAGAAGACGGGTCGCGGAAGAACCGCGTGCGAAGACCCACCAACGTCAGGCCGGCGAAATTGACATTCGACCCATCCGGGTCCGAGGTCGGGGGATGTTGTGCGCGAAATTGTAGTGTTGCCGGAAAAGCACGTCAATCTTTAGGCAGTTGATCTTTAACGTCGTCGATAACTAATCGCTCGACATCAGCAAAGAATGAACGGCAGCACTTTTATTCGCCTTAATGTTCGCGCGATCGAACAAGGACAATTCTGAGAGGCTTTATCATGAATATCGTCCGAATTCTGATCACGGTTGCGCTGGTAATCGCTACGGCTTCCGGCGAATGGCAAGGTGAAACCAGTGCAACCTCTTCCAGCGCTCTTCCTCTTACAGAGCGAACGCGTCGTGGCGCGGAGTCGAACATCAAAACTCCGCTTATCTTTGTCCAGGCAGACAGGACACGGACGTCTTCACAACACAAGCGGGCGAAATCCTTGCAGCCTACAGTGGCAATATCCCGAGGAGCCCATCCGCGCTTCCTCGCACATTCCTAAAAATCGGAGAACCCTGCTATGACGCTACAAGTATCAATTGCGCCCAATGCAGGTGTCGAAGTACCAGACGAACTTGGCGCCTTATTCGTAGATGTCATTTACACGCGTGTTCTTGGTGGCCAGCCAGGTGCGGCACTCAGTGACTTACCTAACTCCGTACAAGACACGGTGCGTGCGCAGCTCGACGAGAAACTCGCCGGCTCGCTCGAGCTAATCGACAATGCTCCTGGCACAGCTGTTATTTTTGACTTTATCGCAGCGAACGGGGCGGTAAGCCTTCACAAAACTGCCTCGGCAGAGAATCGAACTTCGCTTGCGCTTCGGCTTACCAGAGCCGAAGTCACGACGATCGCCGCCCAGCTGCCGCAGCCTCCGCCCGCAGTTATTAGGCTTGAGCGACGTGCTCATTTCGTGCCCGTCAGTGATCAACGGATCCCATTCGAGAGCTCCAAACTTCAGGTTGCACCCGTTCGACTCGGGAACGAAGGGTGGAGCAGGCTAGGACTTGATCGGCTTTTCCATGCTGACTCAGCAATCACCTCCTCAATGCAATGGAACGGAGCGCCGCCCAGTGGATTAGCAACAATTCTGTGGACTTCGGTTCACGTGACTATCGCTGGCCAGTTCTCGTTCGACTTTCCGAAGGGTTCTGGTGACGCGTGGATCTGGTGGCTTTCAGGACCACTGTCTGCAATCGGAATCGTGCTCGATCAACTTGGCGCAGCTCGTGCGACGGGCATCGCTATAGCGCTGCCGGCTTTCTCATTCCCCCGCCCGGGGGAAGAAGTGCCCATTCAAATTCCCTCCGACGTTACAGAGGAAGAGCTCGTCAGTAACCCAAATATTTATACGGAAGATCCTGGGGAATTCTGCAAGCCGTTTAAGAATCCTGAGCGCGTGCTGGGGGAACGCAGCTTCTCCGTCCTGCTTCGTGCCGAGCAACCTCTGATCAGTGTGGAGGCCTCGATTCGCAAAGAACCACTTCCCACGATCACGCCTCGAGTGATCGAAAGAGGAAATATTTCCTCCGCAGCTGCTGCACCAACGCCAGGAGGCGTCACTCGTCCAGCTCCGGGAAGTCTTATTGACGAGGATGCAAACGTAGACTTTGTTCGCCACGCCCTGCCAGGTTCCTATCTGGACGTGCTTCGTCGAATGAATCGGGGTCGAGCCACACTCGACGGTAACAACCCAATTCAATGGGAGGGTGACGTAAGTCGCTACCAGGCCACAACCGTCGCTCGAGGACATCTTTTGGAATTCCGGATGCGATGGCGATCGAATGGCTATTCGCTCGGTACAGTCAGCAAAACACTGACCCTGGCGCCACGGCAAACGAAACGAATCCAAAAAATTGAGTGGCGCCGTTCAGAGATCAGTCGCCGGCAAGAAACGACGCGGCTCCTCGATCAAGTGTCTGACGAGCTGACCCGCGAACGTGAGTACGATGATTCGGTTCAAGCTAACCTTTCGGAATGGGCGCGCGGCGAATCGGAATCTTCCACCTCTGCCGCATCAGGCGGGTTTGGATTTGCCGCGATTGGGCTAGTGATTGGTGGAGGCGGAGGCAGCAGTAACGCAAGCACCACCTCATCTCAGGAAGGCGGTAGGCGCGCAAGTGCGAGCGAAGAACAACATCTCCGCGATTCAATTCGACGCTTCGGCGATTCGCTCCGAAAGTTAGATAGTCTGGTCGTTAATGAAGTGACGCAGGAAGAAACTGTCACTGGCACTACCGAAGTAGTTCGCAATGCAAACTATGGCCATTCCCTGACCGTTATCTATTACCAGATCCTCCGACACCTAAAAATCGAAACCGGAGTTGCTGGAGTTCGTGAGTGTTTGTTCGTTCCCTTCGCGATTACACCGTTCACCGTCGCCAGAGCATATCGATGGCGAGAATTCATTAGGAAAGGATTAAGAGATCCGCAATCCGCGGGCGCGGTCAAATACTTGCACGACGTACTAACAAACTTTGCTGACTCCGATGTTCCCCCAGGCCGCCGTTCTGACCAACGAGTCCGTTATATCTTTGGTTCGCTCTTTATCAAGCTCGCCGTCAAAAGACCTAAAGACAAGGACGACGGAAGCTTTGACAGTGCTGCCTGGGCAGTCACCATGCCATATCTTGGTTCACCCGCGCTGTCGATCTTTAACCTGTTGAAGCTGCTTGATGAGAGCCAGCGAGACGCGATCTTTCAGAAGCAACACGCCCCCACTATTGCGACAAATTGGGTTAACACATTGGAGATTGACGCTGGTGGTCCAGCTCTCCCTGCAGACTTCACACTAGCCACGAGATACCAGTTCAACGGTGTGGTTCGGGTTGATTTCTCGATTCCGGTAGCTGGGAATCCGGTGACGCGAGAGACGCTGTCGACTATCCACGTGAAGGCCACCAAAGCTCTTCCTCCTGGATCGATCGCAAACCTGCAGAGTCTTACGTTCACCTACGAAACGGAAACTTTTCAGCACTCGGTTAACGTCGTTCAAGGTCTCAATGATCTCATCACCGTTGAGACAGGCACACCAGATCCGGGCGCTACGCTAATGACTATTCCCGATGCCTGGGAGCGACGGAATGTTCGGGCCGACATTACCGCTGCTGTTAACGGTTTGATTGAACACCTCAACGAGCATGTCGAGTATTACCACAAGCTAATCTGGTGGAACATGGACCGCGACCGGTTGTTTATGTTGATTGATGGATTCTATGTTCCTGGAACCAATCAGGTGAGTATCGCGTCAGTGGTAGAACGCGATCCCATTGCGATTGTCGGAAATTCGATTGTCTTTCGCGTGTCCGCCGGCTCGTTTCTCGGCATTGGATCAATTACGACTCCGTCAGAATTGTTTAATTACTATGTTTCCCTCGAGTCGCCTTCGGAACCAATGCTCGTCAGCCTGCCAACTGACGGTCTATATGCACAAACCGTCATGGACGAGTGTCCAGCGCTTGAAGAACATTTTGGGAGTACGGATTGGGTCTTGAATGATCCGGATCCTGAACTGGGTCAAATCGCACCCGAACTCCTGCTTAGCCGTCGTGTTGAACCTCAGGCTACGCAGCCGACGCCTTTTCCGCAGACGCTTATCAATCTACAGAATGCACCAGAAGCACCTCCACCATCGGGCCTGGCTGGCGCATTAGCAGCTGTCACAACGCCAAACGCTTTCCGCGACATGGCCGGGCTTGCTGGAACTCAGGCAAACGCCGCAACAGCTTTGCAAACGGCGGCGGGCCTGGCCGCGAATTTTGGGTCGCAAGCCGCTGCTTTGAAACTCGCTGACATTGCGGCAAAGGCCCAGGACGCAGACAGTGCTGATCGAAAAATCGCTACCGTGCAACGAGCAATCGAGAAAGGTTTGACTACACCAGAAGAAGCGCAGCGTCACATAGACCAGATTCTTGAAGGGCTGCATGCTCCGGCCGCTGCGTCGCGTCCTCACGAGGATCCCGCTTTGTCGGAAGCGATTCGTGCGGCGTCAGGTAAGCCTGGTAGCAAAATCGAAGCTGCAACCCCTGAAGGACAGGTTTCAGTCTCGCTTGAAGAACCAAAGGCTGGCGAACCATCAGAGTCAACTGAAGAGCAGCCGCCGGCGGAGGACGGCGGCGAGGATGAAACACCTCTTCCCGCCGGGCTGCCGTGGACGGAAGGCTTGGGTCGAGATGTGGTAGGTCTCGACTCCTTCGATGTTTCTCGACAAACGAATCCTCAAACTGCTTTCGCCTCGGCTGAGCACCACGACTTGGGTTACACCGGCCTGCAACCTCTGATCGACAGTTGGGCACTAGCGGGATTGGTTGCTGGAGGCGCCTTCATCGAGGATATCGATCAGAACGGACAACTGCTCCATATCAACGACTGGGACATCTCTATACCCGATATGAGCAAACCACTGGCGCCTTATGGCGATCTGGATGTCGGCAGCAGAGCACATTGGCACTGGATAATCCCTAATGCTTATCAAGACTCGGATGACAAGCTGTGGACCCCGACTACGTTGCATGAGGCTCTTAAGGAAGGAAGGGCTGCGACGCTCTCGGTTGGCGACATAGTAATGATGAGTGGAGACCTGGTTGAAAAGTTCGATGATTTTAAGAGGGCCGATAGTCGTACCTGGCGCTTTTTACCCGCCAACATAATGAAGGGTTATGAACGACTCGAGCCATTTGCACTCACAGGTCTTAGACTCCTGCAGTTTCCGCGAGGCGGGTGGGGTAAACTCGATGATCTTGAGCTGCTGGCACGAAACAAAAACGATTACGACGCTCTGCAAGAGGAAATACAACATGCGGATCCTTATTGGGATCGCGTCAAGGCGGTGGTGGAGTTCCTAAAACTGACGCGAGGTCCAACAGGGTGTTCGGAAATTCTGGTCCTTTCAAGAATGCTGAGACATGAAGACACGAGCCTCGATTTGTTGAAGAAGATCACGCCCTGGGTCAAGAACAAAGACTTCCAACGTCTAGAGGATGCGATAGAGGCCGAGGAGTTGGACTCCGCACCAGACCCTCCGATACAAAAATTAAAGGATTTAAAAATTAACCTCGACTTAGCCCAACTCGTGATTAGTAATGGCTACTACGGACAATTGGCCTTGTGGAACACCCCTCACTTCACGCCTGACAACTGGAACTTTTTCGAGGACGCTCATAAACAAGCGCTGGCGCTAATCGACAACGTTATGCTGCATCCCGGCGTAGTAACTGACTTTGGACCAATCCCGGCAGATGCGGTGGCCAGAACGGCGTATGCGATGCATTTTTTGACGGATGCATTCTCATCAGGGCACATGAGAGTTCCTCGAACACTGCTCGGTGTAACCAAGGGACTGCTTGCAAAGATAATGCATGACATCGATGGCGTCGTCGGATTGTGGTGTGAGAATGGGTTCAGCCAACAGTGGCGTGCTTCCGGCGATGGTTATCTGAAGCGCCGCAGTAACGTTCAAAAGGAGCTGTTAAGCCAGTGGGGGAACACCGGAAAAGATACAGCAGATGATGCAAACTACAACAAGGCTATAGCGGCGATGTCCGCCGCTATGAAGCAGCTGCACTACCAGGCCCAAAAGTACTTCGACGACCCAAGTGCCCAGAGTTATCAAGACGTTCTGGAAAAGAATAGAGGAGATGATCAGTGGCTGCGCTGGGATGAGGCTGCACCCGACGGAACTCCTGGCGAGCCAACTGCTGGACGTGATACTTGGATTGCGATGGCCATTTCAGACAGGCTGACGTTCTTGAGGAAACATCAACCGAAACATCTCCCATCCTCAGCCGAATGGATCTCGAACTTTAGTTACAATCATCCCGAGTTGATAGCCACCGACGGCTCGATTAATACGACGGATTATGAATGGGATGATCATTTGACGAAACTCTACAACAACCGCGCCCTCTATCTGTTAGGCATTGGGTATGTGCTCGACATAACTAGTTTCTACCAAATGGCGAAGAACATGCCTCTAAGCGTCGCTGACTGGTACGGCCCACCCGAAGAGGGAGTGCCAGATTTGCTTAGATCATTGCCTGAGCGTAGATAGTCGCGGAGCACTTCAATTGAAGATCAAACGGACGCCTCACTGCTCACTTTGGACGCAGACAGCGAGACTTCACGAATCGTGTTCGACGTTCATTGATTGTCGTTCTACTTCGGTCGCATCACTTTTAGTATCGCCTGCCGATCGACCGCACGACCGGATTGAATCACCTGCCAGATCTTCCGCGTGTTGCGAATATCGACGAGTGGGTCAGCGTCGAGGATGATGAGATCAGCAAACTTCCCTACCTCGATCGTGCCGAGATCTCTTTCTGCGCCGAGTATTTGAGCAGCGCTACCAGTCGCGGCATGGATAGCCTGCGTGGGAAATAATCCTGCGGCAACGAGGAGTTCGAGTTCCATGTGTACTCCCGTGGGAATCTGCCAGATGTCGGTGCCTGTTCCGATTGTCACACTAGCATCCCTCAGCTTCTTCGCCATCTCTCGTGCGTGCTGAAGGTCTTGGGCCCATTCCGCACGGTCAGTTGCATCCAGCTTGATCATCCAGTCGAATTGTTCGCGCGCCGTTAGAAATGGCGCGAGGTCCGCATCGTCCTCGAGAAACGCGGGCCGTTCGTTGATGCGAAGAGCCAAATCAATATAGGCAATCGTAGGGACAACGCTGACGTGCGCGGCTTTGAACAGCTGGATGAGATCATCATACATGTATGTGTCGCCACGCCGTTCGCACGCCCCAATGTGTTCCTTCGCATCCATGCCGGCGGCGATCAACGGTAACAAGTGAGAGCAGTGCCCAGTGGCGCGCATCCCGCGTTTGTGTGCTTCCGTGATCATGCGCGCATTAATGTCCCAACGACGGAATGTGCGAGTCTTGATGTGCTGTGCACCGAACGCTTCTGCCAAAGCTACAGATCGCCTGATGTGATCTGGATCCGCGGGCGGTTCGATCCCCCTCCCTTGTTCCTCATCAAACGGCCAGTCGCTGTAGAACTGAAAGCCACCATAGGCGACACGTGGACCAGGAAGGACTCCCGAGGCAATCGCATCTCTGTAGGCGACTAACGGAGCCATAGATGAGCCTTGATCACGGACCGTTGTTACACCGAAATAGAGACTTCCGGGCAGTAGATCCGGACGATAGACGTGTGCGTGTAGGTCCATCAAACCAGGAATTGCGATGCGTCCTTCGGC
>Ga0111538_10013509_pt1 | contig 10773 bp, 9 predicted proteins | sample SoiMethybrSBSTD1_FD_79669 | JGI IMG/M metagenome (GOLD analysis project Ga0111538, IMG submission 79669) | Bulk soil microbial communities from a Populus tree surrounding site in Tennessee, USA - Soil MetaG P. TD hybrid SBSTD1 (version 2)... | ecosystem: Environmental > Terrestrial > Soil > Tree... | reverse complement strand
TCAGGGTGAGCGACACCGGCGGACCGGGCGTGGCCTGGGCCGCAACCGCCGATTCCCGGCAGAGGGCATTCACCTCGACGGTTCCCAGCTCGAACCGGATCGGACGCGCGAAGTCCAGGACATCGTTGACGATTCGATTCAACCTTGCAACCTCTCCGTCGATGTCGGCCGCGGCTTCGCGGATAGCCGCCGATTGCACGTCCGGCTGCCGCAGCGTGTGGAGTGCGGTCTTGATGATCATCAGCGGATTGCGGACCTCGTGGGCGATGACCGTCGAGAGCCGCCCCAGAGACGACAGGCGCTCCTTCTGGGAGATCTCGCGCTGAAACCGCGCGATCGACTCGGTCAGCGTGTTGAAGGTCGTGGCCAGCAGCCGGGCGTCCTCGTCCTGCCAGCGGCGACTGCTGCGAAACGCGATCTTGCGGGTCAGGTCCCCGGTCGACGCGACGTCCCGCATCACAGCGGTGATTGCGGCCAGGGGCCGTGTGATGGTGCGGGCAACGGCGAAGCTCAAGAGTGTCGCAAGCAGCACGCCGACAACGGCCGTGACGACGAGCTCGGTGTTTATTTCGCGGAGAAACCGCGCCTGAGGTTCGCGCGACCGGAGAATCACCGCCGCCGCCGAGGAGGGTGGACCCTTGTCGCCCGGAGCAAGCGGCAGCGCCAGCGCGACGTACTCTTCGGGCCCGAGCGTCACGTTGCGCGGCGAGAGCGCGCTCAGCAGGCTGCTGGCTTCGTCGCGCAGGTCACTCGGTAGAGTGGACGCCAGGATCTTGCCGTCGAGACCGAACGCGACGTCCGTGCCGGTCACCGATTTCAGCTGTGCCGCCAGCTCGTCATCGAGGAGAAACCCGACGCTGAGGGCGCCGAGCACCTCCGGATGCTCGAGGCCAATCGACACCGGAACCGTGGCCAGTTGCAGCATGCCTTCCGACGCCGGCAACAGGTCGAACCCCTCGCCTCCTTCGAGTGCGGCCCGCGTCGAGGGGTGCGCCGCGATAAGCCGGGCTTCGGCAAGCGTGCCGCCGACCCACGCGAGCACCTGGCCCGAGCGGCTGGTGACCACCAGGAGGTTCGAGTGCAGCCGCTCCTGATTGTCATCGGCGACGTCCTGCACCGTCGGCGGGTCGTTGGTATCGACCGCCGCCTTCAACTTCGGCGTGTCGGCGAGCAGGCGGGCCATCATCGTGAAAGTGTCGGCCCGCGTCGTGCGCAGCTGGTCGACGAGCGCGCGCGTCGCGACGATGTCAGCCTGCAGCGAGCTCTCCGCCTCGCGGTTGACGCGCAGGCTGACGAGATAAATCGCCACGCCGATGGAGAGAACGGTCAGAAGCGCTGATGCGAGGAAAATGCGGCTCTGAAGCGATCGCAGCGGTCTCATCGAAGCAGGAAGTCGAGCTCGGTCGCGGCCCCATCCGGCACGACGGCCGGCTTCGGGTCGGACGTGACGCCTTCGTTCCAGGCGACGACCTGGTAGGTTCCCGGTGGAACGTCGTTGATGCGGTATTGACCCTCGCCATCGGTCAACGCGAAGTATGGGTGGCTGAAGACGAGGATGAACGCGTTCATGTGCGAGTGAATGTCGCAGAACACCCGCACGATGCCCGGGCGATCGAAGCGGATCGCGCGCGACCGGCCGACCGGATAGCGTCCCAGATCGAACTTTGCCGGCTTCGAGAGCGAGAAGACGTTGTGGTAGATGCGATCGCTATTCGGGAAGTCGACGATCGTGCCTGTCGTGATGGCCAGCACATGAGGCACGAACGTCTCGTTGCGTTGATCCATGACCGCGCGTCCGGGGTCGGTCTGCTCGAAGGCGCCGCGCGGCGCGCTCTGCAGATAGACCACCGACTGTTTCGGGATGGTCCGCTCACGCTCGGGCGGCGCCCCGAGGCTGGCGACCGTCGGCCGGCGGTCGCTGTTCGTCGTCGTGCGGCGGACCTCGACACGTCCACGGATGATGCCGTTGGCCATGCCGCCCGCGTGCAACTCGGTCGGGATCGCACCGTCTCCGAGCACCGCGGCGATCGTCACCAGCACGAAGAAGGGCAGAGTGCGCGGCATGTCAGAACCAGTAGACCAGTTGTGCGGCAGTGATGCCAAGCGTCGGCACGCGGCCGCCGTCGCGGTCATTGTGCTGATAGGCGACTTTGAGCAGGAGGTTGTGCATCAACGAATAACCGATGCCCGCTTCGATCCGCGTCACTGGCGCTTCCCACTCACGCCGTACGGTCGAACCCTGGATTTCGCTGAACCCGAGGTGATCCCAGCGCATCGCCCCGTACAGGCCTGGAACGACTCTGTAGCGGCCCTCGATTGATGTTGCGACGGCGCGGAGCGGCAGGTCGATGACCGGCGTGCGAACGAGGGGAACACGCCAGGCGCTCAGCACCGTTTCGGCCCGGACGAGGTAGTGGCCTCGCGAGTACTCGATGTCAGCACCCCAGGCCGTTTGCGTGATCGATCGATCGTCGGTGCTGAGGCCGGCGGTCACCGCCACGTCCCGAGCGGCGAATGGCCCGCGGGCCAGTGAGGTGCCGAGAATAAGACCCTGGACCGGCTGCACCGCCACCCGGCCAGAAACCTGTTTCCCGCCGTTGTTGTCACGCACGAGCGGCTTGGTCAACGTACCGGTGGTGACCGAGGCGGCAACGTCCACGAGATCCGTTGCTGCGTGCACCTGCACGCCGGTATCCCAGGACAGCGCGTTCACCAGCGGTAGACCGGCGCGCGGCGTTGGATCACCCACCGAGAAGCTCGACAGCCACCCACGACCGCGCATGCGGAGCAGTTCGTCGCTGTTGGCCGGCAATGCGTCGGATCTGAGCGACGTCAGATACTGATAGGCGAGCGGATAGCCGATGAGCATGTTGTCGGACGGGTACGGCCGCCGCGAGAACGCGCCGAACGACGGGGGAATGCGCCCGATCTGGATGTCGAAGCGGCGATCCCGCCACGGTCGGATGCGCGCGTACAAGGCGTAGGGCTGCGGAGTGTCCAGGTTATCGGTGCGAATCTCCGTGAGAAAGGAGATATGCTCGCCGGCCTTCACCGAGGCCGACAGGTCGATGCGGAAATTGCGAATCAGCGAGTCGTCGTAGCTCGTGTAGTTGAAGAACCCGACGTCCTCCCCGCAGCCGGCAATGCCCTGTCCGTGCGCGCAGCCGTAGGTGGCGGATACATCGCCCCCGAGGGTCACGCGACCATCACCAAAAACGATGGGCTCACCAGGTAACTGCGCGTAGGTACGCGCGCCGGTCAGAAGGGCCACGGCGGCGAGTACGATCACACGCGAGCGCCCGCGATACGGCTTGGGGGGCACCGGAGCCCGATTATAGCCCTCGGCGTCTGAGCGGTCAGGCTCAACGGTCGTAGCGGCCGATCACGATCATCGTCCCGGGTGCCAGCCGGGTTACCGCGTCGTCGGGCGGCGGCGCAACGAGCGTCACTGACTCGAGCCGTCCGGCTGTCGTGCGCCATCCGCGCACGACCTGCAGGCGTCTGCCTCTGTACAACAGCGCGAGCGCGCGGCGCACTGAAGGGGCGACTGCGGGAAAGGCGTCGTCAACCACGGCATCCAGGGTGGTCCATTGCGGGCCGGCCAGCGCTTCTATGGCCCGGGTGGACCGGCAGACGATGAAGCGGTCGACGCCGTCCGGGTCGGCTGGCGCAAAGCGGTGGCGCAGTTCGTCGGAACATGCCGCCCCGTCCTCGAGCGAAACCTGTGAGGTCCTGGGCACAACTGCCAGCGCGGCAATGGTCGCGAGCACGGCAAGGCACCAGAAGGTCCCGTTGACAGGGCCGCGGAGCCGCGGATACGATCTGTGGAGAAGTCTCGTATTTATATTCACTTAGCCACGTTCCAATGGCGTACATCATCTGCGAGCCGTGCGTCGGCACCAAGGACTCCGCCTGCGTCGACGTGTGTCCCGTCGATTGCATTCACCCCCGCAAGGACGAACCTGGTTTCGCCGCAGCCGAAATGCTTTATATTCACCCGGACGAGTGCATCGACTGCGGTGCGTGCGTGCCCGCATGTCCAGTCGAGGCCATCTTCGCCCTCGACGAGACGCCGCACAAGTGGACAGCCTTCATCGCGAAGAACCGGAACTATTTCAACGAGTAGCGACCATCGGACGGACCCACGGAGAAGCGCATGGGCTTGATCGACCACCGGTTCGAAGACAACTTCATCACCACCAGCATCGATCGCGTCCTCAACTGGGCGCGTGAGTCGTCCATCTGGCCGATGGGGTTCGGCCTCGCCTGCTGCGCTATTGAAATGATGGCGGCATCCGCCTCGCGGTACGATATCGCCCGCTTCGGCGCCGAGGTCTTTCGCGCGTCGCCCCGCCAATCGGATTTAATGATCGTTGCCGGAACCGTCACCAAGAAAATGGCCCCGGTGCTGCGGCGCCTCTACGATCAGATGCCCGAGCCGAAGTGGGTGATCTCGATGGGCAGCTGCTCGAACGCCGGCGGCCCCTTCCCGACCTACAGTGTGCTCCAGGGCGTGGACAAGGTCGTTCCCGTCGACGTCTACGTTTCAGGCTGCCCGCCTCGTCCCGAGGCGCTTCTCTACGGGTTGATGCGTCTGCAGGACAAGATCAAGAAGGAAGGCACGGTCCTCCGCCGTGAGCGGATCATCAAGTCGGGGGAGAGCGAACCGACGCTGATTGGAGAGCGGGCGTAGTCAATGAATACCCTCATCCGGTTCCTCAAGATGTTCCTGCTCGTCGACCTGTGGAAGGGGTTGTTCCTGACCCTGAAGTACACGCCACAGCCCGCGTTCACCTTCCAGTACCCCGCCGAACGGCGGCCGACGGCTCCCCGGTTTCGTGGTGTCCTCCGATTACAGGTCGAGCCGGGCACGGGCGCGCAGACCTGCATCGTGTGCGATCAGTGCGCCAAGGCCTGCCCGGATGAGCTCATCGCCCTGGGCGGTCATCGCGAGCCCGGTCAGAAGATCAAAGTCCTCGATTACTTCGACTTCAACCTCTCACGGTGCAGCTTCTGTGGGCTGTGTTCGGAAGTCTGCCCAACCAAGCCAATCAAGGCGCTCATCATGAGCGAAGACTACGAGCTGGGTTCCTATAGCCGCGAGGCGCAAATCCTTCGCGTCGACCAGATGTACGACGGCGTGCCCATCGAGCAATACACACGGTAGGTTTCGCGAGCTGTCAGCAGATTTCGCATTCCGAAACCGGCGCAAGGTACGGTATCTTTCCGCAACGAATTCTTGACGGCCCGGATCTTGTAAGGCCAACCCGTCCAGTCGCGTAACTTCGCCCGGAGGACCCATGCGCAGGGGCGTTCGAGCGGTTGCCGTGTCGGCCCTCGTGGTCGCCGGTTCGTTTGCCATCTATGCCGACGCGACGTCGTCGCAGTCGGGCGAAATCGAGCTGCAGCTCGGTCATGAGTTCTTCCGCGAGGGGCGTTTCGCCGACGCCCTCGAGGCCTACCAGAAAGCCCTGCAGGCGACCGCCCCGGCCGACGCGCGCGCAGCTCGTTCCGGCATCGTGCAGGCGGCCCTGCGGGTCGCCGAGTTCCCGACGGCCCGGGAACAAGCCGCCGCGCTCCTCGAGGACTCGCCGGAAGATCCGAACGCCCTGGCCCTGTACGCGGACGCGTTGTGGGCGTCGGGCCTCTTCGAAGAGGCCGAGTCACGCTATCGTGACGCGCTCGCGAAAGCGCCCGAACTGGCGCGCGGCCTGCACGGCGTCGCGCGATCTCTGGCGGCGCGCAGCAAGCTCGATGAGGCGTTGACCGAAGGCCAGGCGGCTCTGCGCCATGCGCCTCGCGACCTCGAAATTCACCACACCATTGGCTCCATCTACGAGCGGATGCACCGCTACGAAGAGGCCGCCGGATCGTTCACCAACTACGTGAACCTGCTGCCGAACAAGGATCGCAGCGAGAAGGCCGACTGGTCGCGGGCGGAAATCAAGTTCCTGCGCTCGTTTGGCCAGCGCGTGCCGTTCGAAATGGACCCCGGCGCGGACGAGCAGATCTACACCATCGATTTCCGTCTGGTGCACGACAAGATCGTCGTCCGCGCGAAGGTCAACGACGGATCGTTTCAGGACTTCGTCGTTGACACTGGCGCGGAGAACACGATTCTGACGCGGCCGACCGCGCAGCGTCTCGGCATCACCCCGATTACCTACACGCTCAGCGCCGGTGTCGGCAACGCCGGATTGCGCGGCCTGCAGCTGGCGCGGATCAACTCGCTCGAGCTCGGACCGCTCAAGCTGCGGAACGTGCCGTGTCTCATCAAGGATCCGCCGATGCGCGACCTGCCGGTGAAGGAGGCCGAGAGCCTCTCGCCGCTGGTGCTCGGATTCTCGATGATCATCGACTACAAGGCACGGAAGCTGACCTTCGGCAAGCGCCTCGCCTTCGAGCCGGCGGACTTCGAGCTGTCGATGCGGATGCATCGTCTGGCGACCGTGCGCGGCACGGTGGACGGCACCCACACCGCCAATTTCGTCGTCGACACGGGTGGCGAGGTGATCTCCATCAGTCAGGCGACCGCGCTGGCGCTGAAGCGTCCGGAGCCGGAGCGCAAGATCGCGTTGAAAGTGTTCGGCTCGTCGGGTTGGGACCGCGACGCGTTCCTGATGCCCGGAGTGAATCTGGCGTTCAACACGATCAAGTACAACAACTTTCCAGTCGTGGTGCTGAACCTGAACGCGCCGAGCGCTCTCCTCGGGTTCGAGCTCGGCGGCATCGTCGGCCACCGGTTCCTGAGCAAGTACCGCGTGGGCATCGACGTCGAGAACAGCGTCCTGCGGCTGAAAGCGGTCAGTTAGCTCGTCATCGCGTCGGCCTTCTTCCGCAGCCGTGCCGCCCGCCTGACGTGTGCTTCGTCCGCGATGCGCCGCTCTTCGTCGGACTCGAGGAGCAACGGCGGAACCGGCATCCGCCCTCCGTGCTCGTCGATCGCCACGAACGTCAGATAGGCGCGGCTGGTCAGCAGCCGGTTGCCGGTCAGCGCTTCTTCCGAATACACGTCGACCTGTACCTCGAGGGACGTGGTGAAGGTACAGGTCACGGCCGCCTTCAGGATGATCAGATCGCCAACCTTGATGGAATGCAGGAACTGCAGGTCATCGACGGCAACGGTCACCACCCGGCTGCGCGTATGCCGATGCGAAGCGATGGCGCCGGCGATGTCGATGAGGTGCATGACTGTCCCCCCGAGGATGAACCCCAGGGGGTTCGCGTCGTTCGGGAGAACGACCTGCACCATTTCAGTGGCGGATTCCGAGCTTCGCTTGGGGGAAAGGCCCATCGGTGTATTGAAGATTTAAGATTGTAGATTGAAGAAGTGGTTACGTCGCGAGGCCGTCATTCGCTCGGCCTGCCGCAATCTTCAATCATAAATCTCAAATCTTCAGTACAAGCGTCACCGCTAGAAGTCGTAGCCGATCCAGACTGCGAATCGTGGTTTGCGGAACTCCTCGCTGCCGCCGTCGAGGGCGAAGAGGGCGTCCTCCCATTCCTTGTCGAAGAGCGTGCGCCACGCCCAGTCGAAGTGGATGGGGAAGCCGAGGGCGAAGGTTTCGAGACCGATGCCATATGATGCGCGAGCGTCACGAAGGCGGAAGCCGCTGATCGTCTTGCTTGGTCCGTAAATCGGCGTCGGCAAGCCAGTGGCGGGGTCGAACTGGATCTGGCCGAGCGCGTCGCGTTGATAATCCACGATGGAGTTGTAGGTTTCCGTGTCGTTGGCGAAGAACTGGAAGCCGGAGTTGTTGAACCAGCCGCCACCAATGTTCGCGAAGAACACGCCGCGCACGCCGCCGACCACGCCGATGGGCGTCAGCGCCGCTTCGATGATCGGGAAACGCAGTTCGGCATTGGCGAACACGACGTTCTGTCCGACGAAGGACAGGTAGTCATACCCGCGCATTTCCGAGTTGCCGCCGAAGTAAATGTAGTTCGGGTAGTCCCCGATGCTCTTGAAGCCGCGGAACCGGAGGGCCAGCACGCCGCTCGTCGCCAGCCGCTGATAGTAACGAGCATCGAGGTCGAACGTCTGGCTCGACAGCGTGTTGCCGATCTTCGGCGCCACGTCGTAACCGAAACGAATCGTGTTGCCAGCCAGCGGTCCGAATTCGCGGAAGACCGTCGTTTCCTGGACGAAGGCGGCGCCAAACGGTACGACCGTTCCGTTGCGGAACGCCGTCTGACCCTGGAGCGACTGGATGTACGCCTCGAGATTCTGGTCGTCGTACTCCTCGCTGAGATGGTACGCGCCCGCCGTCAACTCGACCCGCCGATAGCGATCGAACGGCCAGATGCCGTAGGCGCTGCCGCCCTGAATCGTCCTCGTCGCCACCGCGAGGTCGCGGCCGATGAGCGGGGCCAGGGTCGGGTCGTAGAACGCGCCTTCGAGGTTGCCGTAGAAGAACTGCGTCTGCGAGTACCCCTGTAGGGCGAACTGGAACCGCCGCGAGAGGTTGGTCCAGCCGACGGCGAACGTCCGGTACTGCGAGATCGAAGCGGCGTAGACGTTGATCTGCTGATCGCCCAACACGTCACCGAACGTAATCTGCGTGCCGCCGAAGACGTCGCCGTTGCTCGTCACGCCGACGTTCACCGGCGGACGACCCTCGAGAAACATCTTCTCGAACATGCCCTTCTTGCGCTGGTTGGCGGCGACAAGGGTGTGCGCGAGAGGCGCCTGGAAATCGATGATCGGGCCGGGGGCGCCGAAGTCCGAGGACGCCGCCGTGTGCAGCGGCTCCTTGCGTTCCAGCGTGTGCACGCCGTAGCTGCCCTTGTAATACGTCACGAACGCCACTCGGCTCGTGCCGCCCTCGTTGAGAACGATCGGCGACAGGTTGCCACCGACGGCGTCGGTGTACTGCCGCAGCTCGCCGTTGTTCAAGTCGAGCGTCCAGATGTTGTAGATGTTGCCGTTTTTCGCCACGTCTGGCTCGATGGCGAGCGCCGGATCGACGGCCGTGGATGAGAAGACGATGGTGTGGTCGTCGATGAACTGGGCGGCGGTGTCGTCGTGCGTGCCGAACGTGAGCTGAGTCTTCTTCTTGGTGTCCAGGTCGAAGCGGAACAGCTTCTGGTTGCCGCTGATCCGCGCGTTGTACAGCAGAAACTTGCCGTCAGGTGCATACGTCGGCCCGTAGTCGGCGAAGTCATCGACCGTCAGGTTCACGATCTCCTGGGTGTCGAGATTGACGGTGAAAATGTCGCCGATGCCGCCACGCAGCGCCGAGAAGGCGATGGTTCGGCCGTCCAGCGAGAAGGTCGGCGATTCGGGTTCGTCCACCGATTTCATCGGGATGCGATCCTCGATGCGGCGGTTGAGCACGTTCTGAACGATGAGCGTCCGCTCTTTCTCGGTCCGCACGAAATACGCCAGGCGGTCGCCCTTGGGCGACCACGCCATCCACGGCATCGTGTTGAACCGCTCGCCGAGCTGGACGATGTGATCGAAGCCGTAGTCCTTGTCGAAGCCGGAGGTCAGGTTCCGGACAATGGCGCCGTCCTTCGAAGAGACGAGGACGATGTCCAGCTCGCGATCCTTGCGGTTGACGGTGACCATCGAGATGAGATCGCCCGAGGGAGACGGCGCGATGCTGAGCGCCTCGGCGTAGTTCGTCTTCTCCTGATTCGGTGCGAGATCGCGGCCGTAGTCGGCCGGCCGCTCCTTGTCGCGGAACGGTTTGAAGCGCTCCTTGAGATACCGCTCGAAGGCCTGATCGAACTCGTCAGGCTTCATGCGGAATGCCTCTTCGTAGGCGTCTTCGCCGCCGCCGATGACGCTCTTGCGCAGCGCGAACAGAAACTGGCGGATGCCTTCCTTGCCCCACCGGGCTTCGACGAACTCGAACACCGCGTGACCGAGGTTGTAAATGAGGCGCGGGCTATTCGAGTTGCCGTAGCCTTCGAGCTCGGACATCTTGGGAACGATGTCGGCGACGGCGGCGTCGCGAATCATCATCAGATCGTTGGGCGTCCAGTCGCCGCGCTCGTAATCGGAGAGGCCCTCGTTGACCCACAACGGAACGCTGCGGCGGATCAGTGACTGGGGAATGATGTCGAACTCGAAGATGTGCGTCAGTTCGTGCGCGATCAGGCCGTAGAGGCGGTCCGGGGGATCGTCGATGGGCAGCAGCATCCGGTCGCGGAACGGCTCGGCGAAGGCGCCGACGCCTTCCTGCGCGGCGCCGGGAATGACGTTCTGCTGTTCGAACTCGCTATGCGTTTTGAAGAGGATGAGGGGGACCTTGAACGAGAGGTCGTGCTTGAGATCGGCGCTGACCTGCTCGTACGCGCTCTCCGCGTAGCCGGCTACGCGCTCGAGATGGCGCTCGAGATCGGTGTAGTAATAGATTTCGAAGTGGTCGGTAGTGTAGATGTGCCAGTCGAACGTGTCGTAGTGGATGCTGTTCTTGCCGAAATACGGCACAAACGGCGTTTGCGCAAGGAGCCGGCGCGGCTGCGCCAAAGAGGCGAGAGCCACGAGCAGGACGAGCAGAACCATCCGGCCCGACACCGATCGACCACGCGGGGGGACGCGCATGCGCATAACAATTACCTCGGAGGCCGTGAGTCAGAATTGCTCGAGCGATCTTACCGTGACGGTCCCGGCCCTGCAAACGCCGATCCCGTGGCGAGGCGGCAGTTTACGCCCGCATCGGGGTGATGTCCTCGCACAGCATCATCAAACTGACGCCTGCGGGCGACAAGGCTATACTCGCCTGAGCGTCGCGATGGGTGGAGTGCGAAGCCACCCCGAATGTG
>Ga0111538_10013507_pt1 | contig 10774 bp, 8 predicted proteins | sample SoiMethybrSBSTD1_FD_79669 | JGI IMG/M metagenome (GOLD analysis project Ga0111538, IMG submission 79669) | Bulk soil microbial communities from a Populus tree surrounding site in Tennessee, USA - Soil MetaG P. TD hybrid SBSTD1 (version 2)... | ecosystem: Environmental > Terrestrial > Soil > Tree... | reverse complement strand
TCCTCGCACCCCTCCGGGGTGCGGTTGGCATTGAACAAACAACCCCGGGTGTCGCTTGCGCTCCACCCGGGGCTAATCTCCTGCCAGCCCTCCGGGCTGGCCTCTTGCACGTAGCCCGGGGTGTGCGAGCGATAGCGAGTCCCCTTCAGGCTGGCCTCTTGCACGCCGGAGGCGTGCGAGGATGGTAGCCCGGGGTGTGCAAGCGATAGCGAGCCACCCCGGGTTGGCGACCATACCAAATCCGCACCCGAGGAGGGGTGGCCGCGACATCAAGAAAATATTGCGAAGCTTCCTTTAGTTCTTAGCCAACACCACCCCGGCCTCCTCAGCCGAGGAGGGGAACCGCGCTCGCCCTTAAACATTCCTTGTAGGTGCGGTTACTTGTGGCCGTTCAACTTATGAAGCGCGATTTTTCGGTTTAACGTATTGCGGTGAACGCCGAGAACTTCGGCGGCCCGGCTTTGGTTTCCTTTGGTCTGCGTCAGCGCGGCCTGGATGAATCTCTTTTCAAACGCGTCGACCGCCTCGTCGAGAAGGATTCGTTTTTCGATCATCTCGGTAACCAGCGACTCCAGTTTCTCCTTCACGGACATCCTCTCTCATGAGTGCTCCCGCCACCATGTCTCAACCGCGACATATCCATCCGTGAAACGCGTCTTGAGATCGCGAGGCGTAGCAAGCGCAATAATCCTGGCACCCGGTAGGAAGTAGGGAGCCAGTCGGGAACTCTTTACTCGCTCCGCCTGGAGGTCAAAAGAAGTCAACGCCAGAAAGACGATCGCACCGAGGATCCAGCCTCGTATAAATCCGAAGGCAGCGCCAAGGACACGATCGAACCACTGGATTTGGGCAAACTTTATGAGCTTCCGTGCTATCCAGATGACGGCAGCACCAACGAGCAACGTTCCCAGGAAAACAATAGCGAAGCCCAAGAATAGAGCAATGTTTTCCGTTTTTACAATGTCTTTAAACGGCGTCGCGGCTGCAGGATAAAACCACGCTCCCAGAACGAAGCCGGCAATGAGAAAAGCCATTCCCAGAAGCTCACGGACAAAACCCTTCATGGCGCTGAGAACTACGGAGACAAGCACAATCAGCAGAACGGACCAGTCGAGAACGTTCAACGTCATTGCAGATCTTTGCCGGTCAGGATGCGAAGAGCCTCTCTGTACTTGGCTCCTGTCGCTTGCACGATCTCCTGCGGCAATTCGGGACCTGGTGGCTGCTTGTTCCAGCCGATACGTTCGAGATAGTCGCGAACGAATTGTTTGTCGAACGAGGGTTGAGGCTTGCCCGGCACGTACTGATCGGCGGGCCAGAATCTCGAAGAATCCGGCGTCAGCATTTCATCGACGATCGAAATGCGGCCGTCGATGACGCCGAATTCGAATTTCGTGTCACAAATGATGATGCCGTGCTGGAGCGCGTACTCCACGCCGCGGGAATACAGGTGAAGAGTCAGACGCTTGAGTTCGCGGATATTGTCGGCGCCAATGATGCGACCCGCCTCTTCCTCGGAGATGTTTTCGTCATGACCGCTTTCCGCCTTCGTCGATGGCGTGAACAACGGCTCCGGCAACCGGTCGGAATCGCGAAGGCCGGCGGGCAGCGCAATACCGCACACCTTGCCGGTCTTGTTGTAATCCTTCAACCCCGAGCCGGTCAGATAACCGCGCGCCACGCACTCCACCGGGAACACCTTCGCCTTCCGGACAAGCATAGAGCGACCTTCAAGTTGATCGCGATAAAGGTGCAGCGGCGTGGGGAAATCCTCGACGCGGGTGGATACAACGTGGTTGGGAACGTCCTTTTCGAAGTGGCGGAACCAGAACGCGGACATCTGGGTGAGAACTTTCCCCTTGTCCGGGATCGGGGTTGGCAACACGACGTCGAAGGCGGAAAGCCTGTCGGTCGCGACAATCAGGAAATGTTCACCGAGATCGTAAATATCACGGACTTTGCCGCGGGCGTGAAGTTTCACGCCCGGTAAATTCGTCTGCTGTATGGCCATGAGTCAGTTTAACCTTACGGAAACGATTTTGGAGATGCCAGGCTCTTCCATGGTAACGCCGTACAACAAGGAAGCGGTTTCCATTGTTCGCTTGCTGTGGGTGATGACGATGAACTGCGTCTGGGCGCTCATTTCGCGCACCATGTTGGCGAAGCGGTCGACATTCGCTTCGTCGAGTGGCGCGTCGACTTCATCGAGCACGCAGAAGGGACTGGGCTTGAAGCGGAACATCGCAATCAGGAGCGAAAGCGCAGTCAATGCCTTCTCACCGCCCGACAGCAACAGAACATTCTGAAGTTTTTTTCCGGGAGGCTGCGCAATGATTTCCACACCGGCGTCGCCTTCCGCGGCTTCTTCCAGAAGACGCAGCTCGCCGTGTCCGCCGCCGAAGAGATGAACGAACGCACTGCGGAAGCCGGCGTCAATCGCCTCAAATGCTTCCCTGAATTGTTTGCGGCAAACTGCATCGATCTCGTCGATGGCCTGTGCGGTGTCCCGGATGGAATCCAGGAGATCCTGCCGCTGGGTGCTGAGAAATTCGAATCGCTGTTCCGCCTCCTGGTACTCATCCACGGCCATCATATTGACCGCGCCCATCGACTCCAGCTTCTCGCGAATCTCTTCGTGTTCCCTTTCCCGAAGTTCGAGTTCCTCCAGCGGCAGCGTCTCGAACGACTTCAGGCAGACGGCCTCAATCGTTTCGTTCAGTTCGCTCCAGCAGAAGCTCGAAAGGTGTTTCAGATCCGAATCAACTTTCGTCCGTTCGATCTCGAGCGCGGTGTGCCGATCTTTCCAGGCATCGAGCGCGGAACGCGACTCGTCCCACATCTGCTCCGCGCCATGCAACTCTCCGCGCAAAGCCTCGAGCGCAGCGGTGATGCTCGTGATGTTCTGGCTTAACTGGGCAATCTCTGCAGTCAGCTCATGCTTGGAGGCCTCGAGGGACTCCATGTTCGCGCGAGACTGGGTTTGCTGCTCCTGTGCCTGCTGTATTTGCTGCCCAGCATGCTCGTTGCGATTCTGGAATTCTCTGGCCTGCTGTTCCAGCGTCGTCATCTCCCGAGCAATGGAAAGCCGGCGTTCCTCGAACACGGCCAGGCGCGACTGGATTTCGGCCAACTCGCGCCGCTTGCCCTCGATTTCGGCTGCGAGCGTCTCGCTCCGGGCGGACCGGTCGGCAATCTCGCGTTCAATCGCACTCTTCGAAGCCGCGATCCCGGCAAGGTGAGCCTGGGCGTCCTGAACCGCGCGCTCGAGTTCCAGGCGCTCTTGAGCGAAGCGTGAAATTTCGACGCGAGCGACTTCCGCGCGTTGCTGTGCGTAAGTCAGATTCCCCGCCAGCGTTCGGACGCGATGATCGGTCATGAGGATCGTCTTTTCGATTTCCTGCACTTCCGAAATGAGACGCATGCGCAGAGCTTCAGCCTCTTTCAGCAAACCTTCAAGGCGAACCACGTCGGCCTCACGAGCCGTGGTCTCCCGAACAGCCAGGTCCATCTTGCGATCGAGTTCACGTATCTCACGCTTCAAGGAAAGAGGGCCGAGCGCTTCGCGTTCTCCCCAGCCGATGACGTGATCGTGAAGGACTTCGCCGGACGTTGTGACGAAGCGATAGTCCGGATACTGCGATGCCAGTTCCCAGGCATGCTCAATGTTTTCGACAACGTAGGCATTTCTAAAAGAATTCGCAACATGATGGACGCGATCGTCAAACCGGACGACGTCACACAGCGGTGTAGCGCCCGGAAGAGCGTGTGCCGTCTGGAGAGGTGTGTTGCCATTGAGAACCAGGCATTCGAGGCGGCCTTTGGTGACGTCCTTCACGACAGACAGCGCGGATGTCGCATGCGCCCGGTCTTTCACGACCACATACTGCAGTTCCTGCCGCAGAAATTCTTCGACGATGGATTCGTACCGGGGATCGACATCGACAAAATCGGCAAGAATGCCGAGCGGTTCCAGTTCCCCGCCCCGAACGTAGTTAAAAAACTGCTGAACGGACTCGGTGCTGTACGCGCGGCGGACAGCGAGATCGCCGATGGTCTGAAGGCGGTTCTGAATACCGTCGCGACGGCTCTTCGATTCCGCTGCGGCCTTGACCGCATCGTCATGTTCCCCACGCAGCCTGACGGACTCGGATTCCGCTGTGGACAGTTCGCTTCGAAGACGCGTCATACCCGCCTCGAAGCCGGAATGTTCGCCGCGTGCCGCATCAAGTTCGCGTTCGATGCCCGCGGCGCCTTCCAACGTTTCAGCGCGTTCGCGTTCGAGCCGATCCGCCTGCGTCAGAAGCCGCTGAATTAATTCAGTGCGGCTGATGATCTCATTGCTGATGCGAGCCTCGTTCCCGACGATTTCGAACTGCTGGCGTCGCAGATCGCCGATTGCCCGTTCTTCGGCGGCGCGATCTTCGTTGAGGCCCGAGAGAGCCGCTTTCATCAGTTCAATGGACTCGAATACGGACAGCCGTTCCTGCTCGGTCTCCTGAAGCTGTGTGACGCGCAATGCATGTTCGTTCTCATTGCGTGCCAGATCGGAGGCGATCCGCGCGCGCTCCTCGTTCAACGCGGTCTTGCGCTCTTCGAGAACACGAACCTGATCTTCCAGGCGTTCGATGCGCTGAGAAGTCTTTTCGCGCTCCAGTTCGACTTCGGAATGGCGGGTATGACTTTCACTGAGGCTTCGCTCGGATTCGGCAACATCGGAGCGACGTTGGTGGACCAGGGCGTTGAGACGTTCAATCTCTGTTTCCAGACGCCGTCCTTCATCTCCGATCGATGCCAGTGCAGATTCGACAGATTCCTGCTGGTGCACGAGCATCTCCGCGCGGGTGGCGAACACCGCCGAAAGAATCTCGCGCATCCGGTTACGAAGCTCGATGAATCGTCTCGCCTTGCCGGCCTGGCGCTTGAGGGAATTCCTCTGGCGGTCCACCTCGGCGAGAATGTCGTTCACACGAGACAGATTCTGCCGGGCCGCTTCCAGGCGCGACTCTGCAAGCCTGCGCTTGGACTTGAACTTCGTGACGCCGGCGGCTTCTTCGATCAACGCCCGCCTGTCCATCGGTTTGGCGCTGAGCAACTGCCCGATTCGTCCCTGTTCGATGATGGCGTAACTGTTGGGACCGAGTCCGGTCCCGAGGAAGATGTCGTGAATGTCGCGAAGCCGGCAGGCTTTGCCATCGATCAGGTAGGCGCTCTCGCCGTCACGGTAGAGACGTCGCTGCACGACGATGTCACGCGGAGCCAGTGGCGGTGCGTCGGCTCCATTCAAATGTCCATTGACGTGACCATTAGCATGCCCATTCGTGTGTCCGTTCGCACTGCCGTTGGCGTGTCCATTGATCTGACCATTGGTCGCGCCGTTGGTATGCGTAGAAACATCGATCGGGAGAGGACTCGTATCCGACAGAGTAATGGTGACTTCCGCCATTCCCATGGGCGCACGGCTGCGAGTTCCGTTAAAGATGACGTCTTCCATCTTTTCGCCGCGGAGAGACTTCGCGCTCTGCTCACCGAGAACCCATGCGAGGGCGTCGGAAACGTTGCTTTTTCCGCACCCGTTCGGCCCCACGATCGCTGTGACCCCGACATCCTGGACGACGATTTCGCCGCGATCGGAGAACGACTTGAAACCCAACATCTCAATACGTTTCAACTTCAACACAGGTATGCCTTCCTCACTTCAAGTCTATCGGCCTAGCTTGATCGGCCCCCGTGACAGATTGGGTCCCATTCCTGAATAATGGACCACCATGACGGACCGCTGGATCCTGCACGTGGACATGGACGCCTTTTACGCTTCGATCGAACAGCTCGATGACCCTGCCCTGAAGGGCCAGCCGGTTATCGTCGGGGCCGATCCCCGAGAGGGCCATGGACGCGGGGTAGTCGCGGCATGCTCGTATGAAGCTCGCAAGTTCGGTGTGCGGTCGGCGCTGCCGATTGGGCGGGCCTGGAAGCTTTGTCCGCACGGTGTTTATGTGCGGCCGCGTATGGCGCGATACGCGGAAGTGTCTCGCGAGATCATGGAAATCCTCCGGCGATTTACCGATTTGGTCGAACCGCTCAGCATTGATGAAGCCTTTATGGATATCACAGGTTCGACCGCATTGTTCGGCGCTCCTGTCCAAATAGCGCGGGCGGTAAAGAAACAAGTTCGCGAGGCAACCGGACTGACAGCTTCCGCTGGCGTCGCTCCGAACAAGTTCCTGGCCAAGATTGCGTCGGACCTCAAGAAGCCCGATGGACTCGTCGTCGTCGAACCTTTTGAGGTTGAATCGTTTTTGCGAGATCTTCCGATCTCCCGGCTCTGGGGCGTGGGCCCGAAAACCGAGGACCGTTTGCACGAGATGGGCCTGCACACGATCGGCGGGATAAGGGACCGAAAGCAGGAAGACCTGATGCACGCCCTGGGGGGCAGCCTGGGGATGCATCTGCATGAACTCGCCATGGGACACGACGAGCGTCCAGTGGTGCCCAACTGGGAACCGAAATCCGTCAGCAACGAAACGACGTTCGACGAAGACACGCGGGATCGTGACTTGCTCGTCAGGACCATTCGAAAGCTCGCGGAAAGTGTGGGCCGACGTCTACGCCGCGAAAGCTATAGAGCTCGCAAGATCACGCTCAAGCTACGGTACGAACCCTTTGAAACGCACACACGTCAGGTCTCCGTGAAAGCTCCGATCGACAGTGACGAAGAAATTATCCGGCTGGCGATCTCGCTGTTCGATCAATTTCCTCTCGATCGAAGAATTCGACTGATTGGCGTGGGAGCGGGGGAGATTGTCCGGCCCGGCGAGGGGCCAACGCAGTTGGGACTGTTCGAGAATCCGAATCAGGACAACGTGATCGACCGGACCGTGGACAAGATTCGCGAACGCTTCGGGGATGACCTTATTCATAGAGGTGCACCGCCGCGGGAGGAGTGACGCGAAATTCGGTGACGTTGACGAATTAGCGGACGAAAGCGCGGATCTGGCGCTAACCTTGTCCGCTAATTCGTCAACGTCACCGAATTTCTCAGACGCCTGGAATGAAAAACACAACCCCCCTCACAGAGTTCCTCCTCATTACCGTCCTCGCGCTCGCGCTGTATCTGCCCTTCCTCGCTATCCAGTACGACACGAACGGAATTGCTGAAGCCATTGCCGTGGAGAACGGGCCCTTGTTGAACAGGAACCATCTTCTCTATCGGCCACTGGGGTGGATCGTCTGGCGGTCGATTCAACTCGTCGGCTATTCCGGGAACTCCTTGCTCATCCTCCAGTCGATCACGGCGATCGCTGCCGCGCTTGGAGTTGGATTCGCCTATCTGGCTTTCAAGGCACTTGCGCCAGGTCGAACGTATCCAGCTGTGGGAGCGCTCGCGCTCGGCACATCCTATTCGTACTGGGTGACCGGGACGGACGTCTTCTACATCATGGTTGCGGCGATGTTTGCCGCGGCCGCGCTCGCCTGCACGGTCCACGCGCGATCCAATGCGTGGCTTGCAGCTGCAGGTGTACTCTCGGCTCTCTCGATCCTTACCTGGAAAGGGAGCGTGTTTCTGCCCGCTGCGCTCCTCATCTTGCTGCCGAGCCAGAGACGCAGCCTACGTTCAGCGGCAACCCTTGCAGGAGTCGCCGGAGTCGTTTCTGCACTCGGGTACATTGCCATGGCTTTCGGCGAGTTGGGATTCATGGGGCCCCGCGCCCTCTGGACATGGCTCACGCGTTACAACGACACGTCAACACTGCCGTTCTGGGGAGCCTGGGGCGTGGAGCGCATCGGCTTTGCCACGGTAAGCGCGTTGAACAGTGTCGTCCCCGTGCGGCTGGGCGTGCCGTTGAACGAGCTGTTGAAAACACCACAACTGGGACGAGTTGCAGTCGACTTCTCCACAGCGGGTTTCATCGCGATCCTCGTTCTTGCCGCAGTGAAGACGCGCTCTCATGCACTGCGATTCGTGGCTGGCTACCTGTGTTTCGTCCCATTCCTCATCTGGTGGGACCCTGGGACACACTTGTGGTTTCTGGTCCCGAACGTCTTTCTCGCTGGGTTTGTTCTCCTGGGCCTTGCCGCGTGGCGGCCGCGAAAATATGTGGGGACACTCGCAGCCGCTGCGATTCTGTTTACGGCGGCAACGAACTTCATCACAACGATTCGTCCACGCCATTTTATGACCGGCAGGGACGTGCCGATGGCGGCGTGCGTCGCCGGGCACATGCAGCCGGCGGACTTGTTTGTCGCCGCGGAGTGGGGTTGGCCGGACTACCTTGGGTATTTTCACAAACGATCTGCGATCAACCTCATCAACGAGACGGCCCACTTCGGCAACAAAACTGAAGCCCTGGAGGATGTGCGTCTGAGAATTCGCGAAACCATAGGTGCCGGAGCTAACGCATTCTTCACAGATCCCCAGCACTATTCGCAGGCACAGTTGCAATGGCTGCACAACACAGCGGGTCTCGGCCTCGACGATCTGGCCGGGTTCAGCGGATCGCCGTCTTTCGTTTGCGAGGGCGTGGCTATCCATCGCCTTGGAATTTGAAATAGAATCCTCTACCGATGGCTCCACTTTATCTGCTCCTGCTGACATTCCTCTTTCCTGCGCTTCAGCAGGAGAATCCGAAAGACCTCCAGGCCGTCGTGGAGACGACCGCGGGCTCCTTCATCGTGCAGTTTCACGCGGCACAGGCTCCGAATCATGTCGCCAAATTCATTGAGCTTTCGCGACAGGGTTACTTTAACGGGACGGCGTTCCACAGCATGGTTGCCCGTGGTGTTGTTCAGGGTGGGGATCCCGAGACAAAGAATCCAGGCGCGAAAGAAAAGTACGGCAGTGGCGGCTACAACATGGGCTTGAAGCGCGAGCTTTCGGATCTGCCGTTGAATCGCGGAACCATCGTCGCTTTCGCGTTGCCGGGCATGCCCGATAGCGCCGGGTCACAATTCTTCATCTGTGTTGGCGATCAACCTCAACTCGCCGGACAGTTCACGGCCTTTGCGTACGTGGCGGACGGCATGGACACCGTCGAAAAGATCTCGATGACACCGACAGATGACAAGAGAATCGCAACGGAACGTGTCGAGATCAAGAGCGTAACTATTCGAAAGATCCCGCCCCCACCGCCACCCGTCGCGCCGCCGTTCACAACCGAGTCCGTTGACGAATTGAAAAATTTCCAGCTCGCGATTGAAACGTCGATGGGCAAGGTTCTCGTGGAGATGCTGCCGGACAAGGCTCCGAATCACGTCCGGCATATGTTGCGTCTTGCATCGGCAGGAGCATTCGATCAGACAGCGGTGCATCGCGTCGCTCCGGGTTTCGTCATCCAGTTGGGAGATCTCAATACGCGTAAAGACCCCATCACGCAGAAGATCGATGCGTTCATCGTACCCATCACCGCAGAGATCAACGACGTCCGCCACGAAGCCGGCATTGTGTCGATGGCGCGCGGAACGGAAATCGACAGCGCGAGGACCTCGTTCTTTATCATGCTGGGTCCACAGCCGGCATTGAATGGAACGTATACCGTCTTCGGCAGGGTTATCGAAGGTATGGACGTTGTGCGAAAAATCGAGATGGTGCCGGTCCAGGGAGAATCCCCTCTAACTCGCGTCGAGGTCTATTCGATCCGCGCCATCCGCAAGAACTGATCCCGTCCACTTTCAAAGTCGGAAAGAACCAGATCGGCGCCGGCCTTCTGGAGATCGTCCAGGGAGTAGTCGCTGGTGGCGACGCCTACAGTGCGAAATCCCGCTTCACGTCCGGCATAGACATCGCGTGGAGTGTCGCCGATAACGAAGACGGCGTCGGGGCTGACCGGCACTCCCGCGATTTGAGCACCTCTCTCCGCGGCCCGACGGACGAGTTCGGCGCGCTTCTCGGAGTCCGATCCAAAACCACCGAACGGAAAGTACCGATTCAAGCTTCCCCGCTCCAGTTTGATCCGCGCGCCCCGCTCGAGATTTCCTGTAGCCAGTCCAAACGCAAGGTCGGGCCGCGTGTGGAATGCCTCGAGAAAACTCTCGATGCCAGGAAGCACGCGATAGCTGCCGGAATTCCGGACTTCATCGGGAAGGAACCGCAAGTAGGTATCAAGAATCCGACTCACACAGTCGAGGGGATGTGACGACGGCTCGCACGCATCGAAGACTTCGCGCACGATTGCGGGATCTGTTTTTCCATGCGGACGAATTCCGTCCAAGGCGTTTTCCAGACCGAGGACTTCATGAAAAGCACGATTCAACGCGCGGACTCCGGCTCCGCCGGTCGACACCAGAGTGCCGTCGATATCAAACAGCAGCAACTTCACGCGGCTATTTTATGCGAAGAATGTCCGCATGTTTCGGAGGGAATGTCGTATCCATCCAAGTAGTGGACGGATTTTCCAAGTAACTTGAGTGAAATCCGGGCAGGACCACAGGCACAAACCAGGGGAAACAAGACCAGAATTCCCTGGATAGCGGAGTCGAGCGAATCCGCTATTTTCTTAGGCCAGGACGAATCTTTCCTCAGGTTCTAAAAGGACTTCAGCTTCCTGTGGACTTACTTGGAATTCCTGTCCGCAATGTGGTTCCTGGCAGATAAAGCTCAGAGACAGAACCATGAAGAGCATCTCCTTATCACTTCTACATGAGGGGCAGTTCACGTTGGACCTCCTATACACACCCATAGCACTGCACTTGGGGTTCCAACTTCGGGCCTGCGGGTCGACCCACCGGGGAAATTGTGGTTTAACGATCCCGGGGATTTGTTTATGCTCAACCGCCATGT
>Ga0111538_10013505_pt1 | contig 10774 bp, 11 predicted proteins | sample SoiMethybrSBSTD1_FD_79669 | JGI IMG/M metagenome (GOLD analysis project Ga0111538, IMG submission 79669) | Bulk soil microbial communities from a Populus tree surrounding site in Tennessee, USA - Soil MetaG P. TD hybrid SBSTD1 (version 2)... | ecosystem: Environmental > Terrestrial > Soil >... | reverse complement strand
CGCCGTCTTTCCCAGCCCTGCCTCACCGCGAAGCACGAGCGTGCCGCTACGCCCCCTCCGAGCGCGACCGAGCATGTCGTCGATACGCGCACAGTCGGCTTCCCGACCGACGAGCATTCATGTCCACGGTAGCCCAGAGCCCTGCTCGCGAACAAGCGAGCGGAATCCGTCTAGCTGCAGTGAGAGCGCGGCCGCTGCACGTCGGCGACGAGGCGGGCGAGCACGCCCGGGTCGCTCGGCAGCGAGAAGTGGTCGACGCCGGGGTTGTCGGTCAGGCTGAAGTGGAAGCACCGCATCGCCGACCAGACGCCGACGGCGTCGTTCGTGAGGTCCTCCTGGTTGATGTCGCCGTCGCGCGTGAACAGCGGGTTGGAGTCGTCGACGACCTGACCAACGGAGAGGTCGTCGAGCCCGATGCCGACGAGGGTCTCGATGCCCGAGCCCTTCTCCGCGTAGACGTCGACATTCGGGAACGCCGACGGATCCGCGAAGTCGACGAAGCCGATGTAGTGGTCGGCGATCTCCTTCGCCCAGCCCAGGTGAGCGTCGTCGAAGAGCTGCCGATAGTCGGACGGCGTGTACGTCTTGCCGGTGGACGCGTCGGCCACGACGGTCTCGAGGCTGTCGAAGATGCGCGGGTCGGACGCGCTCATGTAGCTCGAGGGATTCCTCAGCATCATCTCGGCGCCGGCCTTTGCGGTGGCCGCCGTGGTCGGAAGCGTGAAGTCCCGGACGTCAAGGCCGGTGAAGAAGAGCGGGTAGAGGACGCCCTGTCCCGGGAAGTTGCCGGCGAACGGCGTGAACCCGTGGATGTACTTGTCCTTCCAGCGCTGCGAGGTGTGCGTCAGCAGGTACTGGATGTAGAGCGGCCCGTTCGAGTGCCCGACGAGGTGGACCGGCCGGTTGCCGTTGTCGCGGTAGGTGTCCTCGATCAGCTGCCTCGTGCGATTGAGGAAGTTGCGCATGTCCGGGGTCAGGCGCGAGTCGTAGCCCGCGACCCGTATGTCGCGGTCCCGGACGTAGCCGGCGCTCTCGAGCGCCTCGTACATGGGCTCGTAGAACGGCGCGCTCTCGGTCTTCCCGTAGTTCTCGATCGTCACGTCGACGCCCCGCTGGTCGGAGAAACGGAGGCGCATCGGCTTACCCCTGCTCGCCGAGTACCGCAGCGTGAGGAGCTTCATCTGACAGACGGTCGAGAACGCCGTCGGCTCGTCGTTGAGGAAGAAGACGCGGAAGGACCCCGACCGCGGGCACTCCGGCGCGACGCTCTGGTTGTGCACGGTGACCTTCAGGGTCGTGAAGAAGTAGGCCGGGAACATCACCACGGGCGTACGGCGCTGTCCGTGGCCGCTCGCTCCCGACGCCGTGAGCAACATTGCCGCCACGACGACGGCCACCAGTCCGCCGATCCGCCCCAGGATTCCCGGTTGTCGCCTCATCAGTCCCCCCTTCGCGACCGGCCGACTGTACCGAACCTCAACCTGACTTCGCGGCGTACTCCTGAAGCGCGCCGACGTAGCCGTCCCGATCCTCCTGCGGGAGCCAGCTGACCTCGAACGAATTTCGCGCGAGCCGGACGACCTCGTCCCGGCCCAGGTGGACGGCCTCCTGCAGGGCGACCAGGTTCTCGTTCACGTAGCCCGGGAAGTAGGCCGGGTCGTCGGAGTTGACCGTCGCGCGCACGCCGGCGTCGAGCAGGCTCTTGATCTCGGCCGCCTTGAGCCCGTCCGTGACGTAGCTGTTCGAGATCGGGCAGGTGGTCAGGCCGAGCCTACGCCGGTTGATCTCGGCGATCAGCGCCCGGTCCTCGAGCGCGTTCACGCCGTGGTCGACGCGCTCGACCTTGATCTCGTCCAGGCACTGCCAGATGTGCGCCACCGAGTTCTCCTGGTCGACGTCGCAGTGCATCGTGAGGCGGAAGCCTTCTCGTCGGGCCCGAGCGAAGACGTCCTTGAACTTCGCGGGCGGGTTGCCCCGCTCGTCCGAGTCGAGGCCGACGCCGACGATCCGCTCGCCGTGCACCAGTGACTCCTCGAGGGTCTCCATCGCCGACTCTGCGGTCAGGTCGCGGAGGAAGCACATGATCAGCTGCGTCCGCAGGCCGAGCGACTCCTCCGCCTCCCGCTGAGCGCGGTGGATGCCGTCGATGACGGTCCCGAAGGGAACCCCGCGCGTCGTGTGGGCCTGCGGGTCGAAGAAGACCTCGGCGTAGACGACGTTCTGCGAGTGCGCCTTTCGGAAGTAGGCCATGGCGAGGTCGTAGAAGTCCCGCTCCGTGAGCAGGACGCTCATCCCCTCGTAGTAGACGGCGAGGAACGAGGCGAGGTCGTCGAAGCCGTAGGCGGCGCGCATCTCCTCGGCCGACGCGTAGGGGAGGTCGAGGCCGTTCCGCGCGGCCAGCTCGAACTTCAGCTCCGGCTCGAGCGTCCCCTCGAGATGGAGGTGCAGCTCAGCCTTGGGCATGCGCTCGATGAAGGCCGCAAGCTCGCTCATCCGGTGCCTACAGCTAGGACCTCTCGGCGATCGAGCGCAGGATCTCGTCGTGCTCGGGGAAGCGGCCCGCAGCCTGCTTCGAGAAGATCAGCACCGACGCCCGGAGAACGTCGAACTGCCCTCTCCCGCCTGGAATCGCGGACGCGGGAATGCCGTTCGCCTCCAACTCGACCGCGAGACTCGCGGCCCGTTCGTCGTAGCCCGCTCAGGTCGGGCAGTAGTAGATCTCGACCGCCACTGCGTCAGCGTACCCCGCGCGGACTACTCCACACGGCGGCACGATTCGCACGCGCCGTGCAGCACGACGTCGTGCTTGGCGAGCTCGTAGCCCTCCGCGGCTGCGACCCGTGAGAGAGCCCGTTCGAGGGCGTCGTCGTCGAACTGGTCGACGCGGCCACAGGCATCGCAGACGAGGTGGTGGTGATGCTCACCACCCGGGAGGGCAGGCTCGAAGCGGGTCGTGCCGCCGCCGAGGTCGACGCGGTGGACGAGACCGCGCTCGGCCAGCTGGTCGAGCGTGCGATAGACGCTCGCGATACCGACGCGATTCCCCTCGGCGCGCAGAGCGTCGAAGAGCTCTTGCGCGGTGATGCAGCAATCCTGCGCGGCGAGGTGGCGGATGACGGCGTCGCGCGCCCCACCCGACCGCGCACCGCCGCGGCGCAGGCTGTCGTGAGCGTACTCGCCCCAGGCCGTTGTGCCCGACATCGCTGAGAATGATACCGATTCTCAAACTTGGTAGGCTGTTCAATCGTGCGAGCGGGAATTGTTCTCACTCTCGTGACGGCCCTGCTCCTGGCCGGCGGCTGCGGCTCCAGCGAGGCGGGCTCCGGACGGCGGATCGTTGCGGCCTTCTATCCGATCGCTTTCGCGGCCCAACGCGTCGCGCCCGAGGCCGATGTCGAGAACCTGACTCCGGCCGGCGCGGAGCCGCACGACCTGGAGCTCTCGGCGCGCGACGTAGGCCGAATTCAGAAGGCGGACGCGGTCCTCTACTTCGGCCACGGCTTCATGCCGGCCCTCGAGCAGGCCGTGGAGGGCAACGAGCACGCCGTCGACCTGCTGGCCGGACAGCGGCTCGTCGAGGGTGCCGAAGGCGACGACACGGCGCTCGACCCGCACGTCTGGCTCGCTCCTCTGCGGTACGCGGCGATCGTCCGCAGGATCGGTCAGGTGCTCGGGGAGCCGGCGCGGGCCGACCGGCTCGTAGCCCGGTTGAAGCGCCTCGACCGCGAGTATCGCGCTGGGCTTTCGAGCTGCAGCCGGCGCCAGATCGTCACGAGCCACGCTGCGTTCGGTTACCTGGCGCGCGCCTACGGCCTCGAGCAGATACCCCTCACCGGTCTCGCGCCCGAGGCGGAGCCGAGCGCGAAGGCGATCGAGCGGCTGGTACGCCAGGTCGAGCAGGAGGGCGCGACGACGGTGTTCTCCGAGACGCTCGTGTCCCCCAAGCTGGCGCAGACGGTGGCACGGGAGGCCGGCGCCCGGACGGCTGTGCTCGATCCGATCGAGGGGTTGACCGACGACGAGACGAAGCGCGGCGCCGACTACTTCTCGGTCATGCACGACAATCTCGCCGCGCTGCGGAAAGGACTCGACTGCCGATGAGCGCCGCGGCGGTCGAGCTCGAGGGTGTCTCGTTCGGGTACGGAGGCGGGCCGCTGGTGCTGCGCGGTGTCGACCTGAGGGTCGTCGAAGGGGAATTCGTCGCCATCGCAGGCCCGAACGGAGGCGGCAAGACGACGCTGATCCGACTGGCGCTCGGGCTCGAGCGTCCCGTGGCGGGCCGGGCGCTGCTGTTCGGCGAGCCTGCACACGCCTTCTCACGACGGCGCACCCTCGGGTACCTCGCCCAGCGGAGCAAGCTCGGCACGGAGGCGCCCGCGACCGTCCGGGAGGTCGTCGCCGCTGGTCGAATGGCAACCGGACGCCTCCTGGGAAGGCTTCGGGCCGGTGATCGACGGATGATCGACGAGGCGATCTCCCGCGTCGGGCTGGAAGGGCGAGCCGACTCCCCGCTCCATACGCTCTCGGGCGGCCAGCAACAGCGCGCCTTCATCGCCAAGGCGCTCGCCGCCGAGCCGTCACTGCTCGTCCTCGACGAGCCCACGGCGGGAGTGGACGCCGAGGCACAGGAGACCCTCGCGGAGTTGCTGGCGCACCTCCACGAGGAGCTCGCCGCCACGATCCTCTACGTCTCGCACGAGTTCGGCGCCGTCGAGCGCTACGTCCAACGCCTCCTGCTCGTCAACGGCGCGATCGTCTTCGACGGCAAGCCCAGCGAGCTGCCGGACATCTGGCACGACCCCTCGCACCTCCATGTTTGAGTTCGAGTTCATGCGGCTCGCCTTCGCGGCAGGCGCCGTGATCGGGCTGCTCGCGCCCGCGGTCGGCTTCTTCCTCGTCCAGCGTCGAATGAGCCTGATCGGCGACGGGATCGGCCACGTCGCCTTCGCCGGAGTCGCGGCCGGGCTCCTGCTCGGGATCTCTCCGCTGCTCACCGCGCTCGTGGCAGCGGTGCTCGGAGGCGTCGCGATCGAGTGGCTGCGGTCGCAGCGGCACGCGGCCGGCGACCAGGCCCTCGCGCTCGTCTTCTACACCGGGATCGCGGGCGGCGTCGTCCTCGTCTCGCTCGCCGGCTCGCTCAACGTCAACCTGTTCCAGTACCTCTTCGGCTCGATCCTGACCGTGACGCGGGAGGACGTCGTCGTGGTCTCGATCCTCGGCGGAGTCGGGCTCCTGTCGATCGCACTGCTCTACCGTGCGCTGTGCGCGGTCGTGCTCGACGAGGAGGGAGCACGCGTCGCCGGCGTCCCGGTGACGCCGCTCAACGTCGCCGTCGCAGCGCTCGCGGCGGTCACGGTGGCGCTGTCGATGCGCATCGTCGGCGTGCTGCTGATCGCCGCGCTCATGGTGCTGCCCGTGTCCGCGGCCATGCGGGTCGCCTGGAGCATGCGGTCTGCCCTTGCGCTCTCGCTCGCAGGAGGCCTTGTGTCCGTCCTCTGCGGGCTCACGCTCGCGTACTACGCCGACCTGCCGCCCGGAGGGACGATCGTCCTGGTCGCCGCAGCCCTGGTCCTGGCCGCGACCTTCGGCGGCCGGCTGCGCTCGCGCCCCGGCTAGGCGGGTCGGCGGTGGCCGTCGCGGTAAGACGGCGCCACAAGTTCCGCGTACTCCGGATGCTGCTCGATGTAGTGGGCGATGAACGGGCAGAGCGGAACGACCTCCAGCCCTTGCCGACGCGCGTCGTCCAGCGCCGCTCGCGCCAGACGGCTGCCGAAGCCGTGGCCCGCCTGTGACTTGTCCACGGTCGTGTGCATGAAGACGATCACGCCGTCCCGGCGGCGGTAGGCGGCGACGCCGACGAGCCGGCCGTCGAGGCGGAGCTCGTAGCGGCTCGCCTCCGGGACGTCCACGACCTCGGTCTCCTCGACCGATCCGGTCGCAGCCTCGAGCTCGTCCGTCCCGCGGAAGTACTCGAGCAGCTGCGCGGCCGCGTCGGTGACCCGTGCGTCATGGTGATCGGCAAAGCGGCGGCGGTGCGCCGCCTCGAACTGCCAGGGATCCCGCTCACGCAGGTACGCGAAGATCGCCCGTGTTCCTCCGTACAGCTGACCGTCCTCGGCCTGCAGGACGGGAATTCGATCGCTGCCGGCGAGGTCGCGCAGGCCGTCGCGCTCCTCCGGCCACGGCTCGACCTGGCGTGCGACGAAGTCGATTCCGAGCTCCGTCAGCACCTCGCGAACAGCGGAGGAGAAGGGGCACCACTCCGCCTGGTAGAGGGTCGCCAGGGCCTCAGCCACGGAAGCCGTTCGTCCTGTGCGTGCCGTCGCAGAACGGCTTGTTGCTGGATCCGCCGCAGCGGCAGAGCGCCGCTCGCTCGCCCTCGTAGAGGACGGTGCCGTCGGCGTCGACGATCCGCACGCCGCCGGAGACCAGCAGCGGGCCGTTCTCCGACGGGCAGATCTCGAAGGCCTCGCGCTGCTTCGCCGCGCGACCTCCCAGGCGGCGCGACCGCAGCGCTCCGGAGGGGCAGCGGGCAACCGCGGCTTCCACCTCGTCGGCCGTGGCCCCGCGAACGTCGACCCACGGCCGGCGACGCTCGTCGAAGACCTGCGGCAGCAGCCGGACGCAATTCCCGGAATGGAAGCACAGGCGCGGCTCCCACTCGACGACGATCTCGTCGGTGGCGTACTCCCTCGTCGTCCTGTCCCGCGTCGTGACCTCGCTCACGCTTGCGTCACCGCAGTCCGGCTAGGCGACGTCGATTCGACCCGGGCGCGCTCGACGTTCCTCCCGCCGTTTGCGGGCTGCCACAGCGCGTCGCCTCCAAGCGGAATGCGAACGATCGCTCCTGTGGCCGCCAGGTCGTGAAGCGCCAGCTCGGCCGCACGCAGGTCGGGCGACGGGTCCGCACCGTCGGCGGTCAACAGAGCCACCTCGGCGGTGGCGAGCCCGTCGACGAAGAACTCGAACAACGGCTCGGGCGTCGGCGGCGCAGGCGTCCGCTGCAGATTCGGCTCGAGATTCGCGAGCAGCAGGTCGTACGCCGACAGAGGCTGCCAGCCGCCCGCGACGAGCGATTGCTCGCCGAGTCGAAACACGAGCGACGGCGCCGTGAACCGGACCGGGCCGTCCGAGGTCGACGTCTTGCCCTGCGCCTCGGCGGCCGTCCCCGCTGCTCTCCGCGCCTCCTCCCGATCGCGCTCGTACGCTTCCGCGACCTCGGGCGCATCCAGACGGGCGACGATGCCGTCGGCGTCGATCCCCGGCACGGCACGCAACGCGTTCCCGATCCGCTCGTCGTCGTCGAGCAACAGACTGCTCGTGAACTGCGCGAGCTGCAGCGCGCGCAGCACCCGCCACTCACTTCCGGGGTCCAGGAGCCTCGCGGCCACGACGGCGCGGCAGCCCAGGCCCGTCCCGGCCGGCCGCTCCTTCGGAACCAGGTCGAACGGCATTCCGTAGCGGTCCCGGAACCTCGCCAGGTTGCCCGCCGCACGCCTCGGGTCGTAGCCGCGGGCAACGAGCCCGCTCGCGTCCTCCCGCAACCCGATCATCACGAGCCGCCACGACAGCTGGTCGCGGTAGCGCCACTCCAGAACGCGCAGCGCCGGGCATGCGGAGTAGGCCCATGGACAGGCTGCGTCGGTGTAGAGCGTCGCCTCGATGATGGACACGACGGACCGATGGTATCCGCGACGACAGCCCTATTCCTTGCGAAAGGAACTCAGGACTGCGTCTGAGCGCGCCTAGAGCCGAATGACGTTCGACCGGCCGAGGATCCGACCGTCGGCTCCGAGCGCGACCACGACGGCAGAGCCGCCGCTCGGCGGCGCGGGGAACGAGGTCTCGAATCCCGTCTTCGCCTTCGTCCGGACAGGCGTGAAGCCTTCGGCCCCCAAACGTGTCTCCAGGCGCCAGTCGGCAACCTCGGTCGCGCCGTTCCAGCTCGCATAGAGCCGTCGCCTTCCCGAGACGGCGCGGCGCACGAGCCGCGGCGCCTTGTGCGGGCGCCCGGACCACGGGAGCCGAAACGCCCGGTAGTTCATCCCGCCACGAGGGAGCCTTGCGTCGAAGCGAACTCCGCCGTCGCGGTGGAACTCGGTGATGTACGGCAAGCCGCCCCAGCCGACGACGACATTGCCGTTCGGCAGGAGCTGAGCGTTGCCCATGAACGGCGTGAGCAGCTTCCTGGGATGCGCGTACTCGCGTACGAGCCGCGCGTATCGAGCCCGGCGATCGAGTGCGATCACGAGGACGCGCGACCTCGGCGCGACGGGCGGTGCGGCGCCGTTGTCGAAGATGCTGATCAGGCGGCCCTCGCGGTGATGGCGGGCGTCGTGCTGCCAGGCGAATCTCGTGCCGGCGCCCATCCGGAAATCGCTCCGCTTGCCGCCGAGGCGCCAGAGCACCTTGCCGGTCTTCGCGTGAACCTTGTACACGGCCCACGTGTTGCGGGCCGACACCAGCAGGTGCCCGTCCGCGTCGACGTCGATGGAGTTGACGTGGAAGTAGTCGTACGCGTGCCCTGTGTAGGTCGCATACGACTCCTCGATTGCGACGTGGTCGAGGCTGCGCCACTCGAACAGGACGCGGCCGCTCGGGATCGCGATCTCCTGGACGACGCTCCCGATCACCTGGCCGCGCGTCGGGCCCCCGACGGATGACAGGTCGGCCGCCTGGACGCTGTGGGCAGTGACGAGCGCGGTCCCGCGCGGCGTCAGCTCGAACTCGTGCAGGTCGAATCGGCGCCCGGCGGCCGGGACCCGCGCGATCACGCGGTACGTCGAGTCCATCACGACGTACGCACCGCGGCCGAGCCCCCGTTCGGCGCGTCCCTCCCACCAGGTCAGCACGGGCTCGCCCTCGAACACCGCCGGACGGAAGTTCATCGTCGTGAGCGGTGTCGTCGGATGGAACCAGACGACATGGCCCTTCCCGTCGAGGATCAGCGGGCCGCGCTGACCCGGCCCCGAGGACGGCGCCAGGAACAGGTAGTCCTCTACGTTGGCCGGCGACCGGAGGACCTTCAAGCGCGCGGGCCGTAGGTCTGGACGCGAGTGGAAGCGCAACACGTCGTGCGGCGACCGAAGGGCCGCCGCCTCCGCTTCCAATCCGAAGTCCACCCCGGCGAGCACTCCAAGCCCAAGCGCGCCGCCCGACATACGCCCGAGGAAGCGGGCCCGGGTGATCCGCTCGTTGTCGGAACTGACCTTCTGTGTCGAGCCGATCGACCGATCAAATCACGGATCGCTCGCGTACGTTCCCTCTGTACGCTGACGCTCGTCTCTTGACCGTGAGATGAATCGCGCATGAACAAGCCGCGCATCTTCCTCGGGTCGTCGGGGAAGCAGGCCAACCTGCTCCAGGCGATCGAGCGCGGGCTCGAGGAGGTCGCCGACGTCGAGCCCTGGACGACCACGTTCAACCCCGGCCGATCGACCCTCGACCGCCTCGTCGAGCTCTCCCAGGAGGTCGATTTCGCCGCGTTCGTGTTCGCCCAGGACGACTGGACGACGACGGAGGCATCGGAGTCCGGCCAGGCGTCGCCGCGCGACAACGTCGTGTTCGAGGCCGGGCTGTTCGGCGGCGCGCTCGGCATCCGGCGCACGTTCATCCTCCACGCGAACGATTCGAAGCTGCCGACCGACCTGCTCGGGCTGACAACCGTCCGCTACGACCCGGCAGCCGGCCAGGCGGAGGTTCGCGAGATCAACGAGAAGCTCCGCAAAGCGATCGAGACCGAGGGTCGCCGCGGGCCGATCGAGGGGCTCTGGTGGCAGCTCTCGCTCACCATGCGGACGGAGGACGAGCCGTCGGCGGTGAGCCTCCTGCAGGTCTCGCGTGACCGCGAGGGTGCCCTGAACGTGACCGGCCGCGCCTGGCAGGAGGACGGCACCTTGTCGGCCCGCTACTGGAGCGAGGCTGCGAAGGAGCGGCGCGATCCCGCCGGCATCTTGTATTTCTGGAAGGGCGAGCGGCCCCGCCACCCGAACGCGCCGCAGCTCGAGGGCACCGGCGAGATCAGGCTGGAGACCGCCGACCGCGCCACCGGCTACTGGACGACACGATCGGATCGCGACCCGACCCTGAATGCCCGAACCGCCGGGGTCTACCTGCGGGCCGACCCGTCGGACCTCCAAGTGCTGGACGGCGGATCCGCGGAGGAGCGCGCCGAGCTCATCGCGCAGCGGCTGCAGGAGTGGAGGTCGGCCGCGAACGCCTTCTGAGCGAAGTGCTCGAGGCGGCGATCAGCTCACGTATCGCGGACGACGCAGCGGAAGCCGATGTGGCTGGTCGAGGTGTCGATCGTCTCGCTCTGGCGCGCCGCCGGCCGGTAGCGCAGGCAGTAGTTCGGGGCACAGAGGTGCGAGCCGCCCTTGATCACCTTGCGCGGGAAGGTCTCGCCCTCGAGCCGTACCGCCGGGGCACAGCACGGCGCTTGCGTCTCGGCGGCACCGTTGATCGTGAACGCGTCCGCCGTCCATTCCCACACGTTGCCGGTCACGTCGTAGAGCCCGTAGCCGTTGGGCGGAAAGCTCCCGACGGGAGAGGTGCCTTCGTGGCCGTCGAGCTTCAGGTTCTGCCAGGGGAACTCTCCCTGCCAGGTGTTCGCCATCGCCTTCCCGCCGGGAAAGTGCTCGTCGCCCCAGGCGAAGACGGCGCCGTCGAGGCCGCCGCGGGCGGCGAACTCCCACTCCGCCTCGGTCGGGAGCTCTTTGCCGGCCCAGGCCGCGTACGCCTCGGCGTCCTCGTAGGCGACGTGCGTGACGGGGTG